>Ga0335070_10001056_pt1 | contig 31544 bp, 31 predicted proteins | sample Lox_Sample_13_FD_206722 | JGI IMG/M metagenome (GOLD analysis project Ga0335070, IMG submission 206722) | Soil microbial communities from Loxahatchee National Wildlife Refuge, Florida, United States - Lox_Sample_1.3 | ecosystem: Environmental > Terrestrial > Soil > Wetlands | place: USA...
CGTCCAGCAGTCGTACCCTGTAATCCCGCTCGAATTATCCTTGAAGGCAATCAGGCTGTTGGACGGATTCGCGCTTAACGTTGATTTCACGATATTTAAAAGGGTCTCCGGCATCACCACACCATTGATAATCTGTCTCCCTTTGAAATAGCCATGGCGCGAGTGCTCGCTGTTGGCATTATCCAGGTCTCTGATTTCGACGATCGTAGGATTTCTTCCCTCGTCCTTCACGAAGTAATCGTAGTAGAGATTTCTGTCCCACTCATCCATCGCAAGACCTGGAATTTCCAAAAGAGCATCCGGGCCCTTTTCTAACATAGGAATCTCAAAGACCGGTTCCGGTTCGATTCCTGTCTGGAAGGTTTGCAAAGGTTGATCATAAAGGCATTCCGTCATTCGATCATGATGTTCCCGAATAAAGCGGCCCATATCCGCCCCTGACGAAAGGAGGTATCGCCGGGAACGTTCGATGCGAGTCACTTTTTCGAGCCCGCAGCTTTGGCAAATAGCAACGATGTTAGTTGAATAGGCCGTCGCAAAATTCATTCGCGGACCAAGTTCCACTGCATCGCGTTCATCAGAGTGGATCGATTTCAATGATACACTCTCCGCTATAAAGCCATCGGCCAAAAGCTGCTTCAAAATCGAAAGCTCTTTTGAATCTAACGGTGCTGAAGTTTCTACATTGAAGCAGTATTCCAGTTCCTCACTCTTGCGCAAGAAAAAGTGCAACATCCCCCTTATCCTTTCTTAGTACTTCAATATTGAAGCACTTTGAAAAAGATTGTCTAATCCCCCTTCATCCCCCTTTGTCAAAAGGGGGAAATACTTCCCCTCCCTTTTAAAAAGGGAGGCGGGGAGGGATTTTGACACTCCTTAATAAAAAAGCCTCTTAGACGTATCGCTTTTGTAAAAGACCTGCCCATCGCTGAGATAAATATGTCGATGGACGACCAAGTTTAAGATATAACTTTGCCAGGCGCGTTCTTTTTCGTTCACTCTTTTGGCCAGCGACTCGGCATCATCGTCAGGTCTAATCAGCACCGGCATCTGGAAAATAATCGGACCATGATCATAGGCCGTCTCGTCAACAAAATGCATGGTCACGGCGCTCTGGATGACTTCCCCTCGATGGTAAGCGGCCACGACCGCTTCGTGCACATGGTGTCCATACATCCCCGCTCCTCCAAACCGAGGAAGCGGTCCCGGGTGGATATTCACTGTTCTTGCGGCATCAAGCCCTCTCACAAACTTTAGCCATCCGGAGCACATAACAAAGTCAGCCCGATATTTCTCAACGAATGCTCGGTAGCCTCTGGCATCATATGGTCCGGCCCAAAACTCGCACGGGATATGAAGCGCGTCCGCTCTGTTGCGAACTCCTCCATGTTCATGGTTGGAAATGACCCCGATGATTTGAGCCTCAAGGATCGCCGGGTTCGTTCGGGAGAATTCGACCAATTCTTGAAAACCGGAACCTCCCCCTTCCTCATCACCACTTGCAAAAACTAAAACCCTGGGCGCTTGGCCGCTTAACTCCATCTCCGTCTCCTCGTGGTCGGACGTATGACTGTCCACAGAACTTCTGAATCCCTCTATGCAGGTTAAATCATCTGTGAAAAAAGTCAATACAGAAAATGGTATGTTCTTGATGACTAACGGACCCCGAGCGTCGAACCAAGGTACTCCAGCCCCAATGAACGAATGAGGACTCTCTTAACCGTGCTCGACTCAATAACGCCTGCTCGCAACGCGAACATGCCAAGAGCCTGAGCGATGGCTAAGACCTTTCCCACGTCCCTTTCTCCCACATAGAGTGCGAATCCGGCTCCCATATTCAGATTTGCATAAGCCTCTTGATCGTCCACCGGCCCGTGTTCTTGGATAAAAGAAAAAACGGGGTGAGGTACGGGAATATGGTCGATCACGTAAGCAAACGACTGTGTGGCTCGCATCAACTTGCGCCAACCATGGCCTGTGATATTGACAGCATAATGAATATCAACACCTTCATTAAAGCAATCCTCAACCAGGGGAACATAAATTGTCGTCGGGTCGAGCAAGGCCTCGCCGTAAGGCCGTCCGTCGCTGAGCTTCGAAAGATAACCCTTCGGCAACTTTGAAGCGATCTCGCGGGCAAGCGTCAGACCATTGGCATGGATGCCTGAGCTACCGATGATGACAATCGCATCTCCGTGTTGAATGTTTGCCCCATTGATGAGGTGGTTCTTGGGTTTCACCACTCCGACAGCCGACCCGCTGAGAACGACAGCATCCGGATGAACAATGCCCTTTAAGGTTGGTGTCTCTCCACCGCCCCATGTACAACGCGCCAGATCGCACGCTCTTTTCCAGCCTTCGATGAGATCACGACCACGGTTTTCATCGCCGAACCAGCTTGAGACGCCAACGGCCAGATGCATGGCAACCGACAGCGGCAACGCACCCAGTGTGATCATGTCATTGACGATCATGGCGACGGTACACTGTGCGATACGATCGTAGTATGACTTCCCGGTTAACTGATACATCGCATCCGCCACCAAATCTTTGGTACCCAACCCTTCTTCCACATGCGCCACATAGTGGTCCCCTGCATCCATGAGATATGCGCTCTCTCCCCTGCTCATCTCTACTTCCGAAAATCCAAGGCGTGAAATGTTCTTGGCCGTCTCCCGACCGGCCAACTGCGCCAGCCGCTTAAACGGATCCATTTCCTCGTAATTAACGCCAACGCCTGCATAAGTCATCTTCTCGTTCATATCTATTTTGCTCCCTCATCGGTGAATAATACAGTTTCAAATGCCGGATTCATCACGCATACCTACCGCCGCAAGGTAGGCCACGCGCAACTCACGGATAGACATTGGGTAGGGAGGCTTTAGCGTTCGACTGAGCTCACGCCGAAGTCCTCCCCTGTGGGCGACTCAGTCGCCCCGTCCCCAATCGGAGGATGAATCTCTATTCACTTTATTTTCTGCGTGAATTGAATACTTTTGAATAATATCACTCGGATCGGAATGTAGCGATGGAGATAGAAACAGGACAAATTATACATGATTCCATCATTGTAAAAATAGAACAAATCGTTTGAAAATTCAACCTTAAACTTTCCCCGAATCAAGACGGAACTCGAGGGTATCTCTGAAATCCTTTCTGCATACCATCCAGAGAAACACCAATCGAATTCATTCCCATCGAAAAGCTTTCCTTCAGTTGGTGCGGCGTGGAAACGTTCAACGAAAAACTGGATCAATCGGGAAGAACACAGGTCATTCGTACAGGGATCGAAACCCATGTCTGCGTTTTGCAAACCATCGATGATTTAATGCAAAAAGGCTACGAGGTCCACGCGGTGGCCGACGCAATCTGTTCGAGGAGGAAATGAGATTGGGAGATAGGTCCGAGATGGATGGAAAAAAAAGGGGGCGATGATCTCGACCACCGAGATCATCGCCTTTCGACTGTTGAAGGAGGCTGGGACGGAGGAGTGCGGGAAGTTATCAAAATTATTAAAATGACCAATCTTTCAACCGTCGAACCGAATATTAGACGAATCGAAATAGTTTGGCAAAGAAATAGGAGACGAAGAATGCGTCCGTGAAAATCAATGTCAAGCTGGCGATTCGCTTAGAATTTATCTCTATCCTTCTCCCCTTTTCTGTTTCTCGAATACCAAGAATTTCTTTGCCGTTCATCTCTTACTCCCCAGACAATCGTGTATTTACCAATCTTCCAACCTCTTTTTCACTACCCTCAAAAATGCGAAACCACCTAAAATAATTAACCAGATGATAAATAAGTTAGAGAAAGCAAATTCGTTAACCAGCGTCATATACCGCTCCTTACACGGTTTGTGAATATAGATACAGCAAGTCTTATGCCAATAAGATAGAATGATCGAAATCAATTGATATTAGAGGAGAATCCAATAATCAGAAGGATTAGAAAGGTATGTCCAGAAATGAACAAAATGTCATAATTTGAAAACTTTACCCTCCCCTGTTTCTACGCCAGACTTAAAATTTCCCTGGATTCATTCGGGGTCGCGATTTCTCTTCCAAATTCCCTTGCAATCCTGACCACTCTTTCTACCAACTGGGCGTTGTTCTTGGCCAGCACACCCCTGGAATAGTAAATGTTATCCTCTAATCCAACGCGGACATGCCCGCCCATCGCTATCGCCATCATGGCCATGGGGAGTTGACCCGTCCCGATTCCAATCACAGACCAGGTTGATTCCTCGGGAACGATTTCTGAAAGATGGACGAGCGACTTTGCTGTGGCCGGCATGCCGCCCAGGACGCCCAAGACGAATTGAAAATGAAGCGGGGGTTTGAGGAGACCTTTCTCAAGAAATCGAAGGCAGGTATAGACCATCCCGACCTCAAAGACCTCCAGCTCCGGCTTGATTCCCTTCTTCAGCGTCTCCTCGGCGAGTATTTTCAGAAAATCTGGAGGATTGAGAAAAACATTCTCTCTCATGTTGATTGTACCCGCGTCAAAAGAGACCAATTCCGGATTTAAGGAGAGAGGCACGAGTCTTTCTTCAAATTGGAGATTTCTACCGGGAATACCACTCGTGGTCAGGCAGAGGATCGCATCGGTCTCACTTCGAATGCGGTCCACCACTTCTTTAAAGATAGAATAATCCTGAGCTCCTAAGCCTGTCTGCGGATCTCTGACATGAATATGGAGGACAGAAGCACCTGCCTTCCAGGCCTCAATTCCTGACTGGGCAATCTCTTGGGCAGTGATGGGGATGTAGGGGGTCTGCTGACGTGTAATCCGCGAGCCCGTTATGCCAACTGTAATAATCAACTTCTCCATAAAATCCTTTCAGGAATACCGGGGCAATGGAATAATGGAGCGAAGGTCAAAACTTTTCATCACCATTAAATCTATGGATAAAGCCCTCGAAGTCTCGTGGCTTCAGCCACCCTTCCGATGCCGAGCACGAGGGCTGCTGCCCGCATGGGAATTTTTTTGGAAAGGGAGATGTCCAGAACCTCTTTAAACCCTTTCTGCATGATCCGGGTCAACCGGTCCAATACCTCTTCTTCGCTCCAGATGAGTTCCTGTAGGTTTTGAACCCATTCGAAATAGGAGACGGTCACCCCTCCGGCATTGGCTAAGATGTCAGGGACGATGAAAACACCTTTCTCGTTCAAAATCTCATCCGCTTCCGGGGTCGTCGGTCCGTTGGCGCCCTCGGCAATGATTTTGGCTTTGATCCGTGGGGCATTCTTCTCCGTGATCTGATTTTCAATCGCCGCAGGCACTAATATATCGCATTTCAACTCTAACAACTCTTGGTTGGTAATCTCCGTTTCGTCCTTTGTCTCGCAAACAAAACATTTATATTTTGCCTTGTATTCCAAAGCCCTCACCACGTCCAGTCCCTTCTCATTATAGAGTCCCTTTTGCGAATCGCTGATCGCGATCACCTTCGCTCCCAGACGATGGAAGTGCATGGCAGCAATACCTCCCACATTCCCGCATCCTTGAACCGCAACCCTCGCTCCTTCGACCGACATCTTCAAATGTTTCATCGCTTCGAGTGAGGTGATGACCACTCCCCTTCCCGTGGCTTCAAACCTTCCGAGAGATCCTCCCAACTCAATGGGCTTTCCAGTCACCACGCCAGGAACAGAGTACCCTTTTAGAATACTGAAGGTATCCATGATCCAGGCCATCACCTGTGGATTGGTATAAACATCCGGAGCAGGAATGTCCTGCTCCGGACCCAGCATCATGGAGATCTCCCAGGTAAATCTTCTCGTTAGATGCTCTATTTCGTGGAGGGACATCTCCTTAGGATTGCATTGAACCCCACCTTTAGCCCCCCCAAATGGGATGTTGACGACAGCCGACTTCCAGGTCATCCACATCGCCAAAGCCCTCACCTCCTCGAGATCCAAGTCAGGATGGTATCTAATCCCTCCTTTGGCCGGTCCTCTCGCCACATTGTGTTGCACCCGAAACCCTGTGAAGATCTTGACCGTCCCCTTGTCCATCTCAACAGGAAAGTGGACGATCAACTCCCTCTTTGTACTTTTCAACTTCTCCACCGCCCCGGGTTCCAGATCCAGATATTTTGCCGCAATATCAACCTGTCTCTTCGCCATATCAAAAGAATTGAGCTTTTCGTTTTTCCCCATTATCGTAATCCCCCTTTGTCCAATTTCTGAAATACGGCAGGCTTGTCCATAACTTTTTTCTACCTTTAATCTTCCCACTTTTCAAGAATAAATTTTGCGATTTCTCATTCATTAGGAGGAAATTCTGTCGAAGATATCGCCGAGATTGTCGAATCGGTTATTCATGCAAGAGGAAGTGTCCCTGGTTAGGGTGAGTGTAAAAGTTAATCAAACCCATTGAAAACCTGGAATAAATCACAGCTCCAAAAGCCATCAATCATACCATCTTGCTTTAGAAAAAGAGTTGGCACAGTCCTTGCTCTTGATAAAGCGATGACTGAATTAGAGAAGAAGGGAGGTGAGAAAAGATGAGAAAGAAGATGGTTTTATTAGGGCTGGTGGCAGTCATGCTGCTAAGTGTGAGCTATGTTTACGCTCAGGGATCCGGCATGGGCCCGGGCATGGGTCCAGGACATAGAGGAATGCACGAATCTTGGGGTCCTGCTAAAGATTATCCCTTGACTCCCGACCAGAAGGCCAAGTTTCAAGAATTGCGCCGAAAATTCAGAGATGAAAATGCCAAACTGATCGGTGCGATGGTAACCAAGAGGCTGGAGCTTCAGTCTTTATGGACTGATCCAAAGGCTGATCCCAAGGCAATTCTCGACAAGGAAAGAGAATTGAGAGACCTTCAAAATCAGATGAAAGACAAAACGGTTCAAATGAGATTGGAAGCTCGAAAGTTCCTCACGCCCGAGCAGATCGAAAATTGGAGACCAGGCCCGGGAATGGGAATGGGTCCCGGTCAGGGTCGTGGTTACATGGCGGGAGGCGGTTTCGGAATGGGCCGCGGTGGAATGGGTCCAGGTCGTGGATGTTACTAATCGTCAGCTTTTATGGTGAACCCAAAAAGGGGAAGGTCCTTAGTCCTTCCCCTTTTGTTTTTGCCCAGTGGTCATCTTGCGTTGACTTCTTCCGAACGCTTTCCAGGCACGGAATTGATCGAAGAAGGGCCAATCTCCGAAACGAAAGTTTTGACTTTTTGAAATCATTTCGATATGTTTTAAAATAATGGTTGGCAACTTTAACTTTATTGATCAGATTGCTGGTGGAGAGCGATGAAACTGAAAATACACATACTCACTTTCTTTCTTCTTTTTGCGTTCATGACCTCTTCAGCCTTTTCACAATCCGGAATAGGGATGAGAAGGTGGAGGGCAGAAGGTCAATGTTCGAGAGCTTCGGAACTCAATCTATCGAGGGAGCAGAGAAATACCCTTAATCTTTTGCAGCGCACCTATTTTCGGGAAGCTCAACTCCTTCGACTTGAGATCTTTACGAAAAATGTTGAACTCCGTGAATTGCTCACCGATCCCTCCGCCAAGGTGGAGACCATCCGTGGCAAGACCTCAGAGGTCGCAGAACTCCAGTCTAAACAGGAAGAGAAAGGATTCGAATATTTGATCAAGGTTAGAAATGTTCTAAGCCCCGAACAACTAAAAATCTGGTGCCCGGAGCAAGAGTATCCTTATTTCCGACAAATGATGCCCGGAAGGCGGCCAGTGGGTCCTAATATTCCTGAATAGGTTTCCCGCAGGGGTTTTTAGGAAAGAAGGACGGAGTGGGTTTTGTTCAAGCGCGAGATCAAGACGAAGAGAAGCTTCTCTCCCATTTACCTGGGGATTCTATCTGGAATCATTCTTGTCATTCTAATCATCAATGGACTCTTAGAAATCAATCGGACGAAGAACGGGTTCTACCTCTTGTTGAAGAGGGAAGGGACCGTCCTCATCCAGCACTTCGAAAAGAATATTCAAGAAACCCTTGCTTCCCTCCAAGGGATGGAAAGTGGGGCCGAGAAACACTCCCTCAATCCCCCGATTTCGGGACGATCTTTTGGTCTGGAGGATTCCATTGCCGAATACCTTCTCGAGATCCTCTATCGCGTGGACCAAATGGACGGGGAAAAACTTCTAGATCCCACTGACCTCCAATCACTCGTCAGCCAGTACCGCATCACCTCTGTCGAAATCTATAACTCCAGCGGAAATTTGCTCAAGGGCTGGCCTGTTTCATTTTCTTCTCCCGAAACGAAAGACCTCCTTCAAGAGCTAATCCATAAGAAACGGCCGGTGGCGATCGATCTTTTCGGCAGGTCCTTCTCAGAGAATCACATCCTCTCAATTGCCATCTGGAGAAGGGTGAAACCGGGGATCATCGCTCTCTACCTCGACGGCGACCAGATGAAAAGACTTTTTCGCCAGTTTGCAATTCAGAGGGCAATCTCTGACATTGGTCTCAGGGAGGGCATTCGCTATATTTCGGTTTTAGATACCTCCCTCAACACTTTGGCTCATACGGACCAGACCGATGTCGGAAAAAGAGAAGAGGATCCCTTTTTGAGAAATTGCCTTCAGGGAGGCCGCCTTCTTTCTCGCCATTATCCGTCTGATAAAGGAGAAGAAATTTTTGAAGTGGCAAAATCCTTCTCCTTGAAGGACAAACCCATGGGACTGATCCGGATCGGATACTCCCCGAAGGAGATTTATCCTATCCTAGCCCAGATCAAAAAGAATGTTGCCCTTTCCATCTTCTTTTTCCTTGTCCTTGGAATTTCAGCCATAGCTCTCATCTGGGTAAACCAGAATCGAAACTTCAGAAAAATGAAAGAGATGGAGGATCGGATCCAGCTGGCAGAGAGACTTTCATCCCTCGGCCACTTGGCCGCAGGGGTCGCCCACGAGATTCGAAATCCTCTCAATGCCATGGGCATGGGCCTCCAGAGGCTTAAGAGGGAATTTCTGCCTACGGAGGAATCGAAAAAGGAAGAATATGTTTCTTTTCTGGAGTTGATCCTCAAAGAAACCAGGAGGGTCAACGAGATCATCGAACAGTTTCTAACCCTCTCCAGGCCCTTTCAACTCACCCTCCGGGAGTCTTCCCTGCAAGATCTTCTAAAGAATCTGGTCACCCTCTTTCAGGAAGAAGCCTCCTCTGTCGGAGTTGCGTTACGGGAGGAGATTTCTTCGGGGCTGCCTCTCATCAAAATGGATCCCGAAAGGTTGACACAGGCCTTTATCAATATTATGAAGAATGGAATGCAGGCCATGAGTCAAGGGGGAACGCTTCGAATTGAAACCAGATCGCTGAAGGATCGCGTGGAAGTCATCATCTCAGATTCGGGTTCCGGAATTCCGTCAGAACAGATGGAGAAAGTTTTCAACTACTACTATACGACCAAAGAGAAAGGGGTGGGATTGGGGCTTCCGATTGCTCATCGGATTATCGAGGCCCATGGTGGTCAGTTGGGAATCGAGAGTCAGGTCGGCTCCGGGACAAAGGTCACGGTGATTCTGCCCGTTAATGCGTGAAATGGAAAGAGTGAGAATACTTATTGCCGAGGATGAAAAAACACAACGGGACCTTTTGGAGGGGTTCTTAAAAAAGGAAGGTTTCTCCGTCGAGGCCGTCTCGAACGGTAAGGAAGTTCTCCAGAAACTTCAAACGAGTTTTTTCGATATGGCCTTGATTGATTACAAGATGCCCGAACTCGACGGCGCACAAACGCTCAAGGAGATTCGAAGGCTCTATCCGGACCTCCCTGTCATTATGATGACCGCCTACGGAACCGTCGAGACAGCTGTAGCGGCGATGAAGGAAGGGGCCTTGGATTATCTCACCAAGCCGATCGATCTGGACGAACTCCTTCTCATGCTTCAAAGGATCACCGAAAGATCCACCCTCATCCGGGAAAATAGGGAACTGAAAGTTAAACTTCAGGAGCGCTACACGTTTGCCCATATTGTTTACGGGAGTCCTAAAATGGAGGAGGTCATGGGGCTCGTCGCCCGGGTTGCTCCCAGCCAGGCCACGATCCTTATCCGTGGGGAGAGCGGAACAGGAAAAGAACTGATCGCCAATGCCATCCATTATGCAAGCCCCCGGTCCGGAAAACCCTGGGTGAAGGTGAGCTGTGCGGCGATTCCCGAAACCCTCCTCGAGAGCGAACTCTTCGGTCATGAAAAAGGAGCTTTTACAGGGGCTGCTCAGAGAAGGATCGGCCGATTCGAGGAGGCAGATGGCGGCTCCATCTTCCTCGATGAAATTGGTGACCTCTCTCCAAGCACCCAGGTGAAACTTCTAAGGTTCTTACAGGACAAAGAATTCCAAAGGCTGGGGTCAAACACCACCCTCAGGACCGATGTGAGGGTGATCACGGCCACCCATCGAAACCTCGAAGAAGCGATTAAGAAAGAATTCTTCAGAGAGGATCTATACTATCGACTCAATGTGATCTCCATTACCCTCCCACCTTTGAAAGAGAGAAGAGAAGACATTCCCCTCCTGATCGATCACTTCTTAAAAAAATATTCGGAAGAGAATCAGAAATCGATTTCCGATATCTCCAGGGAGGCAAGAACCCTTCTCTTACGCTACCCTTATCCCGGAAATGTCAGGGAACTGGAGAATCTGATCGAACGGGCAGTGGTCCTTTGCCGAGGAGAAATCATTACGACCCAAGATCTTCCCTTTCACATTAAAGATGAAAAATCTGAGAAGCCATGGGAATCTCACAAAAAAGAAAAAACCCTCCCCGAATCATTAGAAGAGATTGAAAGAGACTCCATCCTCAAGGCCCTCCATCAACACCAGGGTGTTCAGACAAAAGCTGCCGAGAGCCTAGGCATCAGTGAGAGGGTGCTCCGATACAAGATGAAGAAATATGGGATCCGTTTTGACGAAGAGTCAACCGTCAAGAGTTGAAAGTGATGAGTTTGAAGTTGAGATGTTAAAAGAATGGTGAGAGGCTGACATGACCAATTACCGATACCGTTTTTCATTCGGATATGGGCTGACACCCGTTGTCAAGAATCTAATGATCATCATGGGGATGGTCTTTATCCTTGAGATGTTTGTCTCCAGATGGTTTGATCTCTACTTCGGCCTGGTCCCGGTCCTGGTTTGGAAGAAATACTTTCTATGGCAACTTTTTACCTACATTTTCCTTCATGGAGGACTTTCCCATATCTTTTTTAATCTCTTGGCCCTCTGGATGTTTGGCGGCGAATTAGAGAATTATTGGGGAGCAAAAAAGTTTCTTTTTTACTTCTTCTTCTGCGGCGTGGGCGCCGGGATCTGCACGGTGATCTTCTCTCCCTATCAGTTCGTTCCTACCATCGGAGCCTCCGGGGCGATCTATGGATTACTTCTCGCATTCGGTTGGCTCTTTCCCAATCGACTCATCTACATCTATTTTCTCTTTCCCATTCCGGCTAAATATTTTGTCATCATTTTCGGTCTGATTGAATTCTTTTCCTCCATGCAGGGAGCAGGAGGCGGCGTCGCACACCTCACCCACCTGGGTGGCCTTTTATTCGGCCTCTTCTATATGGCTTATCCAATGGTCCGACAGAAAATTCGGCGTGACTATTATAAGCGAAAGTGGTCTCAAAAAGGTCCGAATGACAGAAATTACTACCATTAGGAAAGCCGGCACGGAGGGATGTCGAAAGTGCCGTTGTCTGCTAATCGTACAGTCGCATCGTTATATTGTTGACGAAGAAACTCCGAGACTCAGGACTATGAGACGATATGATTTACATCGGAACAAGTGGTTATAACTATCCCCACTGGTGGAACGGGGTCTTCTATCCCTCTGACCTTCCCCAGAAAAAATGGCTCGAATACTACGCTGAATATTTTGACACGGTAGAGTTGAATGTCTCTTTTTATCGCCTCCCGAAAAAGGAGGTCTTTGAAGGCTGGTACAAACGAACGCCGAAGCATTTCCTCTTTGCAGTCAAGGGGAGCCGATTCATCACCCACATCAAACGATTAAAGGATTGCAGAGACGCGCTCTCACTTCTTTTCGATCATGCTTCACCTTTGAAGGAAAAATTGGGAGTGGTCCTGTGGCAACTTCCTCCTCGATTCAAATTCCAGAGGGAGAGATTGGAATCTTTTTGTGTTCTGCTCTCAACGCTTCCTCGCTCCAAACTCCATCGTCACGCGTTTGAGTTCAGAGATGAATCCTGGTTCTGCAATGAGGCCTTTCGGATATTGGAAGAATTTCGTTTTGCCCTTTGCATCGCCCATGGTTCTGGCCTTTCTCTCATAGAAAGAACTACCTCCAATTTTATCTATGTTCGCCTTCACGGTGGCGAAGTCCTATACGGCTCCAATTACTCGGACAAAGAATTAGACCAATGGAAAGGGAAAATCCAAGATTGGAGAAAAAGGAAGAAGGCTGTGTTCATCTATTTCAATAACGATGCCTATGGCTTTGCCATCCAGAACGCCCTCGCCCTGAAAAAACTGGTAGGTTGCTGAAAAAGGATTTTCCCATGCTTCGGCAAGCTCAGAATGAACGGAAAAATAGCAACGATTTCAAGATACCTTCCGTTCGCCCTGAGCCTGTCGAAGGGCGAGGGAAGGTTTTTCAGCGTCCCGTTAGTGTCCCAACTTTGGACCTGAAAATGATTCCCGTAATCCAGCATTAACTTATTGATTTCGTTACCAGAATAAAGATAATTCTGTCCGCCTGACGGCACCAATACTCCCTAATGGGTGTGAGTGATAACTTTGCCAGTTTTTTCTCTTGCAAAATGTAAAATCATGTGTTAACTGATTTTAATTGACTTATTTCTGTCTACTAGGAGGAAAAATGCATAAGAAATGGAGGTCTCGATGTCCACGGTGACGATGAAGGAGCTTCTGGAGGCTGGGGTTCATTTCGGTCATGAGACGAAACGTTGGGACCCCAAAATGAAACCTTATATTTTCGGGGCAAGGAATGGAATTTATATCATCGATCTCCAGAAGACCGTTCAACTCTTCAAGGAGGCCTATCAACTCGTCCGAGATCTCGTCGCTAAGGGAGAATATTTTCTCTTTGTCGGAACAAAAAAGCAGGCCCAGGAAACCATCGCAGAGCAGGCCACTCGCTGTGGAATGTTCTATGTCAACCACCGATGGCTGGGAGGAATGCTGACCAATTTTCAGACGATCAAGCGATCTATTGATCGATTGAACAAACTTGAGGCAATGAAGAACGAAGAGATCTACAATCTTCTGCCGAAGAAGGAGGTCTTGGAATTAGAGAAAGAGCGGAGTCGACTGGAGAAATCCCTCGGCGGCATCAAGAATATGGATCGACTTCCGGGGGCCATCTTTGTTGTGGATCCCAAGAAGGAAAGAATTGCTGTGAGGGAAGCCCGGAAAATAGGCATCGTCTCCATCGGCATTGTCGATACTAACTGCAATCCTGAAGAATTGGATTACATCATTCCGGGAAATGATGACGCGATCCGGGCGATCCACCTGTTTGCGTCTAAAATTGCGGATGCAGTGGTTGAGGGAAAACAGATTCATGAAAAACAACTCCAGATGGAGGGAGCGAAAGAAGAAAAAGCGGAGGCAGAAACAACCGAGCTCCCAAAAGAGATACAGGTAGAAGCCGTGGCCGAGGGCACCGAGGAGGAATAGGATTGAATGGAAATCTCTATTGAACTGGTAAAAGATCTAAGGCAGAGGACAGGGGCCGGGGTGAGCGACTGCAAGGCAGCTCTTACGGAGGCCCAAGGAAACATGGAAGCGGCCATCGACTACCTCCGACGCAAAGGGCTGGCCACTGCCGCGAAGAAAGCAGGTCGAATCGCAACGGATGGCCTGGTCTCCTCCTATATCCATGCGGGAGGAAAGATGGGAGTTCTGGTCGAAATCAACTGTGAAACCGATTTTGTGGCCAAGACGGAAGATTTTCAAACCTTCGTAAAAAATATTGCGATGCATATTGCTGCCGCCAACCCTCAATACATCAGGAGGGAAGAAATCCCGGAAGAGGTGCTGGAGAGGGAGCGAGCGATTTATCGAACTCAAGCTCTCGAGGCGGGAAAACCTCAAAAGATTATCGACAAGATTGTGGAAGGTAAGATGGAGAGGTTCTATTCTGAGGTTTGCCTTTTGGAACAGACCTATGTCCGTGACCCTGATCTCACGATTAAAGAGCTCCTCGACGCCATGATCGCCAAGGTCGGGGAAAATATTTCCATCCGTCGGTTCGCTAGATTTCAACTGGGTGAAAGATTGGCCTCCCAGTCAACACCTACCGGCTCTCCCTCGGTGAAGTGAATCAGCCGCTTCTCCAAAAGAGGAGGGTTTGCAGGGAAGTGCTCGCTTTTCCATGAACAGACCCCGATATAAAAGGATCCTCCTGAAGTTGAGCGGTGAAGTGTTAACCGGCGAGGGCAGTTATGGAATTGACCCCGGTGTGATCCGGAGCATCGCCCGCGAGGTAAAGGAAGTAAAGAAACTGGGGGTAGAGATCGCTATTGTCATCGGTGGAGGCAACATCTTTCGGGGGATCGCAGCAAGCGCAAGAGGAATGGACCGGGCCTCTGCAGATTACATGGGCATGCTGGCCACGGTCATGAATGGGGTTGCCCTTCAGGATTCCCTCGAGAAGCTCCACGTTCAAACGAGGGTCCAGACGGCGATTGAAATGCGTGAGGTCGCTGAACCTTACATCCGAAGAAGGGCGATTCGTCATTTGGAAAAAGGTCGGGTAGTGATCTTCGCCGGAGGGACGGGAAATCCTTATTTCACGACCGATACCGCGGCCTCGCTTCGAGCGATGGAAATCGGGGCAGACGTCATCCTCAAAGCCACAAAGGTCGACGGTGTCTATGACGCAGATCCATTGCTTCATAAGGGCGCCCGCAAATATGATGAACTGACCTATCTGGATGTCCTCAAGAAACGGTTAAAGGTCATGGACGCGACTGCCATCTCTCTCTCCATGGACAACAAAGTTCCCATCATCGTCTTCAATTTGAAGAAAAGGGGAAATGTCAAACGGGTCCTGCTGGGAGAGAAGGTGGGAACGAAAGTGAAAGGGTGAACCATGGATGAAAAGACCTATACAGAAGCTGTCGCCAGAATGGAAAAAACCCTCTCCTCCCTCAAGACAGACTTCAACAAGATCAGGACGGGCAGAGCCTCCTTGGCCCTCTTCGACGACATCCGGGTAGATTATTACGGGACACCGACCCCGCTGAACCAGATGGCCACGTTGTCTGTCCCTGAAGCGAGACTGATTACCATTCAACCGTGGGATACTTCTGTCATCGGTGAAATTGAGAAGGCCATCCTCAAATCGGAACTCGGATTAACCCCGGCGAGTGACGGGAAGATCATCCGCATCAATATCCCGAGGCTCACGGAAGAACGCCGCAAAGAACTGGTCAAGGTGGTGAAAAAGATGGCCGAAGGGGCGAAGGTGGCCGTCCGAAACATCCGAAGAGAGGCCAACGATCAGTTGAAAGGGTTGGAGAAAAATAAGAAGATTTCTCAGGACCAACTCCACCAATGGATGGACAAGGTGCAGAAATCGACGGACCAATTTATCGAGAAAGTGGACGGCGTCCTCGCCGCGAAGGAAAAAGAAATTTTAGAAATCTCCTAATATCGAAGGGGGTGATGCGAGTGGCTTATGTCATTACGGAAGAATGTGTGGCTTGCGGGACCTGTTCAGAGGAATGCCCTGCTGAGGCCATTGAAGAAGGGGAACCTTACATCATCAACGAAGAGAAATGTACCGAATGCGGAAGCTGTTTTGAGGTATGCCCGGTCGAAGCCATTGTTGAAAAATGAGGCCGAAAGGAGAGGAGGGCTGATCCCAGGGCCTTCTCCTTTCCTCTCTTTGGAACCTCCCTTATTCCCACTCCTTCGATCAATCGTCGATCGAAAATCCGTTTATCGAAGCTGTATCGAGAACGGCGGTCTAACCGTTCCTGGGGGAGGTCTCTATTGAAACAGAGTCGAACGACCTTTAATGATTGAAAATCAGTATCTGATATGGTAGTTTTAACTCATTAAACGAAAGACCTTTTTTTAATCCCGGCATCGCTGTTCTCAATAGGATCATTCACATCATGGATGAAATCGGTCAGGAAAAACTTCCCCGTCATATCGCCATCATTATGGATGGAAATGGGCGCTGGGCGAAAAACAAGGCCCTGAGCCGGATCAGTGGTCATCTCAAAGGAGTCAATGCCGTCCGGGAGGTCGTCACAGCTTGCAGGGAATTGGGGATCAAGGTGTTAACCCTCTATGCCTTCTCCATCGAGAACTGGAAGAGGCCGGCAGAGGAGGTAAATGCCTTGATGGGATTGCTCAAAGAATATCTTCAGAAAGAGTGCGAGGAGATGCTCCAGAATAATATACGGCTCAACGCCATTGGCCGGCTCTCGGATCTTCCTCCCGATGTACAGGCAACGTTGCAAGAGACGATCAAACAGACCGAACACTGTGATGGAATGATTCTCAACTTAGCGCTTAGTTACGGCGGCCGTTCCGAAATCCTTCACGCCGTTCAAGGAATCGTCTCTGATCTGAAAAAGGACAAGATCAAACCGGAGGAGATTACGGTTCAGCGTTTCTCTCAATACCTCTGGACTCATGGGCTGCCCGATCCGGATCTTCTCATCCGGACGAGCGGCGAATTTCGCATTTCCAACTTCCTCCTTTGGCAGATCGCTTATACAGAGCTCTATGTCACCGACACCCTGTGGCCGGATTTTGATCAAAGAGAACTCTCAAAGGCCATCGCAGACTATCAATCCAGAGAGAGAAGGTTCGGTCTGATCAGCGAACAGCTGAATGGCAAAGAAGAATAACTCTATTGCGGAATGCAGAATGCGGAATGCGGAATAACAAACGCTAATTTGTTTAGTTTGATTTTATTCCCAAATCCGCAATCCGAATTCCGAATTTCGAAGGGGCCGTATGGGAAAAATAGAAAAGAGGAAGGTTTGGATGGCATTGATCATGGTCCCTCCTGTCCTTCTTTTGATCATTCTGGGGCCTCCTTTTATTCTGCATCTCATGGTCCTGCTGGCCACTTTTTTCGGGCTCCGGGAGTATTACAATCTTGTCCTACCCCACCCCAAAAGGATTGAACGGGTGGTGGGAATCGGATTGGGGTTGATCCTTTCGATCACCATTTCCCTCGAAGCGATGAAAGACATTTCTCTTTTTTTCGTGATCATCCTACTCGTCCTTTCCGTCCTCTTCATGACCGCCTCAAAGGATCTCTCTTCCACGATCCCGGAGATGGGAATGGCGCTTCTTGGAATTTTCTTGATTGGATTTCTTCTCGCCTATGTCTCACTGATTCGAAACCTACCGAACGGAAGGCTGTGGGTCCTTTTTCTCTTGGCCACGGTCTGGGCCGGGGATATCTCTGCCTTGCTGACCGGCTCCTTCCTCGGAAAACATAAGCTCTACCCTAAAATCAGTCCGAATAAAACCTTCGAGGGGCTGGGAGGGTCGATTGTGGGATCGATCATCGTCGCCCTTGCCTTTGCCTTTCTGTTGCTCCCTCGTTTGCAAAAAGGAGTTTGCATCTTTCTGGCCGTCGGCATTGCAATTTTTGGACAATTGGGAGATTTTACAGAGTCAATGTTAAAACGAAGCGCTCGGGTAAAAGATTCGGGAACACTCATCCCGGGCCATGGAGGCATGCTCGATCGATTGGATAGTTTCCTCTTCTCCGCCCCCTTCCTCCATTACTCCCTCCTCTCCCTGCTCAAGGAGATTCCATGAAGCGTTTGGCCATCCTTGGTTCAACGGGTTCGATTGGGGTCAACACCCTCCAGATCGTCAGTCAGTTCCCGGAGCGATTTGAAGTGGTCAGTCTCTCTGCTGGCCTCAACACGTCGCTTCTCAAAGAACAAGTCCTCCGATTTCGGCCGAAGATGGTCTCGGTCCTCAACAAAGAACTATCGGAGTCCCTTCGAAGGGAACTCCCTCACATGGACTTCGAAATCGTGTACGGGATCGAAGGGCTCATTCAGGTCGCCACTCGTCCAGAGATCGATCAGGTCGTCTCTGCAATTGTGGGTGCGGTGGGCCTCATCCCCACCCTCTCCGCGATCAAGACCGGAAAAACCGTTGCCCTGGCCAACAAAGAATCTTTGGTCATGGGGGGAAAGATCATGATGGAAGAGGCAAGACGCAATCATGCTCAGATTCTACCGATCGACAGCGAGCACAGCGCCATCTTTCAATCATTGCTCGGTCATCGGAAGGAAGATGTCCGTCACCTCGTCCTCACCGCGTCGGGTGGACCTTTTCTTAAACTTCCCGTTTCCAGGCTTCATGATGTCACCGTCCAGGAAGCCCTCAACCACCCTCGCTGGGAGATGGGGAAAAAAATCACCATTGACTCTGCCTCGCTCATGAACAAGGGGTTGGAGGTCATCGAGGCCCACTGGCTGTTCGATATCCCGATCGAAAAGATCATGGTCCTCATTCATCCGCAGAGCGTCGTTCACTCGATGGTCGAATATGTCGACGGGTCGATCGTCGCGCAGATGGGAATCACGGACATGAAGATCCCGATCTCCTATGCCCTTTCTTTCCCCGAACGACTCAATCTCAGCCTCCCTTCTTTGGACCTTTCAAAAAGCGAAGCCCTAACCTTTTCCACTCCCGATCCACAAAGATTTCGCTGCCTCGCGTTGGCGTATGAATCCATCAAGAGAGGAGAGACCGCCCCCGCCGTCCTCAATGCGGCCAACGAGGTCGCAGTGAGTGCCTTTCTCGACGGATCGATCAAATTTACAGAAATCCCCCTCCTTCTTCAGAGGGTGATGGAAGAGCATGAGGTCAAATCCGTTCACACCATTGAAGACATCCTGAAAGCCGATCACTGGGCAAGAGAAAGAGCGAAGGCCCATTTAGAAGGGAGAAAGACGTGCTGACCACCATCATTGCAACAGGCGTTGTTTTAGGAATTCTCATCTTCGTCCATGAATTGGGCCATTTTATATTGGCCAAAAGATTGGGTGTAAAGATTTTAAAGTTTTCGTTGGGTTTTGGCCCCAAACTGATTGGGAAAAAGATCGGTGAAACAGAATATCAGATTGCAGTTTTTCCGTTGGGTGGATTCGTCAAACCACTGGGGGAGGATCCCAATGAAGACATAAAAAAAGAAGAATATCATCGCTCTTATTGGGCACAGCCGATTTGGAAACGCACTCTCATTGTCCTGGCTGGCCCTTTCTTCAACTTCTTTCTGGCGGTCGTGCTTTTCTCCACCATCAACCTTTTTGGGATTCCTTATTATCCTCCGAAGATTGGCGAGGTGAACTCCGGCCTTCCGGCCGAGCAGGCGGGTTTAAAAAAAGGAGATACCGTCCTCTCCATTGATGGAGAGGAGGTGACGAAATGGGACGACCTCTCCAGAATCATCCGCAGCAGCAACGGGAAGGAAATTCTTCTCAAGGTGAAACGGGATCATCAAGTTTTTGAGATCCAGGTGACCCCGAAATCCACGACACAAAAAAATCTCTTTGGAGAAGAAACTCGTGTTTTTGTCATCGGAATCACTCAACCGGATGAACTCCTTGTTCAGAAAGTCGGGCCTTTCGAAGCCTTTGGGAAGGGACTTTCGCAAACATGGTTCGGGATCAAGTTAACCGTAGTGAGCATCATCAAATTGATCGAAAGGGTGATTCCGGCGAAAACAATCGGCGGCCCTATTTTGATCGCCCAAATGGCCGGGGAGCAGGCCAAAAGGGGACTATTGAGTCTGGTTCTCTTCACGGCCATCCTCAGTATTAACCTCGGGGTGATCAATCTTTTTCCGATTCCGATTTTGGATGGAGGGCATTTTCTTTTCCTATCCCTGGAGGCCATCTTGAGAAAACCTCTCAGCATCCGGAAAATGGAGATCGCTCAACAGATCGGCCTGATTTTCATCATCCTCTTGATGCTCTTCGCCTTCTATAATGATTTGATCCGGCTGTTTTCGCCGGAAGGATTTAAGTTTTAGAACGGACGAGAGAATGGGTGGGGGTCCGGTTTCCTTGAACTGATTTTGGTTCTTGGAATTCAAGAATGAAAGTACTGGGCATTGATACTTCTACATCGTGTGGTAGTGTGGGATTGATCGACAACGGCGAAGTCATCTCTGACTACCTTCTGAACGTTCCAGTGACCCATTCTCAAAGACTCCTGAGTGCAATCGAACTTGTCCTCAAAGAAGCTAGTTGCCCGATTGAAAATCTCGACGGATGGGCAATTGCCCTGGGCCCTGGCTCTTTTACAGGATTGAGAATCGGAGTAAGCACGGTAAAAGGGCTTGCCTTCGCCACTGGAAAACCTGTGACAGGCATCTCCACCCTTGATGTATTGGCTTCGCAGATTGCCCCTACTCCCTACCTCATCTGTCCCGTGCTTGATGCCAGAAAAAAGGAAGTCTATACCGCTTTTTACCGTTTCGAGAAAAGTCTCCTCAAGCGTCAATCGGATTATCAGGCCATCCAACCGGAAGATCTTGTCAGAAGAATAAGGGAACAGACGATCTTTCTCGGTGATGGCGCAAAAACTTACAGGGAATTCCTCCTCAGCTCCCTTTCCTCATTAGCCCTTTTTCCATCTGCTCCCCTTCATCTTTCTCATGGCTCGATGGTGGCAAAATTAGGGTCTGAGCTTCTTCAAAGGGGCGAATGTTTGGATCTTTCAACTTTTGCTCCGATCTACGTCCGGCCATCAGAAGCTGAGATGAAATGGCAGGAGACACATTCGGTTTGACGCCCAGAGAATGGCAGGAAAATTGCTTACATTGTGGGTATAGTTACCTCTTAACTGAACACGGCACTGGATGATTCTTTGATCAGGGATCACGGATGGGTTGACAAACAGGCTGGATTATATTAGGTTTTTTTGTTATATTTCAACAATGATTTAACGTTCTTTCTATTTTGGGGGAAAAATGATGAGGAAAGAAGAGGAGTTAATCGAGAGGCTGATGAGAGAAAATGAAGAATTTTCAAAAATCAAACAAGCACATAGCCAGCTTGGAAAACAATTGGATGAGTTGGAAAAAAAACCTTTTCTTACTCCTCAGGACGAGACGGAGATAAAAATTATTAAGAAGAAAAAATTGGCGCTGAAAGACCAGATGGAAAAAATCCTGATGCAATACCGATGAAAGACCGGAATAATGGAAAGTTGGAATAATGGAATAATGGGGCAGAACAAAAAATTCTGTTTTTCTTAGGTTAACGCAATATTCCAATATTCCATTCTTCCAATGTTCCAATTGATTGTCATTATGAAGAAGACGGGTTCCCAAATTATTGTCGAAAGTTTAAAGAAGGAAGGGGTGGATATTATTTTCAACTACCCGGGTGGGGCCGTCCTCCCCCTCTTCGATGAACTCCAAAATAGCTCATTCCGACAGATCTTGGTCCGGCATGAACAGGCTGCGGTCCATGCCGCAGACGGATATGCCCGGGCGACCGGAAGGGTGGGGGTGGTCATCGTCACGTCCGGACCGGGGGCGACGAATACGGTGACCGGAATTGCTACCGCTTTTATGGATTCGATCCCCATCGTCATCATGACCGGTCAGGTTCCTACTCTTCTGATCGGAAACGATGCGTTTCAAGAAGCAGATATTATTGGAATCACCCGACCATGCACCAAACACAACTACCTCGTCAAGGATGTGAAAGATTTAGCCCGAACGTTGAAGGAAGCCTTCTATGTGGCCCGAGGCGGAAGGCCCGGACCGGTTCTGATCGATCTTCCCAAAGACACCTTGATCAACTCCGCGGAATTCAAATATCCTGAAAAAGTATTTATCCGCGGCTACCAGCCTACCTACGAAGGACATGTCGGCCAGATTCAGAGGGCTGTCAAACTCATCTTGAAGTCCAAGAAGCCCGTTCTCTATGTCGGAGGGGGCATCATCTCTTCAAATGCCTCAAAGGAGCTCACCCTCTTTGCTGAAAAGCTGGGGATCCCCGTCACCATGACGCTCATGGGACTGGGAAGCTTCCCGGGAGATCATTCCCTCTCTCTAGGCATGCTCGGAATGCATGGAACCTATTGGGCCAATATGGCGGTCATGGAATCGGACCTTCTCATCGCCGTCGGGTCTCGCTTTGATGACCGGGTGACCGGAAAGATCGAGGCTTTTGCTCCTCAGGCAAAAATCATCCATATCGATATCGATCCGACTTCCATCAGTAAAAATGTGAGAGTCGATCTTCCCATCGTGGGTGACTGCAAAAGGATCCTCTCAAAAATTCTCTCCCTTCTCGAAGAGGAAGAGATTGCGTCTTTCAAGGCAGGTCTTGAGAAATGGCATCATCAAGTCGAAAAATTCAAGGCCATCCATAATATGACTTATGAGCAGAAGGAGATGATCAAGCCTCAATACGTCATTGAAAAGATTTATGAACTGACCAGGGGGGATGCTATTATCTCGACCGAGGTCGGACAGAATCAGATGTGGACCGCTCAATATTTTCCGTTTCTCAAACCGAGGACCCTGCTCACCTCGGGAGGCCTGGGAACGATGGGTTATGGATTGCCGGCTGCCATGGGTGCGCAAGCTGCCTTTCCGAATAAACTGGTGATAGATATCTCAGGCGATGGAAGTTTCCAGATGAACTCCCAGGAGCTGGCCACCATCGTCCAGTATCAGATGCCGGTCAAGGTGGTCATCCTGAACAATGGTTACCTTGGAATGGTAAGGCAGTGGCAGGAATTCTTCTACGGGAAACGGTATGCGTCCTCCTGTCTGGAGGGAACTTCTCCTGATTTCGTCAAACTGGCGGAGGCGTATGGAGCGGTTGGTTTCAGGACAAGTAAACCGGAAGAGGTCGTTCCCATGCTCAAGAAGGCATTCTCGATTCCGGAGCCTGTGATCATCGATTTTTCTGTCGATCCGGATGAGAATGTTTATCCCATGGTGCCGGCAGGTGAACCGCTGAATCAGATGAGGCTTGTATAAAACATCGAACAATGGAAGGATGGAATACTGGAATGATGGGTATAGACGTTTTTGGTCGTATTTAAACTCAATATTCCAACATTCCAAGATTCCATCATTCCGGGGTTTTGATATGCGGCATGTCATTACTCTATTAGTTGAAAATGAATTTGGTGTCCTGACACGGGTCGCAGGGCTCTTCAGTGGCAGGGGTTTCAATATTGAAAGCCTCTGTGTGGCGGAAACGCTTGATCCCACTGTCTCTACCATGACCATCGTGACCCGTGGCGACGATCAGATCCTCGAGCAGGTGCTCAAGCAGCTGAATAAACTCATCCCAGTGATCAAGGTGGTGGATCTCATCGAAAAGGAGTTTGTCGAGCGAGAGATGGTACTGGTTAAGGTCTCAGCCACTGCCGAAACGCGCGAGGAGATTCTCCGGGTGGTCGATATCTTTAGGGGAAAGGTGATTGACGTGGGAGCCAAAACCTACACGATTGAAGTAACGGGGGATGAGAAAAAGATCAACGCCCTCCTGGCTCTTCTCAAGCCGCTCGGCATCAAGGAATTGGTCAGGACGGGCCGTGTGGCCATGATCCGAGGGAGTAAGATCACAACAGAACCTGGGGCTTGATTCAGCGGCAAGAAGCTCAAATAGAGAGTCAAACGGATATGGGTGACGATGCTCGTATCGAAGCCAGAAACTTGATGCTGGATGCTCGAGTTTCAAGTTTCGAAAGACGAACATCGATACGAGCTTCGACAACGACAAACGTTAAGAGTTTTTCAATAACAGAAAGGAAAAGAAATGAAAATTTATTATGATAAAGATGCAAACATTTTCCATCTGAAAGGAAAGAAGATTGCCATTATCGGCTACGGGAGCCAGGGACATGCCCAGGCTCAAAATTTACGGGATAGCGGTCTTGAAGTCATCGTCTCCCAGAGGGAAGGGAGCGAGAATTATCAGTTCGCTCTTCGGGATGGCTTCAAACCGGTCACCGCAGCAGAGGCAGCCAAACAATCCGATTTGATTCAAATCCTCACTCAAGATCATATCCAGGCCAAGCTTTACGAAGAGGATGTCAAGCCCCATCTCAAAAGGGGAAAAACCCTCCTGTTCTCCCACGGGTTCAACATTCATTATGGGCAGATTCTACCTCCCAAGGAGATCGACGTGGTGATGATCGCACCGAAAGGTCCCGGCCATTTAGTGCGAAGAGAATTTGAAAAAGGAGCAGGGGTCCCATCATTGGTCGCCATCCATCAGAATTTTTCAAAGAAGGCCAAACAGACGGCCCTCGCTTATGCAAAGGGAATCGGCGCCACCCGAGCCGGTGTCATTGAAACCACCTTCAAAGAGGAGACCGAAACAGATCTCTTTGGAGAGCAATCCGTCCTCTGTGGTGGGGTCTCGGAACTCATCAAAGCAGGCTTCGATACGTTGGTCGAAGCAGGATATCAGCCGGAGATTGCCTATTTCGAGTGTCTGCATGAGCTAAAACTCATCGTGGATCTGATGTATGAAGGCGGCATCTCCTTCATGCGCTATTCCGTGAGCGATACGGCTGAGTATGGTGATCTGACGCGGGGGAAGCGGGTCATCAATTCTGAAACTCGTGAGGAGATGAAGCGGATCCTCAAAGAGGTACAGACAGGCGGCTTCGCAAAAGAATGGATCCTGGAAAATCAGGTGGGCCGGCCCGTGTTTAATGCCTTGAGAAAGAAAGAGGCAGACCATCCGATCGAAGAGGTCGGTAAGAAATTACGTTCCATGATGGGTTGGCTTCAAAAGAAGAAAAAATGATGAAACAAAACCGTTGGCCCATCGCAAGAGAAGGGCTTCCTTTCCTCATCCCCGCAGTTCTTTTGACGATCCTTTTCGGGGTGGTGGGTTGGAGAGTATGGATGGTTGTGGGAATCTTTTTTTCTCTTTTCCTTGCCTATTTTTTTAGGAATCCAAAAAGAAAGATTCCGGACCTTCAGAACGTGATTCTCTCCCCGGCCGACGGCAGGATTGTCTATGTCGGAGAGTGCGAAGAAGAGCGTTTCTTAAAAGAGAAAACCCTAAAGGTAAGCATCTTCATGTCTATGTTCGATGTCCATATCAATCGGATACCTATCTCGGGAAAGGTTGTCCAGAGAAATTATCTGCCCGGCCGCTTCCACGTGGCCAGTGTGGAGAAGTCATCTCTCCTCAATGAGCAAAACGCCATGATCCTCGAGTCGGAGGACCGATTTCGAATTCTCCTGGTTCAGATCGCGGGATTTGTGGCAAGAAGGATCGTCTGTTATGCCAAGGCAGGCGACCTCTTGAGGAAGGGAGAAATCTTTGGCCTGATCCGTTTTGGATCGAGGGTCGATCTCTACCTCCCCCCTGAAGTGAAACCCATTGTCAGGGTGGGACAGCATGTTAAGGGAGGGGAATCGATCATTGGGTATCGAGCATGAGAAGAAGAAGAGCGCCAATCAAAATGAGAAGGGGAATCTACATTCTTCCCAATCTTTTCACTACGGGAAACCTCTTCTGTGGATTCTGGGCGATTGTCTCAGTCTTTCACGAAAAATTTGAATATGCCGCTTATGCCATTCTTCTCGCAACAGTCTTCGACGCCCTAGATGGGAAAGTGGCTCGCCTCTCCGGGGCCATGTCCAAATTCGGGGTCCAGTATGACTCCCTCGCAGATTTGATTTCCTTCGGCGTAGCCCCTGCCCTGCTCGCCTTCGCTTGGGCCCTTCGACCATACGGACGATTCGGCTGGTTGGCTGCCTTTCTCTTCGTCGTCTGCGGTGCGTTGAGGTTGGCCCGGTTCAACGTTCAGTCCTCCTCCGGAGAAGTAAAATATTTCAAAGGACTTCCCATCCCTGCTGCCGCAGCAATGATTGCGTTGACCATCCTTCTCTACCTCCGATTGATCGAGACAGATCTGGTCAAGGATATCGTCATTCTCGTGATGATTTATATTCTGGCATTTCTAATGGTTTCAAGCATCCGCTACTTCAGCTTTAAAGAACTGGATCTGGCGAGACGAAAACCCTTCAGCTACATTATCTTCATCATCCTTTCGATGATTGTCATCGTCATGGAACCCACCATTGTGCTCTTTGGTTTCATCCTCATCTATGTCCTCTCGGGCCCGGTGAGTACGGTAAAAGCCTGGCGTAGGAGGAGAGCCTTGAGGAAGATGGAGCCTGTTCCTGAAGAAGATCTCCTGATCCGTGGATAATTTATTTGCCTTCTCTCATATTTTTTTATAAACTGATATAATAGTTATTTGGAATTTGGTTATTGGAATTTGATTTAAGGTGATTCCCTGGTAGCTCCTGCCTGCGGTAGGCAGGCAATCGGCAGAGCGCCTGCCTGCCGGTAGGCAGGGGTGGCTGTTAACCATGGAAGAGTGGTTCGTATATGCTCTTCGAAGCCTAAAGGATAACAACCTGTACATCGGGATTTCGCGAAATCCAGAAAAACGGGTAGAAATTCACAACAAGGGGAAGACGCAATCGACTAAGGATCGAAGGCCATTTGTTTTGATTCACAAAGAAAGCTGTAACTCTCTTAGAGGAGCAAGAGAGAGGGAAAAATATTACAAATCTGGCTTTGGTAGAGAAATATTAAAAAAATTAATTCCCTGGTAGCTCAATCGGCAGAGCGGGTGGCTGTTAACCACTAGGTTGCAGGTTCGAGTCCTGCCCGGGGAGCCAGTTTTCAAAAAGGCTGTCTTTCTTAGAAGAGACGGCCTTTTCTTTTTTGTAGGCAGTGTTGGTAAGTGCAAGTAAGTCAAAGGGTTTTCGATAGACCGGACTAAGCTTACCATCCTTCCAAGTCGAGTTCGAGAATACGAAATTGAGTAAACGTCTTTTTTCTTGCATCTCCTGTTTTTCGTAAAGAGTTACGGCCTTTTGCGCGAGTTCGAGAAGCCGTGAACCTTCTTCAAGATAGGATCTATTTGCACCCTGGTGTTGTTCAGTGGTGCGTAGGATATTAGCCTGTTCGGCACCCCACTCTTCACTCTTACGAATAAAAATATCTTCTGAAATCTTCCCATCAAGTTTGTCTATATACATTGCATCAATGCGGTCCTGCAACTTCTGATACTGTTTCTGGAGTGTGGAGATCATTTCGTTGTGATATCTTTTTTCTTCAGAGTGACTCTCCTTAAGTGCCATTAGTACCCATTCCAACACGTCTTTATCTATCTTTATGGCTCTTAGGGCCTCGGTAAATTGCTGGTCCAATTCCTCTTCACGAACATAATGTTCTGGGCATTTACCTTTATGACCAGTGCAGTGGTAGTAAACATAACGCCCTTTTTTAATCTCCCCAGTAAGTGCACAACCGCAATGGCCACAAGAGACGAGTCCTTGAAACGCCCAGTGATGCTTTTGTTGACGAGTTTTCCTCCGACCCTTTTCGGCCAAGACTTCTTGAACACGATCAAAGAATTCCTTAGAAATGATCGGCTGATGGTTTCCTCTGTAGCGTCTTCCTGCCCACTCGAAATCACCATAGTATATGGGATTGGTCAGAATCTTATGGACTACACTTTTGTGTAGCTTTGTTCCGGTTTTACGATAGGTGAGGCCTTCAGCTTGAGCCTTCTTGGTCACCTCTAAGAGCGAATAGTTACCCGTGGCATACCATTCATAGAGCATACGAATAAGTGGTGCGATAATCGGATCAGGTTGAATGCATCTCTTCCCGCCATTATCAACATTGAGGTAACCCAGCGGGGCAAAAGAAGGGTAGATGCCTTGCTCTGCTTTTTCCAGCATTCCTTTTTTTGTTTCCTCTGAAAGATTATCAATATAGTTCTTCGCCATCAGTACTTTGATGCCGTGTATAAACTTCTCCGAGGAGCGGGATTCCGGAGAAAGCACAAAATTCTCCTTTACGAAGTGGATCTCCAGGTTTAATTCATCAAGGATGACCCAGTCTTTCAGGTTCCGATAGAGACGATCAGTCTTTTCCACTAGAAGGACGGGGTGAGGTGACTTCTGTGCCGTTAGTTTGTGCTGTTTCTTAAAGTGATTCACCATTTCCGTGAAGCCAGATCGTCCCGATTGCTTAGCGGTTTCCACGTCCACATATTTTTGAACCACTGTAAGACCCTTAGCAGTCGCATAGTTGTTTAAGAGTTTTATCTGCGCTGGGATGGAGAAACCTTCCTTCTCCTGCTCCTTCGAGGAAACCCTGGCATAGACTACCGCGGTCTTCCGGGTGGGATTTTTCAATGTCTTCTCTTTGTGCATTCTTAGAAGGCCTGATGGAACCTCGTAGATTATGATCGGATGGTATAAGTATCCTGAAATCGTTTATCGAAGTCAAGAGAGATCTGAATTAGATTGATTAGAATCGGTCTCATGCCGCGGATGGCAAGGAGGAGAGAATAAGATTTGCCAAATCATGTCAGGATAAATTACTCCTGACCGTTGATAACCAGAAGCTTATTAAGGGGGAATAGAGAGGGTACCTTATGAGGTATGATTCGTTCTCATCTTTTTTCGCTCAACGATAATATCTTGAGTCTGCGATTGCTGCTCAAAAGTCGTGCATCCCGGGTGAATATATGAAAATCAAATTGTAGCTTTTTTGAGGTATTGAAAACAGCGAATTGATAGCAGAAATCGTAACCATCGGACTCACTCCGTGCGGTTTTGAAATCCTGTAGGAATCCACCGTGTAATCGAGGTCCGGACGGAAGGAAGGGGGCAGAAAATGGAACCTGGAGGTCTGAATAACCGAGCTTCGTATCTCATCCAGAGTAAGTTTTTTTAACTTCTATTCCCCCTCCGACAGCAAAGGTTAAAGAAAAGGTACTTCCTCCAGAGTTGAAACAGTCTTCTTGTACTCTACAATGCGGGCATTGAGAGATTTTTCCCGGGCAAAGATCTCTATCTGTTGGAAGATAGAGGCAACGTTGGCTTGCCACCGAAATATCTAACCCGAATCGCTGTGAATAGACCTTCATCCAAAGCAGGTCAAGCCCTCTACCTCCTGAACCGAAGTCATATGGCTTCTTAGATCTATAAAGTTCGGTATCCGGGGTATGAAAGAGCCCATCAAAAAGGCGCCTCTGGTTCTCTTTGGTGATGCCGATGCCGAAATCCATAAATTTTAGTTGTAACCACTGAGCTTTTTGCTCTAAAACAATTTGAATCCGCCCCTCGTCAGGAGTGTTCTCTATCGCGTTCTTTAAAAGCCCTATAAACATTCCTTTCAAGACCCCTGGATTGGCGTCTAAACTTAGATCTTCTGCCCCTTCCAAAATTATCTGAATATTCCTATGACTGAATTCTTCTTTCACCTTTCCCAAAACCTCTTGAACAAAAGAATAGAGGGAAATGCGTCTTACTCCTGCCGATGAGGGTATGGCATGTGCCTCAATGTGAGAAATTTTTTTCAACTCTCCATAGGTACGTATAATCTTGTCGCTCTTCTGCTGAATATGGGAGAGGTGACCCAGGTTTTTTTCAAGTATATCGAAAATTTCTCCTCCGACAATGGTAGGAGTCTGCTTTTGGATCTTACGCTTCAAGATCCGAATACTTCCCTGGATCACGGAAACCGGCGTTCTCAGTTCGTGGGAAAGATGATTTAGGACTTTGTCCTTGGCGCGTTGCAAGTCCCTCTCCCGTTCCTCCGCTTGTTTCCTTTCGGTGATATCCCTCCCAATTCCAAAAAACCCCGCCGGTTGCCCTTTTGGATCATGCCTTAATGAAACAGAGGTCTCAAGGAATCTTCGTGTACCATCCTTTCGGATCACCTCCCAATCAAACCCTTTGGTGGGAATGCCTGTCCGGTAAACCTCGTTAAAAGTTTGATAAACCTTCTTGGCGGTTTCCTCGCTCACATACTTTCGGTAATTCATGCCCATCAGCTCTTCTTTCGAATACCCAGAAATCTTCACCATGGGATCGTTGAAGAAGGTCATGTTTCCAGCGAGATCGACTTCATAATAAAACTCCTCGATACTATGAAGAATCGTTCGATGTTTCTCCTCGCTCTTACGGAGTGCTGTTTCTGCTTGTTTTCGCTCGGTAATGTCCTCGCAAGCCATCAAATTTTCGTTGGTCTCTAATTGAACAGGTATGAAATTGATGATCTTTTCAACTCCATCTTTACAGGTGACTGTAAAAACTCTGGGTCTTTTTTCACCTGGCTTGAAGTTTTTTAAATCTTCCTTCCAGGCTGAGATGACGTCATGTCTGTATGGAGAATCAGGGTATGCTTTCCTAAACCAGGTTCTTCCATTGGGTACATCCGTTAAATCGTACCCAAATAATTCTCTAAATTTTGGATTAATGTATCTGAACGTACCGTCTTGACCAATCATCACCATTGCGAACGGAGCATTCTCCGATAGTGTTTGAAATTTTTGTTTCTCGGTACGTAGCTCATTTAAAATTTGCTTGCGCTCGGTTACGTCACGAACGATGCCCTGGTATCCTAAAATATTTCCACCATTGTCTAACCATAGAGAGGAAGTAATCATACAGTCTATTACTGTATTATCTTTTTTGCGTAGCTTTGCCTCAAAATCTCTAACAAACCCTTTTTGTTCTATCTCCTTTTGGAATCTTTGACGGTCATAAGAATTCACATATGTATCTTGAGAAGTTATCCCGGCCAGTTCTCCTTTGGTATACCCTAGGAGGTCTAAAAAAGCTTTGTTGACATCGATAACCTTCCCTCCCAGGGTAGTAATGTAAACCGCATCTCTCGAATCCTCGAAAAGGGTTCGGTATCGTGCTTCACTCTGCCGTAGCGCCTCCTTCGCCTGACTGAATTTGTTTTCCAATGCTTCCAATTCAGTAATCCGTTGGCGCAATTCCACTAATTCACTGACTAGTTGCTTCTTTGTCTTATTTTGATCTTTCATTGTGTCTACCTAATAAAATGAATATAAAACCTTGTTGCACTGGACTTCCTCTGGAATTAAAAGTCAATTAAATAAAAAAGCCGACCTACCTTGGGTTCATCCTTCGGCAGCTCGGCCATCTTCCCTAAAGACCCGCCGCTTTCCGTCCCCTCCTCACGAAAGGTTTGGCTTTATCGGGATTAAGTTTTTTGAATCTTATTTTTTGGAAGACCTTTAATTAGGGTTTGGTGGACCTATTAGGGGTAGCCAAATTCTACGAATGAAATTTTAAATCTCTTTTGTTCAGCCCCCCAACCTGAAAACCCGAGGTCAACCTGTAGCCCAGGCATACCATAGATCAGGTTACAGATTGGTTACAGATTCGACCTTTTTACAAAAAATGTGGGAGAAAGGTGAAATGGTGACCGAAAAGACATGAAGCAAGAGGAAAAATACCAACGAAATCATAGGAATGATAAGATTTTAGAGCAGAGAAACTAAGGAAGATACCTTCTGAAAAATCAAACAACATTTAGATACTTACTCAAAAGATCAGGAAAGGAAGAAGATACTGATGATTACCAATTCAAATCAAGTACACTTTGGCAAAATGCTGAGTTGTTGAGTTCAGCTTACTATAAGGAAGTAGAGAGACATGGTAATCTCCATCTGTTAAAGTTGAATTGCGCAAAAACAACAAAACAGAAAGGAGAAATTACCATGTCTGAGAGAGATTATAGCAAGCAGGTAGCG
>Ga0335070_10001057_pt1 | contig 31544 bp, 29 predicted proteins | sample Lox_Sample_13_FD_206722 | JGI IMG/M metagenome (GOLD analysis project Ga0335070, IMG submission 206722) | Soil microbial communities from Loxahatchee National Wildlife Refuge, Florida, United States - Lox_Sample_1.3 | ecosystem: Environmental > Terrestrial > Soil > Wetlands | place: USA...
GGTCGCACGATTCTTTCCGACAATGCTCCGGTCTCTTTGAGCGCGCCACCAAGGCCATACGTCTTCTTAACGAGCGCAAGATCCGGGTTGTCGTGGGCTTCACGCCAACGCTCTTGAATTGGAAGGATGGCCCTCCAGTCATCGAACTGGCTCGCAACCTCGGAGCCGACGCCGTGAATCTCTCGGAGTATGTTCCTGCGGGGAGAGGCACTCTCGAACTCGCCCTCTCACCCGAACAGTTGCGCCAAACGCTGACCGAATGGATTGAGCTTCGGGCGCGTTACGCGGATTCCATACAGGTCATCTGGCACGACTGTCGCGTCGGCATGCTCGTCCCGCCGGAGGAAAAGAGAGAGTATGTTGGCTGCGGTGCCGGGAGGCTGGTCGGCCGAATATGTCCGGATGGAACGTTGACACCATGTGTCTTTCTTCCCACCGCCATCGGCAATTTTCGCGAATCCCGCTTCCGGGACATGTGGAGCAAGTCTTCCTTGTTGGCACACTTTCGGCAACGTCAGGGCTATGTGACCGGCAACTGCGGCGATTGCGAATTCCTGGCCACCTGCGGGGGGTGTCGCGCGGTGGCGCACGCTTACAGTCAAGGTGATCCGCTTGCTGGGGATCCGCACTGCTGGGTAAAGCCCACTGAGCTGACCAATCTAACGAAACTCCCACAGGGCGAAGCCCTTCCTTATTAGGAGAGACGATCATGCAGACTGCAAGCCTGCTGCCAGAATCTGTCCTTGTGCCTTCCAAGTGCTGTGTCGTTCGCGAACAGGGCGAGGGATGGCTCTTCTACAATTCACGCACGGACGAATTGCACCTGGTTCCTCCGACCGGCGTAGTTGCCTACCAATTGTGTGACGGACTGAATTCAGTAAATGACATCAACGAAGTCTTGAGCCGGTCCGTGGATTCGGATGCAGCGACTCTTCGTGAGACGCTCTACACCTTCTTCGCGCAACTGGTATCGCGAGGAATCCTCGAGGTCGACCATGTCGGGTAGCCCTCTCTCTCCCGGGGGATTTCGTCCCCGCCTCCCGTTCCATATGGTCTGGTTAGCGACCAATGTCTGCAATGCCCGTTGTCTGCATTGCTCCTCGAATTCGAATGTCCGGACGCCGGATGAACTGACCACGTCAGAAGCGCACGCATTGATGGATCAGCTTGCGGATGCCGGTGTACTGGACGTAGCCTTTTCCGGCGGCGAGCCCCTCCTCCGACCCGATCTCTTCGACATACTTGAGCATGCCCACAGCCGCGGTCTCACTACTGGTGTTGGTTCGAATGGGGGGCACTTGACGGCTGCTCAAGCGGCTCTCTTGGCACGCTCCGGCATCGGCCGTTTCCAGATAAGCCTCGACGGGTTGGCCACGCAGCACGATAGGCTCAGGTGCTGGCCAGGGCTGTTCGACAGAGCCCTTCACAGTATCGCAACGGCTGCCGCCGCTGGCCTCCGCGTCCATGTCTGTTGCACCATCACCCGCCTCAATTCTCAGTGTCTGGAGCCTTTCACGGAATTCATCTCTCGGCAGACGGTTTCGCGGATAAATTTCTCCCGCTATGTTCCCACTGGTCGCGGTACGGACGCGCTCGACCTCACGATGGAAGAATGGCGGTCCGCTGTGGAAACCTGCGTTGTCTTGCGTGAGCGGTACCGGGGACGACTCGAAATCGTCAGCCACTTGGCCCAGCAGATTCTTGTCGATAAGGAAGTCCAGGAAATGGCGGGGTTCATCGGTTGCCAAGCCGGAATCGCGCAGGGCTGCGTCACCGCGAACGGCGACGTACTGCCCTGTGTTCTCTTACCCGTTCCGCTCGGGAACGTACGTTCCCGTGCATTTTCCAAAATCTGGACGAATTCGGATGTAATCCGAAAACTCCAGGACCGAAAGGATCTCAAGGGTGAATGCTCGCATTGTCCAAAGATCGACCGATGTGGTGGCTGCCGCGCAGTCGCGCTCGCGAAGACGGGCGACTATCTGGCGGCGGACCCGCGTTGCTGGTTTCCGAATGCTGGTAGTGGGGTAGTCCAACACCTCAAAGAAAGGATGGCATATGTCTGAAGTACAAGTGCAAGCAAATCACGAAAAGCTCGTCGAGAACTACTTCGCCCTGATCAAAGAACTCCGTTCGGGGCAGGCCAGTTCCATCGACCGGCTCATTCAACTCTGGGACGACGATGGCACGTTCGAGTTTGCAGGCTCTCCTCCGGTGACCGGTCTGTTCCGTGGTAGAAACGCGATACTCGCGCTCTATCAGAATCGGTTCCAAGCGAACAAAATGCCCCTTCAGCTGGAAGGGGAAGGCAAAAAGAGTCCAGCCGAGAGAAACGCGGCACTCGGTATCGTGGATACCGAAGTTCATCGCACAAAGGTCATGGACCATAAGCTTGTCGCCGGGTGGACTACCACGGTCGGGACTCAGGACGGACGTGGATTCCAGGTAGCCGGGAGCCACACGTTCGAGTTCAAGAACGGCAAAATCAGTAGCCTAAGGATTGTTGTTTCTCCAAGACCCGGAAATGCGCCGGATCTCCGCCTAGAAGGTCTCGGCGTCGATGACATCGGCCGGCTTGCCCTGGCAGCCTGGTGTGTGGTGTGACCACAACCGGCTGAATAAGACAGTCGATCGCAACGCTGCGCGGACTTTTCAGTCCCCACAGTGATTTCGACCTTTAGGCCAACCTGAGGCAGTTCTGGTGGACGAGAGCGAGACGGACGAGGAGTTTGCGTTCATTCCGGTGATTCTTGTTCACCCTTCAAGCCAGAAAGGTCTCTGACGACGATGGTTCGACCGCTTATCTCAAGGTAGCCCTCGGCCTGAAGTCGCCCGAGATTCCGCGACACCAGTTCGCGCACCGTGCCCAGTTCGGCGGCCAGGTCTTGCTGGGTCTTGTTGAGCTCCACCTGCACAACTCCGTCCGTTCGCGTGGAACTGGACTGCGCGAGGCGCACGATCAGAGCGATCAGCCTCTGCCGCACCGTGGTGAACGACAGGTCCTCGATGATGCCCACAAGGCGGCGCAAGCGAGAGCCGACAACCGCGATGACCTTCAACCCGACTTCGGGATGCTCGCGGCAAAAATCCTGAAAGTCCTTTCGCGAAATAAACAGCACCTCGGACTCTTCCGAGGCGGACGCGGACGCCGGGTAGTTGCCCCCGTCAAACACGGGAAGCTCGGCAAACGAACTGCCGGGTCCTTCCATCGAAAGAACCTGTTCCCGGCCGCTGGCCGAGACTTTGAAGATACGAATCTTGCCGCGGCCGACGATAAAGAGACCACGGCACGCGTCGCCCTCGCTAAAGAGGGCTTCCCCGCGGTCATACTTCCTGCTGCTCACGCGGCGTCGCAACGCGACCATTTCGTCGTCGCTCAAACCTGCAAAGAGCGGAGCCTTGCGCAACACTTTTTCCATGGCATCGTTCATGGGACTCTCATGGCGCGCGGGCGCAGCCACGCGCGAATACGAGGTCCATTGTAATGGGAAAGCTCGGGAAGCGCTTGTCGTAGGCAGGCTATTGCTCGCGTGAGTCACGGTCCACGCGCCAGACGAACAACGTCAAGGCGACGCAACCCAGAAAGAGGACTCCCGAGAAGACCGCCGCCGGCAGGGCCGTCTCCGTATGCCCGGCAAGGAGAGCTTCGAGCGCGGCGCTCAGCAGCCAAATCTGGACGACCACCAGCAACACGATGAGCGCCATCGCTCCGTCGATGGCGACGAGGCCTTTCCTCTGTCTCGAAAAATCCCGGTCCGCCATGTCAGCCTACCTTCACGCCGATGGCCACGAATTCCTGGCCCCGGCGCTCCAACACGATGCGCGGAAGCGGACGCGGTGGCGGCCCCTGCAGCACGGAACCATCCGTCGCCGAAAAATAGCCATGGTGGCACGGACAGGCCAGCCGGTTGGTCTCGCGCTCGAAGTAAACGGCGCACGAAAGATGCGTGCACTTCTGGCTGAACGCGTTGTATTCGTTTTCCCCCGTGCGCACCAGGATGCAGCGATCGGCCGGCGTCGGATACGCGAACAGTTTCACGCCGCCCACCGGAATCTCGCGGGCCTCGGCTACCGTGGCGCGAGGAAAGACAGCACCTTTCATCAAGTACGAACGAGCCAGAATCCACAGGCTACCCACGAACATTCCAAGGCTCGCGAGGGTCAGGAATTTCGTGAATTGCCGCCGTGAAACATAGCGCTCATCCGCGGTATGGATCGAGAACTCATCCTTCCAAAGCGCTTCCGTGTCAGGCTTGCGAAAGAACGGCATCGGTCGCCTCCCAGATATGGTCGAGAACGTCGAGCGAAATCGCCTCGGTGTCGGCAGGCACCATCATGTGCACCTTGGTTGTGATCCGTTGCTTGCCGAAATAGAAGACGTTCGCGGGCTTCTCCCGACGCCACGCAATTTGCTCGGGCCGCACATAAGCAAGCGCCTGGCTCGGGCACACCGTGGCGCACATCGGCCGCTTGCCGATGGAGGTCCGGTCGTAGCACATGTCGCATTTCATCATCTGCTCGCGCTCAGGAAAAATCTTCGGAATGCCGAACGGGCATGCCAGCACGCAATTCGAACAGCCGATGCAGCGTGGCTTGAGCGACGACTGCACGATACCGTCCTCTCCCTTTTTGATGGCGTCAGCGGGGCAGACCATCGCGCAAGTCGGATCATCGCAATGCCAACAGACGAACGCCGCCGAGGCGGTCGTCCCCTTGCGGTCGATGAAATCGAAATTGATCATGGACTGCCCGCGATGCGTTTCGCATTCTTCGCAGGCGTTCAGGCACGACTGGCAGCCGATGCAGCGCGAAGGGTCCACGTAGAATTCGTAGCCGTGCATCAGGCCATTCCTTTCGCTTCTTCGGTGGCCCACTCCGGCGGGCCTGCGGCTTTCCGCAACTGGCACGCCGATACCTTGAACTCAGGGATTTTGCTGCGCGGGTCGAGCGTGCGATGCGTGAGCCGGTTCGCGCTGCGCCCACCCGGCCAGTGGTAAGGAATGAACACGGTATCCGGGCGAATTGTGCGCACCACCATGGCCTGCAAAGTGATTTCGCTGCGGCGCGAGGTGACCGTCACCCAGTCACCGTCCCCGATGCTATATAGCTCGGCAAGGCGCGGATGAATTTCGAGGCGTGGATTCGGATACTGCTTCACTAATGCGCCGATGCGCCGCGTCTGTGTCCCTGAGAGATACTGGCTCACCACGCGGCCGGTCGTCAGATAAATCGGGTACTCCGCGGAAACCGGATCACCGCTCTCGCGCCATTCCGTCACGACAAAATGATGCTTGCCGTCTGGGTGGTACGACCGGCCATCCTCAAAGAGACGTGGCGTTCCCGGATGGTCCAGCGAAGGACAGGGCCAGAAGACTCCCATGTTCTTGTCGATTTTTTCGTAGGTGATTCCGTAATAATCGGCGTGGCCGCCGCGCGAGGCCTCCCGTAACTCCTCGTAGATCTGTCTTGTTGTCGCGTAGGGGAAGAACTTTTCTTTGCCAAGCCGCTTCGCCAATTCGCAGTAGATCCAGCTATCGCCCTTGGCGTTCCCCGGAGGATCGACCGCCTTCTGAATATGGATGACGCGGCCTTCCGCCGTGCAGCCGATGCCTTCCTCTTCTTCCTGCAGGCTACCGGCGAGAACTACGTCGGCATAGTGCGCGGTCTCGGACAGGAAGAAGTCGATCACGCCGAAGAATTCGAGTTTCTCCAGAGCCTCGCGCGTGAAGTTCGCATCGGGCAGAGAAACCAGAGGATTGAAGCAGCAGGACAGCAGTGCCTTGATCTCTCCGCGATGAATCGCTTCCATGATCTCAACGGCGGAGTAGCCGGCCTGCGGAATCTCTTCCGGGGCTATGCCCCAGACCTTGGCCGTATGTGCGCGCGCTTCTGGGTCGCTGATCGAGCGCTGGCCCGGAAGTTGGTCGCATTTCTGTCCGTGCTCCCGGCCGCCTTGCCCGTTACCCTGGCCGGTGATCATGGCGCAGCCCGCGCCTTCGCGTCCGATGTGCCCGGTCGCGAGGCAAAGGTTAATCAACGCCAGACAGTTCTCCACGCCCTTCGATTGATGTTCGACGCCGCGGGCGTGCAGAGCGATGGATCGGTCCGCCTTCGCAAAGAAGTGCGCGGCGCGTTCAATCGATTCCGGGGGAACCCCCGTCTTCTCGGCGACGGTGCGCAGATCCCAGGCGCGAACGGACTCCACCACAGCCGAGAATCCTGTCGTGTACTTCTCGATGAAGTCGCGCTTCTCGAGTCCGTCGCGCAGCACGACATGGAGCATCCCCATATACAGCGCAAGGTCCGTGCCGGGTCGAACCGGTAAATATACATCCGCATTGCGGCAGATCGGCGTCATGCGCGGATCGGCGACAATAAGCTCGCCGCCTGCGTCCTTGCATCGCCAGATATAGTCCGTCGTAATCGGTGCGCACTCGGCGACGTTCGCACCGGCGATGAGGATCACTTGCGCCTTTGGAATATCGTTCCAGGGCAAAGGGCTGCGGTCGACGCCGAACGCCAGCTTGTAGGCGGTTCCCGCGGAAACCATGCAGAGACGGCCGTTGTAATCGATGTGCCGCGTCCCGAGCGCCACCCGCGCGAATTTTCCGAGCAGGTAGGACTTCTCGGAAATCAGCGAAGCCCCGCCGTAGATGGCCACGCTGTCCTTGCCGAATTTCTCCTGAATTTCATGCAACCGCCGCGCCGTGAAATCGAGCGATTCGTTCCATGTGGCGGTGCGAAACCCGCTTGGTCCGCGCAGCAACGGGTCGAGGAGGCGGTCGGGATGGCCACCCTGCAGGTAACGCTTCACGCCCTTGGGGCACAGCATGCCGTGATTGAAGGGGAATTCTTCCCAGGGCTCAAAACCGATGACCTGGTTTTCGCGCACCTTGAGCTGGATGCCGCATTGCTGCCCGCAGAAACAGCAATGCGTCTTCACCAGGCGGTCTGCGGGATGTTCCGATTCGTTCTGCCAGCCGCCAGTAGGCACGAACGCTGGATGCGGCCCGAAACGTTCGAGAAGCGTTTTCGGAGAGGCCGGAGGTTCAGCCACGCGATTCCTCCTTCAATTGCAGTTGCGCGAGCGCCAGCGATTTGCGCTTGCAAGCCGGGCAGATCTCCTGCCATGTCCCGTCGCCCACTGCGAAATCGAACCCGACTTGGGGCAGCACCTTCTTCAAGTCCTCGATGTGCATTCGCGACGCGAAGCGCTCGCCGCAACGCTTGCAGAGGCCCGGCTCGCCGCTCTCCCCGGCTTCCTGGTAGAGCTTCACTCCCAGTTGCGCTGGCCGCTGGAAGATGTGGAAGAACTTGCCGAACGGCAAATAGAGCAGCGCGCTGATCACCGTGATGGCATGCAGGATGGCCAAAAAGCTGTAGAACTCGCCACGCAGCCAACTCTGCGACACGGTGAGCGCCAAGCCGGTGACGGAGATAGCAAACAACAGAATGATGGGAAGGAAGTCGAGCGCGAACGACTGGACCGCCTGTGCGCCGCGATCCCGGAAACGCCTCCACAACGACAGCGCGATTCCGCCGAGCACGAGGAACGCCGAAAAATCCAGGCCGTGAAACAGGAGTTCCGCCAGCAAACTGTGAATCGGGAAGGTCATGGTCTTGAACCCGTAGACCAGCACGACGTAGGTGTTCTGGTCGTCGGGAAGCGTCTGGAAGGAAATCCAGCCGAACACCAGCGGAAACGTGATGAGCACGGCGGTCACGCAGCCCCAGAAGATCAACTGATGCATCCACCAGCGCAGCGGCGACCGCTTGTGAATGAAGGTCTGCGCCGCAAGGTTCTTGGCCGCGAGACTCACCAAGCGAACCGAGCTCCGCAGAATCCCCTGCTGCTGGAACAGCTGCCAGCCGCGTTCCCAGTACATCCGCGTGGGAGGCTTATCGAGCCACACGCGGTAGTGGTACACCACACCCCAGGTGGCGAAGATGATGGCAAACGTGTAGATCACTAAGGCCGGATCAAAATCCTGCAGTTTGCGCGACCCTACGACAATCGCCGCGACGAGAAAACCGGTGAAGAGCGTCGCTGTCACGCCGGCGCGCAAACGGTCCGACGCCCGCCGCAAATGCGCGGGAAGCCGGATTTCCTGCTTCTCCCGACGCGGAAGAAACACAACGGCGTTCATCCGCCAGAGGGCGACGGCCATTCCCGACAACAACAGGAAGCCCGGCCACACCGCGTGCAGATGATCCCGGAAGAAACCGAGCAGCAGGGGCGGAAAAAATCCGCCAAGGCCGCCCATCGCGCCCACCAGGCCCGTCACCGTGCCCACCTGTTTGGGGAAATATTGCGGAACCAGCTTGAAGACCGCGCCATTGCCGATGCCCAGCAGAAACGCGCAGCCGAGCGCCCCGACCGTAAACGGCAGCATGGACGGCCAGGACATCAACAGCGCCAGCGGCGCGATGGCCAGAAACACTGCATTGAGAACGCGCGCGCCGCCGATCTTGTCCGAAAGCCAGCCGCCCAGGGGCCTGGCAAGCGTCGCGAGCACCACGAACCCCGCCGTGCGGAATCCCGCATCGGCGGGCTTCAATCCGAACTGGTCCTTCAAGAGCACCGGCAGATAAATCGAGAAGGCGACGAATCCGCCGAACGTAAGGAAGTAGAAAAGCGACAGCGCCCACGACAGCCGCTCGCGGGCGAGGAGTGCGAGCATTTCGCCGAGCCCGGACGGGCGCACCGTCTTAGGGGAATTCCGCGCGAGCACGTAGAACGCGATGCCCCAAACAACCAAGAGTGCCGCTGCACCGCGGAAAATGTTCTGCCAGCCGACAACGGCCGCCAGCACGGGCCCCAAGAACACAGCCGCCGATTGTCCGATGTTGCCGAGACCGTAGACGCCTAGTGCCCCACCTTGCTTTTCCGGCGGGAACCAGCGCGAGACGAAACCCACGCCCACGGCAAACGAACTCCCCGCAATCCCCAGAAAAAAAGCGACGACCAACAAATGGGTGTACGTGCCGACCCCGGGAACCAGAAACGCGGGGAAGGCCACGATCACCATCAGCAGCGCAAAGATCAAACGCCCCCCGAAACGGTCGGCGAGCATTCCGGTGACAATGCGCAACAGCGCTCCGAGCAGCACGGGAACCGCGACGAGGAAAGCGGTTTGTGTGGCCGTCAGGTGAAAGGCTTCCCGGAAACGCGGCGCGAAGGCGCTGATCAATCCCCAGGCGGCGAAGCAGACCGCAAACGAAACCGTGCCGAGCGCGAGCTGCCAGCTTCCGGAAGATGTTCTTTGCATTGCATCCCTGGGCATGATCACCGTGACCTTCCTGGGAGAGAAGAATGTGAAGAACGGGGGCGCTGGAAGGGAGTTTCAGCATACATCGGCGCTTCCACCTCCGCCAAATGAAAGAGTCGACTGCCTCTCCCCGACCTCACTCGTACTTCCGTTAGGAAACTTGCCTCCCTAACGGGAGTTGGCCATGGCGACAAGTTGCGGCAGCCCGACCGTCATCGGCTCGTTCACCGCATGACTCTTTTGCAGCAGGAACGTGCACAGCAGGTTCACTGTAAAGACCGAAAGCGCCGTCAACTCGATCAAGGCGGATGCCGGAAGAACGTGCCATGCCCAGACGGCGTACCCCTGATACGCCAGCACCTCGCAGGAAACGCGAAGCGCGCACCCGGCCGTGAGCAGGAGCAGCCCCACAAACATCAGCTTCGGGCTCCACAGCAGGCGCATCCCGGCGAACGCGGGAAGAATTCGCTGCCCGACCGCGAGAATCATCACGCCAACGAAGCCGACCGTCAGTGCATGACGCGAGGCGCCCCAGAAGCCCCCGGAAGTGTCCCATTGACTCGCCGCCAGGCCGAGACTCGCGGCCACCAGCAACCATCCGTAGGCCAGGCGCACGAAGACCGGAAAGCTCTTATGGATGCCGCGGATTTTCGGCTCCTGCTCGCTCGGCTCGAACATGCGAATCGCCAGCACCGAGCAAACGGTTGCGGTCAGCAGCAGCGCCGTCGCCATGGCGAACCGTCCGGCCGCCGCGCAGCCGACTCCGGCAAAATCCAGACCTACCGCAGCGAAGAGAAATCGCGGACGCACGGGCCGCAGTCCCAGGAAAACACGCATCCACTTCGCGCTGAATCCCCAGACGAAGGGAACCAGAAAGCCCCAGCCCAAAAGCGCCAAGTACCGCTGATCGAAATTGTGGGGAAACGCCGGGTCCACGCCACGAACGGCCACCTGCACGCTCTCGAACAGGCTGGCCCCGAGCGAGAGCAAGAACCCGATCGTGGCACTCATCACCACCCAGACCCAAGGCTCAGGCGTCTTCTTGCCGGACTCCTTCGGCTTATGCTGCGAAACGATCGCGAAGAAAATTCCGAACGCGATAAACTCCACCGCTCCGCCTGCCGGCACGAGGACGCGCCACTCCCAGCCGTAGACAGTGGCTGCCCACCGGATGCCCACCCCCAGGGTCCACAACGCCCAGCACACCCACGCAGCGCGAATGACCCCGGTGGCGCGCTCGCGGAGTTTCGGAATGGAGTAAAACCCGATCCCCAAGAGGAAACTCCCCACCCAGCCGAATACCTGCGCGTGTCCGTGCGCCTGGAGCCACGAAGCCGAGATCGCACCGCCGTGCGAGCGGCCGCTGATCTGCAGAAGGTTCCATACGCCCAGCAGCGTGCCGGGGAAGAGCATGAAGAGGAGGCCAGTCACGACAAACGCCATCAGCAATTTCGACATCGCCGCCTCGCGTTCGCGCATGGCACGCAGCGCCTCCGTAACATGGGGATCGCTGCGGAACCCCTGGACCGTTTTCTGTGGCTCAGTCATCGTCCGGCCTCCGTTAGGTCCAACTCGCCTATGCTTCGAGCGCAATCGCGCGCGGGAACAGGATGTTGTTTTCGAGATGAATGTGCTGGTGGAGGTCCGCTTCGAATTCCGGCAGGGCCTGGTACAACATCCGGTAGCTCATGCAGCCATCCTCGGGCGCCATGTAGCCGTTCGTGAGCTCGCGCATCTGATGCAGTAATTCACCCGCCGAGTCGTGTTCCATCATCATCATGCGCACCGGGTTTTGCACCGTTCCAAATATCGTCGGTGCCGGACGGCCGCCGCTCTTCGCCGCGTTCTCCAGTTGAACGATGTAGAGAAAGAGCATGCGTTCCTCTTTCAGCAGGTGCATGCTCAACTCCTCCGCGAGGGCCCGAAACGACGCCTCCACTTTTTCGAGTTCCGCGTGATTCTGCCCATGGACCTTCGCCACCTTGGCGATCAAGGCGATCAGCCGCGGGATTTCCCGCCGCACATAGGCGTGGTGCTTCTCCACGATGTGGCTGCTCAATTCCGCCAAGGAAGCCGCTTGCCAATCGCGATCGCCCTCCTTGCTCTGGGGCTTGTCCAGCGCGTCCACCACCTCCTGCACGCTCACCTTCGCCGCCGAACATGCCTGGGCCAGGGACCGCTCCCCGCCGCAGCAGTAGTCGATGCCAAAGCTCTCGAAGATCCGGGCTGCTCCCGGGTTCGTACTGGCCAGGTCCCGCACAGTCTTCTCACTTACCAGTTCCATAATTCCTCCCTCCGTTGCCGCTCACACGCACGAGTATCGGCTGGGGCCGGCCAGCCGAATATGACTTTAGTCACGCGAAGCGTCTGCGAAACGCGCCGAGTGCCTTGCTCGGCGACCGGGTTTTCCTCGTGACTAAAGTCATCTCTTTCACGCCGGATTGCGCCGAAGATGACAGTGCGAGCGATCTGGCTCGCGGAAGGAACAAGAGGATACCGTGCATGAAGAACGGACCCACAAATGGCTGCCGGTCGTTCTAGAAGACGCCTGCACCGGATGCGGTCTCTGCGTCGCGGCCTGTGGCCCAGCCTGCCTCGAAACCCAAAACCTGGTAGCCATCCTTACCCGGTCGGAAGACTGCGGCAGCGAAGAACATTGCATCCGCGCCTGCCCCGAGGACGCCATTCATATGGCCTGGGTCCCTTCCGAAGGCGACCGTTCTCTCGGTTGTTGGCGGTCCGCAGAACAGATCGAGACGGGATTCTGCTCCGCCCCCGACGAAATCCCGGCTTGACGCGCGGGCGGATGCGAAGCCGATGCCTTGGGCGATTGCGAATCTCAAGAATTGATTAGAACGGCCCGTTCACGAAGAGCCGGTACGCCGCGTACATGAATGCGCGCTCGGTGTGCTCGCAGCTGAAAGTGAGCCAGTCGACCCGCGCCTTGTTCTTTGTGAATGAACGCCGCCCACGCAGCGACCAAGTGGCCACTCAAGTAGCCATGCGAATACGGTGCAATCTTGGTGCACGATAGGCTACAAATGAGGTCTTTCTGCGCGAATGAGGAAGACAGTTTATTGACAATGATACGCTAATGGCGTAGTATCGAGATTGTACGCTATTAGCGTACGATAGAGGACAATGGAATTCATCGAAGCGCCAGCGTTTACTCGCTATCTGTCTGAATATCTATCTGATGATGAGTACCGGCGGCTGCAGCTTCGACTTACGGTTGATCCAGAACGAGGCGACCTGATGCCAGGGACAGGAGGCTTCCGAAAGTTACGTTGGACTGATCCCAAGCGTGGTAAAGGCCGAAGAGGTGGGTTGCGCATCATCTATTACTTCTTTCCGACGGACCAGCAGATTTGGCTGATGACGCTTTACGACAAGGATGAAGCTGCGGACCTCACGGCAAAAGAAGAGAAGATGCTGAAATACGCCATTGAGACGGAAGTCCAATCACGTCAAGCGAAGAGGCATCTCAGAGAAACGAAATCAGGGAGGACGCGGAAATGAGTAAAAGAAATATTCTAGGAGAGTTGATGGAAGGCGTCGCGGCGATGAAGGATCACCGCGAGGGCAAACTGACACTGCGGACCTACAAGGTCGAAGCCACTCCTCTGCCCAAGGTGGATTCCAAGCTGATTAGAGACACTCGCAGGAGACTGCGCTGCTCTCGTGCCGTCTTCGCGCGGAGGTTGCGCATAAACGAAAGGACCCTGGAAAAGTGGGAGCAGGGGCGGGCGAGGCCGAATCCTCAAGCAGCGGCTCTGGTCTTGCTCGTCCGAAGGTACCCCGACACACTCGAACGCTTAGAAAGGGTTGCGGCGGGATGGTAAGGATCATCTGCTACAAATTGGTGCAAATCGCCGGTGCACTCTTGGTGCACTCTAGCTTGCAACTGGCGTAATTTCCTGCAAATCACAGCGCGGTAAGATGTTCAAAACAAATGAAAAGTGGTGAGTACAAACAGGGCAGAATGAATTAGCAATCCGCCGCAAATGAGGTGACCGCACAGCAGCGCACATCACTTCAGATCACCCGAGATCACCTGAGAACGCGGCCGAGGTGCGGTTTGGAAAACCGCCGGCAGAGTATTAGAGCCTCATGGTGAGCAAGCAACGCACGGTCTTTTACAAAAGCTCGCATCTGGGCGCGGCAGCAGCCCAGAACGACAAAAACACTTCTGCCGGAGCGCGATTTCATCGCACGCTTATGACTCGGAGTATTGGTTGGCGAACTCCAAGAGATCATCTCTACGAAAGAAGATTCGGAATTCCGAAGTGGGGCGAACGGTGCTGATGGGCAACTTGCCCTCAAGGGCTAATTGAAGAACGGTAGTTTCAGAAACACCCAGAAGCTGTGAAGCTTCTTTCAAATCCAAAAGAGCGGCTTCCGTCTCGAGCATCTGTAAATCCTCCTGCGCACCACCGTCCTGATTCGGTGACCCGGATCACAAATCTTTGGCTGAGACACGCCAGGGGGACGAATCTCGTTGACGGTAGCGACTACTGGGTTGCGTGTTGAACTGCATATAGGACCGTTGAAGAATGAAAGTGGTTTCAGAAACTTTCGTTTGGGTCGAGACGGAAGAGAGCCGGGAGCAGGGCTTACGCTACGGTTGTTTGCTCAGAATCACGGTCACATGCACCTTCGTAATTAGTCCATCGCGTACGACTTCAAATTCTTCGGTCCAGTCGTGCTCACCCTCTTCGCTGACCGTCCGGCCATTGACGGGCACCACCAGCCCCAGCCGGTTGAGCACGCGCACCGAGACGCGGGTCGGAGTGTCTTCCAGAAACTCCTTGCGTGAGTGATGATTCGAGTGAAAATGCTCCGACCAGTCCTCCAGGCCGCGGAAGAAGCCGTTGATCCCGTGTTCCGTAAGGGTCCCACGATAATCGGTCGTAGTCGCGACGAGGTTCGGCGAGAGCAGCTTGGACTGCTCGCGGGCAAATGCTTCCATTCCTTCCGTGTTGATCAGGGCAAAATTGTTCAAGTACTTCTCCACAACTTCGTTCTTCATTTCCTCGCCTCCACCATGGACATTCCTCAAAAGTTCAACCGGCACGATTGCACTCAGCTCAACCCGAAATCTCTGAGAAATGCCGTCGGGTTCAGTTGACCATTGGAGGCCGTGACTCCGCCGTCGACTGGAAGGTTCACGCCATTTATGAAGGACGCGTCATCACTGGCCAGGAACGCGATGGCACTCGCAATCTCCTCCGGTTTCGCTCCCCGTCCCAGGGGGATGCGCTCCAGGATTCTCTCCATCAGTGGTCCATGCTGCTGAAATGCGGTCGTCATTTCGGTGAGCGTCAGACTGGGATTGACGGCGTTGACCCGCACACCATGCGGAGCGAGTTCCAGGGCAAGCGAGCGCGTCAGATTCGAGACAGCGCCCTTCGAGGCGTTGTAGAAGCTCTGATACCAATCGCCTGCAAGGCCGGAAACCGACGAGACGTTCACAATCGAACCCTTCGACCGCAAGAGGTGGGGAAGGGCGGCGCGAATCGTGTAGAACACGCCATTAACGTTGGTCCTCATGACCTTGTGCCAGTCCTCTTCCGCGGTTGCCTCAAACGATCCAACGATTGAGATCGCGGCATTGTTGACGAGGACGTCGATTCGTCCGAACTTTTTGACCGTGTGTTCCACCAGCTGAAAGACATATTCCCTGCTCGAAATATCGCCGCTGTCGATGAGAATCTTGTCGCTCGGGAAGCCTTGAGCAGTTTCCCCGAGCTTGTCCTTTCGGCGTCCATTGAGGACCACCGCTGCCCGTTCACTGAGAAACCGTTTGGCGGTTGCCGCTCCAATGCCAGAACCCGCTCCAGTGACAATAACGACCTTATCGATGAACCTTTTCATGATGCCCTCCGGTCACACTCATACGACAACGAGCGTTATCGTATAGATGCTGCCGATCATCCGGAGGTTTCATGTGACAGTGGCCGTTGTCGTATAATGTTGAATCTCTATGACTTGGCAGAAGGAGTCACATTGAGACGCTGGTCGAGCAGCAATCCGAAAGCCTCGCTGATGAGCCGGAAGCGATTCGCGATCGTCCGCGCGGCCCGGCAGGCCTTCCTCGAAGGGGGCTATGCCGAAACCTCCATGGACAGCATCGCGAAGGCAGCAGGGGTAGGAATCAAAACGGTCTATCGACATTTCGAGGATAAGGACGAGTTATTCAGTGCCGTGATGCAGGCAGCATGTAATCCTGAGGGCTTCGACCCCGTGAGCGGCCGCTGGAGGGAACGTGAAGACGAACCCGAGAGGCCGTGGTTTTCAAAACCTCCCCACAGCGCATTGGTGGCCGCGGGGATCGAATACCTGCACCATCTGCTTTCTGACGAACAACTGGCTTTGTATCGCGTGGTTACCCGGGATGCGCACAGCTTTCCGGAACTGGGAAGACGTTATCAGAAGCAAGTGATCGAACGAGCCCACGAGGTCTTCCTGCGCTATCTGGCGCGGTGGATTCCTGTTGAAAAGTGGAAGATCCGGGACAAGCGCGGCGCCGCGGAGGCATTTGCTGCGCTTCTCCGCGCAGGAGTTTTTGAAAAGGCCCTGTACGGCCTCGATCGAGCATCCGATACGGAAATCACGACTCATGCGCGAGCTGCCGCGGTAAAGATGTTAATCCTTCTCAGTTCCGGCGGCCTTTAAGGGAAGAACAGGCTCCTGCAAAAGATCACAAGACTTCCATTGCGATCTAGAGCATAGCGACTCGTATCTACCTTTCTTCGTCGTTACTTTGTGGTCGAGCATCGAAACCTCAGATCTTGATGAAGATGCATTTTCGATAAAGGGGCCACAACAAGAACAAGCAGAACAAGACTACTAGAGCGGAATAGAGGAGCGAGGTATTCTCGGCGTTCATGCCCAACCGGAGCAGGTGGAAATTCGCGTACTCCTGCCACAGGACTATTTTCCCCGCGGGCAGATGCGCGTGATAGGTGTACGTCAGGCCACCAACCAGAGCATCGGCGGCAAAAGCAAGGATAGCGTTCATGCCAAATACCAGCATGGGAGTTGTCCAGCTTCCGCGCCAGCGTTTGATCTCCACCACCCAGAACAAGACGGCCATCGCCATCAGTGAGAAGCCGCCTGCAAAAATGGCGAAGGAACTTGTCCACAAGTTCTTGTTGATGGGAAACCAGCGATCCAGAATCAACCCAGTCCCCAACCCGGCCATTCCGGCCACGAACATGAAAGCGGCCTTCTGCCGCAAACTCCGGCTTGTCCGTAACCAATGGCCCGTAAGGGCACCGAGCAACGTCGTACCGATCGAAGGTATCGTACTGATAATGCCTTCCGGGTCGCGCGTATCGTTGAACAAGTGCCCCATAAAAAGCTTGCGGTCCAGCCAAGCAACGATGTTTCGGTCGGGATCGAGGAATGGAATATCGCGCCCGGGAACTCCGAAACCGGGTACGGGCGCAAAGCGCATCAGCGCCCAATAACCCAGCAGACATACCACCAGGGCCACGAGTTGGCCGCGCCAGCCAGTCCAGAGAACGAGGACCGCCGCCACCAGATAGCAAAGCGCGATCCGTTGCAACACACCTTCGAATCTCATCGTCTTCACTTCAAATGTGGGAAAGGCGTTCAAGAAGAGGCCGACCCCCATGAGAATCAAAGTGCGAGTAATCGCATGACGAAACAGAGATTGCCGCGTCTCACCGCGCGCCTGACGCGCGGAATAGGAAAACACCAGGGAGATTCCCACCATGAAAAGGAAGGAAGGAAAGATAAGGTCGGCGGGCGACCAACCGTTCCATACCGTGTGGCGTATCGGTCCGTAGGCTCGGAAATCGTCCCCGGGATTGTCGACTAGGATCATGCCCGCGACCGCCAGACCGCGGAATGCATCCATCGAGAGCAATCTTCCGGATAGTGGGTGGGCCGTAGCGTCAAACATGGATGCCATGGGAGACTGCCGAATACTGGAACCAGCCATCTGCGCTTCTCCTTATAAATACCAGCCCCTGAATTTAGTTCTTTCCGGCTTCCAGAAGTCGCACGCTGACGGGAGCGATATTCCAGCCATCCATCACCAAGGTTGCGCCTTTCCCTAACACCTGTTTTCCGGGGAATCTCGCCGTTAGTGACTTCGACTCGCCCGGCAGCAAGGACACATAGTTGTCTTCCCACAGAACAGGCAATACTTCGTCTTCCTGACCCGCCTTGTGTATGCCGAGGTGTATTTGGAACGCGAGACTCTTGGACGAGTTGTGCAGGGTGACCCACACCACGTCACTTCCTTCCACCTTCTCAACGCGAGCCTTCGCCTCGACGCCAACCTTGGGCAACTCGTTCAACGCCTTCAAATCCTCGAAGGTGTTAATGGCCGCCACCGCGGTATCCGAAGCCTTTGCAAACTCCGTGGTGGAAAGCTTGACCGGCAGCCAATAGAAGTTTGAACTCACCTCTTTGCCTTCGCGGTCGCGCAACGAGAGTTCGACAAAATAGACCGCGCCCGCAGGCTCAGCCGGAATCGCCGGGAAATTGAGAACCCGATTGGTGCTGTCGGCATCAGCGTCCAGCTCTCCCTGCCCCGCAAAGATTTCCTTCAAATTGAAATCATAGAGATGCGCGCTGACCCGCAACCCACGGAATTCCTTCAGTGTGTTATTGACCACCACCACGCTGCGGTCATCGTATGAATACTGCACATGGAGAGGCTCATTGGCCTTCTTCGCGCCGAAATACCCTCCCGCTGGATACAGAAAGTAGTCATACAGATGCCAGTAGGTCGAAGGCCAGGCATTGTTCAAGGTCCACTGGATTACACCCGTTGCTTCGTACTTATTACGCCCGTAGGCTTCGAACATGGCGCGCTCACCGTCATAGGCCATGGCCTGCGATTTGCGCAGATAGTCGTCCAGATTAGCCGCAGGCCCATAGGTGGCATTCATGGCTGCGTGGTAGGGCGACATATCCTGAAAGCGCTCCCCGGGGCCGTGGTACGTCCAGAAGTTATCCACGGGCCAGAGATGTTCCTTGGGAAGCATCTTCTTCAAACTTTCCAGTGGCGGGATCGCAGGGCCTGGGCACGTCTCGGTGTTGTAGCCAAAACCACCACCGTAGCGAGCATCGTCGAGCGACTCTCCACGGTCTGGCGGACGGCTGAACAACCAATAGGATGGCGGCTCGTAATCGTAGGGCCCCGACATCTTCACGCCAGAGGGTCCACTCACCGGGCTGGATATGTCGGCCGCAGAGGAGACCACCGGATTGGGCCACGCCGACCCGCGTAGGACCTGAAGATAGGCTCGCTCAGTGTCCGGTGGAGGCGGATTGTCGCTGCCTGTGAGCCATGCCAACAGGCTGGGGTGATTGCGCAACCGCAGCGCTTCGGTACGCAGGGATTCCGTGGCCGCCTGGAGCGTGCCAGGAAGCCACTGGTCCCATTTCTCCCAAATATCACAGCAACACCAGCCCGCCATAATGAGAATGCCCTTCTCATCGGCTTGGTCGAAGATCGCGTCGGGGCCGATTTGGGCCTCCATGCGAATGGTGTTCAAATGCAGATCGCGCACGTATTGGAATTCGGCCTCCAATCGTTCTGCGGAAGCCGGGCGCAACATCATGTCTTGCGCCCATGCGCCACCACGGATCAGGATCCGCTTGCCGTTGACGCGAAACAGGCGGTAGCCTTTTTCGGTTAGCTCTGAGGTCACTTCGCGAATTCCAAAGCGCGCGTGCTGCTCGTCGGAGACAGCCTCGCCAATCGCGAAACTAACCGTGAGATCGTGCAACTCCGGCGTTCCCATCTCCGCCGGCCACCACAGCTTCGGATTCTTGATTTGCAATTCAGGAAACTGTTCGGACGCGAAGTCAACCGATCGCGTCTCGTTGGCCGTGAGCGCTACCTTTTGCCAGACACGAATGCCATCGAACTTGGCTTCCAGCACGCCTTCGACTGGATTCGCTGCGGCGTTGTGCAACTGTGCCCGCACCGTCAGGAGTGCTTCCGCCAGGGATTTATCGGGAAGGTGTGTGACCACCTGCGGATAACGCACATTCACCGGACCGCTGCTTGTGAGATAAACATCTCCCCAGATCCCCATGTCTTTGTCGGGCGGGGTGGGATTCCAATCGACCCAGTTGATTCCGAGTTCCTTTTCGGTGGGAGCGAAAACCTCAACTGCCACAACATTGGTGCCGCTTTTCACGAAAGCACTGGCGTCAAATTCGTAGGTGCGATAGGCGCCGGCAACTTCGCGGGAGTCAGCCAATTTACGACCGTTCAGCCAGATGTTGGCGCGATAGTTGATTCCCTGAAAGTTCAGCCAGACCGTGCGTCCCACGAATTCCGAGGGCAACCGGAACTCCGTGCGATACCACCACGAAACCGCGTATGGACTGTCTTTCTCCATGGGTAGGTTGCTGAAGGAGTTGAGCCCGATGGGATAGGTCATCCCAGGCAGTTGCCGCAGGTTCATGCCGAAATACGGGTCCTGAAACTCTCTGGAAGCGACTTGAGCAGCGACGACAGTCGTAGGTACGGTGATTGTGTACCAGCCTCCGGTCGAATACCCTTGCGATGAGATTGCCTCTCCGGTATCGCTCACCTTCCGGGAAGACTGCAGCTTCCAGCCCTCATGAAGCGGAAGCTTGGACGGATCAGCTGCTCGCATCGAGCTGCAGAGGAAAATAAAAAGTGCACAAAACGCAGATGCCGAACAAAAAGTGCCACGGCGTAGCATTGGTCGCCTCCAACTTCACTTACCTCCGAGTCGTAGTGGCCCGGCCCACGGCCTCAACATCTCATCTATCGGGCGGTGGGCCGAGTAATTTACCGTCGTGAGACGGTATGTAACCCCTCCCGAACCTGTCCCTGAGATTGCAAGGTTATTCGCTCAGAATTCGTGGCCAGCAGCCGCGCATGGACGAACCAGGCGGATGCCACACAGACTTGCGCGTTCCAGGTGCTAGAATCATTCCTCCAGGTACTCCATGACCCGTCTTCCCACCTCGGAGCTATCGGCGGAACTAGAACCAATTTCGCATGAGGCGATCCGGGCAGCGCTGAATCGAGTCCTGGCCAGCTCCGCCTTCCGAACTAGCCAGCGAGCCCAGGTTTTTCTCCGCTACGTCGTTGAAGCCACGCTCAGCGGCAACTCCGAAGCCTTGAAAGAGCGCATCATCGGAATCGAAGCACTGGGAAGAGGCACATCCTTCGAACCCAGCGACGACTCCAGCGTGAGGGTTGCTGCAGGAGATGTCCGCAAACGCCTGACGACCTACTATGCCAGTCTCGAAGGCTCAAGTGAGCCGCTTGTGTTCGATCTCCCGGTGGGAAACTACGTCCCGCATTTCGCCAATAGAGTCAACGACAGTCTGACGGCTCCGACGGATGGCCTTAGTGCCCTGGGCAGAAAGCTCAACGACGCCGTTCGTCTCAGGGACTTTCGCTATCTAAAAGCGGTGGCGCTCCTGGCATTCGTGCTTGCGGCCACCGTCGGTACGATCACCTATCTCCGATTCCGCGCTCCAAGCCTTCCGCCAGTGCTGCAACAATTCTGGGAACCCGTCTTACGGAGCCCGCTTCCTGCCTTACTGCAGGTCACGCCAGTGCCGGTCTATTCGCTGGAGAAGCCCAGTTCCCAGGCGAAACCGGAAGCCGCCGATTTCATCGAACAGCCGAATCAATTCGTGGACGTTGGAGACCTGAAGGCCGAAGCCCGCATCGCAGCTTTACTCACCCAGGCCAAGCGTCCTCCGATCGTGAGGATTGGAAATGATGTCGGATTCGATGAGTTGAAAAAAAGTGCTGCGATTCTCGTTGGCTTTTCTTATGACCGTTGGGCGGAGCTGAACCGCGGCCTGCGCTTCTATCTCAATCCTGGCCTGAATGATTTCTACGGAGTGATCGACAATGGCGTGCCCACCCAGTGGAAAATCTCCACGTATCCTGACAGCCTAACCCTCGACGAAGACTACGCCATCGTGTCGCGGGTCTTGGACCGGGACACCGGGCAAGTCCTGGTGCAGGTCTCAGGCATCTCCCGTTACGGCACGGAAGGTGCCGCCGACCTGATCACAAACCCGGAACTGTTGGCACAGGCCCTGCACGATGCGCCTCCCGGATGGTCGAAAAAGAACATTCAAATCGTGCTGCACGTACGCGTCATCTCAGGAACGCCGACCACGCCGACGATCCTGGCCATCCGCTTCTGGTAATAGAAGACGACTGCAACAGCTGAAGAGATACGGTGATCCGCATTCCAGGGAGAAACGCAAAGCTGACAGCGATGTGGTGCCAAGCTGTCCGGCTTTTCTCGTTCGCGAACTTCATTGGAAGACGCCGCAAACATCACACGTTAGACTGGTTGAGGACGACCTTCGAGGGCTGTCTGCGGGATAAACTTGTGGCTGAATTTCGAGAGTTTGCCGAGGACGTTTGGATGGTGGAAGGGCCGAACGTCCGCGACATGGGAATCATGTTCACGACGCGAATGAGCATGGCGAAGCTCGCCGACGGTTCCTTGTGGGTGGCCGGTCCCGCTGCCGTCGGATGTCCTCGAACGCATCACACGGCTGGGGCTGAATCGCAAAATCGACGATCTTTCCGATCTCGTGTTCGTTTACGCCGCGCTCGATGGCGGAAACCAGGGTGACGGAGAGCCCAGTCTTAGCCAGGCGGTCCAGGGCACGCAGCTTTTCTTCTAGACGGTCCGGCTCTCCTCGAAGGATACGTAAATACTTAGGCATACTCTTACGTATACTTATCGCCAAAAGGTTACCCTTCATTGTGACTAACCATTACAAAAACTAGGCTGCGACAGGGGCCACCGGAACGTATACCCTGACAATCACCGGAACGGATACGGCCTCATCTTCGATCACCGCCGCCACAGTCATGGTTCTGACAATCGATTGAAGTACCGGCTCTTTTCAGAGGCTGCACGACTCCGTACCTTTAATTTCAAGGGTCATCGCTGCCTAAACATCCGCTCACGAATCAGGTTTTTCCGGGTGCGGCTTTCAGAGAGTTCTGCACAGGATCGATCGATTCCCAACCCCCGCCCAATGCTTTGTACAGAGAAATCACGTCGGTCAATACCGTGGCCCTGCTCTGAACCAGAGCATCCTCTGCATTGTAAAGAGAGCGTTGCGCATCGAGGACGTCTAAAAAATTCGAAAGGCCTCGCGTGTATTTTGTTAATGCCAGGGATGATGCGCGGCGGTACTGTTCCACTTCGTTCTCTAGTACCTGCTGCCGAGCCCGTTCTGTGTCGTACGCAACGAGCGCATCCTCCACATCCTGAAGAGCCGTGAGGACGGTCTTCCGATAACTCAGAATCTGTTCGTCCTCTTTCGCCTGATACGTATGTATGTTGGCCTTGAGTGCAGGATAGTTCAGTAAGCCCCATTCGATCGTCGGCCCAACGCTATAAAAGCGAGCTGCAGCATTCAATAGATTGACGAGATTCGCGCTTTGCCCTCCCGACTGAGCAGTGAGTGTAAGGGTTGGAAACATCTTCGCCTTTTGCACACCGACCCGTGCCGCAGCCGCCTCCACATTCCTTTCCGCCTCCCGTATGTCCGGGCGTCGCCGCAATAGTTCCGAAGGCAGACCCACCGGAATTTCTACGGGCGCAGTTGGCAGACCACCGGCCGCAAAGAGCTCGTTATCAACTTCCGTAGGAGCTTCTCCCAGCAAGACGGCAATCGCGTGAATTTCCTGTCGGATCTGCCTTTCAAGCGTCGGAATTGAGGACTCAGTCGACGCGAGGCTAGCCGTTGCATTGGCCACGTCGAGATCGCTAACCAGTCCAGCCTTATTGCGCACTTTGGTGATCGTCAAGGTATCTTGTTGCGAGGCCACATTTTGCTTCGTCACGCGCAACTGCTCCTGGTATTGCCGGAGCCGAATGTAATCACGGGCAACTTCGGCCACCGTGCTCACCAACGTATTGCGGAGATCTTCTTCGCTCGCAGCAGCGTCCGCGCGCGCCGCTTTGACCTTATTCCTTACACCACCGAAGATATCCACTTCATAGCTCGCATCGAAGTAGGTTTCATAAAGACCATATGTGGATGGAATGAGCGGAACGCTGCTGCTCCCACCCGACAGCGTCGGCGTCAACGGGCTGTCCGTACTGGTTTTGGAATACGAATAGGAAGCTGTCATATCGATGGTGGGGACTTGATTGCTCAACTGCGCGTTGCTCAGCGTTGCCCGAGCCTCGCGCAGTTTGGCGCGAGCGACCTGTAGATCCACATTGCCGGCGATGGCCCGCTTCACAAGAGATTGCAGCCCAGGATCGTGAAAGTTGCTCCACCAATCCACCAGGGAGGACATATCCTTGGCCGCCCCTTTCGCGGGCGATTCCGCGTATTGGTTCGGAACTTTTACGTCGAGCCGCTTCTTTTTATCAGCGAACGAGTTATGGCCTGTCAGCGACAGGGCAAACAGGATCACGACACATTTCCTTCTGAAAGCAAGCATGGCTTAACTTCCTTGGCGCCCAGACTTGGTGGAGCGAACCCCTGGGTCGGGCAATGGCGGCGCCTGAATGTAAACATCCATTTGCTGCCCAACGTAAAGGCGGAAACCGATCGGCTGTTTTAACGTATAGATGACTTGCAACACCCGCGTATCGACCCGTTCCGTCGAGCTGCCTGTCAACGATTTCTTCGGAGTGACGTAAGGCTCCAGCCGAGCAAATGTCAGCGGAACTTGCACGTCGCTGCGCCCACGCGCGTACGCCACCGCAGCTTGATTGGTTTGTACTCTCCAGGCGTCCTGTTCGTCGACGTCGACGCGGACACTCAAGACGTCGTTGTTGCCGACCATCATTAGCGCGTCGTCAGTCTGCGATGCGGGCGCGTATTCGCCAACGTGAATCTTCACCTGCAATACTTCACCGTCGAGAGGAGAGCGAACCGTATAGCGCTCAAGATCGGCGCGGGTCTGGTCAACCTGGGCCTTCGCGGAAGCGACCTGCGCTTGCTGAACACGAATTTCCGGTTCCCAAGTCCCCGCTTTCAACTGATCTAGCTGGCGTTGCTGATAGGCAAGAGCGGCCTCGCGGAGTTGTACCGTGTTCCGGGCTTGATTCAGATCGTCCTGGCTCACGGCACGCCCGTCGTCGGAAGCAGCCGATTCTCGGAGCTGCAGCTGTTGCTGTGCATCCTGCAGCTGGGCAGCCGCTTGATTGACCTGGGCTTCTTGCTTTGCGATCTCTTCCGGCCGATTACCTTGGCGCAGCTTCTGAAGGGTGGCTTCCGCCGACTGCAGCGCGGCTTCATAGCGCGCTAGCTCAGCGCGTTTCGGGCCGTCGTCGACCTGCCACAGAGGTTGGCCCTTCTTGACGCGGTCGCCCACTTTGACAAATACCCGAACCACGAGGCCAGCAGAGGGTGAGCCGACTTTCACGTTTTCGGTCGAGGCTTCAATGATGCCTGCTCCCGAGACATAGGAGCTGAAGGGTGCTTTGGAAGGCTCCACGACAAGTTTCGCCTTCGGCGCGGGTCTGGTGGTGGATACCACCATGAAGATCCCCAAGAATACGCCACCAACGGCCGCGGCCGGCAGAATCCATTTTCGTGTCATTGTACTGTCCTCTCTGCTTCGGTCATCTCCCGGTAAGAGCCATAAACGTTCTGGATCCTTCCGTCGTCCATTCGGGCAATCCGGTCGGCATACGCGAAGATTCGGCTATCGTGCGTGACAATAATGAGTGCTCGTCCCTCACCTGCGGCGACCTCCCGAAGTAATTTGACGATGTGTTCGCCCGTCACGTGGTCCAGAGCGCTGGTTGGCTCGTCGCAAACCACGAGTTTCGGCGAATGCACAATCGCCCTCGCGATTGCTACGCGTTGCTGCTGGCCGCCCGAAAGCTGCGCCGGCCGATCCTTTTCCCTGCCGTTCAGCCCTACGCGTTCGAGCGCTGCCGTGGCAGCTTTGAGCGCCTCGTCGTAATCTATTCCATTGATCAGAAGCGGTATCGCAACGTTCTCATCCAGAGTCAGGGACGAAATCAGGTTGAACTGCTGAAACACGAAACCGATGCTTTGCCCGCGGTAACGGGTGCGCTGAGAGTCTTCCATGTGCTGCATGGAGCGACCAAATACCTTGCAGTCGCCCTCAGTCGCGTCCAGAACTCCAGTAATCACCGAGATCAGCGTTGTCTTGCCACATCCCGACGGGCCAACCAGCATCATCAGCTCTCCTTCGCGGACCTCGAGGTTGATTCCGCGAAGGGCTTGCACTTCGCTGTTCCCGGTGCCAAATGTCTTTTTGACGTTGCTACACTCAACCGCCGGTATCGCTGTTTCGAGCATCACTAACCTCTAAATACGATCCCTGGTTCGAGCTTTACCACCTTGCGTAGACTCAACAGCGCGGAAATGCCCGATATGCCGACGACCGCAAGCCCAGTGATCAGAAGCACGTACCAGGGGAGAGTGAACGTCATTACCGTGTCTTGCGTCACCACGCCCATCAGACAGGCCATCCCGGTTCCAACACCATAGCCTACAAATCCAACCAGCGCGGCCTGCAAAAGGATCATGGAGAGAACTGTTCGATTGCTCGTGCCCATGGCCTTCAGAGCGCCAAAATGTCTCAGGTTATCGAGGGTGAAGTTGTAGAAGGTCTGTCCGGCGATCAAGGTACCGATCAAGAAAGCGACCATAACCGACATCCCAAAATTGAGAACAATGCTCGTTTCCGTAATGAAGTAATGAAGGGTCTTGTCGATGAACTGCTGAGATGTATACGCACCGAGGCCGGTGACTCTCCCGATTTTCGCCGCCACTTCCTCCGGAGACTTGCCGGACTGTGCGGCAGCCAGAATGAAGGACAGATTCTTTCGCTGAGTCGGTGCAATGCTAAGGGCGCGGTTGTAGGTGGTATACACCACCGCCTGCGATTGAAACCCTCGCGAGACCCTGCAGAGGCCAACGACTCGAACTCGATGATCGTTCAGCTCCAGGGTATCGCCAATCTTCAACGGCACTCGTTCACCATTCGCGGCGATGTGGGCCAGCTTGTCACTTGCACTTGTGGCGTCAACGATCACAGCATCGCTGATGCGAAGGTCGCTCAACGTCCCCGACACCATTTCAGACGGACCACCAATGAACGTCGTATCGTCCAGGCCATAGAGCGATACGCCGGCGGTGTCGCCATTGTCCAGCCGGGCAGACGTCGTTCCCTTGTAGAGTGCGACTGCCCACGCAACACCCTCGATGCTCCGGACACGCCCCAATTCGCCATCGGTCATCGGCTTCGAATCATCGATGCTCTTCACCTTCGGATCCATGACCCAGATGTCCGCTTGCACGGCCGTAATGCCCGAATACGTTTGCCGGAGAATGCCGAAGAACATCGAGAGTTGTTGAATGATCAGGAAGGATGCGAACATGACTCCGGCAACGATACCGAGATATTTCCCGGTGTCGCCCATCAGCATGTGCAACGCGATTTTTCTCATGTAACTTCCACTCACTCTTTCTTAATTCAGTAGACGACAGCTGAGGGCAAAACGTGCCCTAAGATTTGTAAAAGGAGGGCGGCTGTTTGCATCTTAAGATTCGTAAAGATGAGGAGGAAATCTACGACGGTCTTTCCAATTTAGTAGATACTTAGACGTCCCATGACGAGAACGGACGCACAACCAGACTCCAAGTCATCTCAACGGGAGTTATTGCTTCTGATTGATGACGATGCAGAATTGTGCGCCCTGATGCGGGAGTATTTCGCCTTCAAAGGCTTCGCGTTGGAATCCTGCAGCAACGGACGAGAAGGCTTAGCCCGAGCGCTCGAACAGAAGCACGAATTGGTAATCCTTGACGGAATGCTGCCCATCCTCGACGGTTTTGAAGTTTTGCGCCAACTTCGGAAGCGCAGTTCCGTGCCAGTCATTATGCTGACGGCACGTACCCGGGAACGGGATCGCATTGCCGGACTCGAAATCGGTGCCGACGATTACCTCCCCAAACCATTCGAACCCGACGAACTACTAGCGCGGATACGGGCGGTTCTGCGCCGCTATCGAATGCGGCCGCTGGTTTCAGAAGTGCTCGTTGTCGGAGCGATCGAACTCAACCCTGACACCAGAGTAGTGCGCCGAGGTGATCGGCTTTTGAATCTGACGGAGATCGAGTTCCAAATCCTGGAACTTCTGATGCGTTCGCCGGGGCGTGTAGTAACTCGCGAAGAAATCAGTGCGGTTTTGTACCAACGCGAGACGAACCCATTCGAGCGTTCTTTAGACGTTCACATAAGCCACCTACGAAAGAAGATCGAGGCCCAAAGTATGCCTGTAATTCGAACCGTACGTGGTGCAGGTTATGTCATCACGTCCGGCCAGGAATGACTCGTGCGCACTCTCTATCTGAGAATTGCAGCCACGTTTGCGCTCGCATTCGTGTTCTCGTTCATCGCGATGCTGGTAGTTACGGCTGAACTCTTGGGACGTTCGACCAAAGAGTATTTCGAAGGCTCGCTGAAACTCCAACTCCAAGAGGCACGGGGAGCGTATGAGAAGGGTGGACCCTCCGAACTCAAAAGCTACCTCGACATGGTGGATTCCGCTCTGAAGGGAACGAGATCCCTCACTGATGCCGATGGCCGGGACCTTGTCTCTGGGGCAGATCGCTCGGCCGTGCGATTTCCTCAATTCAACTTTCTAGGCTTGCCGAAATCCGTGAACGGACAGGTCACGATTGCCAAACGATCAGCGGATGGCCGGTTCTACCTGATTGTGAGCGCGCCCCCGCCCATCGCGCTGTCTCAATTCACTCCCTACTTCGTCATCATTATAGGGCTGACCGGAGTCTTGGCTTGGGGGCTGTCAGCGGGGATCGTCGTTCCCCTTCTGAAAGTCGCCGGGACTGTGGAGCAGTTCGGTAAAGGCGACCTTTCAGCCCGGATCCAGATGACCCGTCAGGACGAAATCGGAGATGTTGCCCGGGCGTTTAACAGTATGGCTCAGCGAATCGAGACTCTCCTTACCGCTGAGCGCCGTCTGTTGCAAGATGTTTCACACGAACTGCGGTCGCCTTTGGCCCGCTTGAGTTTCGCGGTCGAGCTTACGAGAACCGCGCCTGATCGAGTGGTTGCCGCGAATCGCGTTCGGCGAGAAGTCGAGCGACTGAACCGTTTGATATCAACTCTCGTCGAGATGACAAGTGCAGAAGGAGACCCTGCATCTCGAAAAACTGAGCGCCTTGACCTTGTCGCGTTGGCCCGGGAGATCATTGAGGATTGCGCAATTGAAGCCGAAGCACGCAGCGTCGCAATCCAAGTGGACGCGCCATTTTCGTTACATATAGTAGGTGACCCGGAGCTTCTGCGCCGCGCCATAGAAAATGTGCTCAGAAACGCCATTCGATTCACGCCCAACGACTCACAGGTTTCCGTCGTGATCAGTGAAACGCGGGATCTCTCGGTGATCCGAGTGGGAGATCAAGGCCCCGGCGTTCCGGACGAGTTCCTTCTGCGAATCTTCGATCCTTTCTTTCGCGTTGATGAATCCCGAGAACGCACAGGAGATAGCGTGGGGCTGGGACTGTCCATCGCTCGGCGCGCTGTGTTGCTTCATCATGGATCCGTTGTGGCAGAGAACGCTCACCCCGGCCTCCGCGTCACGATCAGTATTCCCCGCGTCCAGTAAGCTCTAGAGACATAACTTCCGGGTAGTCTCAACGATTCTGCCGCTGGCCTTAAAAAGGGGAAATGCCGTCGAGAACGCGCATTCTCGACGGCATTGGGCGGCTATGGGTCTGGGGGACCTTCGCCGCGTCCGGTGGATTGGATGGCTCGCGCGGGGCGGACGAACTCGAGGGTGATCCCTGGCTAGCAGGTTCCAGACCGCGTGCTACAAAGGGATGAAAACAATGCAGCAAGCAATTGTGGAGTGCCAAGTGACCCGAACCGCGCGTGCCCGCAATCTCACGAACGACCCCATGCTATATGAGCACGATGTTCGTAGTTATTAGTTTTGTAAAGCTTCGTGTGCTGTGTTGAGGTTCCTCTTCTCGCGTGAACATCTTGCCCGAATGAAGTCTTTACAAATTCATACAGAGTCTCAGCTAACAAAGCAGGCACAGAGACGCATCTCTCTCTCAGTGTTCGCGATACCAAAAGCGGGACTTCGGCGGGAGCCGCTCCTGCCATTCCATTTCGCAGACCCAGGGAGGAAATGTGAAGAGGACGACAGTTTGCATCGTTCTTGCCGTTGCAGTTTTGTGCCAATCTGCGCGGGCGCAAGACCGAAAGACCGTAGACCTGTTTTTGGGATTTTCCTATAACCGGATCGCCACTTCGAATGACTCAGGGCTTGGTATGGTTCCCTTGTACGGTGGCGACGTCGCCCTATCGTATCCGTTCACGCGTTGGATCACAGGCGTCGCGGACTTCAATATCGCCACGACGGCAGGGCACGTGGACAGCAATATCATAGGCATTCGATTGGACGGAACGCAGAAAACGTATCTATTCGGACCGCGCGTGACGCCATTTCGTTGGCGCAAGCTTACGCCGTTCGGGCAGGCATTGTTCGGACTGGCGCATGCTGCTAACGGACTTTATGACACATCGAGTTCCCAAACGTCCTTCGCTTGGCAGGCTGGCGGTGGAATCGATATCCGGCTGAATAGCATCATCTCTATTCGCGCCGGAGAAGTGGACTTCCTCCGAACCAATTTCGCGGAGATTAAGACTGGGTCGCAAGCGCAAAACGGTCTTCGCGCATCCACTGGCATCATCCTGCACTTTTAGCCACACACGGACGCTGCCCCGTACGAGCCTGGGAACTGCGAAGCTGCCAACCATTAATGAGTTGCCGGTTTCGTAGAGCCGCACGTACTAAGTAGGCCTCTCCTTTTCGAGCCCGCTCGAAATGGGCTCGCTACACGTACCATGGTCCGGGCTCCATTGATGAGGTTCGGAATGGAGTCGTGCTGTACCCCGGTCGTTGTGTAGATGAGAAGGGCAGCTTCGCCGGGTGCGTCCTGGCTGGCCGTGATTCCCACTCCCTGAATGCCGGATAGGTGCATCAACTCTTGGACTTTTGCGCTGTGAACCTGGCGAACGCGAGTTAATTCACTGGAGCCGATCACTTTTCTGCTACTGGTGATCGAATCGAGCATCGTTTGAGTTTCGGCTGCCGAGAACGTGGCATGCCGCAACGTGCTGTTTTTCTCCTCGACATATCGGACGCGCACACCCTCGATTTGTTGAGGCAAACCACTGGTCGATGTCCCTTCGGCTAGAAAGACGATGACGGCGCCTTGCGAGCGGTCATCCAGACTCGCACCCACGCCAACACCGAGAACTCCCACCCGGTTAAGTAGGCTCGATGCATTCGCTTCCTCAGCAAGCGTGGCAGAGTCCAACGAAGGCGCGGCGTGAGTCACAAGAGCCTTCGCCGACGAACTGGAAGCAAGCCGGGCCCCCGTTAGGCTGCAACCCGCGAGAGCGTGCGTGCTTGAAGTGCCGACGAAAATAGGTTTCTCGCCAGTGCCAGGATCAGCTAAGGCCGCGAGGACATCACCGACCGGCACGCCAAGAGAATCGGAGTCAGAACTGGCAAAGAGCAAAGCCAAGGGGTCGGCGGTGTCCTGCGTGACGATCAAGGCACCGGAATCTCCCTCGGCGCTGAAATCACTACCACTGATTACAACGAGATCGTCATACGTCCTCTGGAATGTATCACCAGTGCCGCAACCTTTCTCATACGTCACGCTGGCGGTGAAGTTGATCGCGCTGACCGTGGAGCACGTGAGTCCTGTGGATCGGCCGCTCTTTGCGACCTTCAGGGGTGTCACCCCGTCAGGAGCAGAAAGCGAAGGTGCGACGCCGGATCCAGCGTGTGGTGGGCCATCGGTTGGCTGCCCATCACTGGCGATAGAGTCTCCTAGCTGCAGGATCGTGCCAGCAGAATCGACCTTGCCCGATTCCACGAGCGCTAGTGCCGCATCAACGGGCGCAGAGAAGTTGGAGGATTCCAGATTTACAAATTGGGACAAAGTGGCCACCTGGTTCACTCCAGAGGTGGAGCAACTGTTGTCAAAAAGACCCGGCTGGATAATCGCATCGCCGATCGCACCCAGATCGGTCTTTGCCAAAACGTGGCTGTTCGAAAGGATGAATTGCTGGCCACCGCGAGAAACGAGTGCGCCAAGCGTTCCGCCACAACATACACCTGAGCCAGCGTCGTTGCCATTACCTCCCGACACTCCCAAAGGTGTGGGTAGGTTCTGCTGTTTTTGATTCGCGGAGGTGACGCTAATCGTTCCGGA
>Ga0335070_10001058_pt1 | contig 31518 bp, 26 predicted proteins | sample Lox_Sample_13_FD_206722 | JGI IMG/M metagenome (GOLD analysis project Ga0335070, IMG submission 206722) | Soil microbial communities from Loxahatchee National Wildlife Refuge, Florida, United States - Lox_Sample_1.3 | ecosystem: Environmental > Terrestrial > Soil > Wetlands | place: USA...
TCCACTGCCCCGTGGACCCCCGAACTCCGGAGGGTCATCCCATGAGCCTGTCCGGACACCTCACCGAACTCGCGTTACCCGACCTCCTCCAGATCGTCGCGCTCGCCCAGAAGACCGGCCGCCTCGACCTCACGACCCGCGACGGCGAGGGGCTGATCGTGTTCCGTCACGGCCGGATCATCTACGCCGCGTCGAACGCGGCGCGCGAGACGCTCGGGAGCATCCTCGTCTGCCGGCACCTCGTCAGCGAGGACGCACTCCGCCAGGCGCTCGAGCGACAGTACCGCTCGCGGGAGGAGCGCCGCCTCGGCTCCATCCTCGTCCAGATGGGCGCGATCTCGGGGCAGACGCTCGAGTCGGTCATCTACGACCAGATCGAGCGGGTCATCGGGACGCTCGTCAAGTGGCGCGACGGCTACTTCAAGTTCGAGCCGATGGAGATATCGGACCACGGCGAGGTCGGGGTCGACGCCCGCGAGTTCCTCGCCGAGTCTGGGTTCAACGCACACCAGATCGCGCTCGAGCTCTCGCGCATCGCCGACGAGGCTCGCAGGGACGCGGAGGCTGCGAGCGGCGGCGGGAGGGCCGCCGCCCGCGAGGGCGCCGCGCCCACGGCTGCCGGCGAGCCCGGCGCCCCAGCTCCCGTGAAGTCCACGCTCGGGCGCATCCTTTCCGCCAGGCCGACGCCGACGCTGACGGCCGAGACGACGCTCGAGGTCCTCCGCGCGGGTGCAGGCCTGTTTTCGCGGGTGGTGCTTCTGCTGGTCGAACGGCACGGGCTCACCGGCGTCGGCCAGATCGGCGTTCGGACGGGCGACGCGGAGGTCGACGAGAACATCCGGAATCTCTGGATCCCGCTCCAGGCCAAGTCGCTGCCGACCCAGGCGGTGGCCGTGGGGCGGTCCTGCGTCGGCCCGCTCGAACGGACCGCCGCGAACGAGCTCCTGGTGAGCGAGCTGGGCGGCGCGTGGCCGAGCCGGGCCGCGGCGATTCCGCTCAAGGCCGGCCGCGACGTGGTCGCGGTCCTGTACGGAGACACGATGCCCGCGGCGGGGCCGCTTCCCGCGGTCGATCACCTCGAGGCCAAGTTCGCCGCGATCGGGGAGGCGATCACCGGCGCCGAGCCCGGACACGAGAAGCTGCAGCGGCGGTGAGTCGGCCGGCGGGCTCCGGCCCGCCTAGCGCGCCGCCGGGTCCGGGCGATCGGGGTCGATCCCCAGCCCGATGATCGCGTCGGCAACCTGGGCAGCGGGGATCTCGCCCGCGCGGGCGAGAGCGGACAGCGTCGCGACGACGATGTGCTCCGCGTCCACCTCGAAGTGCCGGCGGAGCGCCGCTCGGGTGTCGGAGAGGCCGAACCCGTCGGTGCCGAGAGGCGTCATCCCTTGGGGAACGAAGCGCGCGACCATGTCCGGGACGGCCTTGACGTAGTCGGAGGCCGCGATCACGGGCCCCGGCGCGCCGCCCAGCTGCGCCGTCACGTACGGAACGCGGGCCGGCTCCGCGGGGTGGAGGCGATTCCAACGCTCCGAGGCGAGCGCGTCGGCGCGCAGCTGCTGGTAGCTCGTCACGCTCCACACGTCGGCGCCGACGCCGAAGCGCTCGGCGAGGATCGCGGCGGCGCGCAGCGCCTCGCGCACCGCGACTCCGCTCCCGAGGAGCTGCGCCCGGTGTGCGAACCCGCCCTCGGCGCGCCGCAGCGGGTAGATCCCGCGCACGATCCCGTCCTCGACCCCCGGCGGCATCGCCGGCATCTCGTAGTTCTCGTTGTACAGCGTGATGTAGTAGAAGACGTCCTGGTCCTCGTCCACCATCGCTCGAAGCCCGTGCTTGATGATGACGGCGAGCTCGTACGCGAACGCCGGGTCGTAGGCACGCACGCACGGGATCACCGAGAACAGCACGTGGCTGTGCCCGTCGTCGTGCTGCAGGCCTTCGCCCTGGAGGGTGGTCCGGCCGGCGGTGGCGCCCAGGAGGAAGCCGCGCCCGCGCGCGTCGCCGAGCGCCCACACGAGGTCACCCACGCGCTGGTACCCGAACATGGAGTAGAAGGTGTAGAACGGCACCATCGCGAGGCCGTGGGTCGAGTGCGACGTACCGGCGGCGGTGAACGAAGCGAGCGCCCCGGCCTCCGTGATCCCCTCCTCCAGGATCTGGCCGTCCCTGGCCTCCTGGTAGCGCAGGATCATGTTGTGGTCTACCGGTTCGTACAGCTGCCCCTTGGCGGCGTAGATCCCGAGGTCCTTGAACAACGACTCCATCCCGAACGTGCGCGCCTCGTCGGGGACGATCGGCACGATCCGCGGGCCCAGCCCCGGCGTCCGCACCAGCTTCCGGAGCAGCTGCACGAACGCCATCGTCGTGGACACCTCGCGCTTGGAAGGGGTCCCTTCGTAGAACTCCTCGTAGACCTCCGGCGCCGGCAGCTCCGGCACGCTCACCTGCGCCGTGCGGAGGGGGAGCGTGCCCCCGAGCGCGCGCCGCCGCTCGAGGAGGTACTCGACCTCGGGGCTGTCCATCCCGGGGTGGTAGTACGGCGGGTCGTCGGTGAGCGCCGCATCGGGGATCGGCAGGTGCAACACGTCCCTGAACGCCTTGAGCTGCGCCGCGTTGAGCTTCTTCTGCTGGTGCGTCGTGTAGCGCCCCTCGAAGTCCTTCCCGAGCGCCCAACCCTTCACCGTCTTGATCAGCAGCGCGGTGGGGCGCCCCGAGCTCTCGGTGGCGGCCTTGTACGCGGCGTACACCTTCCGGTAGTCGTGCCCGCCGAACTTCAGGTTCCAGACGTCGAAGTCGGAGAGGTGCTCGACGAGCCGCAGCAGACGCGGGTCGGCGCCGAAGAAGTGCTGGCGCATGAACGCCCCTCCTTCGACGTGGTACCTCTGCCACCATCCGTCTACCACCGTGTTGAGCCGCTCGACAAGGAGCCCGGAGGAGTCGGACGCCAGCAGCGGGTCCCACTCCCGCCCCAGGATCACCTTGATGACGTTCCACCCGGAGCCGCGGAACACCGCCTCGAGCTCCTGGATGATCTTCCCGTTCCCGCGCACCGGGCCGTCCAGGCGCTGGAGGTTGCAGTTGACGACGAACACGAGGTTGTCGAGCCCCTCGTCGGCCGCGACGTGGAGCGCGCCGAGCGCCTCCGGCTCGTCGGTCTCGCCGTCCCCCACGAACGCCCACACGCGCGAGCGGCTCGTGTCCTTGAGGCCCCGGTTGTGGAGGTAGCGGTTGAAGCGGGCCTGGTAGATCGCGTTGAGGGGGCCGAGACCCATCGAGACCGTCGGGAACTCCCAGAACTCGGGCATCGACCGCGGGTGCGGGTACGAGGGGAGGCCGTGCCCGGTCGTCTCCCTCCGGAACGCTTCGAGGTGCGCCTCCGTGAGCCGGCCCTCCAGAAACGCCCGCGCGTACATCCCGGGCGCAGCGTGGCCCTGGTAGTAGATCTGGTCCCCGCTCCCGTCCGCCTTCCCGCGGAAGAAGTGGTTGAACCCGACCTCGTACAGCGCCGCCGCGGACGCGTACGTGGAGAGGTGACCGCCGATGCCGGGGTCGCGGTGGTTGGCGCGGGTCACCATCGCCATCGCGTTCCAGCGCACGATCCGCCTGATCCGCTTCTCCATCTCCTCGTCGCCGGGGAACGCGGGCTCCTGCTCCGGCGAGATCGTGTTGATGTACGGCGTCTGGATGACCTCCAGCCCCAGGTGCTGCATGCGGGCGCGCTTCAGGACCTTGCGGAGGAGGAACTTCGCCCGCTCGGGGCCCTCGCTCGCGAGCACGCGGTCGAGCGACTCGACCCACTCCGAGGTCTCCTGCGGGTCGACGTCGTAGAGCTGCTGCTTGAATGCGGTCTCGTTCATCGTCTCGTCCTCTTGCTCCGCCGCGCGCCGCGGCGCCCGGCCCGGTTCCGCGCCTGGACATCCGGTGCGTGTGCGGGCCAAGGGTACCTGAACCTGCGCGCCGGAGTGGGCAACGCCGTCACACGCCCGCAACTTCCCCCTTCAGGAGGCCGCCGGGCGGCTCCGGGCGGCGGCGCCGCTCGTCAGCTCGACTTCGGGCGCGATGGGCGGATCTCGATCCGGCTCGGCAGCGCGCGTGCCGGGAACGCGAGCAGGTCGCACACGGCCTCCGCGATGTCCTCCGGGTGCAGCTTCCAATCCGAGCCCCCGGCCTCGGCGTCGGATCCGAACTCGGTCGCCACGCTACCGGGCATCACGCAGGCGACTCGCACCCCCTTGTGACGGACCTCGAGCATCAACGCCTCCGAGAAGCCGATCAGGCCGAACTTGGAGGCGTTGTACGCCGTGCCGCCCGCGAAGGCGTTCCTCCCGGCGAGGCTCCCGATGTTGATCACCCACCCCTGGCTCTCGACGAGGTGCGGGAGCGCCGCGCGACAGCAGTGGAACACGCCGTCGAGGTTCGTCTGGATCTGGCGCCGCCACTCCTCCAGACCCATCGTCTCGAGGGGGGCGAACACGCCGACCCCCGCGTTGTTCACGAGGATGTCGAGGCGTCCGAACGCGGCGAGCGTGCGCTCGATCAGCGCCCGGCACTCCTCCCAACGGCGCACGTCGCACGCGACGCCCTCGACGCGGCCCCGCGCGGAGCCGGCGAGCTCCGCCGCGGTGCGCTCGACGTTGGCGCCTGTGCGCGCCGCCACGACGACGGACGCTCCGTGCGAAACGAGGCGCCCCGCGATCGCCCTGCCGATCCCGCGGCTCCCACCCGTGACCACGGCTACCCTGCCACTCAGGTCGAGCATCTCTCACCCCCCGGAGTCGGACATGGTAGCGCGTGGGCGTGCCGGTTGGGGAGGGCGTGCTTCCACGCTATCCTGTCGGCCGTGACGGAGGTGGGACGCGCGATGACGGGAGCCCAGGATGCCGCTTGAGGCGGGCGCCAGGCTGGGCTCGTACACGGTCGTCGGCCTCGTGGGGACAGGCGGCATGGGAGAGGTGTACCGGGCGCGGGACGAACGGCTCGCGCGCGACGTCGCGATCAAGGTCCTCGCGCCTGCGCTGGCCGGGGAGCACAAGGAGCTCGCACGGTTCGAGCGCGAGGCGCGCACCCTGGCGGCGCTCGCGCACCCGAACATCCTCAACATCTTCGACGTCGGCGAGCACGACGGCACCCGGTACGCGGTGATGGAGCTGCTGCAGGGCGAGACGCTCCGGGAGCGGCTGGTTCGCGGCGCGCTCCCGTGGCGGACCGCGGTGGCGATCGCGATGGCGGTGGCGAAGGGGCTCGCGGCGACGCACGCCAAGGGGATCATCCACCGCGACATCAAGCCCGAGAACGTCTTCCTGCTCGCGGACGGCGGCGTGAAGGTGCTCGACTTCGGCCTGGCGCGCCAGGAGCCGGCGCCCGGTGCCGAGCCGCACCACGAGCCCGAGACCCTGATCGGCACCGTCGTATACATGGCGCCCGAGCAGATCATGGGGCTTCCGGCCGACGCCCGCACCGACATCTTCGGGCTCGGTGTGCTGCTGCACGAGATGCTGACGTGCGACCGGCCGTTCGGGCGCCTCACGGTGGGCGAGACGATGGGCGCTCCCGCTCGAGCCCCGAGCGGGGAAGGCCCCCGTCGCGCTCGCCCGCGTGATCCGGCGCTGCCTCGAGAAGGAGCCCGACCAGCGCCTTCAATCGGCGCTCGACGTCGCGTTCGCGCTCTCCGAGGTGACGGCGTCGCCGAAGGCAACGCCCGCCCCGCCGAATTGGTGGGTTCGGGTGGGATGGTTTCTGGCCGGGGCGGCGGTCGGCGCGGCGCTGACCGCCCTCATCGCGGCGCTCCGGTGAGCCCGGTCCGGCGGCGGAATCGCGCGCCGGCATCGTGTGTTGTCGTGCGTGGGTGATCGGACCCGGCCGCCGAACCTTGCCGCCCGATCACCCGTACCTCTGTAAGATGGCAGCCGTCGCCCGCGACCCGCGACGGCGGAAACGCCCCACGGAGCCCGACGAGGAAGACCGAACCGCGCATGCCCGACACCTCGACCGCCCGGTGCACCACCGCACTCGACCAGGCCCTGACCTCGGTGCCGTTCTACCGGCGCTGGAGATCGATCGATCCGGGTCCGTCCCGGACCCTCTCCGAGCGCCTCACCGCGCTCCCCGTGCTCTCCAAGCGGGACCTGCGCACGCACGTCCCGCACGGGTTCGCCCACGAGAGCTACCGGATCGGAGAGGGGTTCTCGTCGGGGGAGATCGAGCTGGTCGCCACCAGCGGCACGGCGGCCGACCGGGTCGCGATCGTTTGGCACCAGCGGTGGTGGGACAGGTCCGAGCGTGAGGCGTCGCGGCTTCACCGCGTGCTCGGCCGCGTCTTCGCCGGAGAGCACCGCGAGGCGGTGCTCACGTCGCCCGTGTGCGCGGGAAACCTCTGCCACGTCGGCCGCGTGCCGATGGAGGAGAGGATGGTCGGCAACCTCCTCTTCCTGAACCAGGAGTTCGACCCGACCGCATGGGACCGCTCCGAGCTCCAGCGGATGGCGGAGGAACTCGGCGAGTTCGGCGCCGAGGTGATCGAGGCGGACCCGGCGTACCTGGCGATACTGGCTCGCTGGTGCGCGGTCGAGGGCGTGCCGCTGCGCCAGCCGCAGTGCATCGTGCTCACGTACGAGTTTCCGTCGCGCGTTCACACCCGCCAGATCGCCCGCGCGTTCCCCGGGGTGCCGCTCGTGAGCTCGTACGGATCGACCGAGACCGGGCACGTGTTCACGCGGTGCGAGGAGGGACTGTTCCACGAGAACACCGCGACGTGCCACGTCGAGATCCAGCCGCTGAGCGGCGCGCGCGGCGATCCGACCGTGGGGCGGATCCTCGTCACCACCCTCGACAACCCGTGGTTCACGCTCGTGCGATTCGACGTCGGCGACCTCGCCCGCCTCCACGAGGGGCCGCCGTGCGCATGCGGGCGGGCTCAGGGGCTCACCGTCGCCGCCATCGAGGGACGCGTCCGTGACGTCACGTTCGACGGCGGCGGGCGCGCCGTCTCCGTGAAGCGGCTCGACGACGCGCTCGCCGGCGTGGAGAGCCTGCTCGCGCACCGGATCGAGCAGCACGACCGGCACCGCTACCTCTTCCGCTACGTGGCGGAGCCGCACGACGGCGGCGACGTGGCCGAGTCGGTCCCCGCTCTCCTCCGAGGCGTTTACGGGGCCGACGCGGACGTCGCCGTGCGTCGCGAGGCGACGCTGGCGCCGGAGCAGTCGGGGAAGTTCCGCCTGGCCGGGACGACGTTCGACTGGAACCCCGAGGAGCTGTTCGCGTGACGGCAACGGCGGCGCCGTGGCTGGAACCGCTTGCACGAACGCGGGCGGACTTTCCGCTGCTCGAGCGCGAGATCGACGGCCGCAGGATCGTCTACCTCGACAGCGCCTCGACCTCCCCGAAGCCGCAGTGCGTGATCGACGCGGTCACCCGCGTGTACCGCGAGCTTACCGCCAACGTCCACAGGGGCGTGCACGCGCTCGCGGACGAGGCGACGGCCGCCCACGACGCGGCCCGGCAGGAGGTCGCCTCGTTCCTGAACGCGTCGCCGGCGGAGATCGTGTTCACCCGCAACGCGACGGAGGGGATCAACCTCGTCGCCGCGGGGCTCGGCCTCGGGGCCGACGACGAGATCGTGCTCACCGCCCTCGAACACCACTCGAACTTCCTGCCGTGGCGGGTGCGGGCGCGCGTCGTGCCGGTCGCTCTCGGCGACGACGGCCTCCCGCGCTACGACGAGGTGACGTCGGCGGTGTCGGAGCGCACCAGGCTGCTCGCGCTGGCGCAGGTGTCGAACGTTGCGGGCGTCGTGGCCCCGGTCGAGGAGTGGGTCGCGAGCGCGCGCCGCCGCGGCGTCCCGCTGCTGGTGGACGCGTCGCAGAGCGCCAGTCACGTCCCGATTGACGTGCGGGCGCTCGACTGCGACTTCCTGGTGCTCTCCGGCCACAAGATGCTGGGTCCCTCGGGGATCGGCGTCCTGTACGGAAAGCGCGAGCGCCTCGCCGAGCTCGCGCTCTACCAGACCGGCGGGGGGATGGTGCGGCGCCACCGCGACGAGGGGTTCGAGGTCCACGACGTGCCGTTGCGGTTCGAGGCCGGGACGCCGAGCATCGAGGGTGCGATCGGGCTCGCCGCGGCGGTCCGGTACCTCCGGGAGCTCGGCATGGAGACGGTGCACGAGCACTCGCTCGCGCTGGGGCGCCACCTCGTCGAGGGGCTGCGCGCGATCCGCGGCGCGCGGATCGTGGCCGGCTCGGCACCGCTGGAACGCCGCATCGGGCTGGCGTCGTTCACGCTCGGTGTCCCCGGGCTGGCGCCCGACCCTCTCGCCCGCCTCCTGTGCGACCGGTACGGGATCCTGGTGAGCGGCGGGTTCCACTGCGCGCACATCCTCCACGACCGGCTGAACCTGGAGGGGACGGTGAGGGTTTCGACGCACGTGTTCAACACGCACGCGGAGATCGAGGGCGTGCTCCAGGCGTTGCGGGAGGTCTCGGCGTGGTGACCGCGAAGGGGTCGCAGCCGCCGACACGGGTGCGCCGGTGACGCGTACGGTCAAGCCGGTGCACCTCATCGCGGGGGGCGACCGCCGCGTCCGCAAGGGCCCCAATCCGCTGCTGGAGGCGGCGTTCGCTCAGGCGGGATCGCCGAGGCCGTCGATCGCGTACATCGGGGTCGCGAGCGACGACGACCGCGGTTTCTTCCGCTGGCTGACGGCGATCTTCCAGGGAGCCGGGGCCGGCGACGTGAGGCTCGCGCGGCTCGCGTCGCCGCGCGCCGACGCCGCGGAGGCGCGGAGGATCCTGGAGGTGTCGGACATCGTCTTCGTCAGCGGGGGGGACGTCGAGGCCGGGATGGCGCACCTCGAGCGCCACGACCTGCCTCCGTTTCTTGCGCGCCTCCGCCGGGGAGGCAAGCCGTTCTTCGGGCTCTCGGCGGGGAGCATCATGCTGGCGCGGCAGTGGGTCCGGTGGAGCGACCCCGACGACGACGCGAGCGCGGAGCCGTTTCCGTGTCTGGGGCTCGCTCCGATCGTGTGCGACACGCACGCCGAGGCCGACGACTGGCAGGAGCTGCGGGTGCTGCTCGGGCTCGCCGGGGACGCAGTGGGGTACGGGATCCCGACGGGCGGAGCGCTGCGGGTCGGGGCGGACGGCTCGGTCGTCGCTCTCGGCAGGCCCGCGGCTCGGCTCGTGAGCCGCGCCGGTCGGGTCGCGGCCGCCGACGAGATGGTGGTGGCCTAGCGGGTGCTCCCGAGGCGCAAGCCACGTCGCACGCGTGCTGCAGGTCGGGAGAGAGTGGCTCCGCAGGAGGGGCTCGAACCCCCAACCCTCCGGTTAACAGCCGGATGCTCTACCATTGAGCTACTGCGGAGCACGGACCTCGTCCCCGGCGACGGGGCCAACCTTTCTACACCCCGGGCGCGGACGTGTCAATCGGCTTGCGCGCCGGGAGCGAGCAGGGTCCAGCTCAGCCGCACGGTCGGTGCGTGCTCCCAGGCGGCGCGGGCCGCGGCGTCGTCGGGGAACGTGCCGGCGGGGACCAATCGCCCCTCCGTGGTGAGCACGAGACGGCGCCCGACCAGCGGCCACGGGCGCAGCCTGTAGGTCCGCTCCCCTGCCTTCCGCACGGCGAGCGGCGCCGAGCCTCCTCGGCGCGGAACGCCGGGAAACACTGCGTTGGCCTCGGCGCCGCGGGCCAGGTGCACCGCGAGTGCGTCCGAGAGGCGCACCACGGCACGGTTGACCTCGTCCGCGCCGCCGGCGAACGCCGCGTGGTAGCGGGGGTCGGCGTCGAGCTCGGCGCGCAGCCGCTCACGCAGCCCCTGCTGGACCGAGAGGAACTCGTCGTGCTTCCCCGCACCGTCCATCGCCGCGAGCGACGACACGTGGTACGACACGAGGTAGCGGGCGTAGCCGCCGACCGACGCCGCACGCTCGACCGCCGAGGCCCAGATCGCCTCGTGCTCTCCGGACGGCACGGTGTCGAACGCGACCGGGCGGCCGGTCGGATCGAGCCGAGGGAGCTCGCGGCCGTCCCAGCCGGCGTCGTGCAACAGCACGGCGGCGAGGACCTCCGGTCGCGGCGCCGGGCGCGGCGTGAGACGGTTCCCCCAGTGCTCCGCGATCTGGAACGCGACGAACGCGTGCGCGGACTGCAGGACCGCGACACACCCCCGGGGGTGCGGGTGCAGGATCATCCTGGGCAGTTTAGCGAAGGCGGGCGCAAACGCGTCCGGCTCACGCACCCGGCCGTCCCCGCCGGCGGAACGCGCCGCCCGCAGGGCCGGGGACGCGGCGGGCGACGGCCCGGGTCGCCGGCAGGAACTCCGACGGCGCGCCGGCCGCGAGCACGAACGCCAGGTCGGCGACGTTGGTGCCGGTCGGTCCGGTGACGATCGCCTCCGGCAGCCCCTCGAAGAACCCCCACGCGTCGTTGGCCGCGAGCGCGGCGGTGGCGTCGCGCCCCCGGCCCGCGGCGCGGGCGAGCGTCGCGCCGTCGACCACCGCTCCTGCCGCAGGCGAGACGCCGTCGATCCCGTCGCTCCCGGCCGCGAGGACGCAGCGCTCGGGCACGTCGGCGAGGGCGAGGGCCGCCGCCAGCGCGAGTTCGAGGTTGCGGCCGCCCCGACCGCTCCCGCGCACCGCGACCGTGGTCTCGCCCGCGAGGAGCACGGCGGTTGCGTCCCCCGGCGCGAGCCCTGCGGCGAGGGCTCCGAGCACGGTGCCGGCGGAGCGAGCTTCGCCTCGGAGACGGCGGGTGAGCGTGCACGGTCTGAGCCCGGCGCCGTGCGCGGCGTCCGCCGCCGCCGCCAGCGCATCGGCGCTCGACCCGAGCAGGTAGGTTTCGACGTGCGCGAGGCGAGGGTCTCCCGCCTTCGGCGACTCGGTCGAGGCGCCGCGCGCACCCGCGGCGAGAGACCGCACGACGCCGGGGAAGGAGCGCCCGAGGCCCGCCCGCTCGACGACCTCGAGGGCGTCCGCGAACGTCGTCCGGTCGGCGACGGTGGGTCCGGACGACACGGTCGCGACGTCGTCCCCCGGGACGTCGGAGAGTACGAGCGTGAGGATCGGCGCCCGGCACGCGAGGGCGAGACGACCGCCTGCAGCGGCGAAGACGTGCTTGCGGACGGCGTTGAGGTCCTCGATCGGGATGCCGGCGGTCAGGAGCGCGGACGTGAGCGCGGACGCCTCCTCGAGCTCGATTCCGGGGAGCGGCTGCGCCAGGAGCGCCGAGCCCCCGCCAGAGACCAGGACCACCACTCCGTCGTCGGCCTCTGCACGGGCGAGGGCGTCGATGAGCGCGAGCGTCGCGGCGGCGCCGCGGCGGTCGGGTGCCGGGTGCGCGGCGAAGCGCGTGAACGGCAGCACGGAGGGCGGAGTCGGAGCGCCGTCGGGCGCGAGGAGGAAGACAGAGTCCGGCGGGCGCTGCGCGCGGTGGAGGAACGCCGCGGCCAGTCCGGGAGCCGCCTTGCCGAGTGCCACGACGTGGAGCCTCCCGCGCGGATGGAGGCCGTGGCCTTCGACCTCGATGCCGCTGCGGTCGAATCGGACTCGGCGGAGGAGCGCGTCCGGCGAGACCGCCGCGACCGCGGCGGCGAACATCGAGCGGGCCAGGTCTGCGAGCGGTGTCACGCCGGTTTGCCGGGCGAGAGGTTGAGGAAGGAGAGCATCTGTCCCTCGAGCACCTGTCGCGCCTGGGGGTCCATCAGGTTGAGGCGGTACTCGTTGATCAGGATCACCTGGGTGCGGAGCCACTCGCGCCAGCACGCCTGACAGATGCTGGCCTGGATTTCGGCGCCCAGCGCGCTGGGGATCGGGGGCTGTGCCAGGGCATCGCCGGTCTGGCCGCAGCGCTTGCAGGTGACGGGCATGCACCCTCCCACTTTCGTCGTCGCGCGTAGAATAGCGCTTCGGGCCGACGAGGGAGGCAACCTCAGGTGGCACAGGGCGATTCCCCGCAGGCGATCCTGTTCGACGTCGGCGGCACGCTGTTCGAGTGCCGGCCGAGCGTGGCCGAGATCTACGCGAGGGTGCTCTCCCGCCTCGGCGGACCCGTGTCGGCGGAGGAGGTCGCGCCGGTGTTTCGCCGGGTGTGGTCGGAGCTCACGCAACTCCACCCGCGGGGGCTCGACCGCTACCATCGGTTCAAGGGGAACGAGTGGGAGTGGTGGGGCGAGTTCGTCCGGCGAGTGCTCGGAGAGCTGGGGCATCCGGCGCAGTGGGAGCAGGCGCTGCGAGAGCTCATGGACGCGTTCGCGGACCCGGCGCTGTGGCACGTCTTCCCGGAGGTCCCCGAGGTGCTCGCGCGGCTGAAGGCGCTCGAGAAGCGCCTCGCAGTGGTGTCGAACTGGGACTCCCGGTTGCCGGCGCTCCTGGCCCGCCTGGAGCTCTCCGCGTTCTTCGACGAGATCCTGATCTCGGCGCTCGAGGGTGTCGAGAAGCCGGGTGTGGAGATCTTCATGAGAGCGGCGGCGCGGCTCGGCGTGACTCCCGCGCGGTGCGTGCACGTCGGCGACTCGCCGCTCGACGATTACCGCGGCGCGGAGAGCGCCGGAATGCGTGCCGTGCTCGTGGACCGGTCCGGGATCTTCGACGACGGGTACGTGAGGGTCGCGGACCTGCGGGGGTTGTATGACCTCATCGGCTGATGGCGCGCCGCTCTTTGCCGTCGTGATGGCGGGGGGAGCGGGCACGCGGTTCTGGCCGCTCTCCCGCCGCTCGCGGCCGAAGCAGCTGCTGCCGTTCGCGCAGGGCCGCTCGCTTCTCGCGGCGACGGTCGAGCGCCTGGCGCCGCTCGTGGCGCCCGAGCGAACGCTCGTCGTGACCTCGCTCGATGTCGCGGATGCGGTGCGTGCCGAGGTCGGAGGGATCCCGCCGGCCAACGTGCTCGCCGAGCCCGAGGGCCGCGACACGGCGGCGTGCGTCGGGTGGGCGGCGTGGCGGCTGGCGCGAACGTCGCCCGGAGCCGTGATGGTCGTCGTCCCGGCGGACCACCTGATCCCGGACGGTGCGGCGCTGCGGTCCGCGCTCGCGGCCGCGGCGGCGACGGCGTTCGCGCGCGGCGGCCTCGTGACGCTCGGCGTGCGCCCCACGCGCCCCGAGACGGGGTTCGGGTATCTCGAGGTTGGCGAGGCCGTCGGGACCGCGGGCGCGCATCGGGTCCGCGAGGTCAGGCGCTTCGTCGAGAAGCCGGACCGCGCCACGGCCGAGGCGTTCCTGGAGGCCGGCGGCTTCTACTGGAACTCCGGGATGTTCGCCTGGCGGGTGCAGACGATCGTCGAGGCGTTCCGTGCCCACCTTCCGCGCCTGGCGAACGGCCTCGACGAGCTCGCGTCGGCGTCCGAGTCGCTCGGGGAGACCGAAGCGCTGCGGCGGCACTACCCGTCGCTGGAGAAGGTCTCGGTCGACTTCGGCGTGATGGAGAAGGCGGCCCCTGTGTGGGCGATCGAGGTCGATTTCGCGTGGTCCGACGTCGGGTCGTGGGCGGGGCTCGCCGAGGCGATGCCGCGGTCCGAATGCGGCGTCTCGCTGGGTGACGTGCTCGCGCTCGACAGCGGGGGGTCGGTGCTGGTCTCGGACGGACCGCTCGTCGCCACGGTCGGCGTGCGGGATCTGGTGGTCGTCGCGACGAGGGACGCGGTGTTGGTGGTGCCGAGGGACCAGGTCCAGCGCGTCAAGGAGCTGGTCGAGACGCTCCGGGCGAAGGGACGCGGGGAGCTCCTGTAGAGCCAGCCCTTGTCTGAGGCGTCCTCACCGCGGGCGCGACCCGCCCGCGGATGGCGCTTCGCCTTGTGCGCGCTCGCCGCGACGAGTGGGTCTAGCAGCTCTCGAGCGTCCAGTAGAAGTCCTCGCCCGTCGCGAGCTCGACCGTGCGGCGCTGGACGAGCCTGCCGGCGGAGTCCAGCGCCTCGAGGACGTGGCGTCCCGGCCCGATGTCGGTGAATGCGCGCTCGGTCCCGGAGCGCACCGCCATCGCCTCGCGGCCGTCCACGTAGATCGCCACCGAGCACTGGGTCTCGTTGAGAACGACCAGATCGCACTCGGAGTCAAACGCGCGCCGGTCGCACGCCGCGAGAGTGGCCGCCAGGATCGCCAGGAGAGCAAGCTCTCGGGGGGAGGGCCGACGCATCGGAGAGATGGTACCTTCCCCGGTTGACGGCGACAACCGTTCTCTCTACCCTCGGCTCACGCCTAGGTGTGCGGGCCGTTGCGCTCGTAGACGTGGCGGTGAGAGGAGCCCGACGATGCGGCGTGCTGCCGCACTGGCGCTGCTGGCCGCAGTCAGCGGCTGCAACCCACCCCTGCGGATCGGCGTCGTGCTGCCCGAGACGGGCGACGCCGCGGTCTACGGCGCGTCGGTGAAGAGCGGCGTCAGGCTCGCGTTCGACGACGCCGCCGCCGGCGGCACGGCGCCGGCCGGCCTCGAGGTGCTGTACCGCGACTCCGCCTCCGACCCCGTGCGGGCCGCGAGCGCGGCCGAGGCGCTCTCTGAGAGCGGGGCGGTCGCCGTGATCGGAGGGGTCACCACGGCCGAGGCGAAGGCGCTGATTCCGGTCGCCGACCGTGTTGGGATGGTGCTGCTCTCGCCGTCGGCCTCGGCGCCAGACCTCGCGCGCAGGACGCGCCTGTTCTTCCGGGTGTACCCGTCGGACGAGCTCGAGGGCGTCAAGGCCGCTGACTTCCTGGTCCTCGTGCGCGGTGCCCGCACGGTGCTGGTGCTGCAGGAAGACAACGACTACACGCGCGGGCTCCTCCCGGTCTTCGTCCGCGAGCTCGACAGCCGCGGCGGGCGCGTCGCGGGGTCCGTCCGCCTCGACGAGGCCGGATGGCAGGCGCAGGTGCGAGGGATGTTGGGAGCGAACGCCCCGGACGGCGCCTACATCTGCGGCTACGGCGAGGCGATCCTCGGGGCGCTTCGCCTGCTCCGGAGCGTCGGGTACCGGGGGACCGTGTGCACGACGTCCGCGTTCTCCGCGGGCTCCCTCCTCGCGCGCGCCGCGTCGCTCGCGGAGGGGGTGTTCTTCCCCCGGGCGAGCCTCGACACCGCCTCGCGCGCCGAGCCGGTGCGCTCGTTCGTCCGGCGCTACCAGGCCGCGTACAACCTGGCGCCGGACATCTACGCCGCGCACGGGTACGACGCGGCGCTCGCCCTGCTTGCGGCCGCTCGAGGCCTGCAGGCGCGCTCCGGCGCCGAGATCGCGCGGCACCTGCACGCACTCACGGGGGCCGCCGGCGTGACCGGGCCGATCGAGTTCGACGAGGACGGCAACATCCGCCACGCGTTGCGGAACCACTGGATCCACAACGGGAGGATCGAGGACTACGACGCCGTCGTTGAGCGGGAACACCGGAGCGGGGGCAGCCGGTGAGGGAGGCGAGCGCGAACGCGGGGGTCCTCCCCTCGCTCTACCGCAACCGTGCACTGCTCGCGGTGCTGGTGGCCCGCGACCTCAAGGCGAGGTACCGCGGGACGTTCCTCGGCTACCTATGGTCGCTTCTCAACCCGCTGCTGCTGCTCGCGGTGTACACCGTCGTGTTTACGTGGGTCATCCCGGCACGGGTGGCGAGCGACACGCCGTTCCCGCTGTTCCTGTTCTCCGGCCTCCTCCCGTGGGCGTTCGTCTCGGGCGCGCTCCTGGACGCCGCCGTCGTCCTGAGCGACAACGGCCCCCTCCTCCGGAAGGTCGTGTGCCCGCCCGAGGTGTTCCCGGCGGTGACGATCCTCTCCCACTTTGTCCATCACCTGCTCGCGCTGCCGATCCTCCTGGCGGCGGTCGCGGCCGCCGCCGTGGGCGGGATCATGCGCTTCCCCGTGACGGTCCTGCTCCTGCCTGCGGTGCTCGCCATCTGGCTCGTGGCCGTGAGCGGGCTCGCGCTCGCCGTCGCGGCGCTCGCCGTGCACTTCAAGGACCTCAAGGATCTGCTCCACAACCTCCTGAACATCTTCTTCTTCGCGACGCCGATCATCTATCCGCTCGAGATGATCCGCATCCCGCTCCTCAGGAGGGCGATCCAGGCGAACCCCGCGACGCCGCTGATCGTGCTGTATCGGGACGTCGTGCTGCTCGGGCGGCTCCCCTCGCTCGCGGAATGGGCTTGGGCGATCGGGGTCGCGGCCGTGTTCTGGCTGGTCGGGAGCTGGATCTTCTCCCGCCTGCGCGAGACGATCGCGGAGACGGTGTGAGCGCACGTCCGGCGATCCGGCTCGCGGGCGTCTCGAAGCGCTACCCGCCGCTTACGAAACGAGGCCGGCTGCACTCGCTCAAGGGCGCTCTGCTTCGGGGCGACCTCTGGCGGCTGCGCGAGGAGAGCGGCGGGTTCCTGGCGCTTTCGGGCGTGGACCTCGAGATCGGCCCCGGTGAGACCTTCGGCGTGATCGGCCCGAACGGATCCGGGAAGTCGACGTTGCTCAAGCTCGTCGCCGGGATCCTCAGGCCTACGCTCGGGAGCGTCGAGGTGGCGGGCCGGGTGACGGCGCTCATCGAGCTGGGCGCAGGGTTCCACCCGGAGATCTCCGGGAGGGACAACGCGCTCGTGAACGGCATGATGTTGGGCCTCTCGCGCTCCGAGGTGCTCGAGCGCCTGGACGAGATCGTCGAGTTCTCGGGGATCGGCCAGTTCATCGACCAGCCCGTCAAGACGTACTCCTCGGGGATGTACGTGAGGCTCGGGTTCGCGGTGGCCGTGGCGGTCGAGCCGGACGTCCTCGTCGTGGACGAGATCCTGGCGGTGGGGGACGAGGCGTTCGCGCACCGGTGCCTCGACCGGATCGCCAGGCTCCAGCGAGGCGGGACGGCGATCCTGCTCGTCAGCCACGACCTCGGTCTCGTCGAGCAGCTCGCGCAGCGGGCCATGTACCTGAAGAGCGGCTCGCCGGTCCTCGTCGGGCCGGCCGGCGCGGCCGTCGCCCGCTACCGCTCCGACGTCGCGAGCGACGAGGCCGGCGCCGCGGCGGCGGTGGGGACCCCTAGGCGCTGGGGGAACGGCGCCGTGACGCTCGAGAGCGTGGAGCTGGTCACCGGCGCGGGAACACCGGTCCGTCTCGTGATGAGCGGCGAGGCCGCGGCGATCCGCATCGCCTACTCGGTGCGCGTCCCCCAGGACGACTTCGTGTTCGGCGTCGCGATCCACCGCGAGGACGGCTCCCACGTGTTCGGCACGAACACCGACCTCGACGGCTGGCGCGCCGAGCGGCTCGCCGGGGCGGGCACGATCACGCTCGAGTTCCCGCGGCTGGAGCTGGCGCCCGGCCACTACGTGGTCGACGCGGCCGTCCACGCGAAGGGCGGCCTGGCGTACGACTACGCCTGCGAGGTCGCGTCGTTCACCGTCACGGCGCCGGTGCCGTGGCCGGGGTGTTATGCCCCCCGGCACTGCTGGCGCCCGCAGGGCCCCGCGATGACCCCCGCCTCCGAGTAAGAGCGGCGACCAGGCCGAGCACGAGCGGGCCCACGGCCCCCGCCCGGTACGGCCACGGGTCGATGAAAAGGTCGACGCGGTGCGTCCCGGCCGGGACGCGGACCCCCGTCGCGGCGCCGTTGACCGGCTCGGTCGGTGTCGGGCGGCCGTCCACCGTCGCTCGCCAGCACGTCATGAAGCTCTGCTGGACGACGAGGACGGCGGGCGCGTCGGCGGTCACGTCGAAGAGCTGGCGGTGGGGCGGCCCCTGCGAGGTCGCGACCGAGCCCTGGCCCGAAGGGCGAGCTCCCCCGCGTCCGAGCACGACGACGTCCTCGCCGGGCCGAAAGCCGTCGGACGCCATGGTTGTCGCGGCGGCGAGCATTCCCTCGGCGGGCAAGAGGCGGCGAGCGAGGTACGCATGAGGTGACGGCGCGTCGAGCGCCCCGACCCAGAGCGCCCCGACCCTGGCGCCCCGCCACCCCGCGATCGGGTCGAGGGCGATGACGGCGTTGGCTCCCAGGGCGCGTGCGACGCGCCCCCTCTCCGCGACGGTCATCTGCGCCGTGGCGGCAGCCAGCAGCTCCTGCCGCAGCGGCTCGAGGCCGTCCGGTCCCCGAGCGAGGACGTAGCGAACGCCCCACCGGGTGCCGGACTCCGGCACAAGCGCCTCGTGCTTGATCCAGAAGCGATCGAGCGGCGACGCGAGGAACCCGTGTGGCTCGGGAGCCTCCAGGACCGCGATGACGGGCGCGGCCGGCAGCACATTTCGGACCTGCGGAGGCGCGGCCCAGCGCGCGCTCCGGTCGAACAGCAGCACGCCCGAACCCCCCGCGAGGTTCGCCGCCAGCGCCACGGCGGTAACGCCGACCGAAGAGGGACCCAGCACGGCTGCCGCAGCGGCGGGCAGCGCGAGCGCCAGGCAGTCGCAGGCCGCGTCGCTCGCGAGTCTCGCGTTGGTGACGGCCGCCAGTCCGGGGCGCGACGCCGGGTACAGCGCCGCGAGCGCGGGGCGCAGGAGCGCGGAGGGGAAGAGCACCATGGCGGCGAGCACAACGGTGGCGAGCGCCACGGCCCGCACGTAGCGCCTCGCTCCCGAACGCCACGAACCGACAAGCGCGGCCCACCCCTCCGCGACCAGCGGGGTGAGCGCGAGGACCGGCAGCACGAGGAACTTGATCGCGTACCGCACCGACCCGAGGACCGGCAGATCCTGGGCGGCGACCGCGATCCCGTGCGGCGCCAGCACGAGCGCTCCCGCGGTGCCGGCTGCGGCGAGCACCCACCACGGTGCGAGGTCGCGCCGTCGCCGCCACGCCGCCGGGAGACACAGTATCGGGAGCGCGCCGACGAAGATGACCGGGTAGTACCGCTGCCACGGGAACGAGGGGCGGGCCCAGAAGCCGGAGGTCCCGTCGCCGAGCGGCGACCCCAACAGGTTGGGGAAAACCAGCTCGAGGAACCGTCGCGGCGCCAGCGCGTCGGCGCCGAGAGCACCGCGAGCCGCGGCAAGTCCGCCGCGAACCGTGTCCGGGTAGACCGCGAGGAGAGGGACGAGGACCGGCGCGGCGAGGAGCGCTGCGGCCGCCGCCGCAACGGCGACCGCTGGGAGCGGGCGCGGCCGCCACGTCCACAGTGCGACGACGGCCCAGGAGAGCGCTCCCAGCGCCGCGGTCACCGGCTCACCGGCGAGAAACGCCAGGCCGAGCAGCGATCCGCCGGCGAGCGCACGGCGGAACGCCGGGTGGCCCGGCCCCGGCGGCGGGACGGCGCTCGCGAGCGCCCACACCGACCACACCAGCGACGCCTGGAAGTTGAGGAACGTCAAGCTCGACCAGGCGACGCCGCAGGTCGCGGTCGCCGCCGCCGCAAGCCCTGCGGCGGGCGGCGCCGCCCCGGCGCGGCGGGCCAGCCGGTAGCACCCCAGCAGGAGCAGGAGGTGATGGAGGGCGAGGTGCCACGCGGCCGCCGCCTCGGGCGGCATTACCGCAAACAGTAGCGTCCCCGGGTACGCCGCCATCGCGTTGGGGTTTGCGAGGAGCGGCCGACCCCCGTTGGAGTACGGGTCCCAGACTGGGAGCCAGCCGTGCATCACCTGCTCGCGCCACACCGACCTCCACGCGAAGTGCGTCGCCGAGACGTCGCGGATCGGGAGTGTTTGACCCGTGAACATACGCGGCAGATACAGCAGCGCCCAGAGCGCCACGGGGACGACCAGGGGGTGGATGTCACGCTTGGGCAACGGGTGAAGTGTAGCGAATATCGCCGTTGAAATGGCGACTCCGGAACGCCTTCCGATTCCGCCGCAGGGAGCGCGCTCCAGCCCTGGCGCGCGCTTTGCATTGGCCGAGGATGGCGATGCGAACGAGAACCACGGGTTTCACCCTGATCGAGCTTCTCATCGTGGTGGCGATCATCGGCATCGTCGCCGCGATCTCGATCCCGGCGCTCACGGCGGCGATCCAGCGGGCGCGGCAGAAGCGGACGATGGCGGAGATGCGGACGATCGCGGTCGCGGTGTCGAACTATGCGGTCGATTTCAGCTTCATGCCCAAGGTCGGGCCCGGGGACGCCGAGCTCCTGGAGCCGTACCTCGTCCCGACCTACGTGAGGCACCTGCCGGGACTCGACGGGTGGTCGCGCATGGTGCTGTACGACGCGAACGGCCTCGACTACACCCTCCGGAGCCTCGGGTCGGACGGATTGGAGGAGACGGGTCCTCCCCTCGGCGCGACAACCAGCTTCGCCGACGACATCGTGATCTCGAACGGGATCTTCGTGCAGTGGCCGGAAGGGATGCAGACAAATTGAGATGCCGCGGCGTGGCACACCCCTGCGGGATCAGTGACGTTCCACGTCACCGGGATCGGTCCGGTGTACCGCCTCACGTGGCACGGCGCTTGCTACTATGGGTCAACGACAGGAGGACCGTATGAGAAAACAAAAGGGGTTCACGCTGATCGAGTTGCTCATCGTGGTCGCGATCATCGGCATCATCGCCGCGATCGCCATCCCGAACCTGCTGAACGCGATCAACCGCGGCCGGCAGAAGAGGTCGATGGCGGACATGCGCGCGATTGCCACCGCGCTCGAGGCGTACTCGGTCGACTTCAACTTCTACCCGAGGGTCGGCTTCACGAACGCGACGTCGCTGGAGACGTACCTGACGCCCACCTTCATCAAGCGTCTGCCGTACAACGACGGGTGGAACCAGGCGTTCGTGCTGATCTCGGACGGCGGCGGCACGGCGTACACGATCTACTCGCAGGCCAAGGGTGGCGCGGGCACGATCCCGGCCAGCTCCGGTCCGACCACGGACTTCGCGACGGCGATCGTGTTCTCCAACGGCCAGTTCTACTCCTGGCCGGAAGGGATGCAAACGAACTGATCGCAGCTCTCGAGCTGCACGCCCGGGGGGACCTCTGGTCCCCCCTTTTTTTCGTCCCGAGCCCGCCGCTGAGTCCGCCCGCGAATCAGGCTAGACTCCCGCCATGGGGTCGCCCTGGTCGGCCGCGGTGACCACCGCGGCAGGTGTGATGGCGGCGTGGTGCGCCGCGCGCTTCCCCTCGTTCGGCCCGTTGCTCTGGGTGACGATCCTCCTGCTCAGCCTCGCCTGCCGCCCCGCCGAGCGCCGCATCCTCGACGGGCGGTGGCTGCTTGCGGGGGCGGTGTTGCTGGGCGCCTCGTGGCTGATCGCCGCCGATCACGAGCTCGCGATGCGGCACTCGCTGCTGTTCGTCGCGGCGGCGTTCCTCTTCGGGCTGGTGCGGCTCTCGCCGCCGGGGGAACGCCTCCTCGGGCTCCTGTCCGCCGGCATCGCCCTCACCTCGCTGGTCGCGATCCGCCAAGCCGCCGGCGGGTTGGCCGGTGCGCGCGACGCGGTCGCGACCCTGCCGCCGGGCTGGCAGGAGGCAGCGCTGGCCCGTATCGGGGGAGGGAGGGCGTTCGGGACGGCCGCTCTTCCCGGTCACTTTTCGGCGCTCCTGATGCTCGCGGTCCCCCTGCTCGCGGAACGAGCGTGGCGGAGCCGCGGGTGGCTTCGCGTCGCGTGGGCCGGCGGGCTCGTTCTCGCGGCAGGCGCAATCGTCCTCACGAGGTCGCTGGCCGCCGTCGCGATCGGGTGCGCGATGGTGCTGCCGTTCCTCCTGCGGAACCGCAGCAGCCGCCTCGCAGCCGCAGGCGCGGCCGCGCTCGTGGCCGTCGTGGCGGCGGTCGCGGCGCTGCGCTCCGATCTCGGGACGCTCGAGCCTCTCCGCCTGCGGGCGGTCAACTGGCTCTCGGCCCTCTGGGTGTTCGCCCGGAACCCGTGGTTGGGGGTCGGCTCGGGCGGGGTGGGTCAGGCCGCGCTGGCCGGGCCGATGGGCGCAGCCAACGCCACGCCGTACGCCCACAACACGCCGCTCCAGCTGCTGGCGGAGTTCGGGGTGATGGGTGCGATCGCGTTGGCGGCGGGACTCGCATGGCTGCTCCGGTTGGTGCGTCGAGGGTGGCCGTCGCACAAGGCACTGACCCTGGCGGTGGCGTCGCTGCCGCTGCACAATCTCGTTGATTTCTCCGCGTATTCGCCGGAGGTCCTGCTGCCGTGGATCGTTCTGACCGGCGCGCTCGCGGCTAGGGTTTCGGAGCCGCCGACGCGCGCTCTCCGGGCGTGGGCCATCGTCGCGTTCCTCGGCACCGGAACGGTGCTCGGCGCGCTCGCGTGGCGGAGCGAAAGCTCTCTCGCGGCGGCGAGCGGCGCGACCTCTTCGAAGGCCGTGGCCGCGGCCCTGGAGGCCGCTCGCTGGGCACCGTGGTCGGTGACGCCGCTCGAGATCGCCGCCGGCCGAGCGCTCGGCGACCCGGCCGCGCACGGTGTGCTGCCCGAGATCGACCGGCGGTTGGCGGCGCGCGCCTGGGTGCAGCCGCGGTCCGCCGCCTGGGCGGAGGCCCGGAGCCGAGTGCTGCTCGCTGCGACTCGGCCGGGGGAGGCGCTCGTCTGGGCGCGGGAGGCGCGCCGGCGCGCCCCGTGGCGGCAGGACCTCGCGGGACTGGAGGCTGCGTGCTCGCTCCGTCGTTGAGACACCTCCCCGTGCTGCTGGTGCCGGTCGCCGCGGCGTGGGTGCTGGCGTCGCGAGGGCCGGAGCCGGCAGCCGCGGCGGTGGTGCTGACGGTGGCAGCAGCCGCAGCGCTCCTGCTGCGGAGTGGAGGCGCCCGGATCGCGCTCACGGGCCCGGTCGGATGGGGAGGGGCGCTCGTCGTCTGGATGGCGGCCGACGCGGCCGTCCGGCCGGTCGCCGTTTTCGACGGCGCGCGTTGCGTCGCGATCGGGGCGGTCGCAGTTGCGCTCCTCGCTGTTGGAGCGACGCCACGGGCGGCCTCGTGGGGCAGGGTCGCGGTCGTCGGCGCCGGTGTCGCCGCAGCGCTCTGGATGGTAGCCGAACGGATCCAGCACGCCGGACGACCGGCGGGGCCGTTCGGAAACCCCAACGGCGCGGCGACGGTCGCGCTCCTCGGCCTCGCCCTCGCCCCGTTCCTCGGCGCTCCGCGGGGAGTGCGAGCCGCGGCGTCCGCGCTCTGCGCCGCCGGCGTGGTCGCCTCCGAGTCGCGCGGCGCGCTGCTCGGTGCGGTCGCCGTAGCCCTGGTCTGGGCCGTGACCGTGCGCGCGAGGCGGGGCCTCGCGGTCGCCGCGGGATCAGTCGTCGTGGCGGCGCTGATCGGGATCGGCGTGCGGCTCGCGCTCGACCGCGACCCGCTGCGGTACGAGCGCGTGAGAATCTGGGCCGTGGCGCTGAAGGTGACGGCGGCCGAACTGCTCGGGTGCGGCCCGGGTGGGTACGGCGACGCGGCGGTCGCCCGCAACTTCCCGCGAGAGGGGGAGTTCGCGCGGTACGCGCGGATCCCCGACCTCCCGGAGAGCGACGTCCTCGCGGCCGCTGCGTGTCTCGGTGCGCCGGGTGGGGCCCTCGTCGCCGGGTTGCTCCTCTCGGTGGCGGGCCGCCTTCGGGGCGGGGGCGCCGCGGGGTGGGGCGTGCTCACGGCCATCGTCGCGACCTCGGCGGTCAACTCGCAGGCGATGGTCGCCGGCGTGACGTGGACCGCCGCGCTGGCGCTGGGGGGAGTGTTGCCGCGCGGCCGCGGCATGCGGCGGGCGGGCGCGCATGCGGCCGAGTGGGCGGTGGCCGGTGCGCTGTCGGTGCTGGCGGCGGCGGTGCTCGTCCTCCCGGAGTGGGGCGCCGGACCCGACCCTGAGCGGGCCGTCGCCGGGGCGGAGCACACGCTCCGGGCGCATCCGCTCGACGACGCGGCGCTGGCGGACGCGGAGGCGCGCGCGGCGCTCGCGTGCGCGGCGCGGCCGCGGTTCGCACGCGGGTGGCGGATCCTCGGCCACGTCCGGCTCACGAGGGCCGGGGTTCGGAACGAGGAGGCGCTCGCGGTCGCGGCGTCCGAGGCGTACGCCCGGTGCCGCGAGGTCGACCCGCTCGACGAATGGGCGGCGGTCGGCGAGGCGCGGGCCCGGCGCGCGCTCGGTGACCGGCGGGGGGCGCTGCGGGCGCTCGGCGCCGCGGTGCTGCTCGAGCCCAACAGCGCGCCCGCGTGGCTCGAGCTCGCCTCGCTCCACCTCGACGCGGGAGAGGTCGAGGCCGCCCGCGCGGCGTTGCTCACGGCGGAGGACATCGTGCGCCACGCCCACGGCGTCTCGTTCGTGACCGACTACGAGCGGGAGCTCGCCCGATTCGACCCGTCGGCGGCAGCCCGCGTGCGCGCCGCGGTGGGGGGCGCCCGGTGAGACCCCGAGTCCGTCTCCTGTTGGCCGCGGTCCCCGGAATCGCGGTGGCGGTCGCGGCGCTCCTCGGGTGGGTGCCGACCGGCCAGGACCTGCCGAGCTACTTCGTGCCGCTGCGGCACCGCACCGCGGAGGTGTTCGCCGGGTCGCGCAGCGCGTTCTGGAACCCGGACGTAGGGTGCGGCGAGCCGTTCTTCTCGAACCCGCAGAGCGGGCTCCTGTACCCGCTCGTGTGGCCTGCGATCGTGCTCCCGCCGCAGGTCGCGGTCGGGCTCGAGGCGGGCGTTCACCTGGCGATCCTCGCGGTCGGGTGCACGCTCCTCGCCCGCAGGCTAGGGGCCAAACAGTGGCTCGACCTCGTGGCCGGGTGGGGCGTCGTGGTCGCCGGGCCGGTGCTCGGCTCCGCCGGCGTGCTCAACAACCTCGACTCGCTCGCGTGGACGCCGTGGATCTGGTGGGCCGCGCTCGGAGGGAGTCTCCCCGCGACCGCGGGGTTTGTCGCCCTCGCCTACCTGGCGGCTGAGCCGCAGCTCGCGGCGATCGCGGGCGTCGTCGCGCTCACGCTCGCGCCGAGGCGACGGACGGTCGCCGCGGTCGTGCTCGCGATGGGGCTCGTCGCCGTGCAGGCGCTGCCGTTCGCGGCGTGGGTGCGCGGCGGCGATCGCGGGCCGCGTGACGAACCGCAGATCGGGATGGCGGGGGTCGTCATGCCGGGGGAGCTGGTCGCGATGGCGGTGCCGGGCGCACCGATGCCGGACCGCATCGGCGCCCGGTTCGTCGAGCACTTCGCCGTACCCCTCTGGGCCCTCGTCCTCGGGGCGGTGGCCGCGCTCGACAAGCGACGGGCCGTGCGACACCTGGCGTGGTGGGCGTGGGCGCTAATCGCGTGGAGCGTGCTGCCGTCGCTCCCGTGGGGGCTGGCGGCATGGAACTTCGGGACGGCCGGGTTGGTCCGGTACCCGGGCAGGTTGCTGTTCCCGGCGGTCGTGGCGCTCGTCCCGGCAGCCGCGGCGGCTATCGGCACGCGGAGGCCTAAGGCGTGGGTGGGTGCGGCGGTCGCACTCACCGCCGCCATCGCCGGGACGGTGCTGAGCAGGTCGTACATCGACGTCGTGCTCGGGGCGGTTGCCGCGGGGGGCGCGCTCGTGGCGCCGGTCGCCGCCCCCGCCGCGCTGGTGGGGACGCTCGCGACCGGGTGGCGCGCGCCCGAGGCGCTCTCGGTCCAGCCCGTGGACTACTCCGAGCGCGCGATGTGCCTCGACGCCCAGCGCGGGGCGGCCAGGGTGTACCCGGTCGGCCCGTCGTGGCAGCAGCTCAACTGGATCCAGGAGCGCCGGCAGGTCAGGCTGCGCTCGCTGTGCCTCGGGTATACCGCCGTGATGGACGGGCGTCGCAGCGCGAGGACGTTCGGTCCGCTGGCATCGCGCGCTCTCGACGCCCATCTCAAGGAGGCCGACCGCGGACCTGGGGGGCGGTGGTGGCTCGACGCCCTGGGCGCGGACCGCATCGTGTCCCAGCACCGGGTCCCCGGGTTCTCGGAGGTGTGTCGCGACGGCGACCTGGTGGTCTACGAGAACCGGCAGGCGTGGCCGATCGTGTCGCTGGCGTGCGGCGTTCCTCGGCCCGGGGAGGCGCTCCGACTCTGCGGCGACGTCCGCACTGAGGCCGACGGCGACGACCGGCACACGTGGAATGTCACGGCCGGCCCCGGCGGCGGCGTTCTCCTCTGGCTCGAGACGCCGGACCCCGGATGGCAGTTCCGAGTCGACGGGCGCTTGGGCCGGGAGGTGAAGGGCATGGGGATCCTGCACGGCGTCGAGGTGCCGGCGGGGGCGCACACCGTCACCGCCCGGTACCGCCCGACGTGGTTGCTGCCGGGCGCGGCCGTCTCACTGCTCAGCCTGGGCCTTCTCGCGGGGGCGGTGTGGCGGCGCTGGTAACGGTCCTCTTCGTCGTCTCGGGGATGGTCGCCCTCGCGTACGAGGTCGTGTGGGTCCGCGCCCTCGGCCTGGTGGTCGGGAACTCGCTCTGGGCTGCGGTCTCGGTGGTGGCCGCGTACATGGCCGGGATGGCGCTCGGCGGGGTGCTCGTCGCCCGCCTGGCGCGGCGGGTCCGGTCGCACCTGCGCTGGTACGGAGCGGCCGAGGCGGTGGCCGCCGGCGTCGCGCTCGCGACACCGTTCGCGATCCCGGTCCTCGAGAAGGTCGCGGCCGGGTTCGGCCCGGCGCCGCTCGCCGGATGGGGAGTGCCGCTGATCGCCAGGTTCGGGATCGCCTGGACGTTCCTGGCGCTCCCGACCGTCGCCATGGGGGCGACGCTGCCGTTGCTCGTGGCGCGCATCGGCGCCGGGGATCCGACGGCGTGGCGGGTCGGGCGCCTGTACTCCGCGAACACGCTCGGTGCGGTGGCGGGCGTGGTGCTGGCCGGGTTCGTCGCGCTGCCCGCGCTGGGAGAGCGAGGGACGCTCTCGGCGTTCGCGATCGCCGGACTCCTCGTGGCGGGCGTCGCGTGGGTGGCGGAGCCTCATCTTCCGCGCGGCACCGCACAGGCCGACCAGAGCGCCGCGCCCGCGCGCCGGATGTGGCTCGCGGTCCCCGCGTGGTTCGGGTTCGTCGCGCTCGCGAGCGAGCTTGTGTGGACCCGCGTCCTGCTGCTGAACCTGGGCTCCCGCGTCTACGCGTTCGCCATCATCCTCGCGGTGTACCTCGCGGGCGTCGCCGGAGGGGCGTCGCTCGCTCGCTTCGTGAGGAGCGACGCCCGACGGGCCCTCGCCGCCTGCCAGGTGCTCCTGGCGGTCTCGATGGCGGTGCAGGTGCCGGTGCTCGGACACCTCGGCGACGTCCTGGCGTGGCTGGCGGCGCGCGGGCGGTTCTCGTCGTTCGCGGCGCTGCAGTGCGTGCTGGCGGCGGCGGTGGCGGCGGCGATCGTTCTCCCCACGCTCGCGTTCGGCGCGAGCTTCCCGCTCTCCGTCGCCGCGTACCCTTCCGATGCGGCGGCGGAGGCTCGCACGGGGGAGGTGGCGGCGGCCAACACCGCGGGGGCCATCCTCGGATCGATCGCGGGTCCGCTGCTGCTGGTGCCGGCGTTCGGCAGCCAGAACCTGATCCTCGGCCTGGGGGCGGCGGCGGCCCTGGTGGGCGGCGCGCTCGCCCGGACGCGCCCGGGCCGGGTGGCGGCGTGCGGCGTCGCGGCGCTGGTGGTCGCCGAGGGGTTCGCGACCCCGCCGGGGACCGTCCTTCGCGGGGCGGCGGCCGTCACCGAGGGTGTCGTCGAGACGCTCCGCGAGAGCGCCTCGGCGACGGTCGTCGTCCGCAGGATCACGGATCAGCGCGGCACGTGGCGCTCGCTGGAGCTCAACGGCGTGAACGTCGCGGGCACCTCGCCCGAGCTGCGCGCGATCCAACGCCTCCAGGGGCACCTGCCGCTGCTTCTCTGCCCTCGCCCTGAGAAGGTCCTCCATATCGGGTTCGGATCCGGGGGTACCGCCCTGGCCGTGACGCGGCACCCCGTCCGCGCGATCGTCGTCGCCGAGATCTCCCCCGAGGTGCTCGAGGTCTCCGACAAGGTGTTCGGGGACGTCAACCGGGGGGCGCTGCACGACCCGCGCGTACGGGTCGTGCTCAACGACGGGCGCAACGTGCTGCTCGCGACCCGCGAGACGTTCGACGTGATCCTTTCCGACTCGATCCACCCCGTCTACGCCGGGAACTCGACGCTCTACACGCGGGAGTACTTCGAGCTGTGCCGGAGCCGCCTACGCCCGGGCGGCGTGGTCTCGATGTGGCTCCCCATGTACTCGCTGACAAGCGAGTCGTACCTGGCGATCGTGCGCGCGTTCTGGGAGGTGTTCCCGGGAACGTGCATCTGGTACGACCCCGTCGTCCTCAACGAGTTCACCGTCGTGACGGGGGTCGCCGCGCCGGGGCCGGTCAGGGTGCGCTGGGATGCGCTCGACGACCCCGCGCTGCGCGAGACGCTCGCCGAGGCGGGCGTCCGCGGCCCTGCGAGCCTCGCGGCGATGCTCCTGCTCGGACCGCGCGAGGTCGCCGCCCTCGTCGCCGACGTGCCCGCGCACGTGGACGACTTCCCCGAGGTCGAGTATCGCTCCGGGCGCCTCCTGGACCGCGATGGATCGTGGCTGGAGAACATGCGGGTCCTGTGGGCGGCGCGAACGACGGCGAGCCCGTTCGCTGCCCTCCCCGGAGGGTTCGACGGGCCGCGGGACGCGCGCGACCTCGCCGTCAGGCGTCAGCTTCGCGAGCTCTCGGCGCGGATCGCCCACCGGTAGAGCTCGACGAGCGACGCTGCGGTGCGCTCCCAGGTGAACGACCGGGCGCGGGCGAGGCCCGCTTCCCGGAGTGCGCCTCGCCGGCGCGGGTCGCCCGCGAGCGAGAGGATCGCGTCGAGCCACGCGGCGCGGTCGTCGGGGTCGAGGAGGACGGCGGCGTCGCCGCACACCTCGGGGAGGGCGCCGGCATCGGCCGCGATCACCGGGCACCCACACGCCATCGCCTCGAGTGCGGGGAGACCGAACCCCTCGTTACGGGAGGGGACGAGGAGAGCGAGCGCGCCGCGGTACAGCTCGACGAGCTGCGCGTCCGTCGGACGCGGCACGGCGAGTGCCGGGGGGCCGGCCCGACGGCGGGGGGGCGCGGACGGCCCGGCGACCACCAGCGGCGGAAGGGTACGGGCCTCCGGTCGCGAGAGGACGTCGAGCAGCAGATCGAGGTTCTTGTGCGGGTCGGTGCCGCCTACGAACAGCAGGTGCGCCGGTGCGACGGGGTTGAGCGCCGGCGAGAACGCCTGGTCGACGCCGAGATGGATCGCCGCGACCCTCGGCTCCTCGACATTCGTCACGGCGAGCAACTCCGCCTTCGCGTGGCGCGAGATCGCGTGGACCGCGGCCGCCCGCACGAGCGAGCGGGCCGCGCTCCGGGCGCGCCAGCGCTTCCACCGCTGGGGCGGAGACGGGAATCGGAACGGCGTCGCGTCGTAGAACGTGGCGACGGTCGGAACGGGAACGCCGCGCGGGACGCCCCAGGTGGGCAGGTGGAGGACGTCCACCGGGTGGCGCCGGATCGTGCGCGGCCACGCGATCGGATCCACGAGGAACGCGCCTCGGCGCGGGCGAGTGAGTTGGACGACGGACGCGGCGCGTGAGTACCATGAGGACGGTACACGAGCGCCATGGCTCACGAAGACGACCGTCTCGCCGGGCACCGCGTCGAGCAGCGCGTCGGCAAGGGAGCGCGCGACGCGTCCGAACCCCCTGTGGGGGTCGAGGAACGCCGCCCTGGTGTCGAGACCGATGCGCACCGCGTGGAGCATCGTACCGCGTCCGTGCGGTGGAGCGTCGTGATCCCGACGAGGGCCGGGAGGCCGCACCTCGATCTCTCCCTCCCGCCCCTGCTGGCGGCGCTGGGTCGCGGCGACGAGGTCGTGGTCGCCGGCGACAACCGCGACCCGGGCCTTCCGCCGGACGCCGACCCGCGCTGCCGTGCCGTCGTGCACCGCGGACCGCCGGGTTTCGGCCCGGTCTGCAACCGGGGCGCCGCGGAGGCACGCGGCCGGATGCTCCTCTTCCTCAACGACGACGTCGTCGTCGCACCCGGGCTGCTCGAGGTCCTCGAGCGCGAGCTCGCCGCCGAGGGTGCGGGCGCGGTCGCGCCCGACGTCGTGAGCGAAGCGCTCGGCCGGAGCGAGAGCGGGACCTCCCTGCGGTGGCGGCACGGCGTCCTCGAGGCGCGGCAGCACCCTCTCGAGCGGGCGGGGCGGGTCGAGGTGCCGTACCTGTGCGGGGCGGCGGTCGCGATGCGTCGCGACGACTTCCGCCTCCTCGGGGGGTTCGACGGCCGCCTCGCGCCGTACTACTGGGAGGACGTGGACCTCTCGCTCCGCACGCGCGAGCGGGTCGGGTCAACGATCGTGGTGGGGGCCGCCTCCGTGCGCCATCGCCACGGCGCCACCGTCAACTCGGAGCCCGAGACGCTCCGGCGGGTGGTGTACGAGCGCAACCGTTTTCTCGTGACGTGGAGGAACCTGCACGGCGCGAGGTGGCTGTGGCACCTCGCGTGGTTCCCCCTCCGGTTGGCGGCGAGCGCGGTGCGCGACCGGTCGGTGGCGCGCGGCTTCGTGCGCGCACTCAGGTCGGTGCTCGGAGCGGGGCGGTGATGCGCGTCGGGATCGACGGCAAGGCGCTCCTCCCGCCGCGGGCCGGGATCTCCCGCTACCTCGAGGGCCTGCTCGGGGGGTTGGCGCACGCCGGGCATCCCGGCGTTGAGCTCGCGGTCGTCTCGCCGGAACGGCCGCGCCGAACGCTCCCGTGGGTGCTCTGGGACCTCCAGCGCGCCACCGGGCGAGGCTTCGAGGTCTTCCACTTCCCGTTCTACTACCCGTCGCTCCGCCCGCGCTGCCCGGTGACGGTGGCGATCCACGACGTCCTCGTGCTCGAGCACCCCGAGTGGTTCCCGAGGGGTCTGACGAACACACTGCGGCTGCTCGTCCCGGGCGGCGCCCGCAGGGCAGCGGCGATCTGCACAGGCTCGGCCAGCGTGGCGGACGCGATCGCGGAGCGCTGCCGGGTGCCCCGCGAGCGGATCCACCTCACGGGGTACGGCGTCGACCGTTCCCGCTTCGCGCCGCCGGCGCCTGCGGCCGCCGCGGAGGCCCGGGCCCGCATCGGTCTCGGGCGCCCGTACCTGCTTCAGCTCGGCGCGCTCGAGCCCAGGCGCGGCAGCGACCTCGCGCTCGCGGCGTGCGCCGAGACCCGGCGCGCGCACCCCGACCTCGAGCTGGCCGTGGTCGGCGAGGTGCGGGCCCGGGTGGCGGCGTTGCGCGAGCCCCCGCCGTGGCTCCGGCTCGTCGGTCGCGTCGCGGACGAGACGCTCCCTGCGCTGTTCGCCGGAGCGGCCGCGGTCGTAGCGCCGTCGCGCGGCGAGGGGTTCGACCTCCCCGTCCTGGAGGCGCTCTCGTGCGGCGCGGTCGTCGTGGCGTCCGACATCGCGGTCCACCGCGAGCACTTCGCTCCTGCGGTCGAGCTGTTCGAGGCCGGCAACGCCGGCGCGCTCGCCGCCGCGATCGCGCACGTCCTCGAGGACAGCGCGTCCCGGCGTAGGCTGAGCGCCGCAGGGTCCGCGCTGGCGGAGCGCTACTCCTGGGAGGACGTCGCGCGGAGGCACGTCGGGGTGTGGCGGAGCGTGGAGGGCGGATGAAGGCCGGCGCCGTGGTCGTCAACTTCAACGGGGGCGCCGACCTCTCGGCCTGCGTGGAGGCGTTGCTGGCGCAGAGCGTGCCGGTCGACGTCGTGGTGGTGGATTGCGCCTCGACCGATGGGTCGCGCGCCGTGGCGGAGCACCCGCCCGCGGGTGTCCGGGG
>Ga0335070_10001059_pt1 | contig 31490 bp, 27 predicted proteins | sample Lox_Sample_13_FD_206722 | JGI IMG/M metagenome (GOLD analysis project Ga0335070, IMG submission 206722) | Soil microbial communities from Loxahatchee National Wildlife Refuge, Florida, United States - Lox_Sample_1.3 | ecosystem: Environmental > Terrestrial > Soil > Wetlands | place: USA...
CTGGCACGCCGAATCGATCGTAGGAACGTAATCCTCAGCGCGACCGGTTCAAGAGCGGGCCGACAATTTACTGCGATATGCGCTCGAGCCCACCCATGTACGGTCGAAGCGCATCGGGAACGGCAATGGAGCCGTCCGGCTGCTGATAGTTCTCGACGATCGCAACGAGCGTGCGGCCGATGGCAAGGCCCGAACCGTTCAGCGTATGCGCCGGCCCTTTGATCTTGCCGTCGGCGCCGCGGACGCGCGTGTTCATGCGCCGCGCCTGGAAGTCGCCGCAGTTCGAGCAGGACGAGATCTCGCGGAAGCGGTTCTGCCCTGGCAGCCAGACTTCGATGTCGTAGGTCTTGCGCGCCGAGAAGCCCATGTCGCCGGTGCACAGCGTCACCACGCGGTGATGCAGGTCGAGTTTCTTGAGGATGGCCTGGGCCGCGTCGGTCATGCGTTCATGCTCGGCGTTCGACTGCTCCTGCGCGGTGATCGAAACCAGCTCGATCTTGTCGAACTGGTGCATGCGGATCATTCCGCGCGTGTCCTTGCCGGCGGCGCCCGCTTCGGCGCGGAAACAGGGCGTGTATGCCGTGAAGCGGATCGGCAGCTCCGCCTCGTTGAGGATTTCTCCGCCCACATAGTTCGTCAGCGGCACTTCCGCGGTGGGAACGAGCCAGTAGCGCTGATATTGCGGCAGCGCGTGCAATTCGACTTCGTGCAGTTCGCGAATGGCGACTTCGTCGTTGACGTCTATGCCGAGATGAACGGCCTTCTCGAGCGCGCGCGCATAGGCTTCGGCCGCGACGATCTCCGATTCCCGTCCCTTCAGGGCGACGAAGAGATCGTCTTCGAACTTGGGCAACTGTCCGGTGCCGAACATCGCCTCGTCGCGGACAAGATAGGGCGGCACGACCTCGGTATAGCCGAAATGCGTCGTGTGATTGTCGAGCATGAAGCTCGCCAGCGCACGGTTGAGGCGTGCGAGCTGGCCTTTCAGATAGACGAAGCGGCTGCCGGAAATCTTCACGGCGCGCTCGAAGTCCATCATGCCGAGCTTCTCGCCGAGTTCGACGTGGTCCTTGGGCGCGTTCATGCCGGGCGCACGGCCGAAGGCGCGCGCCTGTACAGGCCGGTTCTCATCCTCGCTCGCGCCGTCCGGAACGTCGGCGGCCGGAAGATTGGGAATGACAGCAAGTGCGTTTCGCAGCGATTCTCCGAGCTCGCGTTCCTTCTGCTCGCCCGTCTGGATTTCGTCCTTCAGCCCTGCGACTTCGGCCATCAGGGCCGCGGCCTGCGCCTCGTCCTTCTTCGCCTTGGCCTGGCCGATCAGCTTGGACGCCTCGTTGCGGCGCGCCTGCGCCTGCTGCAGGCGGCCGAGCAGATCGCGCAGCGCCTTGTCGCGCGCGAGCAGGTCGGCGGCGACGGCCGAGGCGTCGGAAATCCCGCGGCGCTTCAGCCCCGCGATGAACGCATCGGTGTCGTCCCGGATGAATTTGATGTCGTGCATGGTCCTCTCTCCGCCGTGGCGCGGTAATGACACGGGGGGCCAAGGCCGTCAAAAGCAAAGATGACATACCCGTCCGGACGCGCCGTCGCGCCCGGTCCGGCCTCGCGAAAACAGGTTCGGCGAAACGCGCTAGGTGCCGGCCGTTTTCGCCGCATCCTTCTTCGTGCGGTCGCGCTCGATCAGCCAGACGCTGAGGATGGAGATTTCGTAGAGCGCGACCAGCGGAATGGCCAGGCTCATCATCGAAAAGGCGTCGGGCGGCGTCAGCACGGCCGCGACGGCGAAAAGTCCGACGATGGCATAGCGCCTGACCGAGCGCAGCTGCGCCGACGTCAGCATGCCGACGCGACCGAGCAGCGAGAGCAGCACCGGGAGCTGGAAACAGAGTCCGAAGGCGAAGATCAGCGTCATGACGAAATCGAGATATTCGCTGACTTTCGCCTGGAGCTGGATGCCGAGCGCGCCGTTGCCGCCCTGCGTGTCGAAGCTGACGAAGAAGCGGATCGCGTTGGGCAGCATGATGTAGAAGACGAACGCCGCGCCGAGGATGAAGAGAAACGGCGTCGCCGCGAGGAACGGCAGGAACGCGTTGCGCTCATGCTTGTAGAGTCCGGGCGCGACGAACATCCAGAGCTGCGCCGCCATGAACGGAAACGAAAGGCAGAGTCCGGCGAACATGCCGACCTTCACATAGGTGAAGAACGTCTCGGTCAGCCCGGTCGCGATCATGTGCTGACCCGGCTCGTTGCGCAGCGCCGCGGCGAGCGGTTCGGTGAGAAAGGCGTAGATCGGCTTGGCGAAAAAGAAGCAGACCAGGAAACAGAGAACAAAGGCGAGGATCGACCAGATCAGCCGCCGCCTCAGCTCGATCAGATGGTCCATCAGCGGCGCCTTGGTGGCGTCGATGGCGGCTTCGTCGGCTTCCGTCGGCTTGTTCATGGCGCGGGCGGCTTGAAGCCGTCTGCCGCAACCGGTTCCGCGGCCGGTTCCGGCACGTGCGGTTCGATGTGCACTTCGGGCGGCGCGGTCTCGATCTCGACCGCAGCCGCCGACTTCATGTCATTCGGCACGATCGACTGATGCATGTCGTCTTCGAGGCCGGCGAGCGGACGCTCCGAGCGCAGGTTTTCGATTTCCTTGCGCAGCTCGTCGAGCTCGGACTGGCGCGCCATATCGTCGAAGCTCTTGCGGAACTGGTCGGCCATCGCGCGCGCCTTTCCCAGCCATTGGCCGACGATGCGCATCAGCCGCGGCAGGTCCTTCGGTCCGACCACCACGAGGGCCACGATCAGGAGGATGAGGATATGGACGCCGCTGAAGTCGAGCATTCTGGATGGTTCTCTCGCCCTCCTGCTTCGGTGCGTTTACGACGAGGGCGGTCCCTCGTCCCGCGCGCCGGAGGATGACTCGGTGCTCAACGCCCGACGGTCGTCTGGTCCTTGTTGGGAGACGGCGGCGGATTGCTCGGCGAGCCCGGAATGACCTTCGGATCGTCGGGTTCGTTCATGCCCTGGCGAAACGCCTTGATGCCCTTGGCGACGTCGCCCATCAGGTCCGAAATCTTGCCGCGGCCGCCGAACAGCAACAGCGCGAGAACCGCCAGAATAAGAATGTGCCAGATGCTCAGCGCACCCATGAAACTCTCCTTTTCCCCCGGTTGAACGTTTCAACTCCGCTCGTCCGGCGCAAAGCCGTGCCCCTTAAAGACCTTTCGGGGGTTCGAGCGCAAGATATAGGCCCGAACCGCCAAGGTTTCAGGGGGCGCTCAGCCGATCAGAATCTCGCCCTTGCGGCCGAAGGCCGCCGCCAGCGAGCCCAGCCGCTTCTGCACCGGCTCGCCCGCGATCGCCTCCTGGCGGCGCGGCACCTCCAGGATGATCTTGGCGGGGGTGACGCGCAGCACATAGTGCGGCAGCGCGCCCGACGACGAGCCGGAGAGCGAGAAGGCGAGCCGGCAGGCGAGACCCATGCGCAGCGCGCGCGCCTCGTCGTCGGCGTTGAGCAGCTCGGCGTTGGCGATTTCACGCGGGAAGTCCTCGTCGCCGGAGTGGCGGTGGAAAACGGACGTCGCGATCAGCGCACGGCCGCGGTGATCGGTCCCCGAGAAGGGCGCGGTCAGAACCTGCGAAAAGGCGCCGAGCGCGCGGTCGTCGGGATGCCGGCGCCAGGCGATGTCGGAGAACAGGCACACCGCCCGCCGGACGCGCCGCATGTCCGGCGTCTCGTCGTTGAAGATCGGCGACATCCAGTCGAACATTTCCTGGGCGTGCGCCGACGACCGCGCCTGGCGCGTGTTCATGCCCTCGGCGAAATCGATGAGCGGATCGAGCGCCCGCTCTTCCGGCGTCAGCCGCGCGAAGAGCAGTCCCTCGCGCAGGCCGAAGGCGGAAACGACGATCGATTTGAGATCGCAGGAAAGAAGCAGCCGCTCGAGCACGATCGCGCCGTAAGGCAGCGACTCGGCGCGCCGCTTCGAAACCACCTTCATCTTCTCCACGGACTTGCGCGACAAGCCCGACAGCACCTTGCACAGGCGCAGCGCGCGGTTGCGCGGGATCTCGTATTCCTGCAGCACGTGCAGCGGATAGTTGATCGCTTCCATGTCGACGCGCGCGAAGCTTCGCCAGATCCCGCCGACGGCGTACAGCGAGCGGTCCTTCATGCCGCGCAGGTCGAGCCTGGAGAGCCCCTCGTCGACCAGTTTGCGCGCCCGGTCTGCATCGCCGCGCGCGCCGTCCATCAGTCGCAGCGGTCCGAACGGAAGGGTGTAAGCATCGCCGGTCTTTCCGCCGCGCACGCTGACCATGTCGAGGCTGCCGCCGCCCAGGTCCGCGACCAGCCCGTCGGCGCCGGGTATTCCTGCAATGACGCCTTCGGCCGCGAGGCGCGCCTCATCCTCGCCCGAGAGCACGCGAACAGGTGCGCCCCAGGCGGCTTCCGCGCGGCGGACGAAATCTGCGCCGTTTGACGCGTCGCGCGCCGCCGCGGTGGCCACCGCCTCGCGCACGTTGGCGTTCAGGCCGTCCGCCAGCATGCGGAAACGTGCGAGCGCTTCCAGCGCCATGGCGCAGCCCTCGCTGTGCAGGCGGCCGCTCGTCACCATGTCGCGGCCGATGCCGCAAATCGATTTTTCGTTATGCAGAGTCGCCGCGGCGCGGGTCTCGGATTCGTAGATCACGAGACGCACGGAATTCGAGCCGATGTCGACGACGGCATAGGGCCCGCGCGCCTTCGGACGCGGACGCGTCCCCGACGGTTGGCGAACTTCCGTCGAGGGTGTGGATGTTCCGCTCATTCAGTCCCGCCGGGTGACTACTGCCACCGGGCGCGGTTGCTGCATCTTCAATGCACGGCCGCGACCGGACAACGAGGGATTCGTCATGAAGTAAGTATGCGCCGAAAACGCCTCCGGCGAGGAGGCCTCGGGGTCGCGGGCATAGGTGCCGTCCGCGCTCATGTGCCACGTCTGGGCCTGGTCCTTGAGCAGGGCGACCATGATCTGGTCCTGCACCTGCTGGTGCACCGTCGGATTTTCGATCGGCACCAGGGCTTCGACGCGGCGGTCGAGGTTCCGGGGCATCCAGTCGGCGGAGGAAATGTAGACCTTGGACTCGGGCGACGGCAGTCCGTGGCCGTTGCCGAAGCAGACGATGCGGCCATGCTCCAGGAAGCGGCCGACGATGCTCTTGACGCGGATATTGTCCGACAGTCCGGGAACGCCGGGGCGCAGGCAGCAGATGCCCCGCACCACCAGTTCGATGCGCACCCCGGCCTGGCTGGCGCGGTAGAGCGCGTCGACCATGTGCGGATCGACCAGCGAGTTGAGCTTTATCCAGATCGCCGCGGGGCGGCCCGACTTGGCATGCACCACCTCGCGCTCGATGGCGTCGATCAGGTGGCCGCGCATCGTCAGGGGCGAGGCGGCGATCTTTTCCAGCGAGGTCGGCTCGGCATAGCCGGTGATGTAGTTGAAGAGCTGCGCCGCGTCGCGGCCGAGCGCCGGATCGGCGCTGAACAGCGACAGGTCGGTGTAGATGCGCGCCGTGTTGGGGTGATAGTTGCCGGTCCCGAAATGCACGTAGGTGTGCAGTTGCCCGCCCTCGCGGCGCACCACCAGGCTGACCTTGGCGTGGGTCTTCAGCTCGATGAAGCCGTAGACCACCTGCACGCCCGCACGTTCCAGGTCGCGCGCCCACTTGATGTTCGCCGCTTCGTCGAAGCGCGCCTTCAGCTCGACCAGCGCGGTCACGGACTTGCCCGACTCGGCCGCCTCGATCAGCGCCGAGACGATCGGACTGTCGCTCGACGTGCGGTAGAGCGTCTGCTTGATGGCGACGACGTTGGGATCGGCCGCGGCCTGGCGCACGAACTGCACCACGGCGTCGAAGCTCTCGAACGGATGATGGACGATGATGTCCTTTTCGCGGATCGCCGCGAAGCAGTCGCCGCCATGGTCGCGGATGCGCTCCGGGAACCGCGCGACGTACGGCCTGAACTGCAGGTCGCGGCGCTCGTCGAGGATCAGCTTCTGGAGATCGGAAAGGCCGAGCAGGTGCTCGATGATGACGAGGTCGGGCGCATCCAGGTCGAGGTGATCGGCGATGAACTCGCGCAGATCGTCCGGCATGGAGCGCGAACATTTCATGTGGATGACCGAACCGCGGCGCCGGCGCTTGAGCAGCGACTCGAACAGCAGCATCAGGTCTTCCGCTTCTTCCTCGACTTCCACGTCGCTGTCGCGGAGGATGCGGAACACGCCCGAGCCCGTGACCTCATGTCCGGGGAACAGCCGGTCGAGATAGATCGTCACCACCTTTTCGAGGGGCAGGAAGCGCACGCTCTTTCCGACATCGGGCAGGCGGATGAAGCGCTGCAGCTGCGGCGGGATCGGCACCAGCGCGGTGACGATCTTTCCGTCCTTGGCGCGCACCAGCCGAAGCGCCAGCGTGAAGCCGAGATTGGGGATGAACGGGAACGGATGCGCCGGATCGATCGCGAGCGGCGTCAGCACCGGAAAGATCTGCTCGCGGAAATGGGCGTCGAGCCAGGCGCGGTCGCTTTCCGTCACCTCGTCCGGTTCGATGACGGCGATGCCGGCTTCGCGCAGCTCGCGACAGAGCGAACGCCACACCGTCTGCTGATCGGCGATCAGTTCCTTCGCCATGCTGTCGACCTGGACGAGCTGCTGCACCGGCGTCAGGCCGTCGTCGCTGAGCGTGTTCACGCCGGCATTGACCATGCCCTTGAGGCCGGCGATGCGGACCATGAAGAACTCATCGAGGTTCGATGCCGAGATCGACAGGAACCGCATTCGCTCCAGCAGCGGATGGCGCAGGTTGCGCGCCTCTTCGAGGACGCGGCGGTTGAAGGCGAGCCAGGACAGTTCACGGTTGACGAAGCGCTCCGGCGACGCCGGGTCGATTTCGGCGTCGACGAAGCCGGCCAGATCGGCGGATTCCGAGGATTCGACCGGATTCGACATCAGACACTCACCTGCCGCATGGCCGTCAGCGTACCGAGTTTGCAAGACTCTGTCATGACAGGACCTCCCCATCCTCGGCGAGCAATTGGCTCACCAAAGCCAGGGAAACCGGCCTTTTTTCGGCCAGGGCGCGCGCGTCCGCCCGGGCCACGAAGTCCCGGATGGCGGCCGGCGAACGTTCGACGGAGCGAAGGATGCGCATCACCACAGGATCGGGCACCGCCAGTTGCCGGTCCGTGAACAATTTGCGCGTCAGGGCCTCCAAAAGCGCGTCATCGGGCTCCCAGAGAGAGAACGCCAGAAGTGCCCCAAAACGGGACTTGAGATCGGGCAAAACCGCCGGCCATCGAGATGGCGGCTCGCGGCCGGTCAGCAGCAGCGGTTCGGGCCGGCTGAAGAGCGCGAACAGCGCATCCTCCCGGCCGGGCGCCTCGGCGTCGACATTCTCCACCGCTACCGCGCGGCCCGGCTCGAGCTGGCGCACGAACGCGGTATCGAGCGCCGACGCGGGAACGATGCTGGCGCCGGAGGCGGTTGCGAAGATCGCGGTGAGATGCGACTTGCCCGAGCCCGGCGGTCCGAAGAGCGCGGCTGCTGGCGCCGGCCAGGCGGGGAAAGAATCGATGAAGGCGACCGCTGCCGCATTTCCCGGCGCGACGATAAAGTCCGCGCGGCCCAAGGCCGGTGCGGTCTGAAGCGGAAGGATCAGTTGCGACGCCAAGCGTGTCAGGCCGGACGGCGGCCAAGAGCGAAGGCCTTCAACAGCAGCTGTCCGTAGGCGAACCAGGACAGCAGGGTGAACATCGCGGCGATCGCCGCGGCGGTCAGGGTCAATTGCGGCATGTCGAGATTGAACGACAGCAGCAGCAGAAGCAGACCGATATATCCCACCTGCACCACGGTGCAGGCTTTGCCGATCGCCAGCGGCTCGATCTTCACGGGCAAGGCGAGCAAGCGCGCGAGCAGTATGCCGAGCACGATGGCGACGTCGCGGCCGATGACGATGGCGCTCAGCCACAGCGGCGCCTGGTGCATCATGGTCAGCGTGACGAAGCAGATGAGCATGAGCAGCTTGTCGGCGGCCGGATCGAGATATTCGCCGAAGCGCGATACCAGGCCGAAGCGGCGGGCGAGGAATCCGTCTATCGCATCGCTCGCACCCGCGACGGCGAAGACGCCGAGCGCCTCGAAGTCGCTGCCGCGCACGATGAGATAGGCGGTCAGCGGGGCCAGCAGCACGCGCACCGCGGTCAGGACGTTGGGAATGTTGCGCAGGACGGGCGTCATGGCGTCGCCGCGGCGGAAGCCGGTTTCGGCGGCGCGTAGGCCAGCGTCCAGCCGTCGCCGTCCTTCGTCAGTTCCACGCCGACAGGCGCAAGTGCGTCATGCAGCTGGTCTTCGGTGCCCAGATAGCTCACCGAAACCCGCATCAGGCCGATGTCCATCGCCACGACGCTGACGTCGCGCACGTTCGCGACCATGCCCATCGCGGTCTGGATCGTTCCCCACTGCACGGGCGACGTGATGCGGATGTCGGCGATCAGGCTGTTGCGCGCGGAGAAATCGATCGGACTTTTCTGCCGCCACATGTCCTCGATGCCGTGAACGGCGGTGTCGGCCGCGGACGGATAGGTTTGCGTCAGGTTGTTCTGAACCAGCGGAACGTCGAACGATGCTTTGGTCGGCGTCTCCGCGACGCCGATGCGCTTCAGCCAGACCTGGACCTTGCCCGGGATCGGCACGGCGAGCGCCAGCACCGCCTCGGTCGCATGGATGCGGTTGGCGACGATCTCGACATCGGCCCAATTCGTGGCGTCGAACTGCAGATGGCTGAGGGCGACGACGTCGGGCGCGCTGCCCGACGGCACGACGAAGGGCACGAGGCTGCCGGCGAAACGCGGGCTCGAGAACGTCTCGGACCAGGTCGAATTCACCGAGAATGTCGGCGACATGGGGATCACGAGAATTCGCTTTGCCTGGGTGATGGCATAGCCCGGCGAAACGCCGCGCAGGACGCGCGCGACCGCTTCGGGGCTGAAGATATAGGTGATGTCGGCGACGAAGCGCGTCGTCGAGCGCTTCTCGTTGCTCACCGTGTAGCCGCGCGCCAGGCCGCGCAGCGCGGCGATGTCGAGCTTGGGTTCCTTGGTCCAGTCGGCCTGCTTGGCGATGCGCCTGTAGAGAATGTCCCAGGCGCGTGGCCGGCCCTGGTCGATGGCGATCGCCTGCGCCGCCGCGGCCGAAGCGGCCGTCGCGTCGACATGGATGCCGCTGACCGTGAAGGTCGGGTCGGCTGCCCTTGCGATGCCGGGCAAGAGTGCCGCGAAGGCAAGCGCCAGGGCGGGAGCAAGCCGGAAAAAATGCTGTCGCATCGGGAACCTTGGTTGGACCCGGCGAGTATAAGGGGCGAGCGCTGGCTAAGAAAGCGGCCGGGATTACGCCCGGATCAGCCCGGTCAGCGCCTTCACGCCGCCGCTCTCCGGAAACACCGCGCCGTTGAGCGCTGCAACCGAGACACCCATCTGTTCGGCGAGCAGGCCCTTGAACAGCGCGCGCAGGTCGGTTCGCGGCGGCTGGTCGCGGCCGTCCTGAAGCGCGGCGGATCCAAATCCGGTCCATTCGGCGCGAACGGTCCCGCCCTGCACGGCGCCGCCCAGCAGAAGCGCCGCGCCGCCGGTGCCATGGTCGGTGCCGTTGCTGCCGTTGGGATGGACCGTGCGCCCGAACTCCGTCGCCATGACGATGCTCGTCTTGGCCCAGACCGGGCCCAGCGTCGTCTTCAGCGTGTCGAGACCTTCGTCGAGAGCCTGCAGGCGCCGGGCAAGCTGGCCGTCGTTCGAGCCCTGGTTGAAATGCGTGTCCCAGCCGCCGGCGTCGAACACGGCGACGCGCGGACCGTCCGCTGCGGCCAGAAGCTTGCCGGCGCCGGTGAAGAGCGGCGTCAGGTCAGCATAGCCGCCGGCTGCGCCCGGCTTTTTCATCGACGGATCATCCATCGCCGCATGCGCCTGTGTCTGCAACTCCATCGCGCTCGCCAGCGAGGCGGACAGCACCGCATCGTTCGCGTACAGGCGGCGGACGCGCGCGAGGAACGCTTCGTTCGGCATGGGCAGCGTTTCGGGCATCCAGCTCGTCGCACGCGCGGCGCCCGACAGCAGCAGCGGAGGCGTCTGCGCCACGGCCAACGCATGCTGTCCGTCGGCGAGCCCCATCGGCGTCAGCGCGCGGTTGAGCCAGCCGTCCTGCAGCACATGCGGACCTGTGCCGCCGGTTTCGAGCACGTTCTGCCCGTCGAAGTGCGAGCGATCGCGGTACGGTGAACAGATATTGTGGAAGATCGCGACTTCCTTCGCGTCGTACATCGCCTTCACATGCGTGAGCGAAGGATGCAGCCCGAAGAATCCGTCGAGATCATGCAGCGGGTTGGCGCCCGTCGTGCTCAGCGCCAGCACGCCGCGCGTCGCGGCATAGTCCTTGTCGCCGTGCGGCGGCACGATCGCGAGACCGTCCAGGGCCCCGCGCAGGATGACCACGACGAAGCGGCGGTCCGTCGGCACGCTGGCGAAGGCGTAGCGGATCGGCGTGTCCCACAGCGAAAGCGCGCCGGCCGCGGCCATGGTCTTCAGAATTGTGCGGCGTGTGGTCATGTCACTCACCTGCGCTGGAATTCTGGGCTGCACAGCAGCAACGCCAGTGCGTCGGACTGGCTTTCCGCCTGTGCCATCGCCGTTTTGGTTGCGGGCTGCAGCACCGCGCCGAGTCCCATCTCGGCGATGGCGGCGGAGTCGAAGCCTTCCGGCATCTTCTGTCCGACCTGCTGGGCCCATTCGATGCGCGTCAGCACGGCGTCGGGACCGGACCAGGCGTCCGACGTATCCGGCCAGCCCTTGGGTGCGGGCGGTGCGAGCGGCGTCTCGCCCATCAGACGCGTCGCCGCGACGGCGCCGCGAACCTGCTTCTCGATATTGTCGCCCTTGGGAAGACCGAGCAGGCGATAGCCCGCGGTCACATATTCAACCGGCGTCCGCATCTTGCCGGGTCCCGGTTTCCAGGCATTGGGATCCTCGACCACGGCGCGTGCGAGCGCGTGAAGATCGCCGTTGGTGTCCTTGAAGACCTTCTCGAGGCGCGCGACCGACTCGGCGGGCGGATCGTCGGCGATGAAATGGATCGCCATCTTCCGCGCGATATGGCGCGCCGTGGCGGGATCTCGCGCGAGGTCCCTGATCGCGGCCACGCCGCCGTCCAGCGTCGGCGGATAGGTCCGTCCGCGCAGCGTCACGTCGCCCGGCTCGTGGCGATTTTCGTAATAGGCGAAGCCGTTGTTCTCGCCGTTCTTGCTGAGCGACCAGCCGGTGAGGATGCGCGCCATCGCGATCACGTCGGCCTGCGTGTAGCCGCCGTCGACGCCGAGCGTGTAGAGCTCCATCAGCTCGCGGCCGAGATTCTCGTTGAGGCCCTTGCCGACGAACTGTCCGGCGACGGAATGCGGACCGATCGACTGCGCGTTGTCGAGATAGAGCAGCATCGCTGGATGGCTCGCCGCGGCGAGCACCATGTCCTCGAACTTGCCCGCGATGTGCGGCCGGATCGCCTCGCGTTCGAAGGCGCCGACGAAGGTGATGGCGCGCGGATTCTGCGCCGAGACGACGAAGTGGTTGCTCCAGAACCAGACCAGGCGTTCGGCGAAGGGCCGGTCGGTGGTGAAGCCGAGCGCGTAACGCGCGGCGAGCTCGTCGAGGAACTCCTGCGCCTTGACTTTGAAGAACATCTTGACCGGATCGGCGCCGGTGCCGTTGCGCTTCTCCATCGCGCGGTCGCGCTGATATTGGAACATCTCGACGACGAGATCGCCGCTGTTCTTGAGCGTCCCGCCGCCCAGCGGCACCGGCTGGTCGGCCGGCGTGTTGATCTGGGACAGCAGCCAGGCCCTGGGGTTTCGCCCCGCCTGCTCGATTTCACCGGGCCGCGCGCCCAGGCCGAACCGATGCGCGGCAATTGCACCTTCCAGCGACATGTGGGCTACCTCATTCGGACGCTTGCAGGTTTACTCTCGCCATCATAAACGGAGCATGAAGCAACCTCCGTCGCGCCGGGCCCAAGATGACCGACAAGACCGGCCGCAACAGTCTCACCTACAAAGATGCCGGCGTTGACATCGATGCGGGCGAGGCGCTCGTCGCGCGTATCGCGCCGGCCGCCAAGTCGACGCGCCGTTCCGGCGCCGACGCGGACCTCGGCGGCTTCGGCGGACTATTTGATTTAAAGGCCGCCGGATTCAAGGATCCGATCCTCGTCGCATCGACCGACGGTGTCGGCACCAAGCTGAAGATCGCGATCGATACCGGACTGTTCGCCGGCATCGGCCAGGATCTCGTCGCCATGTGCGTTAACGATCTTGTCGTGCAGGGCGCCGAGCCGCTTTTTTTTCTCGATTACTATGCGACCGGAAAACTCAACGTCGACGACGCCGCGATCGTCATCGAAGGCATTGCCAAAGCCTGTTGCGAGTCCGGCTGCGCCCTGATCGGCGGCGAGACCGCCGAGATGCCCGGTCTCTACGCCAAGGGCGATTTCGATCTCGCCGGATTCACGGTCGGCGCGGTCGAGCGGCATCACGTCCTGCCGCGCACCAGGGACATGAAGCCCGGCGACGTGATCATCGGCGCGGCATCGAGCGGCGTGCACTCCAACGGCTACTCGCTCGTGCGCCGCGTGGTGGCGGACTCTGGCGCGGCGTACGACGCTCCGGCGCCGTTCGATGCGTCGCGCAAGCTGGGCGAAGCCCTGCTCGCGCCGACGCGCCTCTATATTAAGAGCGGACTCGCGGCGATCCGCGCCGGCGGCGTCAAGGGTCTCGCCCATATCACCGGCGGCGGCATCACCGAAAATCTTCCCCGCGCCCTGCCCGAAGGCCTGGACGCCGAAATCGATCTCACCTGCTGGACGCCGCCGCCGGTCTTCGGCTGGCTCGCGCGCCAGGCGGGCATCGCCGAACGCGAGATGCTGCGCACCTTCAATTGCGGCCTCGGCATCATGGCGGTGGTCGCGGCCGAGAGCGCCGGCCACGTCATCGATGCGTTCCAGGAGAACGGCGAAAAGGCGATGCGCGTCGGACAGCTCGTCGCCGGCGAAGGCGAAGCCAAGGTCGTCTACAAGGGCGCGCTCAGGCTTTGACGAAGAAGGTTCGCACCGCCGTTCTCATATCGGGCCGCGGCAGCAATCTCGCTGCGCTGATCGCCGCCAGCCGCGCGCCGGATTATCCGGCGGAGATCGCGCTCGTCTTTTCCAACGTCGAGACCGCGGAAGGCCTGAAAATCGCGCAGGCCGCCGGCATCGAGACCCGCTCTCTGTCGCACAAATCCTTCGAGACGCGCGAAGCCTTCGACGCCGCCATCGACAAGCTGCTCGTCGAAGCCGGTATCGAGCTGATCTGCGAGGCCGGCTTCATGCGCATCCATTCCGACGGCTTCGTGCGCAGATGGGTCGGCCGGATGATCAATATCCACCCCTCGCTGCTCCCGTCGTTCAAGGGAATCCGCGTCCACCAGCAGGCGATCGACGCCGGCGTGCGCGTCTCGGGCTGCACCGTCCACTTCATCGTGCCCGAACTCGACAGCGGTCCGATCATTGCGCAGGCGGCCGTGCCCGTTCATCCGGACGACACGGCGGAGACCCTGCAGGCGCGCATCCTGGCGGAAGAGCACAAGCTTTATCCCGCGGCCCTCAAGCTCGTCGCCGAAGGCAAGGTGCGACTCGCCGGCGGTCGCGCGGTATTTGGCTGATGAGTGCCGGCAAGTCGCGTCTAGGCACAACTCCCCACCCTGAGCGTGTCGAAGGGTGAGCGCATTGGCGAGTTCTTCCGATGCGTGTCCTATCCGATGCCGGCGAGTTTCGCCGACACGTCCCATAACCGCCTGGCGGCGTCATCGTCCTGGGCGGCCAGCGTCGGCTCGGCGACCTTGCACTTGTAGAAATACTCGCCGCTGATCGTGGCGACGTCCGGCGACGAGGCGAGATGGATGATGGTCTTGGCGCCTTCTTCGGGCGAGATGCCGAACGTCATGATCGCGCGCGCAAGAAGTTTCAGGAATGCGTTGGTCGCGTTGTTCTGGCCGAAACGCGTGCCGACGAAGCCGGGATGCAGGCAGTTGGCGGTGACTCCGGTGCCGTCGAGGCGTCGCGCCAGCTCCCGCGTGAAGAGGACGTTGCAGAGCTTCGACGTGCCGTAGACGCGGAACGAACTGTAGTTTCGCTCGCTTTGCAGGTCGTCGAAGTCGAGCTTGCCGGATTTGTGCGCGTCCGACGCGGTGGAGACGATGCGCGCGCCGGGTGTCGCCTTCAGCCGGTCGAGCAGGACGTTCGTCACCACGAAGTAGTTCATGTGGTTGGTGGCGAAGGTCATCTCCAGACCGTCGGCGCTCTGCTGGCGCGACAGGAACACCGCGCCGGCATTGTTCACCAGCACGTCGATCCTGGATTCGCTGTTCGCGATTTCGCCCGCGACGCGCTTGGCATCGGCGATTGAGGAGAGGTCGCCGAAATGCGCTTTGTGGTCGGCCGCGGCATTCGCCTTTTTCAGGAAACCCATCGTTACTTCGGCGCGCTTGGGATCGCGGGCGATGAGCACGATACGCGCGCCCTGCCCGGCAAGACGCACGGCCGCGACCTCGCCGATGCCCGAGGTTCCGCCCGTGACGACGACCGTCTTGCCTTGCATGGTAATCCTCCCCCTTCGACAAGCTCAGGGTGAGGAGAAGAGTCATACCTCATCCTGAGCTTGCAGAAGGATGAGGCGGCGCGACGCGCGGTGCAAGGATTTACGGGACTATGTCGAGTCCGCTGAAGAAGAAAGCGATTTCCTGAACGGCAGTTTCCGGCGCGTCGGAGCCGTGCACCGAGTTCGCCTCGATCGATTCGGCGAAGTCCTTGCGGATCGTGCCGGCGGCGGCGTTCGCCGGATTGGTCGCGCCCATGACTTCGCGGTTCCGGGCGATCGCGTTTTCGCCTTCGAGCACCTGAACGACCACCGGTCCGGACGTCATGAACGAAACCAGGCTCGTGAAAAACGGGCGCTCGCGATGAACGCCATAGAACGCCTCCGCCTGCTCCTTGGAGAGCTTGATGCGGCGCGAGGCCACCACCCGCAGGCCGGCCTTTTCGAAGCGGTCGACGATGGCGCCCGTGAGGTTTCGCCGCGTCGCGTCCGGCTTGATGATCGAAAGGGTGCGCTCGACGGCCATTGTTCTCTCCTGATAGCGAAAGCGCGCGCCTTATGCCGTGTGACGTCCCCCGGCACAAGCCCCGGGATCAGGCACCCGTTTCCATCGGCAGATCCGGATCGCGGCACCATTCGGACATCGAGCCGTCATACACCGCGACCGACGGGTGCCCGAGGCGCGTCAGGGCGAGCGCGTCCATGGTCGCCGAGATTCCGCCGCCGCAGTAGCAAATGACGCGCGGCCGTTCGAGCGCTCCGACCGCGGCGAACAGCGCGCGCAGCTCGTCGTCGCTCCGATAGGTGCCGTCGGACCGGAGCAGCGCCGCATAGGGTACGTTCTTGCTGCCTGCGATATGGCCCTTGCGCCCATAGCTCATGGACGATTCGCCGCTGTGCACGCTTGGCGACAAGGCATTGATGGTGCAGACGGCGCCATCGCCGATCGCGGCGCGCACGTCGTCCTTTCCGGCCCAGGCGCCCGCGCGTGCGGTCAGCGCGACCTCGGCGCGCGGGTAGGAGCGCGAGCCGGTCTCGACCGGCCTGGCTTCCGCGGTCCATTTGCCGAATCCGCCGTCGAGCACGGCGACGTCGTCGAATCCGCTGGCGCGCAGCATCCACCACAGGCGCGTCGCCCACATCGGCGTCGTAGTCGCGTAGGCGACGACGAAGCAGCCGCGTCCGACGCCGGCGGCGCCCAACGCCCGCGCTAGCGCGTCGACCCGCGGCATGGTGAAGGCCAGCTTCGAGTCCGCGTCGGACAGGTCGCGGACGAGATCCAGGAATGCGGCGCCGGGAATATGGGATTTCTCGTAGTCGGCGCGGCCGCTCTCGATCGTGTAGGGACCGCTCGATGACGGCCGCAGATGCACGGTGACGTCGAAGAGGCGCAAGTCGGGATCGCGCAGATTCTCCCCGAGCCACGCCGTCGACACCAGCCCCGAACTCGTCCGTTCCGTCATGGCTCTCCCTTTTGCCGGATGTTAGGCCACGTTCTTACGCACCGCCACATCGTCTGCTATACGGCGCGCCGCCATGCTCGTCATCGACAACCTCATCGTCCGCATCGCGGGCCGCGAAATCCTCAAAGGCGCGAGCGCCAGCTTGCCCGCCGGGCGGCGCATCGGGCTCGTGGGCCGCAACGGTGCGGGAAAATCGACGCTGCTGAAGGTCATCCTCGGGCAGCTCCACCCCGACGATGGCGACGTCAGCTGGCCGGGGGCCTGGCGGATCGGCGCGGTGGCGCAGGAAGCGCCCGGCACGCAGACCAGCCTGATCGATACCGTCCTCGAAGCCGACACCGAACGCACCAAGCTGCTCGCCGAGGCCGAGCACGAGACCGACGGCCACAAGCTCGGCGACATCTATCACCGGCTCGACGCCATCGACGCCTACACCGCCCCGGCCAGGGCGGCGGAGATTCTCGCCGGTCTCGGCTTCCCGGCAGCGGACCAGATCCGTCCGTGTGCGGAATTTTCGGGCGGCTGGCGCATGCGCGTCGCGCTCGCCGCGATCCTCTTCGTCGCGCCCAACCTGCTGCTGCTCGACGAACCGACCAACTATCTCGACCTCGAAGGCGTGATGTGGCTCGAGAATTTCCTGCAGCGCTACCGCGGCACGGTGCTGATCGTCAGCCACGATCGCGATCTGCTGAACACGGCGGCTGAATTCATCCTCCATCTCGAGCACGGCAAGCTGAAGCTCTACACCGGCAATTACGACACCTTCGCCGACACAAGGGCCATGCAGCGCGCGCTCGACGTGGCGACGCAGAAGAAGCAGGATGCGCGCCGCGCCCATCTGCAGAGCTTCGTCGACCGCTTCCGCGCCAAGGCGTCGAAGGCACGCCAGGCCCAGAGCCGCATGAAGATGATCGAGCGGCTGGAGCGCATCGAAATACCGCTCGACGAGCATGTCGCCCCGATCCGCTTGCCGCAGGCGACCGAGGCGACGCCGCCGCTCGTCACCATGGATCGCGTCTCGGTGGGCTACGAACCGGGAAAACCGGTGCTCTCGCGCCTGTCGCTGCGGATCGATCCGGACGACCGCATCGCGCTGCTCGGCAAGAACGGCAATGGCAAGTCGACGCTGGCCAAGCTTCTGGCCGGCAAGCTGGCGCCGATGGGCGGCGAACTGATCCTGGCCCGCAAGCTCGTGCCGGGGTACTTCGCGCAGCACCAGCTCGAAGAGCTGAACGGATTGATCACGCCGGTCGAGACGCTGCAGCAATTGCGTCCCAAGCTGACGGTGCAGCAGGTGCGCACACAACTGGGCGGCTTCGGCTTCTCGGCCGACAAGCAGCTCACCAAGGTCGGCAATCTGTCGGGCGGCGAGCGCGCGCGACTGATGCTGGCACTTGCGACGCTCGACAAGCCGAACCTGCTCATCCTCGACGAGCCGACCAATCACCTCGACATCGATGCGCGCGGCGAGCTGCTCGATGCGCTCAACGACTTCGACGGCGCCGTGGTGCTGGTCAGCCACGACCGCCGGCTGATCGAGGCGACGGCGGATCGCCTGCTGCTCGTCGCCGAAGGCCAGGTAAAACCGTTCGACGGCGATCTCGACGACTACCGCAAGTTCCTGCTCCAGGGGGACAATGCGCCGAGCCAGCGCGCCGAACCGGACGTCAAGGCGGCGAAGGACGCCACGCGCCGCGACAGCGCCGAGCGCCGCCGGCAACTCAAGCCGCTCAAGGACAAGCTTGAAGCTGCCGAGCACCAGATCGCCGAACTGAACATCGAGATCGCGAAATGCGACAAGTCGCTGGCCGATCCGCTGCTGTTTGCCAAGGATCCGGCGCGCGGCAAGGCGGTCTCGAAGAAGCGCGCCGATTCCGCCCGGAAACTTGAGGCGCTCGAAGCGCGCTGGATCAAGCTGCAGGAAGAATACGAAGCCGCCCTCGCCGAGGCGTGAGGCGCGCTATTTCAGGCCGCGGCGGGCGATGTCGCCCCATTCTCTCTGCGCCGAGCGGTAACGCGCGGGCGCGCCGTCAAGCAGCTTGAGAATTTCGCGATAGACCTCGCGCGCTTCGTCGTGCGCGCCGGTCTTGTCGAGCAGCATCGCAAATCGCGCCCGGGCCTCCTCACCGGAGAAATAGGGGACGACGCGGCGATATTCGGCGATCGCTTCGTCGTTCTTTCCCTGCCCCTCGAGCGCGCGGGCATAGAGCAGATGCGCTTCGCCCGAGACGAAGTTGGGATCGGCTGCCTGGAGCGCGTCGAGGCTGACCTGGGCGCCCGCCGGATCGCCGTTCATGAACTGCGCGCGGGCGAGGCCCATGAGCAGCGCCGGATCGTCCTTGAATTGGCCGACGGCGGTAGCGCGATAGATTTCGACCGCATCGCCGTAGGCGCCGCGCGCCATATATTGTTCGGCGAGCGCGCGCTTGGAATCGACCGAGCCGACCAGTTCGGCGGCGCGGTGCGCTTCGCGGAACGAGCGGTTGGGATCAATCGCCGCGGCGGCGCCCGACTTCAACCGCGCCGCGGCACGCCCGCGTATGAGCTCCGGTATGATCTCGATGGCGATGTAGATCAGGCTGCCGATGCCGGGCAGGAAGACGATGATGTAGATCCAGGGAAAGACGTTGCCGCGGCGAACCGCGTGCACCACGCAGATCACGATCAGCGCGAGGGGAATGAGCGAGAGAGGATTTTCGAGATAGACGAGCGGATTGAGCAAGCTGAACTCCGGTTGCGGCTCTCTATCAGATGGCCGCGCGGGACCGCAATCTCAAGACTGCTTCTCGAACTTCCCCGCCGGCGATTCTTTCCAATATGTCACGTCGTGGCCCGCGGCCCTTGCGTCCTTCCTGGACGCGCGCGCGGCGGCTAGCGCCTGCGCGTCGCGCCCGTCGAACATGAGCACCACGCGCGTCAGCTCCTTCGTCGCCTTGTCCTCCCAGCGCGGCGGCGTCGCGCCGCCGACGAGGAAAAGCACGTTGGCGGCGTTCGGGTTGTCCTCTTCGACCGTGATCAGCACCGGCTGGCGCTTCGGATTGCCGTCGCCTGCCTGTGCATGCGGCAGGAAGGTCTGATCGTTATAGGTCCAGAGCAGCGTGTCGATCGCATCGGCGCGCTCGGACGATTCCGTGCGGATCAGCGCGCGCCAGCCGCGTTCCAGGGTCTTCTCGATGAGACCGGGGAGCACGTCGTCCAGCGCGCGGCGCTCGAGATGGTAGAAGAGTGTCTCGGTCAATCCTCGTAATGCTCCGCGACCAGTTCGTTGAGGATGCGCACGCCCCAACCCAGGCCCCAGCTCGGCGCATGCGCCTTCTGCTCGCCGTCCTGCCAGGCGACGCCGGCAATATCGAGATGCGCCCAGGGGCGCTTGTCCTCGACGAAGCGCTGGAGAAACTGCGCCGCGGTGATCGAGCCGGCATTCGGTCCGCCGATGTTCTTCATGTCGGCGATCTTGGAACGCAGCAGCTTGTCGTAGTTGGGACCGAGCGGCAGGCGCCACACGGGCTCGCCGACCGCCTTGCCCGCCTCGGCGATGCGGATGGACAGCTTGTCGTCGTTGGAGAACAGGCCGGCATGCTCGGGACCGAGCGCCATGATGATCGCGCCGGTGAGCGTAGCGAGATCGATGACGAATTTCGGCTTGAATTTGCGCTGCGTGTAGGTCAGCGCGTCGGCCAGGACGAGGCGGCCTTCGGCGTCGGTGTTCAGCACTTCGATCGTCTGGCCGGACATCGATTTGACGACGTCGTCCGGACGCTGGGCCTTGGAGTCGGGCATGTTTTCGACCAGGCCGATGACGCCGACGGCGTTGACCTTGGCCTTGCGCGACGCCAGCGCCTGGATCGCGCCGACGACGGCGGCCGCGCCGCCCATGTCGCCCTTCATGCCCATCATGCCCGCGCCCGACTTGAGCGACAGGCCGCCGGAATCGAAACACACGCCCTTGCCGACGAAGGCGACCGGCGCATCCGCCTTCTTGCGCGCGCCGTGCCACTGCATGACGACGAGCTGGCTTTCGCGATCGCTGCCCTGGCCCACGCCGAGCAGCGAGCCCATGCCGAGCTTCTTCATCTCCGCTTCGCCGAGGATCTCGACCTTGACGCCGAGCTTGGTCAGCAGCGTCCTGGCGCGCCGGGCGAACTCTTCGGGATGCAGAACGTTCGGCGGCTCGTTGATCAGATCGCGCGCCGTGATGATGCCGTTGGCGACTCCCTCCAGCGACGTCCACTGCTTCCTGGCGTCGGCCTGCGCGCCGGTGGCGATCGTCACCTTCTTCAACTTGAATTCGTACTCGTCCAGATTCTTGGTGCGGTATTGGTTGAACGCGTAGCTGCGCAGGCGCGCGCCGAGCGCCAGATGCGCCGCCAGCTCGCCCGGCTTCAGCCTGGAGCCCTTGGGCACGTCGATCTCGTAGGTTGCTTCGCTCTCGCCGGCTCCGCTCAACCGCCCGTTGATCGAGGCCGATAGATGCTCGGCCTTGGAACCGTCGAAGTCGGGCCCCTTGCCGAGACCCACCAGCAGGATGCGCGAGGCCTTGACGCCGGCTGGCGCCAGGATTTCCAGAACCTGTCCGGGCTTTCCCGTGAAGCGGCTGACCTTCAGGGCGCGGCTCAGCGCGCCGGCCGCCGCCTTGTCCGCCTTTTGCGCAGCGGCGGTGAGCGCGTTGCCCTCCATGGCGCCGACGATCCAGGCGCCCGAATCCACCGAATGCGGTGCGGCGAAGGACAATTGCATCTTTGATCTCCCCGATTTGCGTTTGGCGACGCGGCCCGATTGACCGGTATAAGAGGCGGGTGCGCAGCCAATCCATATTGCCGGATAACCGCGCCGGAATGCTAGTTTAGGGCGAATCACAGAAGGGGCGAAAGGGCGTACACAAAAGTGTGCGGTCCCGCGCCGGAACGGCCGTAAGCGTGAGAGTGCCGCGACTGTCGACCTACGTGCTCGGCCAGATGATCGGCCCGACCGCGCTGTTTGCATTCCTGCTGACGGCGGTCATCTGGCTTACCCAGTCGCTGCGCCTGCTGGACCTGGTGATCAACCGCGGCCAGTCGGCGCCGACATTCGTCTATCTGACGCTGCTGATCATCCCGAGCCTGCTCGTCATCATCCTGCCCATAGCCTATTTCGCCGGCACCCTCTTCTCGCTCAACAAGCTGAATTCGGACAGCGAGCTGGTCGTCATGTCCGCGGCCGGATTCAGCCGCGCGCAGATCGCGGTGCCCGTGCTCGTGGCGGCACTTATCGTCATGGCGCTGACCTATCTCAACGGACTTTATCTCATGCCGGCGGGACAGCGGGCGATGAAGGACAAGGTCGTCGACATCCGCGCCGACATCGGCGCGGCTCTGCTCAACGAAGGCGAGTTCAACACGCCGGCTGACGGGCTGACGGTTTTCATCCGCGAACTCAATTCCGACGGCACGATCCGCGGCGTGATGGTACACGACAACCGCAACAAGCTGCTGCCGGTCACCTATCTCGCCGTGCGCGGACAACTGGCCCAGACGCCGGCCGGCGCGCGCCTCATCATGTTCGACGGGACTGTCGAGCAGAGCGGGCATTCGGGCGGACAACTCACCGTCCTCAAATTCCAGCGCGACGTCTTCGACCTCGACCAGTTCGCCGGGCCCGCCCGCGCCACCGAAAGGGCGACAAGCGAGCGCTATCTCTCCGAACTGTTCTCTCCCAGCGCGAGCTTGCCGCAAAAGGTCCGGAACGCCTACGTCGCGGAAGGACACAACCGTCTGTCCCAGCCGCTCTATTGTCTCGCATTCGCGATGATCGCGCTTGCGGCGGTGTTGCGCGGCCGGCGCGCCCGCGGCGCGAATGCACTCCGGCTGTCGTTCGCCGCTCTTGCCGCGGCAGCCGTCCGCATCGCCGGCTATGGCGTGCAGGGCCTCGCCGTGGCGACGCCGTCGCTGGTCTTTCTGTTCTATCTCATTCCGCTCGCCGCAGCGGTCGGCGCCGGCGCCGTTCTCGCGGGCGCGATACCGGTGGTCCGGTTACGTCGCGCGGTGCCCGCCGAGGCGCTCACATGAGCTGGTCCTGGACTCTTTACCGCTATCTGGCGGAACAGTTCCTGGCCGGCGTCGCGATCGTCTACAGCGTGTTCCTCTTGCTGGCCTTTTCGATCGACGTTGTCGACCTTACGAACCGAACGGCGGGACATGGAGTGGCGACGCTCGTCATCGTCGGAATGGCGATTTTGCAGTTGCCCGATCTCGGGCAGAAGATGATGCCGTTCGCCGTCCTGCTTGGCGGCGTCTTCGCCTTCGCGCGACTCTCGCGCAGCCAGGAGCTGGTGGCGATCCGCGCCGCCGGCATGTCGGCCTGGGACTTCCTCGCGCCGCCGCTGGCCGTAGCCGCGGCGCTGGGCGTCTTCGTGGTCATCATCATCACGCCCATCTCCTCGCGCATGCTCGGCCAGTTTTCGGCATTGGAGGCGAAGTACATCAAAGGCGAAGCCTCGCAACTCGCCGTCTCGCGCAACGGCCTGTGGTTGCGCCAGGGCGACGAGACACGCCAGTCGGTCATCCACGCGCTGCGCGTCACCGACCAAGGCGTTCATCTGGAAGACGTCATCGTCTTCCTGTATGGAGCAAACGACCATTTCCTCGGGCGCGTCGACGCCAAGTCGGCGCAGCTCCAGTCCGGAACCTGGATGCTGAAGAACGCCTGGGTCAGCGGCACGGACGGAAGTCCGGTGCATCACGACGATTATAAGCTGGAGACCACGCTGACACCGGCACAGATCCAGGAAAGCTTCGCGCCGCCGGACACGCTCTCCTTCTGGCAGTTGCCGCGATTCATCCGGACGGCGCAGACCGCGGGCTTTTCCGCGATCCGCTATCAGCTCTACTTCTACACGCTGCTCGCGATGCCGGCGATGTTCGCGGCGATGGTGTTCATGGCGGCGAGCTTCTCGCTCCGCCTCGCCCGCGGCGGCGGCCTGCCCCGCGTCATCCTCATCAGCGCGCTCGCTGGATTCGGCGTCTATTTCTTCAGCGAGTTCGCCCGCGCGCTCGGCCAGTCGGCGATCCTGCCCGTCGCGCTTGCGGCCACGGCGCCCGCGGCGGCGTCGATCCTGATCGGCATGACGCTCGTCTTCAACCAGGAGGACGGATGAGGCGCATCCTTCTCCTCGCCGCGCTCACGCTCGTTCCGCTCGTCGCCGCGCACGCGGCCGGAACCGTGCCGATAAAGGGGCAATTCCTGCTGCAGGCCGATACGGTCGACTATGACGTCGACAAGCACATCGTCACGGCGCACGGCCATGTCGAGATCGACTCCGAAGGACGCATCCTCCTGGCGGACTCCGTCTCGTACGACCAGGCCAGCGACGTTGTGGTCGCCAGCGGGCATGTCAGCATCACCGACGAAAAGGGCGACGTCGCCTTCGCGGACCATGTCGAATTGCACGACAAGATGCGCGACGGCGCGCTGCGCAGCTTCGCCGCGCTGATCGGCAAGAACGGCCGCCTCGTCGCCGCCTCCGCGACGCGCAGCCAGGGCCGCTTCACCGAAGCATTCGACGCCGCCTACACGCCCTGCGCGATCTGCAACCAGCCCGGCCAGCGCACGCCGGTCTGGCGCGTCGAGGCGAACCACGTCATCTACGACCAGGTGAAGCACAAGATCGTCTTCAAGAATGCCACGCTCGAGTTTTTCGACGTGCCGGTGTTCTACACCCCCTATCTCACCGAACCGGATCCGTCGGTGCGCTACGCGTCGGGAATCCTGACGCCGGATTTCGGCTCCTCTACGTCCGTCGGCTACTTCGTGCGGGTTCCGGTCTACATCGCGCTCTCGCCGTCGAACGACGCGACGATCACGCCGACCGTCACCTCGCACGGCGGCGAAGTCCTCAGTGGCGAATATCGCGAGCGGTGGCAGCACGGCGGCATGTGGCTGCAGCCCAGCGTCGCCTACAATCCGGACGGCGGCCTGTCGGGCCGGCAGAGCCAGTGGTACGCCAGCCTGTTCGGCTCGGGGCGAATCCCGGTGAGCGACGAGTGGACGACGGGTTACGACGCCCAGCTCACCTCGAACGACACGTTCCTCAAGCGATATGATTTCTCCCAGGCCGACCGGCTGGTGAACGATTTGTATATCGAAGGCGACAGTGGCCGGACGCGCTTCGCCATCACCGGCTATTTCTTCCAGGGCCTGCGCGCCACCGACAACAGCCGTATCATCCCGCTGGCCCTTCCGCTCGTCGAGTTCAGCTACAACCCGCTGCACGACTGGCTCGGCGGACAGTTCCGCTTCGACCTCAACAGCGTTTCGCTCACCCGCAACGTCGGCGAGGATAGCCAGCGGGCGACTGCCGAAGCGCGCATGCGCTGGCCGACCGTTCTGCCCGGCGGACAATTGCTCACCTTGCAGCTCGATGCGCGCGGCGACTTCTACCATGTGAGCAACGAACTGCCTGCGGGCTCCGGCGACAAGTTCATCTCCCGCGGGATTCCGTACGCCGCGCTCGACTGGCGTTGGCCGTTCATCTCCTCGATGGGGGCGAACCGCGCCTTCATCGTCGAACCGATCGCGCAGCTCGTGCTGCAGCCCTATGGCGGCAATCCCTCGGGCATCCCGATCGAGGACAGCGCGTCGTTCGAATTGGACGAGAACAACATCCTCAGTTTCGACCAGCTTCCGGGTTACGATCTGGTCGAGAGCGGGCCGCGGGCCAATGTCGGGTTTCATGCACGCGCGGCCTTCGGCTCGAGCGCCATCGACGCGATCCTGGGCCAGACCTATCGGCTGAAGCCCGACCCGATCTTCGGGCCCGATTCAGGTCAGGCCGGAACGACGTCCGATATCGTCGGACGCGTCAGCGTGAAGTTCCTGCCCTATCTCGATCTGACAGACCGCATCGACATCGACCGCACCAATGGAAACGTGCGCCGGCACGAAGTCTATCTCACCGCGATCTACGACCGCTCGACGCTGCAGGTCAGTTACGTCCAGCTGCCGGCTGAAGCCGTGACGCTCGGCCTCGCGGCACGCGAGGAAATCAACGCCCAGGCGGACATCAACTTCTACAAGAACTGGCAGGCGTTCGGCGCACTCCGCCGCGACCTGCTGGCCGGCCAGATGCTGGATACCGAACTCGGCCTCGGCTATGAGGATGAGTGTCTGGGCGTCTCGCTCGCCTACCGGCGCAAGTTCACGACCGACCGCGACGTTCCGCCGTCGACCTCGATCATCCTCAGGTTCAACCTGAAAACCGGAGACGAAGCGATCGCGCCGTTCAGCCTGTTCCCGCAAGACGTTTTCTCCCATCCTTGAACCGCGGGCGAATATGCTTATTCTCCCGGCCCGGTTCGGGGGCGAGCGCGTAAACCATTGAGAATGCTGCCGAAGGGCCGAGACTTGAACCACAAACACCGAATCTTTGCCGTTTTCGGCGTCGCAGCGCTTCTCTGCGCGATCCCGGCGTTCGGCCAGCCGGCTCCGGCAGGCCCGGCGCCCGCAGCCGCCGCTCCGGCGCAGCCCGCGCCCGCTCAGCCGGCGCCTGCACAGCCCGCACCGCCGCCCTCGCCGCCGCCCGGCGCCGCGGTCCTGTCGAACGCCGGACCGGCGGACGGCGTGGCCGCGATCGTCAACGACGCGATCATCACTGAATACGATCTGCGCCAGCGCATCCTTCTGTTTGTCTCGACGTCGGGACTCCAGCCGACGCCCGAGATCATGGCCAAGCTGCGCGGCCAGGTGCTGACCCAGCTCGAGACCGAGCAACTGCAGATCCAGGAGGCGCGAAAGAAGGGCATAACCGTCTCGCCGACCGACGTCGACAAGTCGATCGAGCGCATCACCGCCGACAACCATCTGACGAAGGACCAGCTCGTCGACCTGCTCAAGAAGGGCGGCGTCGACATCGCGACGCTGCGCGGCCAGATCGCGGTGCAGATCGCCTGGCAGAAGGCGGTCGAGGACGAGTTCCAGGACCGCGTGAACATCACGCAAGCGGACATCGACGCCGAACTCGCGCGACTTCAGGAAGGCGCGAACAAACCGCACTTCCTCGTGTCCGAGATCTTTCTCGCCGTCGACAATCCCGAAGTCGACGCCAAGGTCCTGAAGGACGCGCAGGACATCGAGACCCAGCTGCAGTCGGGCGCAAACTTCAGCACCGTCGCACGGCAGTTCAGCCAGAGCCCGACGGCGGCGTCGGGCGGAGACCTCGGCTGGGTGCACCAGGGCCAGTTGCCCACCGAAATCGACGACGCCCTGCAGCACATGCAGTCCGGCAGCGTCTCGCCGCCGATTCGCTCGCTCGGCGGCTACTACATCGTCGGGCTGCGCGACCGTCAGGAAGGACTGGGCACGAAGCTTCCCGACCCAGCGACGCAAAAGCCGGTCGGACCGCTGACGGTGCAGCGCGTTCTTCTGCCGCTCGGCCCCAATCCGCCGGCACAGCTGAAGGAAAACGCGATGAAGATCGCGGTCCAGATCCACGATCACGTCAATGGCTGCGAGACGCTGCCCAGAATCCAGCAGCAGATCCATGGGATGGTCGTGCAGGATCTCGCCAAGCTGGGCGTGAAGATCACCGACCTCAGTCCGGAGATCCAGGCCGCGATCGACAAGGCCGGGCCGGGCGAAGCCACCACGCCGTTCTTCTCCTCGGCCGGCATCGAGATGATGGTCCGCTGCGACAAGCGCGCACCGACGGTGACCGCCTACACGATCCCGTCGCGCCAGCAGATCGAAGAGCAGCTCTTCGACGATCAGATCACGATGCTCTCGCGACGCTATATTCGCGATCTGCGGCGCGCCGCCAATGTCGAAACCCGCTAAGCGCGCATCGGCCGACGCTCCGATCCTCGTGACGATGGGCGAGCCGGCCGGTATTGGGCCGGAAATCGCCGTCGCGGCATACCGGGCGCTGCACGGGCGCATCGGCGCGCATCCGCTCAAGCTTGTGGGCGACGCGTCGGTATTCGAAAGCTGCGGGCTCGGCGATGCGAACGCCGTCATCGCCACCGGCGGAAAGGCACGGCGCAATCCCGGCAAGCCATCGGCGGAGAACGTCGCAGCCGTGGTCGAGGCGATCGAGACCGCGACGGCGGCCTGCGCCGACGGCCGCGCCGCCGCGCTCGTCACGGCGCCGATCAACAAGGCCGTGCTGATGCACGCCGGGTTCAAATATCCCGGACACACCGAATTCCTCGAAGCCATCACCCACGCGCCGCGTGCCGTGATGATGCTGGCGAGCGAACAGCTCCGCGTCGTGCCGCTGACTATTCACCGGCCGTTGGCGAGCGTTCCCGGCTCGATCAGCCAAAGCGCCATCGTCGAGACGGGCGAGATCGTTCTCGCTTCGCTCAAGTCATTCTTCGGGATCGCAAAGCCGCGGCTGGTGGTCAGCGGCCTCAATCCCCATGCCGGCGAGGACGGGGAAATCGGCGAAGAGGAGAACTCGATCGTTGCGCCGGGCGTGGCGATGTTGAAAGCGCGGGGCCATGACGTGCGCGGCCCCCTGCCTGCCGACACGCTGTTCCACGCCGAAGCGCGCGCGACGTACGACGCGGCGCTGTGCATGTATCACGATCAGGCGCTCATCCCGATCAAGACATTGTCGTTCTGGGACGGAGTCAACGTGACGCTCGGCCTGCCGGTCATCCGCACGTCGCCCGATCACGGCACTGCGTTCGATATCGCGGGCACCGGCAAAGCCGATGCGCGGAGCATGATCGCCGCTGTCCGCATGGCGGCGCAGATGGCGGATCGGCGGCAGACCGCCGGATCATGAGCGATGCCGGCCCCTGATCCGCTTCCGCCGCTGCGCGAGGTCATCGCCGCGTACGATCTTCGCGCCCGGAAATCGCTCGGGCAGAATTTCCTCTTCGACCTCAATCTGACGCGAAGGATCGCCCGCGCCTCGGGACCGCTCGAAGGCCGCACGATCTATGAGATCGGCCCCGGACCGGGCGGACTGACGCGCGCCCTGCTCGCCGAAGGCGCGGGTCGCGTCGTCGCGGTCGAACGGGATGAGCGCTGTCTGCCGGCCCTCGCCGAAATCTCCGCCGCCTATCCCGGCCGGCTGCAGATCGTCCCGGCCGATGCGCTCAGGATCGACGAGCGCGAATTGCTCGGCTCCGAGCGCGTGCGCATCGCCGCGAACCTTCCCTACAATGTCGGCACCGCGCTCCTGGTGAAGTGGCTGACCGCGCCCGAATGGCCGCCCTTCTGGGACAGCCTGACATTGATGTTCCAGCGCGAGGTTGCCGAACGCATCGTCGCCAAGCCCGATACGGCGGCGTACGGCCGGCTGTCCGTGCTCTCCCAGTGGCGCTGCGCACCGAAGATCCTTTTCGACGTCTCGCGCAACGCGTTCGTGCCGCCTCCGAAGATCACGTCCAGCATCGTGCGCCTCGAGCCGCTTGACGAGCCGGTCGCGCCCGCGATCCTCGCCGACCTCGAAGCGGTGACGGCTGCGGCATTCGGACAGCGCCGCAAGATGCTGCGCCAGAGCCTGAAAGCGCTCGCGCCCGACGCCGAGCAGCGCATTCGCGCGGCCGGGATCGACCCCGCGACGCGGCCAGAGCATATTTCCGTGACGGATTTTGCGGCGCTCGCCCGAAGTTTCACGAAAATATGACGCCGGTCCCGTACTTGCCGATGCTGTTGTCGAAAATCCATCCTGCACGGTGATTCAGGCGCACCGCCTGAACCGGCTCGCCAACTGGAACATCACCGTGAACAGTCGCCGCTCGTTTCTCAAGCTCAGCGCCGCTTCGCTCGCGCTGCTGCCGCTCTCCGTGCAAAAGGTCCTGTCTCTGCCGCTCAAGCCGCGCACGGGCACGATCATGGACATCGAGCATGTCGTCATCCTGATGCAGGAGAACCGTTCGTTCGACCACTATTTTGGCACGCTGCGCGGCGTGCGCGGCTTCTCCGATCCGCGCGCGATCACGCTGCCGGGCGGAAAGCCGGTCTGGTACCAGCCGAAGACGCCGGGCGACTCCGATGCGGTCCTGCCCTTCCATCTCGACACGCGTACCACCTATGCCCAGGGCATGAAGAGCCTCGACCATTCCTGGAAGAAGTCGCACGCCCTTTGGCAGAACCACGACGCATGGATCGCGACCAAGGGCGAAATGTCGATGGGTTACTTCACGCGCGACGACTTGCCGTTCTACTACGCTCTCGCCGACGCGTTCACGATCTGCGACGCCTATCACTGCTCGATCTTCGGTCCGACCAATCCGAACCGGCTGTTCCTCTTCAGCGGCACCAGCGGACTGAGCGTCGGCGAGGACGGGAACACCGTCATCGCCAATCCGCCGGACGAGGACAACGAAACCGCCGATCCCGCGAACGACTCGAAGTCGTTCAAGAGTCTGGGCTGGACGACCTATGCCGAACGCCTGCAGGCGGCCGGGATTTCCTGGCGCGTCTATCAGGAGTTCGACAATTACGGCGACAATGCGCTTGCATATTTCGCCAATTTCCGCTCCGGCGTTCCGCACTCGGCGCTGCACGGGCGCGGTCGAAGCTGGGTCGAGGGATCCAACGCCGGCAACGCCAAGAGCGCGCGCGGCGAGCATCTGGTCGCGGCTTTCGCCGCCGACGTCGCCGCCGACCGGCTGCCACAGGTCTCCTGGATCGTCGCGCCTTACATCATGTGCGAGCATCCGAGCGCGACGCCCGGCTACGGTGAATCTCTTACGTCACGCCTGCTCGATGCCCTCGCCGCCCATCCCGAGGTCTGGGCCAAGACCGCCTTCATCCTGAACTACGACGAGAATGACGGCTTCTTCGATCACGTGCCGCCGCTCGTGCCGGCCATCGATCCGTCCATCGGCGTCAGCACCGCCGACACCAGGGCGGAGACCTATCTCTACGAGCCGGTCGGTTTCGGTCCGCGGGTTCCTCTGATGGTCGTCTCGCCCTGGACGCGCGGGGGCTTCGTCAACTCCGAACTCAGCGACCACACGTCGGTGATCCGCTTTCTGGAAAAACGTTTCGGCGTGATGGAGCCGAATATCAGCCCGTGGCGGCGCGCCGTGTCGGGCGATCTCACCTCCCTGTTCGATTTTGCCGACGGCGGCGGGTGGACCGCGGTCGCCGGTGGCGACGATGGAATCGCGCGCGCCGACGCACAGTCGCATTTGCCGCTGCCCGATCCCTCGCAGGGCGCGCTGCCGCGCCAGGAACCGGGTCAACGTCCGGCGCGACCCCTGCCCTACGATTTCGACGTGACGCTCGCACCGGCCGGCGAGGGACGGACGTTGACGCTCGCCAACCGCGGCACGGCGGGCGTGGGCGTCGTCGCCTATTCGGCGCGCGCCGGCGAAGGACCCTGGTTCTACATGGCGGAAGCCGGCAAGACGCTCAGCCAGGCTCTCCGCCTCGCCGCGCCCGCCGATTTATCCGTACACGGACCGAACGGCTTCTACCGGCGCGTCCGTGGCAGCGGCGTCGAGGTCACGGCGCACCACGAGGACGGCGCGCTCGTCCTGACGCTGCGCAACATGGGCGACGAAGCCGCGGCGCTCGAGATCCGCAACGCCTATGCCGGCGACGTCGTGCGGCGCACAATTGCGCCGCGCGCCGGCGACGAGGTCCGCACCGCGCTCGCGCAGAGCGATCATTGGTACGACCTGACTGTGACTCGCGCGGGCGACCCGGTCCTTCTCCGCCGGTTCGCCGGCCACGTTGAGACCGGGCATGCGAGCAAGAGCGACCCGCTGATCGGGCGGGCGTGACCAAGCGACGCGAGCCGGCCCGACCGAACGGTTTCCGGCCCCTGCCCGGCATCGGCCGCGCGGGCCTTTCGCTGCCGCTCGGGCAGCGTCCGCGCGCCCGGACATGACAAGCCGGGTTTGGCCATGCCACAGTGACAACAAGTCATAAAATCCAAGGGAGAGACAGGCATGCAAAGTCAGGCGATCACGGAATTCGGCAAGCCCCTGCAACTCGTCGAGACGCCGACTCCGACGCCCGCGGGCACCGAAGTCCTGCTCAAGGTTCACAATGCCGGCGTCTGCCACTCCGACGTCCATATCCATGACGGATATTTCGACATGGGCGGCGGCGCCAAGCTGCCGATGGCGAACATGAAGCTGCCGCACACGCTCGGCCACGAAATCGAGGGCGAAGTCGTCGCTGTCGGTCCAGACGCCAAAGGCGTGAAGGTCGGAGAGCGCTATGCGGCGTTCCCGTGGATCGGCTGCGGCAAGTGCCCGTCGTGCCTGCGCGGCGAGGAGAATCTCTGCGTCGGCGGACCGCGCCAGCTCGGCTGCTCGAGCGGCTGCGCGGGCGGCTATGCGACGCATGTCCTGGTTCCGCATCCGAAGTATCTGATCGACTACGGCA
>Ga0335070_10001061_pt1 | contig 31479 bp, 30 predicted proteins | sample Lox_Sample_13_FD_206722 | JGI IMG/M metagenome (GOLD analysis project Ga0335070, IMG submission 206722) | Soil microbial communities from Loxahatchee National Wildlife Refuge, Florida, United States - Lox_Sample_1.3 | ecosystem: Environmental > Terrestrial > Soil > Wetlands | place: USA...
ATGCGCCCAGCGCCACCTTCGCCGCTACCGCGGCCGGACCGGATCCGCCCCAAGCGCCCGGTAACAGACAAAGGACGGCCGCTCCGCACATCAGCGCCTGGACCACCAAATGCACGGGCAATAACGGCGTCTGCCACAAATCTCGTCCTTCACATTGCCCGAACAGGAACGCTGTATACATAGCCGCAAAGAAACCGGTCAGGACTGTGGGCCACAACAGGAACCAGGCGACAAAATCGAAACTCAACAACGAGGCGAGCCAGAACAATCCCGCCAGGCCGGTGTACCCGATCAAGATAAAGGCTCCGCGCGCCAGCCATGACTTGGTTTGCGGAGTAAACACTACTCGCAAGAAGCGGGCCTTATGTTCCAGATCGCACACGAGCAATCCTGTTGTAATCGCAGTAAAGATCAGGGCGATCGTCGCCAATACCAGGTCCCGCACGCGATCTGCTCCGACGCGCCCAAACAGCATGGCAATCGCAGGAATGGCCAGCGCCCCCGATCCAATCGATTTCGTCCAGCAATACGCCGGAACTTGCCATCCCCACGGGCGCGCGTGGGAGACGTCATAGGCCGCGAGTGCATTTTTCTGCAGCAGTGGACTGCCTGCCGGATACAGCGCACCACCGCCATGCAAGCTATCGTTGCGCTGGGCCCACATGTAAATTGACTCGTGCCGCGCCGCTGTGGGAACGATCGCGCTCTCATCCGCGTCGATGTAATACAGTTTCGGACGCGTCCCCTGTTCCGGTTTGCGCACTCGTACCGGTTCGCGCGCCAGCAATTGCGAAATCTCGCCATCGTAGGCGTCCAGATCGCCGGCGATGATCGCGTGTTCCGGACACACCACCACGCACGACGGCTCTAATCCGACCTCCGTGCGATGCGCACAGAAATGGCATTTCGCCGCCGTTCCCTCGTCTGGGTCGATGTAAATGGAATCGTACGGGCATGCCTGCATGCATGCCTTGCACCCGATGCAGCGCTCGGAACTGAAATCCACGATGCCATCCTGGCGCTGATACATCGCGGTCACGGGACAGATCGTCACACACGGTGGATTCTCGCAGTGATTGCAGCGCGTCACCTGAAAAATGCGGCGGGTGTTGGGAAAGGTCCCCTTCTCGACATACTTCACCCAGGTACGATTCACCGTGAGTGGAACGTGATTCTCGGTTTTGCACGCGACCGTACAGGCGTGGCAGCCAATGCATTTGCGGTTATCGATGATAAAGCCGTATCTCATCGCGAGCCAATTGACTGAGCTCGAACATTTTAGCCGAGGACACGCTGGCGGTTAGTGACAGGCTTGAGGCGGGAGGTTGCAAATGCGGGGCGACATTTTCATGGCCGAGTGTGATGCTGGAAGAACGCCCAGATCTTAGCTTCTATGCCCTTTGGCCAGACGTGCCCCAAGCCAACCTCGCGCTGGAACACTACTTCCACACCGTCGCTACAACTGGTCGCGTCCTGGCCGTTCACCCCAGAGGTCGCCTGTCCGTTCGTACAAAGGCTTTGAGCCGTGGATCGTTTCGTGCAGGCGTTTGTGGAGATCCAGAAGTTCACACTATCGTCCACCGAGGGTAGCGAATCGTGCAGGCCTCCCCAGAACCAGCCTGTCCCGCCGCAATAGGGGACGATCGGATCGTCGTCACCATGCAGCTCGAATACAGAAACCGGGTCCACGGGTGGAGGCGGCGAATAGTTCTGCCCGATGGGATGAATATCGATCATCCCCGACGCGGGAGCGATGGCTCCCACAATGTCACTCAAGTCGGTGCCCACGCGGTGTGCCATAAAGCCACCCGACGACATGCCGGTCACGAAGGTGCTTCCGGGCTTGACCTTGTACTCCGACTGCAACGAAGTGATGAGCCAGCGCAAGAATCCAGAATCGTCAGGCGCGATGGTGAAGGTCGTGTCGGTTTCGTAACAATCCCAATACCATTGCTTGTCGGCGGGGTTATAGCTCGAAATCGGCCACACCATCACGAACCCGTATTGAGTGGAAAGACTCTCCCACGGCGCCATGTTGTAGTAAGGAGGATCCGTAGGTCCGTTCTGCGAGGTGGAATTCAGAAATAACACCAGAGCGGGAGTCACGGCCAGCTTTTTTGGCGTGTAAACGGCATAGTAGCGCCGGATGCCGTTCCAGGTGGTTGTGTACTTATGCAGGCCGGTCTGGGCTGAGGCACAAACAGCGAGCCCAACAAGAAGCGAGCCGACGCACGCCAATTTCTGAATGAAGTTGCCAGTCGACAAAAATCCCCCAGTACAGCTTTAACTTTCAAATGCTGCAGTAGGGGGATTTTGAACTTCGACTTCGCCTGCCAATACGATTGCGACTACTTGTTGTTGCCTGCGAGCAATCCGTAAACGTCAATTTCTGTTTGTGTAGCTACGTAAACTTTGCCATTGGCAATGGTCGGTACCACGAACTTTACTCCCGGGCCGGCCTTGTCACGTGTGGAGTTTGACGCACTGGAATAGAGCTGGTGCGCCACGTTGGTTGCATCGAATGCGTACAGCACGGCCGCCTTACTTCCCGGTTTGGTGGAGAGCAAATCCTGCCGGGCAATCGCCCAGAGAATTCCATTCGTATCGCCATTGGCGGAAATCGAAGGCGTCGCACCGATCGTCAGCCGCATGGGGCTTTGTGCCACAGAAGTGATACTGGTGAAGATTCCACCTGACATCGTCCACATACGCAGATTGTCTCCTGCCGGCGCCTGGTTTTCGCTGTTCAGGCCCGAGTAGTAGAGATAGGTCGAGGTCGCGCTCTGCCAATACGCTCCACCGCTCCAGTAGCCCGCCAAGGGACCGTCGACCGTCTGAATCGTGGCTCCCGACGACTGGCCCAGGTTGTCGGCGTCGATCAGGTATACCGGCGAGATCGATCCGTCGCACGGATATCCCTTACCTGCCATCACCAGTAAATTCGTCTGCGCCCCTAACTGCGGCGGAAGCAGCATCGGAGAGCCTGATCCCAGGTCGTCGTCGTTGTCGTACCGGCACGATTGATCTGTAGGAGAGAAGTAGTCGAGTACCTGGAACGAATATTGACTCGTGCTCGAATTGAAATTCAATGCCAGCTTAATAACCGTGTCGCCGTAATCCGAGCCGCCGGTATCTACGTCAAACACCCCGTCTGCCGTGGCGGCATAGAGATTGCCGTTGACATCCGCACCGACCGCACCCCCGCTGCCCCAGAATCCGGATAGACCCTTGCCGCTCAGGGTCACGTTCGGCGCCGAGCAGAACACCGCCAGCAATTTCAATGTCTGCGCATCAAAAGCGAAGATCCATCCCCGGTCCTGACCGAATGGAACATAAAGAACGCCCTGCTGCGTTCCGGCATATGGAGTGAGCGTCAGGGCCGGGCGCTGCATCTGGTGCTGCGGTACGAACTGTTGCGAGGCCAGAGTGTACGGCGCAAAGTTGCATCCCTTGCCCGGTCCTTGACGGCAAATCGTCACCGGACTGTTGGGCTGTTCTGCCCCGGTCGCAATGTTCAACGCATGCAGACGTGTGGCATAGAGAGATCCGCCCTTAGGCCCCAGTTCCTTGGTGCGCGTAATGAAGTACATCGACTGGTTCGCCAGATTGATGACAGGTGTTCCTGTAATACCGATGGTCGGGTACACGTTGCAATAAGGATCGTTTTCCGTGCATGGCATCGCCACAATGTTGGGCGGATTGGAGAACGAAGTCTGCCAGAGCGGTGTTGGATTCAGCGCGGCACTATCGGCGTCGAACGCATATACCGTGTCGTTTTCCGTGGCCACGTAGACGACGTTGTGGGTGGTCGCATTGATGGTCACGCCTTGCACGTAGAGCGGTTGGGCGTAAATCATTCCATCCACGGGATACGAGAACAGTTTTCCAAACTTGGTGGGCGTGACGTTGGTCGGTTTCAGAATCGTTTCCTGCAGATTCTGACCGGTGTGCTGGTTGTCGTTATGCCACGTAAGGACATTGACTTGGGCCGTTGCAAAACTGGGACCGAAAACCAGAAGGGCGGATAGGGTCAATCCCGCTAGACGCAGAACTCGACTACGCATAGAAATTTTCTCCCAACCTGAATGAACCCGGAGTTACGAGGGAAGCTGCCTGCGTGGGGGGATAAGCAGCCACTTAATCCTTGAGAGTTTCGCGTTTTCCGGCGACCCTGTCAAGGTGAAATAATCTGCAACTTTTAACGCCTAACAGCCTGAAGCCTCAGATGCTTAGGCTACAATCAGGTGCACTCCTAAATTTGTAGTTGAGGCTCGGGTAAACCAGACACATGACCGCCGAGATCGCAGGTCGTATCCCTTCTCCTCTCGACAGCAAGAAGGTCTTCTACAACCGTTTTCTTTTGATCGTCGCCGGCCTTGGCGGCCTGCTTTACGGAGTGGATGTCGGCATTATCGCGGGAGCGCTTCCGTACTTGGAGGCCACATCGGGTCTGAACGGCGGGCAGCTTTCAATCGTGGTCGCCGCCGTCCTGCTCGGCAGCGTGATCTCTACTCTTTTCGCCGGCATCCTTGCCGACTGGATGGGCCGTAGGGCACTGATGGCCGTCAGCGGAGTAATGTTCGTGATCAGCATTCCGACCATTGCTCTGGCGCACGGATACGCGCCTCTGGTCTTCGGTCGTCTCCTACAGGGAGTGAGCGCTGGTCTCATTGGCGTAGTTGTGCCCTTGTATCTCGCCGAATGTTTGACTGCAACCGACCGCGGTAAAGGGACGGGAATCTTCCAGTGGCTGCTCACGGCTGGCTTGGTCATCGCGGCGCTAGTCGGAGCCTATTTCAGCTTCCGCGTCGATCAGGTCGCGAAACTCGGCGACGTGGCGCAGCTGTTTGCCTTTAAAGACACAGCGTGGCGCGGGATTTTCTGGGTTTCCTTGCCGCCAGGGATTCTGTTTGTCATTGGCAGCTTCATGGTGGCGGAATCGCCGCGCTGGTTGTTGCGGCGCGGAAAGAATGAAGCTGCTCACGCCGCTCTTTTGCGCTCGCGGAGCACTGCCGATGCGGACTTCGAATTCAAAGAGATGCAGCAGGTCATCGCTGCAGAAAAGACAGGAGTGGGATCGGCTAGGCAAGGAGCCAAAGAATCGCTGCTAAGACGCAAGTACGTCATTCCCTTCGTGCTTGCCTGCATCATTCTCGCCTGCAATCAAGCGACCGGCATCAATTCGATCATCGCTTACAACACGAACATTCTGCTGCAGGGCGGCTTGTCGGATTTTGCGGCACATTGGGGATACGTCGCCTTCAATATCATTAACTTTCTTGTCACTTTTGCCGGAGTCGTTCTTGTGGATCGCAAGGGCCGAAAGTTCTTGCTGGCGGTTGGGACCGCGGGGATCATCGTGTCTCTGGCATGTACTGGCGTCTTGTTCCTTCGTGGCGAGCGCCTGCGCATTGACGCCAAGGCTGCGGTGCAAGGCATGGTTCCCGCCGATCAGAAACTCAGCCTCCTCTATGACAATGCATTGGCTGCGTCTCTGACCAAAGGATCATCCGGGCCCGGCCAGCCGTCGTCCCTGGTGGTCATCTATTCCTACGGTGACTTTCGCGCGGCGAGCCAGGCGGTTCGATCAGACGACCCTTCTGCCAAGCCGATTCAGATCGCACGCGAGGGCTGCGTACCTGCCAACAAGGTCGTCGCATTCTTCTCGAATCCCTTTGGCAGTCTCGACACTGCGCGGACTGCGCCACTGAAAATTGAAAATGCACTGATCAGCCCCATACCGAGCTCGAGTAACGGCTGGATGGTGGCGATCACGCTCTTCATCTTCATGGCATTCTATGCAGTCGGACCGGGAGTCTGCGTGTGGCTCGCCCTCTCCGAACTCATGCCGACACGGATTCGCTCGAACGGAATGAGCATCGCCCTATTGTTAAATCAGGCGGTCTCCACCACAATCGCCGCCGTATTCCTTCCGACCGTCGGGAGATACGGTTATTCGACCATGTTCTTCGGCTTTGCCGCCTGTACAGTGCTCTACTTCGTAACAGCGACGTGGTTCCTGCCGGAAACGAAAGGCAAAACGCTTGAAGAAATCGAGGCATACTTCGAGCACGGGGACGCGAAAGCACAGGCATAGAGCGCAAAGTTTTTGCACGCCGAAAAGGCCATCATTTAATCTCATGCCAAAATCATCATGACTGCTACTAAGAACAAAAAGACAGAGAAGCCGAGCGCAGAACTCAATCATTCCCACGCCATGCGGCGCGAAATTTACGAACAGCCGCAGGCCATTGCCAAAACCATCGCGAAGCACCTGAAAGACGACATCATCTTCCCCGGTGCACTGGTCCCTATTGAGGGCGCTTTGCTGACGTTTGAGAAGCTGATCATCGCCGCCAGCGGATCCAGCCGGCACGCTGGCCTTGCAGGCGAAATCATGATCGAGGACCTCTCGGGCGTGGCCGTCGACGTGGAATACGCCAGCGAATACTGCTATCGCTCCACCCACACCGCGATCGACCCCATCGTCATGGTGATTACTCAATCCGGCGAGACGGCCGACACTCTCGCGGCTCAGCGTGAAGCGCTAACCCGGGGAGTAAAGACAATCGCTATCTCCAACATGCCCGATACCACTATCGTGCGCGAGGCGGGAGCGGCTCTGATTACCGGCGCGGGTCCGGAAATCTCGATTCCAGCCACCAAGAGTTTCACGACGCAGGTAACGATCCTCTACCTGATGGCGTTGTTCCTGGCCCGCAAACGGGGCCGGATGACCTCTGAAGTCACGCGCACCTACCTGCAAAGCCTACAGCGCCTTCCCGAGGCCATCGAAAAAAATCTTCGAACCTGGGATGAGCTTGGCGGTGAATTCGGCGGCGTGCACTTCAAGGCGGAGAAGTTCCTATATCTGGGACGCGGCGTACATTACGCTATCGCGCGCGAAGGAGCGCTGAAGCTGAAAGAAATCTCCTATGCTCACGCCGAAGGGTATCCCGTTGGAGAATTGAAACATGGTCCAAACGCTCTGGTCGACGAAAAACTACCCGTCGTAGTGTTAGCGACATGCGACCGCAAGGACCCCGATTCCGTCCTGCGCTATCGCCGCACCCTCGATGTGATGAAAGAAGTGAAATCCCGCAAGGGACCTCTGGTGAGCGTTGCCACCGAGGGCGACAAAGAAGCGGGAACGATCGCCGATCACGTCTTCTACGTTCCGGAAGTTCCTGAGCTTCTGCTTCCAATCCTCGAAGTCATCCCCCTGCAACTGTTCGCGTATCACGTCGCGGTGAACAAGGGTATCGATGTAGATCATCCGCGAAATCTGGTGAAGGCGGTCGTGACGGAGTAGGAATTAAGTTTGAACTAGGGTTTCGACGGGCTCGCTGGATTTCCATTCTGACAGAAGACACCGAGGCACATGATCACGCCGATCGCGACGGCACCCGCGCCAATCGCATAAGGGGAGTCCAATATCGGCTTGGTCGCGTCTCCTGGCCAAGGCATCCCGGCGGCGCAATGTTCGTCGCGAGTCTTCTGCTCGCCTTCGTGCACGATCGTCCGATTGGAATGTTCGTTCTGCTTGGCTTCCTCCACCTTGCGGTCTCTCACTTCGATGTAAACGTCGTCCTTGAAAGCGGACACTTTTACTTTCGTATCAACATCGACGACCTGATACTGGGTCCAGTCGGAATTCACCGGCACGACCTTGATGCACCCCACGCGCACGCGAAGGAACCGTGACGTGTTCACTGAAATCGTTCCGTGGTCGAGCACTAATTCTTCGCCGTCGAAAGTGAGGAGCGTGTCGGAACTGATCTCGGCGCTGGAACCCTGTAGTTGAAGAACGGCGGTCGCGTCCTTGGCGGTCTGAATGGAATCGTTCCGGACAACGGTCACGATGGGTGGAACCGTATTCCCGTTTACGGTCACGGTGCGCACGGAGCGGAGCGTTGCACTGGCCTCCTGTGCAGATAGAGACACGGGCAGAATCGCGATCAGCGCGCAGACAACGATATTGCGCCATGGGAACAAAGCTATTCCCCGCGACTCTCCGCACTTTGCATTGCGTCAAGCTTATCTTGGGTTTACAGACGCGGGTATTGGCTCGCGTGGTGACCCAGAGGGCCAAATGCGCCTTCTGGATTGGCGTTTCGGGTTAGGCGCGGGCGAAGTCGATATAGCCTTTTTGCACATCGGTGCGGATGAGTTTGGCTTTGATTTTGTCGCCGACGTCGAGTCCCTGATCACCTTGCGCGAGCAAACCTTCGATGTGGGGCTGCAGAACACGGACGAAGGTGCCGTGATCCGTCGCTCCGGTGACAATGGCGTCGAAGACTTCTCCAATGCGCTTCTGCATAGCGACGGCAGCGAGCCGCTTCGACATTTCCCGTTCGACCTTCTTTGCCGCATCTTCCTTGTCGGTGCAATTTGCCGCGACTGAGGTGAGTTCATCGTCGGAGTAGGGATTGGGCTGACCCGCCAGTTTGGCCTTCAACAAGCGTTGGGTAACGACATCGGCAAAACGGCGATTCGGTGCCGTGGAGTGGGTGTAGTCCTGAACCGCAAGGCCGAAGTGGCCCGCAGCAGTTTCGCCGGCGCGTTCGAGCACGTATTCGCCGGGACCGATCAGTTTGATGACAATCAAAGAAACATCCGCGAAGTGATCTGGGTCGGCAGCTTTGCGGCGAAGCAGAAAATCGTTCAGCGCTTTGGAGTCTGGCTCTGCTGGAAGTTTCTCGCCCTTGGTCGCGGCAAGTTGAACGATGCGATCCCAGCGTTTGGGAGTGCGCACAATGCGGCGCAGCGAAGAAACATCTTCGAGGACACGAGCCACCACTCCGTTCGCCGCGACCATGAAATCTTCGATGAGTTCCGTAGCTCGGTTCTTCGGCTGCTTCACTACGTCGACAACTTGATCGTTCAGGACCAGAGGATGCACTTCGTCCGTCTGTAGGTTCAAGGCTCCATGCTGGAAGCGCTGCGCTTTCAGGAGTTGCGCGACCTCATCCTGCAGCTTCAGTTGCACCTGCAAGTCGCTGGAATCTGAAACCTTGGGCGGTGCCGCAGCGGTTCCTTCCAGCCAAGCTCCAACCGAGTTGTATTGCAGTTGGGCCTTGTTGCGAACGATCGCGCGATAGACATCGCTCGCCTTGAGGTTGCCGGAAGAGTCGACCACAAATTCGATGATGAGACTCAGGCGGTCCTGATTCTCGAGGAGAGAAGTTGCGCCCGTTGAGAGTTCTTCGGGAAGCATGGGGAAATTCTTGATCCCGGTATAAACGGTGGTAGTTTCGCGCGAGGCGTGCTGGTCGATGGGCGTTGCTTTCGGCACGAAGGCATCGACGTCGGCGATTCCGATCAGGACCTTCACATCGCCGTTGGAACCTCGTTCGGCGACTTCGATCTGATCGAGATCGCGGGAGGTATCGTTATCGATAGAGGACCAGAGCAAAGTCCTCAGGTCTCTAACCTCGCGCGAAGGAGCTATCTGGGGAGGATGAGTCGTCACTTGAGCAAGCTGCTGCGGAACCGCAAGAGGAAAGTCGGGCTCGAAACCATGCTCGATCATGATTTCCTTGGCGGTCGCTTGCAGGTCGAGGTGAGAAGGATTGCTGCCGTGCATGTTCATCATAGGGACAAAGCCGATTCAGGCTATCACGGGGAGGGTTGGGGATAGCGCGCCTTTTTGGGTTCGGGTCTGCCGACACGCCTAACCGCTGATAGCATTGGGACCTAGTTCGTGAACTTTTGCTTTCCCTATGAGGTGATATGCAGACAGGAACCGATCAGAATCTGCTTGAACCCTTGCTTGACTCGTGGGACCGGAACAACCAAATCCTCGTCAATTTACTAAGAGTTTTGCCTGAGGGAGCACTCCATGTGCGTGCGATGGAGGGCAGCCCGTCTGTTGGGGAAATGTTCGCGCATCTTCATTTCGTGCGGCTGATTTTCATCACAGAGGACGCACCTGAGTTTGGAAGAAAACTCCCGGACGAAGAATGGACTGGCGAGCATGACTCCGACGATCTCGCGCAGATGCTGCATGAGAGTGCTCAAGCCGTGCGGGAGGCCGTTGAAGGCAGGCTAAGAGCCGGCCGCTCGATGGACCAGCATTACGATCACCCGATCCTGTTTCTACAGCATATGATCTGGCACGAGGGCTATCATCACGGCCAGATCAAGCTAGCGCTGAAGCTGGCTGGCCGCCCCGTGAGTGACGATCAGGCGGGGCCGGTGAGTTGGCGGTTGTGGATGGACAAGACGCCAAAATCGTAGAGGAGATCGTCATCGTGTCGGAACTGGCAAAGTGGGACAACTTCTACGTGATCGTTGGATCCGCGGCGGGTGCGCTGATCGGACTACAGTTCGTCGTACTAACTCTGGTCTCGCAGAGACCCATGGCGGGCGGAGCGGAGGCGGGCGCCGCATTCGGAAATCCAACGGTGGTCCATTTCAGTGTGACGCTGTTCATATCCGCACTGTTGCATGCGCCGTGGGAGCGAATCACCATCGCGGCGGCGATCTGGGGACTCACTGGCTTCGTGGGAGTGGGATATACCGTAGTTGTCTCCCGGCGACTGCAGCGGCAGGTGGTTTATCGGCCGGAGCTTGAAGACTGGGTATTTCACGCGGCATTGCCGATGATCGCGTATGCCGCCCTCGCACTCTCATCCCTGGCGTCAGGCAGTCGTTTGCGCGACTCCCTGTTTGCCGTGGGAGGTTCTGCGCTCCTCCTGCTTTTCGTCGGCATTCACAACGCGTGGGATAGTGTTTCGTATCACGTCTTCGTCCACCGGCCAAAAACAGAGGATGGAAGTTCCGGCGATACGAAGTAGCAAATCGTTCTGCAGTGAATGTCGCCGGAAACGAATATCTCGACTCGATGCGGAGTAATAGCAGGGTTCGCCGATTACTTCCCCACTAGCTGCCGTGTAGGCGCTGCATGTCGGCGTTGGTGTAGACATGTGAGGCGTGTGGCCGGGACTTCTGAACAGTTGAAACCTCTCCGAGCGTAAGTCCGTAGCCGGCCCCGCGGAGAGCCTGCGCGTCGGTCATGTCAGTGACACCGGTGTCGAACAGGCTGGAAGGAATCTTGGGATTGGCGTTGCCGTCGATTTCGATAACGCTGGCCCTCTTCACTCCGGTGACGTAGTCGACCCAGTCATTTCCCCAGAGTATGCGCGAGATATCCGGCTGCGACTGAACTGCCGATGTAGGAGCGGAGAGTGTCACGTCAGTGCCGGGATTTGCCTGCATGGTGACTGGAACCGGCGATGCGGGCTCCAATGAAAGCGATGGGGTAGCGATCGGCTGCAGGAAGAGCGTGGAGTTCGTGGTGATTAGATATTGCGGGCCCACTGAAAAACTAGTGTCGGTGCTCTGTGCCGCGGAGAATGCGGCAAGGATCAGAACGAGAAGGAGACAGGCGGTGATGCGCATGGGGCCTCCGGAAACTCTCTGCGCATATTATGGGGCGGAACGGGAAATATGGGAAGGGCCGTTAGACTCCAAATATGGCTATGGGCGCGGATTTCCGACGGTTCGCCAAAGTCTGCCATAAGGATGTGCCGGGCACAAAATCCGCATCCTGAAAGCGAAAGCACTCGACTACCGGGTGGAACACCCGGTTCAAATTTAAGCATGGCCTTTCATGGCGGCTCGGCGTTCGCGGCGGTTGGAGATGATGATGTAGAGCATGAAGAGAACAATAGCGATATTGCCGAGCAAAAGAGCGCATCGCCAGAAAGTGACGCCGCGGAGAAGTTCGCGAATTTCCAGCGGCAGAAGAAGAAATCCGGAAACGAAGGCGACCCACTCAGCCCAGGTTCGCTCATTCCACAGGCCGTAGGCCTCGGTGAAGCGCAAGCCAGCATAAGCGAATGCGATGCGGGCGGCGGCCCAGAGGCGCGCGTCCGTGATGTTATCGGCGAAGTCGAGAAACATCTGCGCGAACTTGCGGTCGGTGCTGATGTGAAGCTTCGCGAGCAGGCTCTCTGCATAAAGCCAGAGATCCTTGTGAAGTAGAAGAAGAGCGCAAATCCCCATCAGGACGACAAAGACACCTTTGAAGAACTCCAGGGCAGCTACAGCGCGGAGCATGCGGCGCTGACGGCGATGGTGCCTGTCCAAGGGTTGATGCATAGACGAATGGGCGAACTAGGCAGGGTATCACGGAGGGGCGGTGTCTCCACGACCGCAGACGCCCCGCCGGCTCAACCCTTACCTCGGTAACTAGAGTCGGCTCGGCAACGATGAAACGATCTGTGCAGGAGATTTTATGCGCAGACTTGTGTCGTCTCTTGTTGTCATCGCTGGGGTAGCGGGTGCCGCGTGGGGTCAGGCTGGAACGCCGCAAACGGCCCGGCAGGCATTGACGGAAATGTTCTTCAGCAAGACGCCTGGGACATTTGTGAAACATCTGCCCGTAGTCACACAAGCGGCGCTGGAGAAATCCGGTGCCATGACAGGCCTGCAGCAGTATTCGATGTTGGCAGCTCAGATCCCGACCCAGGGCAAAAACCTGGAGACATTCGAGACCGGACGATTGCTGATGGTCGCGCAGAATCCCGATACCGGCGACAAGGTGGAGATCACCGTGGAGGGCGACCATCTACGCGGCGATCAGGACGATATTGCGCTGGGGTTCCGGCTCTACGAGAAGGGCAAAGAGAAGGCCACGCCCTTCATGCCGCAGATGACGTTTGCTATGAAGCAGGAAGCTCAGGTCTGGAAACTGAATGAAATCTCGGTGACGATTCATGTGCCGCTGACCGATCCGGACTTGCTGAAGGCGATCGAAGAAAAGATGGCGCCGCAGCCGGGGCCGCACGTTACGCTGGCGTCACAGAGCGGGAGCGGAATGCCGATCGCTCCGGCAACGTACCCAGCAGCACCTCCGCGCAGCGAAGTGCCGATGCAGAACGCTGGGACGGATGCACAAGTGATCGCGGCGATGCGCACGATTTTGGCCGCGGAAAATACATACGCCGAGCGCTACGCCTTCACTGGTTTCACCTGTTCGCTTTCGAGTCTGGACGGATTTGGCGGCGGGGAACCGAATGAGCATCAGGCGATGCTAATTAATAGCGGACTGGCCAGCGGGAAGAAGTATGGATTTGTGTTCTCGGTGACGGGATGCGAATCAGCACCGGCGTCAAGATTCCGGCTGACTGCTGTTCCGAATGCGAATGTGTACGGCCGCAAGACTTTTTGTGCCGATCAATCGGGAGTGGTGAAGTCCGGGGATGACGCCGCAGCTTGTTTTGCCTCGGGATCTCCCGTGCAATAACTCCGATCAATCTTCAGAAAGTCAAAACCTCCGTCCCTTCGGCATTCGCCTCGGGGCTCTGTCGCAGAAGCCGCGTCTAGGGGCCGCAGTATAAACAGACGTCTACTGCTTGGAGAGGATTGCGGCTCTTAGTTCCGCCACGATTTCCTGGCTGGCTTTGATCGCTTGCGCGTGTTGATCGACCGGAAAGGAGATCGCGCCGACGCGGGCGTGCCCTCCGCCGCCGTATCGCTCACAAATCTTTGCCAGATTCACTTCCGGCTCTTGTGGAGCCCATGGGTTTGATCCCACAGAAACCTTCACACGGAAACTGCTCTTGCTTAGTCCCACACTGTAGACCGACTCGGGGTGGAGATAGTACGGGATGAATTTGTTGTAGCCCTCCAGGTCGTGATCGGTGACGTCGAAGAAAATGGTGGCGTCTTTGCACTCGGTACGCTCGCGCAGGATGCCGATGGAGAGTTCGTGGCGCTTGAGCAGCGGGGGAAGCAGGGGCGCGACGAACGGGGCGTACAGAATTTCGCCCAGCGGCTTGGTCGCGAGCAGCGGAATCAGATTGGGGACGAATCCATGGTCAGGGGCAGACTCGATGACCATGGTGAGTTTCATCGCGGGGGCCTGCATCTCAACGGCGGTTTTCGCATCCTCGTAGAGAGCACCGTCAATGATATCGGTCCAGTGGACCAGATCGGCGACCGGCTTGGGGTCGAAGCCGAAATGCTGCTGCGCGATCATGGCGATGAAACTGGTGCAGGATTTGAAATCGGGATCGTAGAACTTGCGGTTGCTCTCGTTCTGCTCAAAGTGCTCGGCGTCGGCGGCAGACAGAAACGCGCTCTCGTGGTGATCGAACCACCAGGTGATCTTGGGCGAACTAGAGTACTTGAAGTCGACGATGGCGTTTTCGTCGCCGTCGAATTGCTTCTCGTCGAACAAGGCACCGGCGCGGTGCACGAGTCCGGTGAATTCGAAGTCGACGTCGCTGCGAATACGCTCGCGGTAAAAGCGGGAAAACAGGGCCGCCGAAGAGGCTCCGTCGAAACATTTGTCGTGGTAGAAAACCCGTACTCGCAAAGAAGACCCCGATCGCTCCAAAATTCCTGCGGACGGAGGCACAATGACGCAACCTTCCGTGCAGGTAAAAGCTAATAGGATTGCCAGCTTACGAGGAGAAAGTCAAGAGGCGTGGCTCGGTCAGGAATGTTTCGACTGCAATTGCGCTTCGGCGCTGCCGAAGCGCAATCCTCATTCGATCATGCCAAAGACGACAAACTACATCGCGTTGGCTTGCTTTTCGGCAAGATCGCCAATGAACGGAAGCTTGTACATCTGCCCAGCGTTGGCCTTGATCAGCAGGATGACCCAGATAATCAGACCGCCAATGGCGAGTGCCATCCAGAGAAGGAACGCCACCAGGTGTCCGAGGATCGGAATGACCGCGAGAACAGCCGAGAGGATCATGAGGGCGATCCAAAACGCAATCCAGGCGCCGTGAAGAAAGATGTTTTGCCAGGCGTGAAAGCGCACAAAGCGGCTCTTGTTGTAAGGCTCCATGACCAGAAAAATGATCGCTGGAATGATGGTGATGTAAGCCAGCATGCCGGCTACGTTGTCAGCCATGCCCCCGGCGCTGGCAGCAGCTACCGGCGGTACGGTGACTGGGGTAGCCGTAGCGGCGGCGCCAGCGCAAGCCGGGCACATTGAGCCTTCAGCGATTTGCGCGCCACACCTTGTGCAGAATGCCATAAGAGGTCTCCTTATCGCCGTCTTGCGGCGAGTGTTCAGATAGGCGTGCGGGGGGCGCGCGCTGGAACGTCGGCGGCACCTTACCAAAAAAGGGGAAGAGAAGCAATCACGATTTGGGTGTCCGGATTAAGGAGCCTTGGCGAACTGCTCGGCAAAGCCGCCAAGGAACGGAACTTCGAACATCTCTCCCTGGAATGCTTTCACCTCCAACGCGAGCCAGAGAAAGACCGCTGCGAGAATGGCTACGACGGCAAACACGAAAACCAACAGTGGACCGGCAATCGGGATCAAGAATAAAAGGTAACTTAGTAGTTTCAGAAGAGTTGCGACCAGCAACGCCGCTCCCCAGCAGGCCAGGCATTGGATGGAATGGAAGCGCATAAACACGTTCTTGTTGTAAGGCTTCAGAACGAGAAAAACGATCGCTGGTATGAACGTGACGTAAGCCAGGGCACCGGCCACCCTTACCGGTAGAACTCCCACCCTTCCCGTTACGCGGGTAGGCGTTTCCATGGAGACGCCGCAACCCGGGCAGAACGCAGCCGTAGCGGGCATTTGCGCAGCGCAGAACGGGCAGGAGAGCGGTGTGGGATTCGGTGTTTCCACTGTGGCGAACGTTATCAGAATGGGGCGCAGCGGTACAAACCTGGGAATCGCCTAACCACCGTTGCGTTTGGCGCGGCAATCCTCACAAACACCATAAATCTGGAACGTATGGCGAGTGGTCAGGTAGTGGTAGCGCCGGCCGATTTCCTGTTCGAGTTCGCCGACTTCCTGCGAAAAGAACTCCACGGAATTGCCGCACTCCGTACAAACCATGTGATGGTGACTGCGGCGGTTGTACTGGTGCTCGTAACGCGAAATGCCATCGTGGAACGCGACCTCGCTAGCGAGTCCGCACTCGGCAAGTAGCTTGAGGGTGCGGTAGACGGTGGTGTATCCGATGCGGGGGTCTTTTTTTTGGACGAGGCGATGAAGTTCGTCGGTGGAAAGATGATCGCGGGTTTCGAGGAAAGTACGGAGAATCGTATCGCGCTGGGCGGTCTGCTTGAGACCGACGTCCTTGAGATGGCGATGAAGGATGTCCTGAGCTTCACGGACCATCTGGCGAGAGATGGTGGGTTGATCGTCGATGCGGTTCTGGAGCATGGACAAGTCAGGATAGCATCGGGCGGACTTGAAAATGAAATTCATTTTCAGGTAGACAGAAGGCGCGGTTGAATAGGCATACCTGTTCGCACGTTTCCTCTTAGATCGCATTGCCGCGCCCACTTCTCGCGGCCGACCATGGGCCGATGTCGGCGTGGCGACGGGTGGAATACAATCGAAGATTCCTATGAGCACGATGGCGGAAATTGGAACTCCTGCGTCGCGGCGGTCGCCGCTGTGGCGCGCGCTGCTTTGGATTTTGCTGGTGTTATTGCTTCTCGTGACGGCGGCCGTACTTTATGCCTGGTCGGTGGCGCGCTCTGCCCTGCCCCAACTGGATGGAAAGCTGCAGGTCAGCGGCCTCACAGCTGCAGTAAAGGTCACGCGCGATGGTCATGGGGTACCAACGATCGAAGCGGCATCGCTGGAAGATCTGTTCTTCGCCCAAGGTTACGTCACAGCGCAAGATCGACTGTGGCAAATGGACGTGATGCGCCGGTTTGCCGGAGGAGAACTGGCCGAAATTTTGGGCGAACCCCTGGTGAAGCTCGATAAAGAGCAGCGGATTCTCGGTCTAAGAGCTGCGGCCAGAAAATCGCTGGGCATGTCGAGCGCGCGGGATCTCAGCTTTTTCGAGGCCTACGCTCGCGGGGTGAATGCCTACATAGCGAGCCATGCGAATCATTTGCCCATCGAATTTCGCGTGCTCCATTACTCTCCGAAACTCTGGACGCCGGAAGATTCAGTCGTGATCGCCAACCAGATGGTGAAGGACCTCAACTATCACTATTTCTTTGACGCTCTGGCGCGGGAGAAAATCCTGGCCAAGCTTGGACCGGAATTGACTGCGGACCTCTACGTGAATCAATCTTGGCATGACCGGCCGCCGACGGTGATGCGGGATGATCTGGCGGAACCGCAGAACAATAAAGGCGACTCCGACGAAGATGACGAAGATTCGCCGGATAATTCCGTAACCCAGAATCCTCCTTTGTCTCCGAGTAGTGCTGTCGCGCCTGAAGGCCTGCCTGTGAATGGTTCGAACGATTGGGTCGTCTCCGGGGCCCACACGGTCACGGGCAAGCCCCTGCTTTGCGACGACATGCACCTGGGGCATCAGATGCCGAACTTGTGGTACGAAGCTCATTTGAAAGCTGCGAATCTGGATGTCGCCGGTGTGACGTTGCCGGGAATGCCGTACGTAATCGTCGGCCACAATGAGCGGATCGCCTGGGGCTTTACCAATGTCGGGCCGACGGTCACCGATGTTTACATCGAAAATTTCAACTCGCAGGGGGCATACCAGACACCGACGGGTTGGGTACAGCCGGACCATCGAGCTGAGACCATCCATGTGAAAGGCGGCGCCAACGTGGATCTGGACGTGAAGATCACGCGGCATGGGCCAATCATCAGCGAACTGGTGCCGGGAGAATCGCGGCAACTGGCCTTGCGATGGACGTTATACGACGGGTTGCACATTCCCTTCTTCGATGTAAATTCCGCACAGAACTGGGATGAATTGCGCAAGGCGTTTTCGCAACTGGATGCGCCGGGACAGAACGTGGTGTATGCCGACGTCGATGGAAATATTGGATATCAGGCGACCGGCAAAGTTCCGATTCGCGCGGCCGGAGATGGAAGTCTCCCGGTGAATGGCGCGGATGATGCGCACGAATGGAAATCGTATATTCCGTTCGAAAAGTTGCCGAACATCTACAACCCTCCTTCGGGGATCATCGGAACGGCAAATGGCCGGATCACGCCCGATGATTATCCGAACTCTGTGAGTATGGAATGGGAAGCACCGTGGCGGACCGCGCGCATTTATCACGTGCTGGAATCGGGTCGGCAGTTTTCTCCAGCCGATATGCTGGCCTTGCAGACCGATGTGCAGTCGGAAGCGGAATTGTTTGCAGCGGAGCGTTTCGTTTACGCGGTGGACCACGCCTCGAAGGCTTCGGCGCGGGCGAAACAAGCGGCGGACCTCATGCGGACCTGGGATGGACGCATGTTGGCGTCTTCCGCTGCGCCGACCATTGCGCAGCGGTCGATCGCGGAGTTGCGCAGGCTCCTTCTCGAGCCGAAATTGGGCAGCGCACCCAGCGATCCTGAAAAAGAGGACGCGGTGCTTAGCTGGAAAACCTATTCATGGGAGATGCGCTCGGTTTGGCTGGAGAACATTCTTTTACATCGTCCCAAGCGGTGGCTGCCCGAAAAATTCTCAAATTACGATGAATTGCTGACGGCTGCAGTCGAGGCCGCAATCAACGGACCGGAAGTACCGAAAGATTTAGCATCGTGGCATTGGGGCGCTTTTAACGCGCTGGAGATAGAGCATCCGGTATTAGGGAAAATTCCCGTCATCAAGAACTGGAGTGCTCCGGGGGTGCAGGAACAGTCGGGCAGTGGATACACGGTGAAAGCGGTCACCCGGCATCATGGGCCGTCGGAGCGTTTTACGGCGAATATGGCGGACCTGGATCAGTCGACTCTGAACACCGTGACTGGACAGGGTGGGAATTTCTTGAGCCCATACTACATGGATCAATGGAAAGCCTGGTACGAGGGGACGACGTTCACACTACCATTTAGCGCGAAAGCGGTACAGGCGGCTAAGGCGCATGAATTGGATTTGGAGCCGGCAAAATAAGCGAGGATCCGTGGGCTCATGTTCCCACCCAGACAAGATCCCGATCAGTTCACAAGCAGATAGTTGCCGGCTCTGGTCAAAAGAAATCGATGGCCTTGATGTCGGTGACGTAACCGACGATGTTGATCGTGCCTGCCGGTAGGAAATCGTTTACGAGAAGCACGTCGCGAGTGGTGTCGTACACGCGCAAGTTGCCTCCCTGGGCAACGTATTCGACGTATCGACTGCTGAACCCCTGAATCCCAGTCACGTCTCCATTGTCAGGCGGGATGACGACGGATCCGTTAGTGAGGTTGTAAATCGTGAGGCATCCGCGCACTTCTCCGTTGGGAAAGTTTACGTTTCCGATATTGGTGCAGTCGTGCGACCCGATGAAGAGCTGATTGTTCGAACCCAGATCCATGCGATCGTGGGTGCCGTCGGTGATCGCAACACTGTTGGTCACGGTGCCAAGGTTCAGGTCGATGATGTCGAGACGGCCGCAGGTAGTCGCAGCTGTAGTTTGGCCGGTGCAGGCGAAGTTGGTGGGTGACGTTCCGACGACATACAAGGTGGAGCCATTCAGTAAAGCCCAGGTTGCGGCGTCGACGGGAATCGTGTTCGTGATCGTCAGGCTTCCCAGATCGAAAATGGCGACGCTGGCCGTTGTGCCGCCGCACTGCGGGCCGCAATTGAGAATGTAGGCGGTGTTTCCGTTGATGATGCCGTACACCGGCTGATCGAAGCCATGCACAATGGTGCAAACGGAATTGTTCTGGCCCTGCAAAGCCTGCTGGCAACTCGTGTCCACCGGAGGAACGGCGACGCCCGGATTTACCACGGTGATGTAATCGGATTGGCTGCTGGAATTGCTGTTGAACACGATGATCTGACTGCCCGCCGGGTTTGCGATCACGGTTTGGGCATTGGGAATGAGGATGGTGGTAGTAATAGCGCCAGCCAGGTTCATCACATCCACCGCGCCTACACCGGTGAAGCCCGTTACTTGAGCCGAAGGAACCGCAGCGTATCCGATCGTGGCAGCCGTAGGAACCACCATGCTGGTGGTCGGGCCAGGAAGCGTCACTTGACCGAATCCCGCCTCAGTCACGGTGTTGAACGCAAATACACTGTTGCTGCGGGAATCGAATGTGATCAGGATATTTCGGGTGGGCGACGTGGCCATGAGGCCGGGGGCCAGTCCGGCGCTCAGCGGGGCTACGCCGGGCAGTGTATCGTTAATTCCATTGATGAAACGAAGGTCGCCAAAGGCGGAAGTGGACGTGACGCTTTGAGACGCCATGACGCGTTCTTTTAGCCCACTCGTGGTTGGCTTCTTGGAGGAACCTCCGCAGGAAACGAAGTTCAGAATGGCCCCGAGGCCGAGCAAAACCGCCAGCGTGCGTCTGTTCAAACAGCAGGCTCCTAACGACCTGAAAAAAGATGATTTGATCGCGAAATCGTTGATTATAGCAAAACAAAACTGAGGGCCACCGAAGCTTGAGTCCGACAGTCGAACTCTTCGACGCACTCCGGTCGCACATCAGAACCGCAGCCTAGCCCCGTTCGCTTCCTAAAACGCCGCGTTGGGCCACACTCGCGTGCAGGAGTAAGGCCTCATCCTGTATTCTCAAAAACTATATGGCGGCTGATTTTCTGACTCGCGTAAAGCAGTCTCCCGTGCTCTGTGATGGAGCGATGGGCACATTGCTTTACGCGAATGGCATTTTCATCAACCGGTCGTACGATGAACTGAATCTGTCTCAACCCGACCTGATTCGTGGAATTCACCACGACTACCTGCAGGCTGGGGCTGAAATTATTGAAACCAATACTTTCGGTGCGAACTCTTTCCGGCTGGGTCGGCATAGCTTAGCTGACAAGGCTCGGGAGATTAATCGCACGGGAGCGCGGCTGGCGCGTGAGGCCGCCAAAAGCTTCGATGTGTGGGTGGCAGGATCGGTTGGCCCACTGGGAACCAGAATCGAGCCGTTGGGCAAGACTTCGTATCAGGAAGCACGCGATGCGTTCCGCGAACAGATAGAAGGGCTGGTTGAAGGCGGCGTCGATCTTCTGATCCTGGAGACCTTCGGATACATGGAAGAAATTCACCAGGCGATACTGGCGGCGCGCGATGTGAAGGCGTCGTTGCCGATCGTGGCCCAGGTCACAATTGACGAAGACGGGATATGCTTTGACGGTTCGACTCCCGAGACGTTCGCCCCGAAGTTGGCGGAATGGGGCGCGGATGTGATTGGCTGCAACTGCAGCGTGGGGCCTGTGGCCATGCTGGATGCCATGGAAAGGGTGCGGGCGGCAACTTCCCTGCCCCTGGCGGCACAACCGAACGCAGGAATTCCCAGATCCGTTGAGGGCCGGAATATCTACTTGTGCTCGCCGGAGTACATGGCGAGCTATGCACGGAAATTTGTGGCCGCTGGTGTGCGACTCGTAGGTGGCTGCTGCGGTACGACGCCTGAGCATATTCGGGTGATGAAGTCAGCCCTGCGCGCTGGCGAAGCGCGCGGGAGAACGGCGGCGGCTCATGTCGCCGGCGCCGCGACTGCTCCACGGCCGACTCCGGCCATGCCTCTCGAAGATCGGTCAAAACTAGGGGCGAAGCTGGCGAGTGGCGACTTCGTGACGATGGTCGAGATTGTCCCACCCAAAGGGACTGACATTGCCAAGGAACTTGAAGGCGCCCGGTTCCTGAAGTCCGTGGGCGTGGATGCGGTCAATATCCCGGATAGTCCGCGGGCCTCCGCCCGCATGAGCAACCAGGCACTATCCCTGCTGATTCAGCATAAGGTGGGAGTCGACGCGATACTGCATTACACGTGCCGCGACCGGAATGTCCTTTGCATCCAGAGTGATTTGCTGGGGGCGGCTGCGGTGGGGATCAAGAATCTGATCTGTATCACGGGCGATCCGCCGAAGATGGGGAATTATCCTGACGCGACAGCCGTCTTTGATGTGGATGCAATCGGCTTGGTAAACATCGTCCATAACTTGAACCGGGGATTGGATCTGGGATCGAACCCGATCGGGACTGGGACGGGGTTTGTGATCGGAGTGGGTGCGAATCCGGGGCTCACGGACCTAGATGAGGAGATCCGAAGATTCGAGTACAAGGTCGAAGCCGGTGCAGAGTATGTCGTAACCCAGCCGGTATTTGACCTGCGGCTGCTCGAGAATTTCCTGAAGCGCATCGAACACTGCCGGATTCCGGTGGTGGCGGGAATTTGGCCGCTGGTCAGCGTGCGCAATGCGGAGTTCATGAAGAATGAATTACGCGTATCGGTTCCCGATTCGATCCTGGAACGGATGGCGCGAGCTACGACTCCGGAGGGTGCTCGTGCAGAGGGGGTTGCCATTGCGCGGGAGATGCTCATGGCAGCGAAACAGATGGTGCAGGGAGCCCAAATCAGTGCGCCGAATGGCCGGTATAGCTCGGCAGTGGATGTGCTGGAGGCGCTGGGCGGGACGCGCCAGCCAGCGTAAGTTTCCCTCTTTGATACCTTGGTGTACGGTAATTTGCGAATTTTTACCGAAAAAGACTGGACAATCCAGAGAAATAGTTGCATTAAAATAAATGACGGAGCAGAACCCCGTTGCCAAAATTTGAAGAGTGCCTCCAGCGACTGGAGAAAATTGTCCAGGAACTGGAGCAGGGCGAAGTCCCTTTGGAGAAATCGTTGACGCTCTTTGAAGAGGGTATTCAACTTTCTTCAGCCTGCCGGAAGGAATTGGAGGAGGCAGAGGGAAAGGTTGAAATTCTGCTGAAGAAGAACGGGAAGCTCCAAGCTGAGCCTTTTGAGCCACTTGCGGAAAAGGCGCCTGTTCGCCGGTAGCCGTTCCGAGGTGACTTGTAAGTCAAGTTGTCTGTGGAGTTGCGGTATCCCAGGCCGCCCCGCAGCCCTAGTCCAACGTTGAATTGCGTCCGTTTGACGACGGTTGATCAAAAGGGGGTTTATGGCCCAAAGTGTAATTCTGTTTGCCAAAGATCCTGGCGTAGCCCACTCCTTGGTGGGTACGCTACGCTCTCACTTCCACGCGGTCTTGGTGGCGAATTCCCATAACGATTTGCGTGATACGGTTGCCAAGAACCGGCCTGAGGCTGTCGTGTTGGATATCGAGGGCTCGCACTTGAGCGATGTAGAGACCCTGCGATTCCACTTTCCGTCTTTGCCCATCGTTTGCACCCATCGCATTCCCGACGAGGATCTGTGGATGGCGGCCTTGCAGGCCGGGGCCAGTGATGTATGCCCCGCGGACGATGTGCGGGATGTACTGACCTCGGTGCTGCGGAACATGGCGCTGGCCAAAGAGGCCGCGTAGAGTGTCTTTCCATTCTTGGAGAGAGGACGCCGTGAAGGCGTCCTTTTTCTTGTTCGCTAATCGCCGATCTCAGGACTCGACACCGCCCTTTCGATTCTGACTTGTTATACTCACACGTCATGCTCAAGGAGACTTTGGAACAAGGGCGAAGGCTCGCCGACTCCGCCCTCGACCGGTTAATTCCGCTGGAGACGGCGCATCCGGTCTCGATTCATAAGGCGATGCGGCACAGCGTATTTGCTGGGGGAAAGCGGCTGCGGCCGATCCTGGCGATGGAAGCTGGGCGCATGGTGGATGGCTCACTTCCCGATGGGATCGAAGAGCTTGGTGCCGCCTTGGAGATGCTGCACACTTACTCGCTGATCCATGACGATCTGCCGGCTCTGGACAACGATGACCTGCGTCGTGGGCGGCCCACCTGTCACAAGGCGTTCGGCGAGGCCACTGCAATTCTGGCAGGGGACGCACTGCAGACCCAGTCGTACGAGGTGTTGGCGCGGCTGAAATGTCCGGCAGAAGCTCGGGTTCGGATCATTGCAGAAATTGCACGGGGCACTGGAACCGTCGACGGCATGATCGGCGGGCAGGTTGTGGACCTGGAGGCGGAGCATACGAAACCGACTCCAGAGATGCTGGAATACATTCACCGCTCCAAGACGGCTGCGCTGATTACTGCCAGCCTGGTCAGCGGAGGGCTGTATGCCGGGGCGACCGAGCGTCAGGTGGCGCATTTGCGCGCCTTCGGCCTCAGCATAGGGTTGGCGTTTCAGATCGTCGACGACATTCTGGACGTAACCCAGACTTCGGAGCAGCTGGGAAAAACGGCCGGGAAAGATACGGCGTCGGAAAAAGCGACGTATCCGGCGCTATTTGGGATTGAAGCTTCAGCCAGGAAAGCCGATGAATTAGTGAACAATGCGTTCGCTGAGCTGGACAGTTTTGCCGAACGGGCGGAGCCGCTGAAGGAATTGGCGAGATATCTGGTGGAACGCCAGAAGTAACGCCCGATCCACTTTCGAGACTGCTTGGGATGAGTTGAGTGTGGTAAAAAATAGTGACGGCGATGGAGTTCGCCATAACCGCCAGCGGTCTCACCGCAGCTGATAACTCCTACAGAATCGAACTTCAATTTTGTAGGAGACGCACGTGAAGGACTTCCTTAAGGATTTCTCTATCATCTCAGTGGCCGCCATGGTGGGAGCTAATTTGCGTTATTTTCTCACACGGTTGGCGGCGAAAGATTTCGGCCCGGTCTTTCCGTACGGCACCTTGCTCATCAACATCGTGGGCAGTTTTATCGTGGGATTCTTCGTCATCTGGACCACGGAGCGCGTCTTGATTGACCCGCGCTGGAGACTTCTCGTGGTGGTGGGGTTCTCCGGCTCGTTTACCACGTTTTCCAGTTATGCCTACGAGTCGATGGCTTATTTCGAACACGGACAATGGGGCCTGATGGCCGCGAATATCCTGTCGAACAATGTTCTATGCCTGGCCGCTGCATTGGGCGGCATGGCGGTGGCGCGGGCGCTCTGATGAACTCGCATCCCACACTCGAGACGGCACGACTGCGACTGCGCCCTTATCGCGAGACGGACATCCCCGAGCTATTGCCCCTGATCAATCATCGCAAGGTGGCGGCGACCACTTTGCGGATTGCGCACCCCTACGCGGAAGAGAATGCACGCGAATTTCTCAAGCTGGCGCAGGAGCCAGACAAGATCTGGCTGGCAATCACACTCCGCGACGACGGGAAGCAAATCGGTGGAATCGGATTGAAGGTCGACCCAGAGCATCGGCACGCAGAGCTTGGTTATTGGCTCGGAGTGGAACACTGGGGACTGGGTTACGCGACGGAAGCCGGTCGAGCGATGCTCCGGTTCGGCTTCGAGGAGTTGAAGTTGCATCGTATTTTCGCTTCGCACTTCGGGCACAATCCCGCGTCCGGACGAGTGCTCAGAAAACTCGGCATGCGGTACGAGGGATGCCAGCGGCAACACATTCGCAAGTGGGACAGATTCGTCGACTCAGAGATGTACGGCCTGTTACGGCAAGAATGGGAGGATCGCGAGTAGAATGCCAGATGCGATGGCTGTACAAGTCACCATCTATCTGAACGAGGCGGATCAGTGGCATCACAAGCCGTTGCATCTGGCGATCCTGAATTACCTGCATGATGAAAACGCCTACGCTGCCACGGCCGTGCATTGTGTGGCGGGCTTCCTGGGGCGCCATCGAGTAAAGACCGCGCATCTGGCGGAGGCTGGAGGCAAACTGCCGGTGATTATCATCTTCGTCGATACGGATGAACACGTGAATCGCGTGCTACCCAAACTGAAAGAAATGGCGGCACACCGGCTGATCGTGCGGGAAAACGTAGTGCTGGAGCAAGGCGATCTCGACTGAAAGGTCTTCCCTTCCTGTGAGTAACTCTCTCGACATCCTGGCGATCGCTGCGCATCGCGACGACGTGGAGCAAACCTGTGGCGGCACCCTGCTCAAAGCGGCGCAACGCGGGCAGCGCACCGGCATTCTGGATCTCACGCAGGGAGAAATGGGTACGCGCGGCACGGCTGACGACCGGGCAAATGAGGCGAATGACGCAGCCAAGATTCTGGGCGTTGTTTGGCGAAAAGCGCTCGATATTCCGGACGGTCGCGTCGAGAACACATGGGAAAACCGCCTGAAGGTTGCGGCGGCCATCCGTGAGACGCGACCGAGAGTGGTTATCCTGCCGTATTGGAAGGGGCGCCATCCGGATCACTACACCACCTCGACTTTGGGATATGAGGCCTGTTTTCTGGCGGGGCTGTCGAAGTTGGCCAACAGCGACCAAGTGCGCCAGCCGAGCAAGGAAATACTCGCATCACTTGCGCCGCACCGTCCGTTTAAGATTATTTACGCGACACTGTACTACGATGTCCGCCCGACATTTGTCGTCGACATCACCGAGCAGTTTGAGGGAAAGTTCCAGTCCATCCTGGCGTATAAGTCGCAATTTGGGGATCAGGAAGCTGGAAAAGACATCTTCCCTGCTCACCAAGAGATTCGCGCACGTGTCGATTCCATGGCGCGCTTCTACGGCATGCTCGCCGGCGTGACGCATGGTGAGCCGTTTCTGCAAAAAGAAGTGGGATTGGTGGATGATCTGACGGCAATTCCTGTGAAATCCATCTGAGATTTAGAATCCCCAGGGACGGTAAAGGCATCTGGAGTCCATGTCCAAGTTTCTTATTTCCCTTTTCACACTTCTCGGGATGGCCGCGTACGCCTCTGCCCAGACGGGTACCTGGCAGATTGATCCAGCCCACTCCTCCGCCCAGTTCGCTGTGCGTCACCTTGGAGTTTCGACAGTACGCGGTGCATTCACGAAAGTGTCTGGTTCGGCGACCTATGACCCGGCCGATCCTTCCAAAACGACGTTAACCGCGGCCATCGAAGCCAGTTCGGTCGACACGCGCGTCGAGATGCGCGACAAGGACCTGCGCAGCCCGAACTTTTTCGACGTCGAGAAATTTCCGACCATTACATTTACTTCCAAGCAGGTAAAGGCTGCTGGCTCGGGAAAACTGCAGATTATTGGAGACCTGACCATTCACGGGGTCACAAAAGAAGTGACCCTCGACGTGGATGGACCCTCAACCCCGATAAAGGATCCAATGGGAAACCAGCGCATTGGGGCTTCGGCGACCACAAGGGTGAACCGCCGAGACTTTGGCGTGAACGGCGCACCCACCGTGGCGGGTGATGATGTTTCCATCACCATCGACGCCGAATTGATCCAAAAGGCGCGGTAGTTCTTATTTCTTGTAGGCAACAGCCAGCCCATCGCGAATCGGCAGTATCGTCGTATGGAACTCCTTCGAGTCGTAAAGCTGGCGATTGAAGTCGAGGATGGCTTTGGTCTTCGGATCCTTCGCGTTCTTGTCGGCGACGCGGCCGCTCCAAAGCACGTTGTCAGTCACGAATAGACCGCCTTTGCGCAGGCGAGGTGCGACTAAGCGTAGGACCCGCGGGTAGTCTTCCTTGTCGACATCGTTGAAGATGATGTCGTACTCCTGCTTCTGCTCGGAGAGCACCTCGAGAGCATCACCGGTATGAAGTTCGATTTGTTTAGACACTCCCGCTCGAGCAAAATAGCCGCGAGCACGTTCGGCGTTCTTGGAGTCTCCATCGGTATAGATGACCCTACCGCTTTCGCCAACCGCCTGTGCCCACCAGACCGTCGAATATCCGATCGCCGAGCCAAGTTCGAATACCGTCTGGGCATTGATCATCATTGCCAGTTGCTGTAGGACTCGAGCCACAGCGGGCCCCACGATGGGAACACTGTGCTTCGTGGCATAGTCCTCCATCTCTGCCAGCACTTCGTCGCGCTTGGGCAGCATGGAATATAAATAGTCGTCGACCGGTCCGGCGGTGGTGAAATCGTAGTGTCGCCAGCTTGCGGGCGCGCTTTTCTTGCTTGTCATTCCACTTCCTCTCTTCGTTCGTTGGTTTGCGCTCGGAATCAGCCCACGGTTTGCCCGGGCTTCATCTCCATGATTTCGACGCCAGGCACGAGTTTGTGCAGTTCGCTGGGCCGACCGACAAGCACCGGGAAGGTCCCAAAGTGCATTGGGATCACAGTTTTCGGCTTGAGTAGATTGCAGGCATACGCGGCTTCGCGCGGCCCCATGGTGTAATGATCTCCGATCGGGAGCATGACAATTTCAGGGGCGTAGAGCTCCCGAATGATCGCCATATCGCCGAAGACGTTGGTGTCGCCCGCGTGGTAAATCTTCAGTCCGTTGGAGAATTCGACGACATAGCCGCATGCTTCTCCGCCGTAGATCGTCTCGTCCCCGTCTTGAATGCCGCAGGAGTGATCGGCGTGCACCATGGTGACTTTGATATCGCCCACTGTCTGCGTCCCACCCTTATTCATCTCAGCGATCTGCTTCGCGCCCTTCTTGGCCAGCCATCGAGCCAGCTCGGGAATGCCAACCACGACCGGGTTGTGCTTCTTGCAGACTTCGACGGCGTCGCCGATGTGGTCTCCGTGGCCGTGAGTGCAGAGTAAGATGTCGACCTTCTTAACGCCTTTTTCGGAATCCGGGCACATAGGATTGCCCATGATCCACGGATCGATGATGACTGTTTTACCCCCTGGAGTTTCGATACGAAATGTCGCGTGGCCTAACCATGTGAGTTTTACACCTTTCAGATTCATACAGCTTTAGCTCCTGACAGTCAGCACTCGGAAGAGACCGAACGCTTTTCTTTTCGCAATCTTCCCGCTAGTTTAATATGAAACGCCATGACAGAACTCAAGGTGCTCATCTCGCGGCAGGAGATCGCGAAACGTGTTGCCGAGTTGGGCGCGCAAATCTCGAAGGACTTTGCCGGGCAGTCCATCATTTTTGTAGGAGTGTTGAAAGGTGCTGCCATATTTCTTTCGGATCTGGCGCGAAACGTGTCGCTGGATTGCACGTTTGATTTCATTGGCGTTTCCAGCTACGGGAACCGGCCCAGCCCGCAGGCGGAGTTGAAGAAAGGATGGGATTCGACCGGCGAGGCAAAGCTGACGAAAGACGTGGATCAGTCCATGCAGGGAAAGAATGTGATCGTGGTGGAAGACATCCTCGACACCGGGTTGACGCTCACCTTTCTGAAGAAGCTGCTGCTGGCGCACCAGCCGAAGTCACTAAAGATCGCCGCTTTACTGGACAAGCCTTCGCGGCGAAAACTGCCGCTGGAGGGTGACTACGTGGGATTCAAGATTCCCGATGAATTTGTGGTGGGATACGGCCTCGATTATGCCGAGAAGTACCGCAACCTGGCAGATATTTGCATAGTTCCCAGAGAGTAGCTGGGCGCAAGCCGCGCACGATTTCCGCAGAAGCGGCTGCTATCATTACAAGACGAAAATGGGTTCTGTCCTCTCCAAGCCGGACAAGCTTCCGGTCGAGTCGCTGCTGCTCGACGTAGCCGACGTGTTGGCCACCTCACTCGATCTTGATACCACGGTACGCCGCGTGGCCGAAGTGGTGCGGAAAGTCATCGATTACGAAATCTTCGCCATCCTTTTACTGAATGAAAAGACGCAGGAACTGAGATTCCGCTTCCAGACGGGCTATCCGGTAGATTTCGCCGACAAAACGAAAGTGAAGGTTGGAGAAGGCGTGACCGGTCTTGCTGCCCAATTGCGGCAGGCGGTCCTAATCGACGATGTCACAGACGATCCGCGGTACATTGCGGCGGTGCCAAACGTGCGATCGGAACTGGCGATTCCGTTGATCACCAAGAACCGCGTGATTGGCGTCATCGATCTTGAAGCGCGCGAACCCGGCTATTTCAACGAAGAACATAAAAAGCTGCTCACCCTGGTCGCATCCAGAATGGCAGCGGGCATTGAGAATGCGCAGCTTTATACGCGTACGACCAAGCAAGCGCGGATTCTCTTGCTTCTCAACGAAATTGCGCGGGAGTTGACGTCGATTCTGAATCTGGATGAACTGTTCGGCCGCATCGCGGAACTGGTGCGGCGGCTGATTGATTACCAGATGTTCAGCATCCTGCTGCTCGATTCCGCAGGGGAAAAGTTACAGCACCGATTTTCGTTGCGCTTCAACGAGAACATTCATTTGAAGCACGAGATTCCCCTGGGCCGCGGACTGGTGGGCGCGGCGGCCGCGACGAAGCAAGCGGTGTTGGTACCCGACGTCAGCAAGGATCCGCGGTATGTCGAGGCGAATCCCGAAACACGATCGGAGCTGGCAGTTCCGCTGATCTATAAGGGAAAAGTCATCGGCGTTCTCGATCTGGAGCATACGCGGCGAGGATTTTTCACGGAAGAACACCAGCGAACGATGACCACCCTGGCGGCACAAATTGCAATCGCCGTCGAAAATGCCCGGCTGTACGAGGAGATTGAGCGGCAGGAGCGCCGTCTAGAGCGCGACCTCTCGCTAGCGCGCGAATTGCAAGGACGATTACTTCCGCAGACGAGTCCTAAGCTGGCGAACCTTGATGTGGCTGCGAAGTTTGTCCCGGCGCGAACGATCGGCGGCGACCTGTACGATTTCATTCCGTACTCAATGTCGCGGCTTGGGATTGTCATTGGTGACGTCAGCGGCAAAGGAGCTCCCGCCGCGATCTACGCGGCATTGGTCAGCGGTATTCTTCGGTCGCATGCGCCGATTGAGCCAGCGCCGGCCGAGATGCTCGCGGCTGTCAATCTGTCACTGGCAGAGCGCCGCATCGAGGCCCAGTTCGTTTCGATCATCTATGCCGTGTGGAACGATGCGGATCGAACCCTGACGGTAGCTAATTCGGGGCTACCGCGTCCTGTTTTTGTGCATGGCGGCAAGAATGAGATTATCGAGGCAACGGGACTTCCCCTGGGGCTGTTTGACGAAGCGAACTACGATGAATTTCACTTCCGGATGAAACCCGGCGACATGTTCGTCTTCTTTAGCGATGGAATTCTCGACGCGCGCAACCGCAAGGGGGAGATGTTCGGCCGCGGAAGAGTGGAGAAGATCATCGCAGAGTGCGCCAACCAATCCGCCGACTGCGTTGTGGCTTCCCTGTTCAAAGCGGTCGCTGAGCATTCCGCAGGAGTAGAGACCTTCGATGACCAAACCGTGGTTGCCATTCGTGTGCGCGGTGGCGCGCCCTCTCTAGCCAAAAAGAAATGACAACCACTAAGCAGAGCATGAGGGCAGGACGTCCTCCAGGATTCGTGTTCCGTGAAGTGAAGCGCGGAATGCTTCGCCGCGGGGCAACCCCGGTCCTGCACTGCGAAGGAGTGGCGCTGACGAGGCTAGCGCGGCAGCATGGAACGCCGCTTTACGTCTATTCGTCCGCGACCATCAGAGAGCGTTATGAAGCGTTCGACGGCGCATTCCGAAAGATCCCGCACATAATCTGCTACTCGGTGAAAGCAAATTCGAACCTGAGCATCCTGCGCATGCTGGCGAAGCAGGGCTGCGGCTTCGACGTAGTGTCGGGCGGAGAACTGGAGCGCGTGCTGATCGCCGACCGGAAAGCGGCGAAGAAAGCAGTCTTCTCCGGAGTCGGCAAAACTCGCGAGGAATTGACGTTCGCGGTGAAGACAGGAATCCTTCTCTTTAACGTGGAGAGCGAGTCGGAGTTGTGGGCCCTCGCCGAGTGCGCGGGACGCCTGCGCAAGACGGCGCCGATCGCCTTACGGGTGAATCCAGACGTAGCAGCGGAAACCCATCCTTATATTTCGACCGGACTTCACAAGCACAAGTTCGGTGTACCGATCCGCGACGCACGTGCGCTTTACGCGAAGGCTTCTGGAGCGCAATACCTGAGCGTACGCGGTGTCAGTGTGCACATCGGATCGCAGATAACC
>Ga0335070_10001062_pt1 | contig 31434 bp, 31 predicted proteins | sample Lox_Sample_13_FD_206722 | JGI IMG/M metagenome (GOLD analysis project Ga0335070, IMG submission 206722) | Soil microbial communities from Loxahatchee National Wildlife Refuge, Florida, United States - Lox_Sample_1.3 | ecosystem: Environmental > Terrestrial > Soil > Wetlands | place: USA...
TACTGGACAGGTCATGGTCGAACGATTGGTTTTCTCCGAACCGCGCCCGGGCAGGCCGCCGCGCCACCTGGCGGACCTCGACGCGGCGGGCCGCGCGTCGGCCGTCGCGGAGCTGGGCCTGCCGGCGTTTCGCGGCAAGCAGCTCGCGCACCAGTACTACGGCCGGCTGATCGCCGATCCGCAACAGATGACGGACCTTCCCGCGTCCGTACGCGACGTGATCGCGGAGGCGATGTTCCCCACGCTGCTCACCGCGGCCGCCGAAGTCACCTGTGACGAGGGGCAGACGCGAAAGACGTTGTGGCGGGCCGTTAACGACCCTGCTGGCGCCACAGTCGAATCGGTGCTGATGCGCTACCCGGACCGCAACACGGTGTGCATCTCGTCGCAGGCCGGGTGTGGCATGGCCTGCCCGTTCTGCGCCACCGGCCAGGGCGGGCTGACCCGCAACCTGTCCACCGCCGAGATCGTCGAACAGGTGCGGGCGGCCGCGGCGGCGCTGCGCGACGACTTCGGCCCGGTTCCCCAGCGGCTGTCGAACGTGGTCTTCATGGGTATGGGGGAGCCGCTGGCCAACTACGCCAGGGTGCTGGCCGCGGTGCGGCGCATCACCGAGCCGCCGCCGCACGGCTTCGGCATGTCGGCCCGCTCGGTGACGGTGTCCACGGTGGGCCTGGCTCCGGCGATCCGCAAACTCGCCGACGAACGCCTCGCGGTGACGCTGGCGCTGTCGTTGCACGCGCCCGACGACGAACTGCGCGACACGCTGGTCCCCGTCAACAACCGGTGGAAGATCGCCGAGGCGCTCGACGCGGCCCGATATTACGCCGACGTGACCGGTCGGCGGGTGTCGGTCGAGTACGCCCTGATCCGCGACGTCAACGACCAGCCGTGGCGGGCAGACATGCTGGGCAAGCGGCTGCATCGCGCCCTCGGCCCGCTGGTGCATGTGAACCTCATCCCGCTCAACCCGACCCCGGGCAGTGACTGGGACGCCAGCCCCAAGCCGGTGGAGCGGGAATTCGTGCGGCGGGTCCGGGCGGCCGGGGTTTCGTGCACGGTGCGGGATACCCGCGGCCGTGAGATCAGCGCCGCCTGCGGACAGCTGGCCGCCGAAGGCGGGTAGCTGCGCCGAGCGTGAAGCTGTTGTGAGTCTTTCGCCAATTTTTCGCGCTGGTTTCACGCTCGACAGGCGATGGGCGGATGAGCCGAAGGCTGAACCTCAGCGGCGCCGAACACGTCTTTAAGGCATAACACCAGCGAACGAGGGGGTGGGTGATGGTCCGCTTGTTGTCTCCGCTCAGGTTATTTGCCGCGGCCGTTTTGGCCGTTGCCCTGATCTTCGGGCTGGCCGAGGCCCCGCGCTCGGCGGCCGCCGACGAGCGCCTGCAATTCACCGCAACCACGATCGGCGGCGCGGCGTTCAACGGCGCCGGCCTGGAGGGCAAGCCGGCGGTGCTGTGGTTCTGGACGCCCTGGTGCCCGTTCTGCAACGCCGAGGCTCCCGGGGTCAGCCAGGTGGCCGCCGCCAATCCGGGCGTGACGTTCGTCGGCGTCGCGGCGCACTCCGACGTCGGGGCCATGCAGAACTTCGTCTCCAAGTACCACCTGAACTTCACCAACCTCAACGACACCGACGGCTCGATCTGGGCCCGCTACAACGTCCCCTGGCAGCCGGCCTACGTGTTCTACCGGGCGGACGGCAGCTCGACGTTCGTCAACAACCCCACCGCGGCCATGCCCCAGAACGAGCTGGCCGGCCGGGTGGCCGCGCTGCGCTGAGCCCGTGGATCGAGGTCTGGTCGGCCTGGCCTTCGCCGCGGGACTGGTCGCGGCGCTGAACCCCTGCGGGTTTGCCATGCTGCCCGCCTACCTGCTTCTCGTGGTGCGCGGGCAGCGGCCCACCGAACGTGCACCCACTGCGAAAAAAGCGCCAAAATCTCGCAGCCAGTGCACGTTCGGCGCAGGGTCCGCGACGAGCCCCATTGGCGCGGTGGGCCGGGCGCTGGGAGCCACCGTCGGGATGGCGCTCGGATTTTTGACGGTGTTCGGATTCTTCGGCGCGCTGACCATATCGGCGGCCAGTACCGTGCAGCGCTACCTGCCGTACGGCACCGTGGTGATCGGCGTCGTGCTTGTCGCGCTTGGGGTTTGGCTGCTGGCGGGTCGGGAATTGACGGCTTTGACGCCCCGGCCGCCCCGCCCGCGGTGGGCTCCGACGGCGCGGCTGGGGTCCATGTATTCGTATGGAGTCAGCTACGCCGTCGCGTCGCTGTCGTGCACCATCGCGCCGTTTCTGGCGGTCACCGCGGGGGGCTTGCGGAGCGGATCGGTGATCACGGGCGTCTCGATCTACCTCGCCTATGTCGCGGGGCTGAGCTTGATCGTGGGGGTCCTGGCCGTCGCCGCGGCCTCGGCCAGCTCGGCCCTGGCCGACCGGCTCAGGCGCACCCTGCCGTTCGTCAACCGGATCAGCGGCGCGCTGCTGGCGCTGGTCGGGCTCTACGTGGGCTACTACGGCGTCTACGAGTTGCGCCTGTTTCACGCCGACGCGAGTCCCCAGGACGCGGTGATCACGTCGGCCGGACACCTGCAGGGCGCGCTGGCCGGCTGGGTGCACCAACACGGCGTCGTGCCCTGGGTGGTGGCCCTGTTCGTGCTGGTGGCCGGTGCGCTCGCCGCCGCCGGATACCGCCGGGTGCGGCGGCTACCTGAGCCAGCCGCGGCGGCGGCCCCACAGGTCGCGCACCAGAACGACGAGCGTGAGGACGGCAAACGCGATCAGGAACCAGTTCTCGATGTGGCCGACGTGGTTTCCGCGCAGCATCGCCAGCAGGAAGATCACGATCAACAGCCCGGTGGCGTGCCAGGTGCGGTGATTGATCCTGCTCCACCCCCAGGCTGCGGACGGCACCTCGGCGACGTCGACGCCGTTGTAGTGCTCCACCTCGGTACTGGCCACGGCGAATCCCTTTCGTGATCGGCTGGTACGGAGATTCTGACACACCCCATGCGACACGGAGCGGGCACAATGAGTGAGTGACGAACCCGACGACCGAGGGCCGCCTGCGCGTGCTGGTGCTGGGCAGCACCGGCTCGATCGGTACCCAGGCGCTCGAGGTGATCGCGGCCAACCCGGACCGTTTCGAGGTGGTCGGGCTGGCCGCCGGGGGCGCCAACCCGGAGACCGTGGCGCGGCAGCGCGCCGAGACCGGGGTGACCAACATCGCGATTGCCGACGAGCGCGCGGCCGCGAAGCTCGGGGACGTCCCCTTCCGGGGCCCCGAGGCGGTCACCCGCCTGGTCGAGGAGACCGCCGCCGACGTCGTGCTCAATGCCCTGGTCGGGGCCCTGGGCCTGCGGCCGACGCTGGCCGCGCTGGATTCGGGGGCCCGGCTGGCACTGGCCAACAAGGAATCGCTGATCGCCGGCGGCCCGCTGGTGCTGCAGGCGGCGCGGCCGGGCCAGATCGTGCCCGTCGACTCCGAACACTCCGCGCTGGCCCAGTGCCTGCGCTGTGGGAGCTCCGACCCCGAAACAAACGAGGTCGCCAAGCTGGTGCTGACCGCCTCGGGCGGCCCGTTCCGCGGCTGGGCCGCCGCCGACCTCGAGGCCGTGACCCCCGAGCAGGCGGGCGCGCACCCCACCTGGTCGATGGGCCCGATGAACACGCTGAACTCGGCATCGCTGGTCAACAAGGGGCTCGAGCTCATCGAAACCCACCTGCTGTTCGGCATTCCGTACGACCGGATCGACGTCGTCGTGCACCCCCAGTCGATTGTTCACTCGATGGTCACCTTCATCGACGGCTCGACCATCGCCCAGGCCAGCCCGCCGGACATGAAGCTGCCCATCTCGCTGGCCCTGGGCTGGCCCCACCGGGTGCCCGGGGCGGCGTCCGCCTGTGACTTCACGACCGCCTCTAGCTGGGAATTCGAGCCGCTGGACAGCGGGGTTTTTCCCGCCGTCGAGCTGGCCCGCCATGCCGGCCAGACCGGCGGCTGCATGACCGCCGTGTACAACGCGGCCAACGAAGAGGCGGCCGGGGCGTTCCTGCGGGGCCGCATCGGGTTCCCCGCCATCGTCAAAACCATCGCCGACGTGCTGGACGCCGCCGACCAATGGGCGCCCCGGTTGGGCAAAGTACCCGCTAACGTGGATGAGGTACTCGACGCGCAGCGCTGGGCGAGGGAGCGGGCGCAGCGCGCGGTTGCGCACGCGAGTGCCCACAAAGTCTCGGGAATGGTTTGAGAAAGGTCCTGGCAGCCTGATGATGTTCGTAATCGGCATTGTGCTGTTCGCGCTCGCCATCCTGATCTCGGTGGCTCTGCACGAGTGCGGCCACATGTGGGTCGCCCGCGGCACCGGCATGAAGGTGCGCCGCTATTTCGTCGGCTTCGGGCCCACGCTGTGGTCGACCCGGCGCGGCGAGATCGAGTACGGCGTCAAGGCGATCCCGCTGGGCGGCTTCTGCGACATCGCCGGCATGACCCCGGTCGAGGACCTCGCGCCCGACGAGGCCGACCGCGCGATGTACAAGCAGGCGACCTGGAAGCGGGTCGCGACGCTGTTCGCCGGCCCGGGCATGAACTTCGTCATCTGCCTGGTGCTGATCTACGGCATCGCGCTCGTCTGGGGGCTGCCCAACCTGCACCCGCCCACCCGGGCCGTGGTGGGCGAAACCGCTTGCGTGGCACCGGAAGTGGCCCCGGGGAAGGTCGGCAACTGCACGGGGCCCGGTCCGGCTGCGCTCGCCGGAATCCGCACCGGCGACGTCGTCGTCAAGGTCGGCGACACGCCGGTGTCCACGTTCGAGGACATGGCCGCCGCCGTGCGCAAGTCGCACGGCACGGTTCCCGTCGTCGTCGAGCGCGACGGCGCCACCATCACCACCTACGTCGACGTCACGCCCACGCAGCGCTACCTGAGCAACGGGGCCAAGGGGCAGAGCAAGCCCGAGGCCGCCACGGTCGGTGCCATCGGCGTCGGCGCCGTCAGGACCCCGCCGACGCACTACAACGTCGTGTCGGCGATACCGGCCACCTTCGCCTTCGCCGGCAACCTGACCGTCGAGGTGGGCAAGGCGCTGGTGACGATCCCGACGAAGGTGGGGGCGCTGGTGCACGCCATCGGCGGCGGGCAGCGCGACCCGCAGACGCCGATGAGCGTGGTCGGGGCCAGCATCATCGGCGGCGACACCGTCGACCACGGGCTGTGGGTTGCGTTCTGGTTCTTCCTGGCCCAGCTGAACCTCATCCTGGGCGCGATCAACCTGGTGCCGCTGCTGCCCTTCGACGGCGGCCACATCGCGATCGCGGTGTTCGAGAAGATCCGCAATCTGATCCGGTCGGCCCGCGGCATGGTCGCGGCGGCGCCGGTGAATTACCTGAAGCTGATGCCCGCCACCTACGTGGTGCTGGTATTCGTGGTCGGCTACATGCTGCTGACCGTGACCGCCGACCTGGTCAACCCGATCAGGCTTTTCCAATAGTTTCCGATAGGAAGAAGGCGAACAGTGACCGTTGGGCTGGGCATGCCGGACGCCCCGGCGCCCACGCTTGCGCCCCGGCGCACCACGCGGCAACTGATGGTGCGCGACGTCGGGGTCGGCAGCGACCATCCGATCTCGGTGCAGTCGATGTGCACCACCAAAACGCATGACGTCAACACGACGCTGCAACAGATCGCCGAACTGACCGCCGCCGGCTGCGACATCGTGCGGGTGGCCTGCCCGCGCCAGGAGGACGCCGACGCGCTGGCCGAGATCGCCCGGCACAGCCAGATCCCGGTGATCGCCGACATCCACTTCCAGCCGAAGTACATCTTCGCCGCCATCGACGCCGGGTGCGCCGCGGTGCGGGTGAACCCCGGCAACATCAAGGAATTCGACGGCCGGGTCGGCGAGGTCGCCAAGGCCGCGGCCGCGGCCGGGATCCCGATCCGCATCGGCGTCAACGCCGGCTCGCTGGACAAGCGGTTCATGGAGAAGTATGGCAAGGCCACCCCGGAGGCGCTGGTCGAGTCGGCGCTGTGGGAGGCCTCGCTGTTCGAGGAGCACGGCTTCGGCGACATCAAGATCAGCGTCAAGCACAACGATCCCGTCGTGATGGTCGCCGCCTACGAGCAGCTGGCCGCCCGGTGCGACTACCCGCTGCACCTCGGCGTCACCGAGGCCGGTCCCGCGTTCCAGGGCACCATCAAGTCCGCGGTCGCCTTCGGCGCCTTGCTGTCGCATGGCATCGGCGACACCATCCGGGTGTCGCTGTCGGCGCCGCCGGTCGAGGAGGTCAAGGTCGGGATCCAGATCCTCGAGTCGCTCAACCTGCGGCCGCGCGGGCTGGAGATCGTGTCCTGCCCGTCGTGCGGTCGCGCACAGGTCGACGTCTACACCCTGGCCAACGAGGTCACCGCCGGGCTGGACGGGCTGGACGTGCCGCTGCGGGTCGCCGTGATGGGCTGCGTCGTCAACGGCCCGGGCGAGGCCCGCGAGGCCGACCTGGGGGTCGCGTCGGGAAATGGCAAGGGGCAGATCTTCGTTCGCGGCGAGGTGATCAAGACCGTGCCGGAAGCCCAGATCGTCGAGACGCTCATCGAGGAGGCCATGCGGCTGGCCGCCGAGATGGGGGACGATCACGATCCTCAAACAGAAGCGAGCGGTTCGCCGATTGTGACCGTAAGCTGATGGGGGCTTGTGCCCTTGCACTGATCGTCTTTTCGCACCACAGAGAGTTCCGTAGATGTCGGCTCCGCCCATCTTGCGCCTTGTCGGCGAGCGACGGGTGTCCGTGGTGCGTGACGCCGCCGCCGTCTGGCGCGTGCTCGACGACGATCCGGTCGGGTCGTGCATGGTCGCGGCCCGCGTGGCGGACCACGGCATCGACCCCAACTCGATCGGCGGGGAACTGTGGACCCGTCGTGGCCCGGACGAGTCGCTGTGCTTTGCCGGCGCCAACCTCATCCCGCTGCGCGGGGCACCGGCCGACCTGAACGCCTTCGCCGACGAGGCGATGAGCGGGACCCGGCGCTGTTCCTCGCTGGTCGGCAGGGCGCATCTGGTAATGCCGATGTGGGAGCGGCTCGAGCCGGTGTGGGGCCCGGCGCGTGACGTCCGCGACGACCAGCCGCTGATGGCCCTGACCCGCCACCCGAACTGCGACATAGACGTCGGCGTGCGCCAGGTCCGGCCGGACGAGCTGGACGCCTACCTGGTGGCCGCCGTCGACATGTTCATCGGCGAAGTGGGGGTCGACCCGCGGCTCGGCGACGGCGGCCGCGGCTACCGCCGGCGGGTGGCCAGCCTCATCGCGGCGGGGCGGGCGTGGGCGCGCTTCGAGCACGGTCAGGTGGTCTTCAAGGCCGAGGTCGGGTCGCAGTCGCCCGGGGTCGGCCAGATCCAGGGGGTCTGGGTGCACCCGGAGTGGCGCGGCCAGGGCCTGGGCACCGCGGGCACCGCGACGGTGGCCGCCGTGATCGTCGGTAGCGGCCGGGTCGCCAGCCTGTACGTGAACAACTTCAACACGGTCGCCCGCGCCGCGTACGCCCGCGTGGGCTTCACCGAAGTCGGCACCTTCGCGACGGTCCTGCTGGACTAGGTTTCTCCCCACCCGAGCGTCACCCTGGCGTGACGCTCGACGCCGAACCTCACTCTGGTTTGACGCTCGGCAGCCCAAATCCGCGCATAACGGTTGTGTCTCGGTGTGTCGACGCCTGTCGGCGGCCCAGCGTTCATAACATCTGTACCGATGGCCACAAAAACCCCACTGGTATCAGCAACGGTCAGCCTGCTGCTCGTGGGCGTCATCGCCCTGTCCGGGTGCACCCCGCGGCCCGACGGCCCGGGCCCGGCCGCCGAGAGGTTCTTCCGCGCCTTGGGGATCGGGGACACCGCGACGGCCGCCCAGCTCAGCGACAACCCGAACGAGGCCCGCGAGGCGCTCAACGCCGCCTGGGCCGGACTGCAGGCCACCCACCTGGACGCGCAGGTCCTCAGCGCCAAGTACGCCGAGGACACCGGCACGGTCGACTACCGCTTCACCTGGCACCTGCCCAAGAACCGGAGCTGGAGCTATGACGGCCAGCTGCGGATGGCCCGCGACGAGGGGCGCTGGGAGGTCCGGTGGGCCACCACCGACGTGCACCCCAAGCTGGGCGAGCATCAGACGTTCGCGCTGCGGGCCGATCGGCCGCGGCGCGCGTCGGTGAACGAACTGGGCGGCAGCGACGTGCTCGCGCCGGGCTACCTGTACCACTACACGCTGGACGCCGCGCAGGCCGGGCCCGCCCTGATCGGGACCACCCACGCGGTGGTCGACGTGCTGCGGCCGTTCAACAACACGCTCGCCGATCCGCAGCTGCTCGCCGAGCAAGCGAGCTCGGCGACGCAGCCGCTGGACTTGGGGGTCACGCTGCACCCGGACGACAACGACAAGGTTTTCCCCGCGATCGGCAGGCTGCCCGGCATCGTGGTCACACCGCAGGCCGAGATGTTGCCGACCGACCCGCATTTCGCGCCGGCCGTCATCGCCGAGGTGAAAAAGGCCGTGATGGACCAGCTCGACGGCCAGGCCGGCTGGCGGGTGGTCAGCGTCAACCAGAACGGCGTCGACGTGGCCGTGCTGCACGAGGTCGAGGGGTCGCCGGCGCCATCGGTGTCGATCACCCTGGACCGCGCGGTGCAGAACGCCGCGCAGCACGCGGTCGACACCCGGGGCGGCAAGGCGATGATCGTCGTGATCAAGCCGTCGACCGGGGAGATCCTCGCGATCGCGCAGAACAAGGGCGCCGACGCGGACGGCCTGCCGGCCACCAACGGCCTGTTCCCGCCCGGGTCGACCTTCAAGATGGTCACCGCCGGCGCCGCCGTCGACCGCGACATGGCCACGCCCAACACGATGCTGGGCTGCCCGGGCCACATCGACATCGGGCACCGCACCATCCCCAACTACGGCGGCTTCGACCTGGGCGTGGTGTCGATGTCGCGGGCGTTCGCCAGTTCGTGCAACACCACGTTCGCCGAGCTGAGCAGCAGGATGCCGCCCCGCGGCCTCACCCAGGCGGCCAACCGCTACGGCATCGGGCTGGACTACACGGTGGACGGCATCACCACGGTGACGGGGTCGGTGCCCCCCACGGTCGACCTGGCCGAGCGCACCGAGGACGGCTTCGGCCAGGGCAAGGTGCTGGCGAGCCCCTTCGGCATGGCCCTGGTCGCGGCCACCGTCGACGCCGGCAAGACCCCGGTGCCGCAGCTGATCGCCGGGCGGCCGACGACGGTCGAGGGCTCGGACGTCCCGGTCACGCCGATCTCGCCGAAGATGGTCGATGCGCTGCGGCCGATGATGCGGCTCGTGGTGACCAACGGGACCGCCAAGGAGATCGCCGGCTGCTGCGGCGAGGTCTACGGGAAGACCGGCGAGGCCGAGTTTCCGGGCGGATCGCACTCGTGGTTCGCCGGGTACCGCGGCGACCTGGCCTTCGCGGCGCTGATCGTCGGGGGCGGCAGCTCGGAATACGCGGTTCGGATGACCAAGGTGATGTTCGAGTCGCTGCCGCGGGATTACCTGGCCTAGAGCCCCCGCGCCCGCGCGGCGGTAAATTGCCAGCATGGGCGAAATATCCGGGGGAGACATGGTGGCTCCGATGTCACTGCGGGTCTCCGACGCCGACCGGAACGGCACCATGCGGCGGCTGCACAACGCCGTCGCGCTCGGGCTGATCGACATCGACGAGTTCGAGCAGCGCTCGTCGCAGGTGTCGTACGCGCGCACCCGGAGCGAGCTGGACAGTCTGGTCGGTGACCTGCCCGGGCCGGGCGCGATCGTCACGTCCGCGGCCGACCGGGTCGAACTGCGCGGCTGGGCCGGTTCGCTGAAGCGGCACGGCGAATGGACCGTGCCCACCAGGCTGGCGCTGGTGCGCCGGCTGGGCTCGGTCGAACTGGACCTGACCCGGGCCCGGTTCGCGGGGCCGGTGGTGGTCATCGAGCTCGACATGAGGTTCGGCTCGGTGGAGGTCCGGTTGCCCGACCGCGCCAGCGCCTCGATCGACGACGTCGAGGTCTACGTCGGCAGCGCCAGCGACCGCCGCAAGGACGCGCCGGGCGAGGGGACGCCGCACGTCGTGCTGACGGGCCGGGTGGTGTGCGGGTCGGTGACCGTCCGGGGGCCGCGGCGGTCGTTGCTGCGCCGCGGCAAGGCGTGATCTCGCGCTCGACGCCGCGCCCTCCCGGCCGACGCGATTAAGCTGGCCCCATGCCTGCTCGGACCGCGCTTTCCCCCGGAGTGATATCGCCGACTCTGCCGGTGCCCGGCCGCATCCCGCGCCCGGAATACGTCGGCAAGCCCACCGCGCAAGAGGGCAGCGAGCCGTGGGTGCAGACGCCGGAGGTCATCGAGAAGATGCGCGTCGCGGGCCGGATCGCGGCCGGCGCGCTGGCCGAGGCGGGCAAGGCGGTCGCGCCCGGTGTGACGACCGACGAACTGGACCGGATCGCCCACGAGTACATGATCGACAACGGGGCCTACCCGTCGACGCTGGGCTACAAGGGATTCCCGAAGTCGTGCTGCACCTCGCTGAACGAGGTGATCTGCCACGGCATCCCCGACTCGACGGTGATCGAAGGCGGTGACATCGTCAACATCGATGTCACCGCCTACATCGACGGGGTGCACGGCGACACCAACGCGACGTTTTTGGCCGGTGACGTGTCCGAGGAGCACCGGCTGCTCGTCGAGCGGACCCGCGAGGCCACGATGCGCGCGATCAACGCCGTCAAACCGGGCCGCGCGCTCTCGGTGGTCGGCCGGGTGATCGAGTCGTACGCAAATCGCTTCGGGTACAACGTCGTTCGTGACTTCACCGGCCACGGCATCGGCACCACGTTTCACAACGGCCTGGTCGTGCTGCACTACGAGCAGCCCTCCGTGGCGACGATCATGCAGCCCGGCATGACGTTCACCATCGAGCCGATGATCAACCTCGGCGCACTGGACTACGAGATCTGGGACGACGGCTGGACGGTGGTCACCAGGGACCGCAGGTGGACCGCCCAGTTCGAGCACACCCTGCTGGTCACCGACACCGGCGTCGAGATCCTCACCTTGCCGTGACGCGCCGAGAAAGGTGAGCGGGGCCCTGCTGGTCGCCGGCACCAGTTCCGACGCCGGGAAATCGGTGGTGGTGGCGGGGCTGTGCCGGTTGCTGGCCCGCGGCGGGGTCCGGGTGGCGCCGTTCAAGGCGCAGAACATGTCCAACAACTCCGTGGTCACCGTCGAGGGCGGCGAAATCGGCTGCGCCCAGGCGCTCCAGGCGCGGGCGGCGGGGCTCGCGCCCAGCGTGCGATTCAACCCGATCCTGCTCAAACCGGGCAGTGACCGGACATCGCAGCTGGTGATCCGGGGTCAGGTCGCCGAGTCGGTCACCGCGGCCGGCTATGTGCACCATCGCGACCGGCTCGCAGGCATCGCCTTCGATGAATTGTCCTGCCTGCGCCGCGAATTCGATGCGGTGATCTGCGAGGGAGCCGGGTCGCCCGCCGAGATCAACCTGCGGGCCACGGATTTGGCGAACATGGGGCTGGCCCGGGCCGCGAACCTGCCGGTGCTCCTGGTCGGGGACATCGACCGTGGCGGCCTGCTCGCGCACCTGTTCGGGACGGTCGCGGTGCTCGAGCCCGACGACCAGGCGTTGATCGCCGGCTTTGTCGTCAACAAATTCCGCGGGGACCCCGCGCTGCTGGACCCCGGGCTGCAGCAGTTGCGCGCCCTGACCGGGCGCCCGACGTACGGCGTGTTGCCCTACGCCGACGAGCTCTGGCTGGACGCCGAGGACTCGCTGTCGGTGGTCGCGCAGCGCATCGTGGGCAGGCCGGCGCCGCCGCGCGGCGACCAGTGGCTGCGGGTGGCCGCGGTGCGGCTGCCCCGGATCTCCAACTCCACCGATGTCGAGGCGCTGGCGTGCGAGCCCGGCGTGTTGGTGCGCTGGGTCGCCGACCCGGTCGACCTGGCCGACGCCGACCTGATCGTGCTGCCGGGCAGCAAGGCCACCGTCGCCGACCTGTCCTGGCTGCGCGATCGCGGCCTGGCCGGCGCGATCGTCGACCACGCCCGGGCCGGCGGGCCGGTGCTGGGCATCTGCGGCGGGTTCCAGATGCTGTGCAAGCGCATCGAGGACACGGTGGAATCCGCGGCGGGGGAGGTCACCGGGCTGGGGTTGCTGGACGCCGACATCGCCTTCGCGACGGCCAAGGTCTTGCGCCGCTGGCAGCGGCCCCTGACCGGTTACGAAATCCATCACGGGCGCCTCGTCCGGTGCGCCGAGGACGCGTGGTTCTCCGTCGACTCGCAACTCCACGGCATCGCGCGCGGGGCGGTCTACGGAACCCACTGGCACGGGCTGCTCGACAACGACGACTTCCGTCGCGCGTGGCTCACCCGGGTCGCCGATGCGGCCGGGCGGAGCGGGTTCGTCCTCGCCGACACCAACGTCGCCGCGCGGCGCGATGCCCAGCTGGACGCGATCGCCGAGCTGCTGGCCGCCCATCTCGACGTCGACGCCGTCCTGGGCCTGCTGGACGGCCCGCCGCCGCGACGGCCGCAGCTCGCGACCCGGCTGCAGCCGTGAAACCTCGCGCGAGCTGGCCCATTGGCTGTAGCGTGCGTGGGTGCACTCGATGATGAACACGCTGGACGGATTTCCGGTCCCGGTGTCCGTCGCCGGCCCGGAAAAGGGCGTCGTCGTCGTCATCCTCGGCGACCAGGAGCGTGCGCCCGTCGCTTATGAGGCGGTATGCGAGCGCCTGCACACCGCTTCGCTGCGGACCGTCGTCATCGGCCTGGATCAACGGCTTACCGCCAAATCGGTGGTGGGCATACTCGACGCGCTGGGGATCCGCTGGGCCGTGGTCTTCGGCGACCGCGCCGGCGGTGAGCTGGCCTGGGAACTGGCGGCGACCCGGCTGGGCCGGTTCGTGGGTCTGATCGTCATCGACCGCGGGCATCCGCGGGTGCCCGACTCCACCGGGGTGGTCCTCGACGAGCACTGCCCGCCGGTCGAAATCGGCACCACGGTGCTGGTCAGCTCCGCGGCCGCCCGGGCGGCCGCCGCCGCGAGCCAGAGGTACGTCTACGCCGAATACCGCGTGGTGGACCTGGGCCGGCGCACCGTGCAGGAGTCGACGGCGCAGGTGGCCGCCGAGATCGTCTTGCGCACCAGCACCTGGTAGCCGCGGTGAGTGCCGCGAGCGGTCCGGGTTCCGCGATGTTGTCGCTTGCCGCGCTGGAACAGCTGGTGCAACGCGGCGTCGTGGACACCGTCATCGTGGCGTTCGCCGACATGCAGGGCAGGCTGGTCGGCAAGCGCGTGGCGGCCGGGCTCTTCGTCGACGAGGTGGCGGCGCACGGCGCCGAGTGCTGCAGCTACCTGCTCGCCGTCGACGTCGACATGAACACCGTGGCCGGGTATGCGATGTCGAGCTGGGAGACCGGCTACGGCGACATGGTGATGGCGCCGGACCTGTCCACCCTGCGGCTCATCCCGTGGCTCCACGGCACCGCGCTGGCGATCGCCGACCTCTGCTGGGCCGACGGCGCCGAGGTCGCCGTCGCGCCGCGGGCGATCCTGCGCCGCCAGCTCGACCGGCTGGGCGCCCGCGGGCTGATCGCCGACGTCGCCACCGAGCTGGAGTTCATCGTGTTCGACGAGTCGTACCGTCAGGCCTGGGCCGGCGGCTACCGCGCGCTGACCCCGGCCAGCGATTACAACATCGACTACGCGATGCTGGCGTCGTCGCGGATGGAGCCGCTGCTGCGCGACATCCGGCAGGGGATGCAGGGGGCGGGCCTGCGGTTCGAGGCGGTCAAGGGCGAATGCAACAGGGGCCAGCAGGAGATCGGCTTCCGCTACGACGAGGCGCTGGTCACCTGCGACAACCACGCCATCTACAAGAACGGCGCCAAGGAGATCGCCGACCAGCACGGCAAGAGCCTGACGTTCATGGCGAAATACGATGAGCGGGAAGGCAACAGCTGCCACATCCACCTGTCGCTGCGCGACCGGGACGGCGCTGCGGTGTTCGACGACGGCGGCCGCCCGCACGGCATGTCGGCCACGTTCGGCGGTTTCCTCGCCGGCCTGCTGGCCACCGTGCGCGAACTGACGCTGTTCTACGCGCCGAACATCAACTCCTACAAGCGGTTTGCCGAAGGCAGCTTTGCGCCCACGGCGGTGGCCTGGGGACTGGACAACCGCACCTGTGCCCTTCGGGTGGTGGGGCACGGGCGCAACATCCGCGTCGAATGCCGGGTTCCCGGCGCCGACGTCAACCCCTACCTCGCGGTGGCCGCGCTGATCGCCGGGGGGCTGTACGGTGTCGAACAAGGCCTCGAACCGCCCGCGCCTTACGCCGGGAACGCCTACGAGGCGACCGGACTCGAGCGGCTGCCCGCCACGCTGGCCGATGCGGCCGCGGCGTTGAAGGCGTCGGCGCTCGCGGGGGAGGCGTTCGGCGACGACGTCGTCGCGCATTACCTGAACAACGCTCGGGTGGAGCTGGCGGCCTTCAACGCGGCGGTCACCGACTGGGAGAGGATGCGTGGGTTTGAACGGCTGTAGGCGACCGGTAGTAGGCCTGACGGCATACCTCGAGCAGGTGCAGACCGGGATCTGGAATGTCGCCGCGGGGTATCTTCCGGCCGATTACTTCGAGGGCGTCGTCATGGCCGGCGGTATCGCGGTGCTGCTGCCGCCGCAACCGCTGGACGCCGACATCGCCGGCGCCCTGCTCGGCCGGCTGGACGCCCTGGTGATCACCGGGGGCTACGACCTCGATCCCGCCAGCTATGGCCAGCACCCGCACCCGGCCACCGACATGCCCCGCACCGAGCGCGACGACCTGGAATTCGCGCTGTTGCGCGGCGCGCTGGACCGAGGGCTTCCGGTGCTGGGCATCTGCCGCGGCGCCCAGGTGCTCAACGTCGCGTTCGGTGGCACGCTGCACCAGCACCTGCCCGACGTGCTCGGTCACGGCGGGCATCGGGCGGGCGACGGGGTTTTCACCAGGTTGCCGGTCCGCACCATGGCGGGCACCCGGCTCGCCGCGCTGCTCGGGGAATCCATCGACGCGCCCTGCTATCACCATCAGGCCATCGACACGGTCGGTGACGGCCTGGTGGTCAGCGCGACGGACGCCGACGGCGTCGTCGAGGCGGTGGAACTGCCCGGCGAGCCTTTCGTGCTTGCGGTGCAGTGGCATCCGGAGAAGTCGCTCGACGACCCGCGACTGTTCAAGGCGGTGGTGCAAGCCGCGCAATCGTATGCGGAAAGCCGATGAGCGTCACCCAACTGGTCAACCCGGCGACCGAGGAGGTGCTGACGTCGGTCGACCTCTGCGACGGCGCCGCGGTCGACGATGCCGTGGCGCGCGCCGCGGCGGCCCAGCGGCGCTGGGCGTGGTTGTCCCCGGCGCAACGCGCGGAAGGCCTGCGCGCCTTCGCCGCCGCCGTCGACGCCCACGCCGGCGAACTGGCCGCGCTGGAGGTGGCCAACTCCGGGCATCCGATCGCGTCGGCCGAATGGGAGGCCGGCCACGTCCGCGACGTGCTGACGTTCTACGCTGGTAGCCCGGAACGCTTGTGCGGCAGGCAGATTCCGGTCGCCGGCGGGCTCGACGTGACCTTCAACGAACCGCTTGGCGTGGTCGGCGTGATCACGCCGTGGAACTTCCCGATGATGATCGCGTCCTGGGGCATCGCGCCCGCCCTTGCCGCGGGCAACGCCGTGTTGGTCAAGCCCGCCGAATGGACGCCGCTGACCACGATCCGGCTCGGAGAGCTGGCGGTGCAGGCCGGGCTGGACGCGGACCTGCTGCAGGTGCTGCCCGGCAGGGGCGCGGTGGTGGGGGAGCGGTTCGTCACTCATCCGGGAGTGCGCAAGATCGTGTTCACCGGCTCCACCGAGGTGGGCAAGCGCGTCATGGCCGGCGCGGCGTTGCACGTCAAGCGGGTGACGCTGGAACTGGGCGGCAAGAGCGCCAACATCGTCTTCGCCGACTGCGACCTGCAACGCGCGGCGGCGACGGCCCCCGCCGGGGTTTTCGACAACGCCGGGCAGGACTGCTGCGCCCGCAGCCGGATCCTGGTGCAGCGCAGCGTTTATGACCGATTCATGGAACTGCTCGAGCCCGCGGTGAAGGGTATCGGCGTCGGGGACCCCGCCCACCGCGACACCGAGATGGGCCCGTTGGTGTCCGGCGCGCACCGCGACAGGGTGGCCTCCTACGTGCCCGACGACGCCCCCGTCGCCTTTCGGGGCACCGCGCCGTCGGGACCCGGATTCTGGTTCCCGCCAACGGTTCTCACGCCGCAGCGCACCGACCGCAGCGTCACCGACGAGATCTTCGGCCCGGTCGTCACCGTGTTGCCGTTCGACGACGAGCACGACGCCGTCGCGCTGGCCAACGACACCGCCTACGGCCTGTCGGGATCGATCTGGACCGACGACCTGTCCCGCGCGCTGCGGGTGTCGCGGGCGATCGAGTCCGGAAACCTGTCGGTGAACTCGCACTCGTCGGTCCGGTATAACACGCCCTTCGGCGGTTTCAAGCAGTCCGGGCTGGGCCGCGAGCTCGGCCCGGACGCACCACTGCAATTCACCGAGACCAAGAACGTTTTCATCGCGATCAGAGAGGAGGGCCGGCGATGACGGTCGACCTCTCCCGGCGGCTGGCGGGCAGGGTGGCGGTGATCACCGGCGGTGGCGGCGGCATCGGCCTGGCCGCCGGGCGACGGATGCGCGCCGAAGGCGCGACCATCGTCGTCGGGGACGTCGACCGCGACGCCGGCGCCGCGGCCGCCGAGGAGCTGTCGGGTTTGTTCGTGCCGACCGACGTTTCGGACGAAGGCGCGGTCAACGCGCTGTTCGATGTGGCGGCCGAGGCCTACGGCTGGGTCGACGTCGCGTTCAACAACGCCGGCATCTCACCCCCCGAGGACGACCTGATCGAGAACACCGAACTTGCCGCTTGGCAACGGGTCCAGGACGTCAACCTCACATCGGTGTACCTGTGCTGCCGGGCCGCGCTGCGGCACATGGTGCCCGCCGGCAAGGGCTCGATCATCAACACGGCGTCGTTCGTCGCCGTGCTGGGATCGGCGACGTCGCAGATCTCCTATACCGCCTCCAAGGGCGGGGTGCTGGCGATGTCGCGGGAACTGGGCGTGCAGTTCGCCCGGCAGGGCATCCGCGTCAACGCCCTGTGCCCGGGGCCGGTCAACACGCCGTTGCTGCAAGAGCTTTTCGCCAAAGACCCCGAGCGGGCCGCGCGCCGACTGGTGCACGTGCCGGTGGGCCGCTTCGCCGAACCCGACGAAATCGCCGCCGCGGTGGCCTTTTTGGCCAGTGACGACGCGTCGTTCATCACCGCGTCGACGTTCCTGGTCGACGGCGGCATCAGCTCGGCCTACGTCACCCCGCTCTGACTATGCGACGGTGCCGCGGTAGACGGCAGCGGGTGCCGTGGCCGTCGCCCAGGCCTCCGGCGCCGACAGCGTCCCGATCGACGTGCCGCGACCGAGCCGGGCTGTGGACGCCGGGCGGCCCGGCTTTCTGAGCAGCGCGCACAGGGCCGCCTGCTTGTTGAGGGCATTCAGGTGCTTGATCGCGGAGTCCGACGGCGCCGACAGCGAACTAAGCCTCGACAGCGACGACGTCGCCGGCGCGAGCGACGCATCGAAGGACGTCAGCGGTGACACCGAAAGCGCCTGCAGCGCTTCGGGAATCGCCGACATCACCCGAGCGCCGGCCGCTACGACGTCCGGCGCCGACTTCAGCGCCCAGGTGCCCGCGCCGTGGTTGCCCGGCGGCGAGGCGAACGGCGTCACCGCCGCCGCCACGGCCGCGGCGCCGGCGTAGGGATACATGGCGGCGGCGTCGCGGGCCCACATCCGCTCGTACGCCGCGTCGGTGTCCGCGATCGCCGGGCTCTTCTGCCCCAGGCAGTTCTCGTCGGCCAGCGACCGCCGCCGCGCGCGGTTGGCGGTGATCGCCGGTGGGGGCACCATCGCCTCGCGCGCCGACTGATGGGCGCCGGCGGCCGCCGCGAGCCCGGTCGCCGCTTGGTGAGCCTGCGCGGCGACGGCGTCCAGCCAGTCGGTGTAGGGTGCCGTGTGGCATCCCGCCGCCGGCTTTGCGGTGACGGCGCGGTAGTCGGCCGCCGCCGTGCTCAGCCGGACGGCCAGCCGCTCCCAGGCCGTGGCGGCCCGGATCATCGGGTCCGCGCCGGGACCCGAATAGATCAGCCCGGAGTTGATTTCCGGTGCCAGCGTCGCGAAATCCATTACAACCTCTGCTTTGACATGGACTCTCCCCTGGAATAGACGCAGGGGTTACACGGCCGGTTCGCTGAGTGATCAGCGACGGGCGACGCAGAACCGGGTCAAGATATCGCGGTCGGGCCGGACGGCCGCGGGTGCGCGGGGAGAGGCGCCGCTGGGCTGAAACCCCAACCCGGAGAACGAGACCGGCAGCGGCGAACCGACCGATTGCGGTGACAAGCGGCTCCACGCCGGTGGCCGGTCCTTCGTCATCCAGATGCTGTGGAACGGCTTCCCGTTGGTCGGCGCGGAGTGCCGCGATGCGCGCAGCTGCAGCTGGCCGGCGGGCGCGCCGACGTCCGGGGATCCCTGAGACCAGGCCGCCGGCTCCGGCAGCGCCTCCGCGGCGAATGGGGGGCGCAACGCCGAACCCGCGACGAGGGCAACGAATGCCCCGAACGCGGCGACGATCGCGATGGCGGACTGCCATCGCCGAGTTCCACCGGCGCCTCGGACTGTCACAGTGGCCCGAATCTACAACGCGGAGCCGGATGAACGATCGGAGCGAGCTGTGAAAACGCTGCGGGGATCGATGAGCTCGTTGAAGTCGGCCACGCTGTAAACGCCCTCGACGTAGTCGAACGACCCCCGTTCGAGCACTTCCCGTGCGGCACGAACCACGGCGGTCAGGGCGGCGCGGCAAAACGACGTGCCGATCGTCACCCTGCGCACGCCGAACTCCTCGAGTTCGGCGAGGGTGAAGCGGGCGGCCCCGATGCCGGCCACGTAGTTGACCGGTTTGGTGACGCTGCGGCAAACCAGACGGAGCGCCGGCTCATCGGGAAGACCGGGCGCGTACAGCACGTCGGCGCCGGCGGCTTCGTATGCCCGCAGCCTCGACAGCGTGTCATCGAGGTCGGGACGGCCGCGGATGAAGTTCTCCGCGCGGGCGGTCAGGGTGAAGGGATAGGGCAGCGCCCGCGCGGCTTCGACGGCCGCCCGCACTCGTTCGACCGCGAGCGCCGCGGGAAAGATCGGCTGGTCGGGCCGGTACGTCGCGTCCTCGATGGATGCTCCCGCCAGGCCGGCCTCGCCCGCGAGCCGCACGGTTTCCGCCACCGCGTCGGGCGAGTCGCCAAAGCCGTTCTCCAGGTCCGCGGTCACCGGCAGCGGTGTCGCGTCGACGATGGTGCGCACGTGTGCGAGCGTTTCGTCCCTGCTGACCGCGCCGTCGCCGTCGCGCCGGCCCAGCGAGAACGCCAGGCCGGCGCTCGTCGTCGCCAGTCCCTCGAATCCCAGGTTGGCGAACAGTCGCGCGGTCCCGATATCCCAGGGATTCGGCAGCACGAGCACCTCGTCGCCGGTGTGCAGACGCCGGAATTGTTCGCCGCAGCGGGCTCGATCTGCGTCGTCCATGGACTCAGGTCTAGCGCGGGCCACCGACAACTCAGGCACCGCTGACGCGGTGGAAAACGATGAAGGGGATGGCCATCTCGGCCGGGGTGGCCGCGCCGTGAAAGCCTATGAGGCGAGCCGTTTCCGGGGGCTCGTGGCCGGTCGCCAGCACGGCGGCGTCGCCGGTGCAGACGACGACGACGTCGCCGATCCGCGGCAGGTGCGCCGGGTTGACCGGCCCGAACATGCCGGTGGCCACCGCCTGCTCGCGGGTGTAGACCGCCGCCCGCCCGCCGAGCGCCTCGCTCCACGCGGACCGCACGTCCGCGGCGGCCCCCGGCTCGGTGTGCAGGTAGCGCACCCGGGCCTCGCCGGCGACCACCCGCACCCCCTCGCCCAGGCGGGGATCGGCGTCGAGGTCGACGCGGGCGTCCGGCGGGACGTTCAGCCCGCCGTGGTCGGCGGTCACCAGCAACGCCGCGTCGGGCGGCAGCGCCTCGACCAGCCTGGTGAGTAGGGCGTCCACGCGGGCCGCCGCCTCGCGCCACTGGTCGGAACCGATGCCGAACAGGTGGGCCGCGGTGTCCAGGTCGGCGGTGTACCCGTAGACCAGCCCCGGCGCCGCCTTCAGTTCCCCGGCCAGCGCCGCGGCGTAGTCGTCCGTCGGCCGTGTCGGGCGGAATTCGGCGCCGCCGTACGCGGCGTCGGTCAGGCCGCTGCCGATGAACGCCGCGGGCAGCACGGCGCGCGCGCCGATGCCGGCCTGCTCCAGCCGTTGGAACCAGGTGGGCAGCGGCTGCCATTGGGCGTGCGGCGGGTCGTCGCGCCACAGGATGTGGTTGAGCACCCGATCGGTGCCCGGCACGTTGAGCGTGAAACCCAGGATGCCGTGCTCGCCGGGCCGGGCGCCGGTGCCCAGGGACACCAGGCTGCTCGGCGTGGTCGACGGGAAGGTACAGCTGAGTTCGGTGAGCCGCCCGGTCTCGCCGGCGAGCACCGAGGCGAGCAACGGCGCCCTGAAAGTCAATGAGCCGGCCAACTGCGGCAGCAGGTGCCAGCCCAGCCCGTCCACCAGCACGACCGCGACGCGATCTTTCGCGCCGACCGACTCCGCCAGACCGAGGCGGTCGACCGCGCCGGGGGCACCGAGCAGCGCGGCCGCGGCGGGCAGCACGTCGCAGATCGAATCGGGCACGGGGGCAAGACTAGGCAAGACTAGACGTGCGCCAGCCGTTGGCTGGTCACCCGCAGCTGACGTTGGGTGCTGTCGGCGAGCGCGCGAACCTGCTGCGGCGACAGCCGGCCGCACAGCCGGCCCCAGTGCACCGCGACCCGGTCGCCGACGGCGACGTCGGGCACCGCGCTGTAGCCGTCGGCCCATACCTCGAGCGGGCGCGCGCAGGGTTCGGACAGCGTTAGCGCCCGGCCGTCCCACAGCAGGTTCCGGCATGACACCTCGACGTCGTCGCCGTCACGGGAAACCACTGTGCCCCAGGTGATTCGGCAGTTGTCGAGCACGCTGAGCGGACGCTCGTCCATGCTTCCGTTTTTAAGCCCCAGAAACCTCGTCCAGGGATACACGCCGAACACGTGGAAGCAGTGATTGCCGGCGGCCTCGTGCGCCAGGTCCGCCGACAGGTGTGACCAGTAGCGGCCGGCTTGTGGGCCGATGATCGCCAGCAAGGCGTCGAAGAAGTCTCGCGGGTCCAGGTCGGCGCCAACGCCGCCGCCGAGCCAATAGGATTCGACGAGCCGGAAATCCAGCGGGTCGGCGATGCCGGTCAGCCGGGACAGGACTTGCAGGTAGGGCCAGGCCCCGGAGAACGTGGTCGCCGCGCGGCGCATCTCGTCGACGGAACCGTCCCGCAGGGTGGCCCCGAGTGGGGGCCCGCAGTAGCCCAGGGCGTTCGGGGCGTACGCGTAGCGGGCGAACATCTCGGCACCCCGGGTATCGGTCAAGTGCGCCCCACGAGCTTCACCGCGTCACGGTGCATGCGGCCGAAGTTGTAGTACGCCGCGCACGCCCCCTCGGGGGAGACCATGCACGTCCCGATCGGGGTCTCGGGCGTGCACGCGGTGCCGAAAACCTTGCACTCCCAGGGCTTGAGCACGCCCTTGAGCACCTCGCCGCACTGGCAGGCTTTGGGGTCGGCGACCCGCACGCCGGGCATCGCGAACCGCAGCTCGGCGTCGAACTCCGCGAAATCGTCGTGCAGGCGCAGCGCGCTCTGCGAGATGAATCCCAGCCCGCGCCATTCGAAGTGCGGGCGCAGCGCGAACACCTTGCCCATCAGCGCCAGGGCGGCCGGGTTGCCGTGCTCGGGCACCACCCGCTTGTACTGGTTCTCGACCTCGCAGCGGCCCTCGCGGATCTGGGTCAGCAGCATCGCGACCGCCGCCAGAATGTCCAGCGGCTCAAACCCCGCCACCACCAACGGCTTTCGGTACACCTCCGGCACGAACCGGTAGGGCCGATTGCCCACCACCGTCGACACGTGCCCGGGACCGATGAAACCCGACAGCCGCAGGTCCGGTGACTCCAGGATGGCCTTGATCGGCGGCACGATCGTGACGTGGTTGCAGAAGACGCTGAAATTGGGCATTCTCAGGTCGCGGGCCCGCACCAGCGTCACCGCGGTCGAGGGCGCGGTGGTCTCGAAACCGATGGCGAAGAACACCACCTGCTTGTCGGGGTTGTCGACCGCGATCTTCAGCGCGTCCAGCGGGGAGTAGACGAACCGCACGTCGGCGCCCCGCGCCTTGGCGTCCAGCAGGCTGCCGTGCGAGCCGGGCACCCGCATCATGTCGCCGAAACAGGTGAAGATCACGTCGGGTTGGCCGGCCAGCCACATCGCGTCGTCGATGCGGCCCATCGGGATCACGCAGACCGGGCAGCCCGGGCCGTGCACCAGCTCGACGTTGTCGGGCAGCAGGTGTTCGATGCCGTGCCGGTAGATGGTGTGGGTGTGGCCGCCGCACACCTCCATGAACTTGAACTGGTCCTGCCCGCTGCCGGCCAGATGCCCGATGGCGCCCAGCAGCTTGCGCGCGGCGGCCGGATCACGGAACTCGTCAACGAATTTCATTGTGCGCCTTCCTTAGACGATGGCCGATGAGTCGAAGGCTTCCATCTCGGTGGTATACGCCTCGCCGAGTTTCTTGATGGCGGCCAGGGTGAGCAACGCCTCCGTCTCGTCGATCTTGGCCATGGCGAACCCGACGTGCACCAGCACCCACTCGCCGGGCTCGGGCATGTCGTCTTCGAGCAGCCGCACGCTGATCGTGCGCTGGACGCCGCTGACGTCGATCTTCGCCAGATAGTTGGCGGGGTCGGTGATTTCGACGATCCGGCCCGGAATCCCAAGACACATCTCTCGCTACTCCTATACTCAGCAGATCCGTGGCAGCGGGTCGCCGACGAGCATGTCGACCATCCGGGTGCCGCCGAAGCCGGTGCGCAGCACCACGCTTTCGGCCGGTTCGGTGACGATTTCCCCCACCTCGGCCGCGTCGGCCCCCAGTGGGTGCGACCGCAACGCGGCCAGCCCGGCCTCGGCCTCCTCCGGCGCGACGACGGCGACGAACTTGCCCTCGTTGGCGACGTACAGGGGATCGATGCCGAGCAGCTCGCAGGCGCCATTCACCATGGGCCGCACGGGTAGCCGCTCCTCTTCCAGCAGCACCCCCAGGCCGCAGGCCTGGGCGAGTTCGTTGCACACCGTGCCGACCCCGCCGCGGGTCGCGTCGCGCATCCACCGGGTGGACGGGGCGGCCGCCAGCAGCAGTTCCACCAGCGGGCTGACCGACGCGGTGTCGGAGACGATGTCGGCCTCGATCGCCAGGTCGCCGCGGGCGAGCATGACGGCCATGCCGTGGTCGCCCATCGACCCCGACAACAGCACCTTGTCGCCGGTGCGCACCGACGAGGGCGCGAGCGTGCGGCCCACCGGGATGACACCGGCCCCGGTGGTGGTGACGAACAGCCCGTCGGCCGCGCCCTTGGGCACCACCTTGGTGTCACCGGTGACGATCTGCACACCCGCGGCCGCGGCCGCGGCGGCCATGTCGGCGACGATCTCCTTCAACTCGGCGATCGGCAAGCCCTCTTCGATCACGAACGCCGCCGAGATCCACGACGGCACGGCCCCGGCCATCGCGAGGTCGTTGCAGGTGCCGTGGACGGCCAGCTCACCGACCGACCCACCGGGAAAACGCCTGGGCTGCACCACAAACGAGTCCGTCGACATCGCCAGGCGCTCGCCACCGGGCAACGTCAACACCGCGCCGTCACCCAACGACTCCAACAACGGGTTGCGGAAGGCCTCCAGGAACACCGCGTCCACCAGCGCCGCCGAGGCCTTGCCGCCCGCGCCGTGGGCCAGGGTCACGTGGTCGTCGAGCAACCGGGGGCGGCGCCTGCGGAACGACTCGATCCGCTCGATCACCTCGCCCTCGGCGAACCGCGGCCCCGAGGAAAGATATTCGCCCGCTGACTTATTCATGCCGCCCCCAATCCTCGATCGCCGCCGAGATGTTGGTGCAGGCTCAACCACAGCTGGTAGCCCAGCAGCGCCTGCGATTCCTGAATGCGGTGCACGCTCTGCGAGCGAACGACGAAGCAGGCGTCCACGTCGGGGTTGTTGGCGAACGCGCCGCCGTCGTAGCCGGCGAAACCGACGGTGTACAGCCCGCGCCGACGCGCCTCGGCGAGCGCCGCGAGCAGGTTGGGCGACCCGCCGCTCGTCGACATGGCGATGGCGATGTCACCGGCCTTCGCCCGGGCGATCAGCTGACGGGCGAACACCAGCTCGAACCCGACGTCGTTGCCCAGCGCGGTCATGACCGCCTGGTCGGCGGTCAACGGCCACGCGGGCAGCGGCTGCCCGAGCGGCGGCCGGGCGAACAGCCGCGCCAACGTGGTGGAATCGGTGCAGCTGCCGCCGTTTCCGAAGGTGAACAACCGCCCGCCCGCCGCGAAGCGGCGCGCCATCTCGGTGGCGGCCGCCTCCAGCAGGTCGGCGTTGGCCTCGAGGGTGGAGCGGCGCAACGCCAGGCTCTCGGCGGCTTTCGCCTGCGCGGAGGCCGCCAGGTCGGCCAGCAGCGACTCGGGGTCGTCCTCCTGCGCGTCGATGAACGGATACAGGAAGTTGGTGGGCTCGTCGGTCATCGGACGTCCTCCTCGTCGCCGACGCGGCTGATCGCCGTGCCCGCGTGCACCAGGACCAGGTCGCCGGCGGCGACCGGGTCGACGAGGGTGGTGATCACGTTCTCCATGCCCCGCGACGTGCGCACCGCCGCCTGCCCGTCGGCCGACGCCGTCACCACCTCGCCCAGGCGACCCTCGTCGCTGCACGTGACGCAAACCGATTCGGTGCACTCGGGTTTGAGCAACCCCGAGTGTTCGAAGCACACGTGGGTCAGCTCCCACAGCAGGTGATAGAACAGCACGAAGCCGCCCGTCGCGGGCACCCGCGGGTCGGGGTCGTCGAGCCACAGCACGTGGTCCGCCATCCCTGCTGCCGGCCGCTCGCCGCTGCCGATCCAGATCGTGGTGGCGCCCCAGGCCGGGCTGCGCCGCATCACGGAGCGGACCTGTGCGTCGTCGGCGCCGGAGACCGCGACCACGATGTCGCCGGGCCGCACCGACACCCGCGCCAGGTCCACCAGGTCGGGTCCGGTCAGCGCCACCGCGGGCAGGGCCCGCTTGCCCATGATCACCGGATGCACGAATTCGACCGCGATGTGCAGCGCATGCGGCTCCCACGACGGCGCGATCGACCACATCGTCGCGCCCGCGGCGAAGCGCTTCGCCAGCGTGAACGCGGTGGCGGCCAAATCCTCGGCCAATCCGGCGCCCAGCCCGCGGTCGATGGCGGTGGTTGTCATCGGTCCCCCTCTGCCCATCCCTCTTCAGTTCCCCTCAGCATCGAGATCGCGGCCTGGCCCAGCGCCAGCCCGCCGTCGTTCGGCGGAACAATGCGGTGGGTCAGCACCTCGAACCCGTTGCGCCGCAGCCGCTTCCGGCATGCGCGCAGCAACAGCACATTCTGGAAAACCCCGCCGGTCAGGCCGACGAGCCGGGTCTCGCCGGCCACCTGGGCGACCACCTTGGCGACGGCGTCCGCAACCGCCTCGTGGAACGCGGCGGCCAGCGGCGCGGGTGGGGTACCGGCGTACAGCGCGGCCACCATCGTCTGCACCATCGTGGTGGGATCGATCACCCCGTCGGTCCGCACCGTCAGCGGCAGCGACGGGCCTGTCCCCGGATCGTCGGGCACCGACTCGGCGAGCGCCTCGAGCTCGATGGCGGCCTGGCCCTCGTAGTCGATCCGGTGGCGCACTCCGAGCAGCGACGCGACCGCGTCGAACAGCCGGCCCATGCTCGAACACGGCACACACCCGGTGCCGCTCTCCAATTGCGAACGGGTGAGGCGCAATTCGTCCGGGGTCGCGGCGGCGACGGGTGCGAGGTCGGGGGTCCAGTCGATGTCGGCCGTCCACAATTGCGACAGCGCCATCCGCCACGGGTTGCGCACCGCGGCGTCACCGCCGGGCAGCGGGACCGGCAGCAGGTGGCCGACGCGAACGAATCGGTGGCTCTCGGTCCCGAGGGCGAGAATCTCGCCGCCCCAGATGGTTTGGTCGCAGCCGTAGCCGGTTCCGTCGAACGAGACCCCGATGACGGGCTCTCCGATGCGCCCGTGCTCGGCCAGCAGCGAGACCACGTGCGCGTGGTGGTGCTGGGCGAGGTCCAGCGGCCGGTCGCCCGCGTGGCGCTCGGCCCAGTTGCGGGTGTGGTAGCCGGGGTGCAGGTCGGCGGCCAGGCGCGCCGGCGTGCCGCGTATCCCGGTGAGCTGACCCACCGCGCGCTCGAACGCCCGCAGCGTCTCCCAGGTGGCCATGTCGCCGATGTGGCCGGACAGGTACGCGCGGGAGCCGTCGGTGAGGCAGAAGGTGTTCTTCAGTTCCCCGCCCACGGCGAGCACGGCCGGGCCCGCCTGCCCGAGATCGACCGGCAACGGCGCGAAGCCGCGGGACCGGCGGATCGGCAGCTCCCGGGCCCCTTTCTCGTCTCTGACGACGCGCACCACCGAGTCGTCGCACGGGACGTGGATCGGCCGGTCGTGGTCGAGTACCGCGTCGCACAGCGCCGGAAGCCGTTGGGCGGCATCGTCATCGGTGAAGCAGATGGGCTCGTCGGAACGGTTCGCGCTGGTGAGCACCAGGGCGTCGGGCACCGGCCCGGCGGCGCCAGGCACGGGCGCCAGCAGCAGGTGATGGACGGGGGAGTACGGCAGCATCAGGCCGAGCCGCGGGCTGCCGGGCGCGACGGCGTCGGCGACGGGCGCGCCCCGGCGCCGCCTCAGCAGCACGATCGGGCGGGCTGGGCCGGTCAGCACCGCGGCCTCGTCGGCGTCGAGGTGCGCGTAGCGGCGCGCGACGTCGAGGTCGCGGACCAGCATGGCGAAAGGCTTGGCGCCCCGCGACTTTCGCGCCCGCAGCGCCGCGACCGCCGCCTCGTCGTCGACCGCGCAGGCCAGGTGGTAGCCGCCGATGCCCTTGACAGCGACCACCGCACCCACCGCCAGCGCGCGTTGGGTGGCCGCCAGCGCGGCGTCCGACCCGGCGACGGATCCGGCCGATGACGAAAACCGCAGCGACGGACCGCAATCGGGGCAGGCGATCGGCTGCGCGTGGAACCGGCGATCGGCCGGATCGTGGTATTCGGCGGCGCAGCGCTCGCACATGGCGAATGCCGACATCGTGGTGGCCGGCCGGTCGTACGGCAACTCGCGGATGATGGTGAACCGCGGCCCGCAGTTGGTGCACGTCACGAACGGGTGCCGGTAGCGCCGGTCGCGCGGGTCGAACAGCTCGCCGACGCAGTCGTGGCACACCGCGATGTCGGGCGGGATCGGGGTCTTGAAGGTGTGAGCGCCCGTGATCGTCCGGCTCTCCACGATCCGGAACCCCCGGTCCGTCGCGCCGGTCGCGACGTCGGTGACGCTGACGGTGCTGATCCGGGCCAGCGGCGGGGCCTCGGCGCGCAGCCGGCGGGCGAATTCGTCGACGCGGGCGCGCTCGCCCTGCACCTCGAGGAAGACGGCGCCGGAATCGTTGCCGACGAAGCCGGCCAGGCCCAGCTCGCTGGCGATGCGGTGCACGAAAGGACGGAAGCCGACCCCCTGGACAACACCGGTCACGGTGAAGCGCTGCCGGACGTCGTCCGATCGCAGCAGCAGGGGGGATTCGGTCATCTCAACCGCCCTCCGGGCTGACTGTCGGGTCGGCGCGGCCCCTGCCCATCAGCTCGAGGCCGGCCATCGCCTGCTCGGCGCCGGCGCGGTCTGTCTTTTCGACGGCGAAGCCCATGTGGATGATTATCCAGTCGCCGGGCGCGAACGTCTCCTCCGGCAACATGCCGACGTTGACCCTGCGCTGCTCGCCGGTGACATCGACCAGCGCGAGCTGGCCCTCGTAACCGTCCAGCATCCGGATCACCTGACCCGGTATCCCCAGGCACATCAGCGGTCCTCCCGCGCGGCCGTTTGCAGCGCCGCGACTATTTCCTCGACGGCCCGCGCGGCCCGCGGGACGGCCCTGGCCACGGGCTCGGTCAGGCCGATGCCCTCCTCGACACTGCCCGCCTCGCACCCGACGACGACCGTGTAGGGCGGACTGCCGCCCAGGGCCCGCAGGCTGGCGAACACCGCGGCGGGATCCATGCTGTGACCGTCGACACCGGCCGTGCCGGAGCCCGATTCATGGTCGGCCTGGAACACGTGCAACGTGCCGGGGTTGCCTCGGCTGGGTACGGCGTCGACGAGGACCAGGGTGTCCCAGTCCTCGAGCAGGTCGTAGGCCAGGTGCATGCCCCTGATGCCGTAGTCGGTGACGCGGACGCCCGAATCGCCCTGCGGGATCTCGGCGTTGCGGACCACTTCCGAGCCGAACCCGTCGTCCCCCAGGAAGATGTTGCCGATCCCGGCCACCAGGATGCGCGCTGTCATCGGGTCGCCCAGGCGGCTACATCCGCCTCAGTTTCAGGTAGCGGCGGGCGTCGGGAATCGACGCCAGCCCCAACACCAGTCCGATCCCGACCACCAACGCGATGATGGCGAGGAATATCCAACCCAAGACTTCCATTTCGAACTCCTTTCACGTCGCGGGTTGCGAGGCTTCGAGCGGCTCCACTTCGTCGGGGGAGAAGTAGAGATAGCGGCCGTACCAGTCGTGCAGCTCGGCGGCGGGGTCGTCGTCGACGACGACCGCGACGTGTTTGTTGCCCTCGACGTCCTCATGCACCGACGTGACGCGGGCGGTCTTGCCGGCGACGAAGATGTCCTGGGCGTCGGCATTGCGCCGCGGCCGCAACCGGACCCGGCTGCCGCGCGCGACCCGGACCCCGTTCACCAGCACCGCGTCGACCTCGGGACGAACCGCGTTGTCGGCCAGCGGATCCCACCAGTCGACCCCCTCGGGGATCTCGGGCACCAGACCCGGGATCGCGTGGGGGTCGCGCAACACACCGTGCAGGCGCGCCATCGACTCGGGCGACATCGCGTCGCACTGGTCGATGATGTGCGCGGCCCGCGGATCGGTGGCCCGCGCCTGCGCCTTCTCCTCCTCCGTCATCGTCATCACGCGCAGCGTGAGAATCTCGTCGATCTCCGTGCAGTCGTACAGGGCCGTGCCGCTCTGTTCGGCGACCTCCGGGTGGTCGTAGAGGATGATCGGCGAGATCAGCAGGATGTCCCGGGTGCCCTCGGGGCCCGCCAGCACGGGGAAGCAGCGGTGCCGGCCACACCGCGACACCGCGTCGGCGGCGCCCGGCGGCGGTTCGAGCAGCGAAACGAACTCGCCGCCAACGACTTCGGCGATGATGTGGGTGCCGATCATCGAGCGGGCAATCACGGAGTCTTTTCCGTCGGCTTTGTCGCCGACGGCCTCCCCGACGTTGCCGACCCGCACCGACACCCGGCGCAGGCCGCCGTCCGGCTCGCCGGAGACGGTCAGCAGTCCGAGCACCTCCTGGCGCCGGCGCACCAGGCGGCCGCCGTCGAGGTATTCGACCTCGGTTGCCGCGTCGGCCACGAACGGCAACGCGCACGGCAGGTCCTCGAATGCGAGCGGGCCGAACGACCGCTCGCATTCCACCGCCTCGTCCCAGGTCAGCCACGACCCGGCCGGGGTGGTCAGCTCGCCGACCGGCTCGAACTCGCCGTGGGCGAATTCCCGCTCGGCCCGGCGGTGCTGCAACTGCAGGAACCGCACCACCACGGTCAGCGCCCGGCCCCCGTCTACCAGGAACTCCGCCGCGAGGCTGTCGTCCTCGCCCAGGCCCGCGTCCGCGGCGCCGGGCGGGCCCAGAACGCCGAACTGCCAACGCGACTGATTCTTGCTCGACGTCCCCCGGTACGGGTAGAGCAGATAGCCCTCGTACAGCACCGCGTCGGCGACGGCGCGGGCCCGGTCCCAATTCGAGGTCACCGCGTCGTCTCCCGGTCGGTGTCCAACAGCGAGGTGACCGCGTGGTCGAGGTCGAGCAGCCCCTGCGCCGACTTGTAGGCGGCCAGGGCCACTACGGTTTCGTGGCTCAGCCGCACCCAGCCGGTGTTCGGGTAGTGCTGCGCGATCAGCTCCCGCCACACCGTGATCGGCATGTCGTAGCGATACTCGCAGTCCCACGGCACCTGCTGGACCGAGAACCCGCGTTCGGATTTGACGAAAATGGTTCCGCTGAAGAGGAATTGCAGGGGCAGCGCGCCGTCGCGCAGCGCGTGCAGGTACTTGGCGGCGGCGACCTCGAAGTCGTAGGTGCAGTCCAGGGGCAGGGCGACCGTCGTGTTGCCGGCGAAGCCGGGCACCATCGCGGTGGCGTGCTGCCAGAGGAAGGTGCGCTGGGTGGTGGCCCAGCGTTCGCGCGGCCCGAACAAGTCGAGCAGGCCGGCCTCCTCCTCCTTTGAGTAGGAACGCCGCAGCGGTTCGATCCTGACCTGGCAGCGCAGCGAGATCGCGTGCACGGGGTCGTCCCCGCCGGCCGCGACGCTGACGCGCGCGGTCAGCACCGGGCTGACGGAAAACGGCTCGGGCGCCACGTCGAGCACCGCGAAGTTCACGTCCACGTGCTCCCCGGTCATGGCGGTGTCCCCGGCGTCCCCGGCGTCCCCGGTGTCTCGATGGCGCGGGCCTTGATGTCGGCAAAGAAGCGGTCGATGAAGGCCCGGGCCTCCTGGCCACCGTCGAACCCCCGCCACATCGTGCGCAGGCGCCCGACGAACTCGTAGCAGGCGTCGATCGGAACCAAATAGCTTTGCGGTTCGGCGTTCTCGTCTTCCGGGACCCGGACCAGCAGCGCCTCGACGTCATCGGCCAGGAGGCGCGCCCGCGGGTCGGCGCCGCCGACGGCGTTCCACGCGTCCAGGTCGAGCTCGGATTCGCACGCGCCGGCCGGGCCGGGGTAGAACGCGACCGTGCGCCCGAGCTCCGAGTTGGTGAAGAAGAAGGCGACGCCGACCGGGATCTGCAGCGCCTCCCACGCGCGCCGGTCCAGGGCGAAGCCCGGAAACGCCAGATAGCGGTCCGGCACCGCGCGATACCGCAGCTCGGCCTGCGAGTCGGTGAACAGCAGATAACAGGCCCGGCAGACGCACATCAGCTGCCGCGCAGCGACGTTCACCACGTGCTGGTGCTCGTCGGCGATCGCCTCCGCGCACATCTCGCACCTCTC
>Ga0335070_10001063_pt1 | contig 31433 bp, 26 predicted proteins | sample Lox_Sample_13_FD_206722 | JGI IMG/M metagenome (GOLD analysis project Ga0335070, IMG submission 206722) | Soil microbial communities from Loxahatchee National Wildlife Refuge, Florida, United States - Lox_Sample_1.3 | ecosystem: Environmental > Terrestrial > Soil > Wetlands | place: USA...
CGCGGCGGCGCCGCGCCGGAGGCGGGCGCCAGCACGCGGAAGGACACCGTCAGCACGGCGGCCGGCTCGGCCGGGTTCGTGAAGTCGCCGGCGATCTCGACGACCGAAGGCTCGATTTCCGCGGCGACGGGGATCCCTTCGCCGGGCTCGACGACGTCCCGGACCCAGTCGGCGTTCTTCAGATACCCGCGGATGGCCGACGTCACCATCCACGACGCCGGCGCCGCGAAGCTCGCGTACGGGTCGCGCTCGATGCCGTGCGCGCCGACGCGGTACACGAGCTCGGAACCGGCGTACGCGGGGGCCGCTTCCGCCCGGCGGAGAGACAGCACGCGCGTCGCCCCCTGGGGCGGCGACGTCCGTGGCGGCGGTCCGTCGATCGTGAAGGTCTGCGGGACTTGCGGGAGCTTCGACGCGCAGGCGGCGCCGAGCAGCAGCGCCGCGGCGAGGGCGGCGGCGCGGCGGGCCCGATTCGGCTCGGGACGGAAGGCGGCGTGCGGCATCACTTCTTCTCCTCCTGCAGCGCGGGAGCGGGCGGCGGCGCCGGCCCGAAGAGGAACCCGGACGGGTAGCGCTTCAACTGCTCGAGCGCCTCGTTCAGACTGCGCGCCGCGTCGCGCGTGCCGGCGAGCGTGTCGTTCAGAGCACGCACGTCGACGCCGGCGAGCTTGTCGAGGAGCGCCGACAGTCTGGCGTCGAGGTTGTCGAGCAGCCGGTTGGCGTCGCTCCCGACCGCGTCCAGCTTCATGGCCTTCAGGTCCGTGCGGGCGTCCTGGGCGAGCCCCTGGATCTCGCGGATCGCGGAACCGGCGTCCTGGATCGTCGTGTTGGCGCTGCGCGAGAGCTCCGCGACGTTGAGCTTGTTGATGTTCTGCAACGTGCCGTCGGCGGTGTCGAGGAGCCGGGTGAGGCTGCGCGAGAGGCCCCCGACGTCGAGCTTCTCCAGGTTCGCGAGCGTCCGGTCCACCGACGCGAGCAGGCGCCCGAGCTGGCTCGGTGCGGACGGGACGTACAGATACTTCGGCGTCCAGGGCACGTGGAGCGGCGGATACAGCTTCGGGTCGAGCGTCTGGAGCGCGATGATGCTGGAGCCGGTGATGCCGTTCGTCTGCACCACGGCGCGCAGGCCCTGGTCCACGACCTTCCGGACGTCCGCCTTCCAGTCCGTGCCCCAGGCCCGCGGCGTGATGTCCTGCTTGACCGCGCAGCGGACGACGACGCAGGCCGGCGGCTTCGCCTCGTAGAGATTCCAGCTGAAACCGACCTCGACGACCTTGCCGACCTCGACGCCGCGCAGCGTCACGACCGAGCCGACCGAGAGCCCCTCGACGTCTCCCGTCGTGTAGGTCTCGAACTCGTGCGTGGGCTGGAAGGCGCTCCGGATCCCGAAGAGGAAGAGGGCGGCGAGCACGATCGCCACCCCCACCGTCACGAAGATCCCGATGCGCAGCGCGCTCGCCTTTTCGCTCATGAGGTCCGACTCTCCTCGCCTCCCGCCGCGGCCGGGTCGGCCTGGCGCAGAAAGAACTGACGGACGTACGGGTCCTTCGCATGATCCCGCAGGTCCGCGGGATTGCCCTCGGCGATCATGGTCTTCGTCCGCGCGTCGAGCATGACGCAGCGGTCCGCGATCGCATAGATGCTCTGAAGCTCGTGGGTCACCACGACGAACGTGATGCCGAGCCCCTTCGACAGCTCGAGAATCGTCCGGTCGAGACCGGCCGACGTGATCGGGTCGAGGCCGGCGGACGGCTCGTCGAGGAAGAGGATCCCGGGGTCGAGCGCCATCGCCCGCGCGATCCCGGCCCGCTTCTGCATGCCTCCCGACAGAGCCGACGGCTTCCGGGCAGCGGCGTCGAGCAGCCCGACCTGGTTGAGCTTCGCCGCGGCGACCAGCTCCTTTTCGGCCCCGCCGAGGTCGGTGAACTCGTCGAGCGGCAGGCGCACGTTCTCGAGCACGGTCATGGATCCGAAGAGGGCACCGCTCTGGTACATGACGCCGAACTTCCGCAGGAGAGCCAGGCGCGCCTCGCCCTCGGCGGTCACGATGTCCTCGCCGTCGTAGAGGATCCGGCCCGCGATCGGCCGGTAGAGGCCGATCATGTTCTTCAGCAGAGAGCTCTTGCCGCACCCCGAGCCGCCGAGAATCACGAACACCTCGCCGCGCCGGATTTCGAACGTGATGTCCCTCTGGATGACGAGATCGCCGTAGCCGATCGTCACGCCCTCGACCGCGATGACGACCGGCGCTTCGGCGCTCATACGTGCAGCACGTAGGTCAGGACGCTGTACACGGCGTCGACGAGGATGATCATCAGGATGCCGGCCACGACGGCGCGCGTCGTCGAGTCTCCGACGGCGTTGGGGCCCTCCTTCGTCTGCATGCCGCGCAGGCAGCCGAGGCCGGCGATGATCGCGCCGAAGACGAACGACTTCGAGATGCCGACGATCACGTCCCAGACCCCGAGCGCGCCGACGAGCTGCGTCCAGATCTGCGCGAACGGGAAACCCATCGTCATCATGACCAGGATGCCGCCCAGGACTCCCCACACCATCGAATAAGCCGCCAGCACCGGCATCAGCAGCGTGCCCGCGAAAACGCGCTGGATGACGAGGAATCGGAGCGGGTCGAGGCCCATCGTTTCGAGGGCGTTCAACTCCTCGTTCACCTTCATCGTCCCGATCTCGGCCGCGAACGCGGAACCCGACCGTCCCGCGAAGATGATGGCGGTGAAGATCGGCGAGAACTCGCGGATCATCACGAGCCCGATCATGTTCGCGATGAAGATCTGGGCGCCGAACATCTCGAGCGGCTGGGCCGCCTCGAAGGCGATCACGAGGCCCATCAGCAGGCTGATCAGCGAAACGATGGGCAGCGCGTTGACCCCGGCCTTCTCGAAGACGACGCCGACCTCGCGCCAGCGCATCGCGCGCGGGCGCCGGACGACCGCCCCGAACCCCAGGACGACGCCGCCGAGAAACGCCATCTGCGCGCGCAGGTCCGACAGCATCGACAGCGTCGCGGCGCCGACCTGGCCGAGGAAGGGCTGCCGCGGCGGCGCGGCCTCGACGCCGGCGAGCGCGTCGGACGACGGAAAGGCCGACAGCAGCGTCTGGAACTCGGGCCGAAGGCCCCGGATCGTGGCGCGAACGCCGGGGACCAGCCGGCCCTCCGCGAGCTCGTAGAGCAGGGACATCCCGGACATGTCGCCCCGCTCGATCCCGCTGCCGTCCACCTCCAGAACCTTGACGGGCGCCGAGGCGAGCTTGGCGGCGATCTGGCGACGCGCGGACGCGGCCGACCCGACATCGAGCGTGCCGGAGAGCGCGAGCACCGACCCGGTGCCGGCCTCGGAGCGCAGCGCGACGCCCGCCACCTCCTCCCCGGTCACGCCGGCCTCATGGCGCCGAGCCGCCCGGCTTGGATGCCATCTGCAGCGACACGAGCCGCGCGATGAGGATGGCGGGATAGAGCTGGCCGATGAGCGCCTCGACCATCGCGAGGGCGCGCGCGACCGGGTGCAAGGGCGTGATGTCGCCGTAGCCGACGGTCGTCAGCGTGACGAAGCTGTAGTACGCGAGATCGTGGCTCAAGCGGCCGGGCCCCACGGCCTCGTGAGCGCGGGGGAACTGGAAGGCGGTCGGCACGAAGGCGTCGACGAGCTGATACGCGACGCACCAGATCAGTCCGAGGAGGACGTAGGCGAGGATCCCGCCCCGGACCCGGTCGCCCGTGATCCGCGCGTCCCGGAACGTGTGGCGCAGGACGAAAGCCGTCAGCAGCACCAGCGCGACGAGGCCGAGCGAGAGATCCCACGCGTTCATCGTCCGGCTGGGAAAGATCACCGAGAGCCAGCGCACGACCTGAAAGACAAGAACCACCGCGGCGACCGCCATCGTCGCCCACCCCCGGCCGGCCATGGCGACGACCCCGGACACGAAGAGGAACGTCATGATCACGCCGACGACCGAGGAACTGACGATGCCGAGCGTCTCGAGCGGCAGGCCGACGAACAGCGCCAGGCACACGAGCACGAGCATCGCGGACAGGCCCCATTCCTGCCACCAGGCGGTCGTGAACGGCGCCGGTCGTCTCATCGGTGCTCCTTCGTTGTCGTCGTCTCGAGAACGCGGCCGAGCTCGGCGAGGGCCTCCGGGTTGCTGAGCACGCCGACGTGCGTGGATCCGTAGCCCGTCATCCGGGTGGCCGCCGCCTGGACCCGCGGATCGAGCTGGCTTGCCAACGCGATCGTTCCGTCGCCGGCGGGACTCGGCCCGTGGTCGCCCTCCTCGCCCCAGCCGAAGAACAGGTGAAACGGAAGGTCCTTCGGGATGGGCGTCTCGTAGAGGCGCGCCAGGAAAGGGCTTCCCGCGGCGACGTCGACCCAGGACGGCACGAGCTCGGTGCCGCGCCTGACGGCGCCCGTGACGGCCTCGACGCCGCCGTAGGGCGTGTCGAAGGACGCGTAGACCTTGAAGTAGGCCGGCCTGCCGCTCTTGCAGATCTCGTTGACGGCGCGCCGGCTCACGAGGCCGCCCATGCTGTGCGCCACGAGGGCGACGCGGAGCTCGCCGCTCCCCGCCTCGCTGGCGACTCTTTCGATGCCGCGCGCGAGCACCGAGCCGAGCTGGTCGAGCGCCAGCCCCGATGGATAGTAGAAGAGCCAGATGTGGTAGCGCGAGCGGTCGATCGACGCGATCAGGGTCTTGAAGTCCCGCGGCGTGCCGTCGATGCCGTGGACCAGCACGAGCTGAGCTTTCGAGAAGTCCGGCACGCCCATCGAGAAGAACCAGCTCTGCGTCTTCGTGAGGAAGACGTTCGGGCGGTAGACGCCGAGCTCCCCCATCTCGGGCGCGAAGAGCGGGTCGTCCACGGACTCGACGACGAACGGCCGCGGCAGGACCGGGATGCGCAGCGCCGCGTCGACGGTCGACGGATGGTCGAACGCGACCGTGATCGCGGGCGCCTCGAGGGTGATCCCGTCCGACGAACGAGCCGCCGACACCTCGACCGGCGAATCCGGCGGCGTCTTTCCGACGACCTCGTCGGCTTCGTAGTAGCCGTCGCGATTCAGGTCCGCGAAGAACACGAGGTCGTAGCGGCCCGCCGGCAACAGGAGGCCGTAGTAGCCGACGGCGGCGACGATCTCGCGCGAGCCGACGAGCTCGTGGCCCGGGCTCGCGTGGTCGAAAGCGGCCACCAGCAACGGCTCCTTTCGGCCCGCCGGCGCGGTGATGCGGCCGATCAGGCCGAAGCAGTTCTGCGGCGCGTACTCTTTCTCGAGCTGGAGATTGGCCGGGCTCTTCTCGAGCTCCGCGCGCTGTTCGCTCTTTTCCCGGCGCCACGTCAGGTACGAACAGCCCGGAACTCCCGACAGGAGAACGGCGGCGGCCCCCGCCGCGCAGAGCAGCCGCCGGCCCGGCGACGTCGTCCTCCGCATGGCGGCGAAGTCTATCGCGCCGCATCGAAGGACGATCCCGGCGAGGTTTGACCCGGTCGGCGCCGCTGCATATAGTTCCGGCCCTCCCTCGCTGCCCTTTCGCGAGGTTCGATGCCCCGGTCGATTCCGCAAGGAGGATCCGATGATTCGATTCGCTTCCCGGCTCGCCCTTTCCGGCGCTCTGCTTCTGACGGCGTTCGCGGCTCGCGGCGCCGACGTGCCGCTCTCGGTCGTCCAGTTTCCGGAACGCACCGGCGTCAACCTCGAGCTCGGCCCCACGCCGCGCGTCGTCCCGGCAACGGCCGAGGCCGACGTCAAGTACCGCGACGGCCAGGCCGAGGTCGAGGTCGAGGCCCGGAAGCTCCCGCCCGCGATCCTCTTCGGCGGCGACGTGACGTCCTACGTCGTGTGGGCCGTCTCGCGCGACGGCAACGCCGAGAACCTGGGCGAGCTCATCGTCAAGGACACCTCGGCGGACGTCACCTACCGCACCGGTCAGAAGGAGTTCGCCCTCCTGGTAACGGCCGAGCCCAACCCGCTCGTGCTCAAGCCGTCCACGCTCGTCTGCTTCGTCTCCGGCGCGCCGGCCCCGAGCAAGGCCAGGAGCACGCCGATCACCTTCTCCGGCTTCTCCGGAACCCCGAAGGTGGGCAACCAGCAGATCGGCGGGATGCGCTACAACGGCGCCGAACCGGTCGAGATCGTCCAGGCCCAGCACGTTCTCGACCAGGCCAGGGCCATGGGCGCGGAGAAGTACGCGCCCGACGCGATCCGCGAGGCCGGCATCACGCTCGCCCAGGCCGCCAACTCGTTCAAGGCCGGCAACAAAAAGGTCGGCGTGGACTACGCGCGCCGCAGTCTCTCCGTGTCCTCGACCGCCATCCGCGACACCCAGAAGAAGCTCGACGCCGAAGCCGCGGCCGCCGCGGCGGCCAGGGAAGCGGCCGAGCGCCGCGCTCTCGAGCAGCAGACCGCGGCCGCGCAGGCCCAGGCGGCCGAATCGCAGCAGCAGGCCCTCGCGGCCCGCGAGCAGGCGATCGCCGCGCGGGAGCAGGCATATGCCGCTCAGCAGCAGCTCGAGCAGGCGCGCCAGCAGGCCGCGGCCGCCCAGGCGCAGATGACGCAGCTCCAGCAGCAGGCGGCCGACGCGCAGCAGGCCGCGACCGCGGCGCAGGAGCGCGCCGCCGCCGCGGGTCTTTCCGCCGAAGCGGCCGACGCCGCGCGCCGCGACGCCGACGAGGCGCGGCAGAAGGCCGAGGCGCTCGCCGCCCAGGCCTCCGCCGCCCGCGCCGAGGCCGAGCGGACGACCGCCGAGGTCGCGACCGTCGCCGCCAACCTCGAGAAGAAGAACGCCTCCCTGCAGCAGCAGAACGAGCAGCTCACGAAGGAGCGCGACGACCTGGCCGGCCAGCTCGACGGCGCGCTGTCCTCGGTGGCGCAGATCACGAAGACGGCCCGCGGCGTCGTCGTCAACCTGCCGGACATCCTGTTCGACGTCAACAAGGCGACGCTCAAACAGAACACGCAGGTGGCCCTCGCCAAGCTCGCCGGCATCGTGCAGCTGTTTCCGAAGATCAACCTCCGGATCGAGGGCTACACGGACTCGACCGGCTCGGACGAGCTCAACAAGCGCCTCTCCAACGAGCGCGCCGAGGCCGTCCGCGCGTTCCTCGAGAAGCAGGGCGTCGCGGCGAGCCGCATGACGGCCGTCGGCTATGGACCGCAGTTCCCCGTCGCCGACAACGGCACGGCCGAAGGAAGGGCCAGGAACCGCCGCGTCGAGATCGTCCTGGCCGAAGGCGTCGTGCCGGGGGCCGGGAACTGAGGGACGGCGCGGCGCTTCGTCTCTCCCGCGCGACGGCGAGGCTCCCGGGTTGGCTGTCCCCGGGAGCCCTGCCGGCGCTGCTCCTCGCCGTCTCGGTCTCGCCGACGCCGCCGGCGGCGCCCCTCGAGGACACGCATTGGAAGGTCGTCTCGATCGGCGCGACGTCCTTCCCGAACGCGAAGCGCCCGCCCTTCCTCCTGCTCGCGCCGAGCGAAGGGCGCCGCCTGCTCGGGGGCTGGAGCGGCTGCCAGGCGATCCGCGGCCACTACGACACGGTCGCGGGCCGCCTGCGCCTGACCCTTTCGCCGCCGGCGACGCCGGCCGCGTGCGCGGAAGCCGCCGCGGCGCGCGAGGCGAAGCTGCGCGGGGCGCTCCAGGCGACCGCGAACTACCGGATTCAGGCAACCCGCCTCGAGCTCCTCGCCGCCGACGGCAAGGTCCTCGCCCGCTTCACCGGGACGCCGAAGCCCTGACCCGGGGCCTCAAGGCTCCGCCGGGGTCCGCTCCTTCTCGATCTCCCCGGTCATCGGCACGAACCGGACGGGGATCACGTCCTTCTCGGAGAGGTGCCCGTCCTTCTCCTTCGTGAAGACCTTCAGCTCCTGGAAGAAGCCGCCGACCGGAACCACCATCCGCCCTCCGGTCGCGAGCTGCTCGACGAGCGGCTGCGGGATCCGCTCGGGCGCCGCCGTGACCATGATCCCGTCGAACGGTGCGTGCTCGGGCCAGCCCCGATAGCCGTCGCCCGCGCGCACTTCCACGTTTGCGTAGCCGAGCTCCTTCAGCTTTCCCGCGGCCGACTGCGCCAGCTCGGGCAGGATCTCGATCGAATAGACCTCCGCGGCAATCTCGGCGAGCACCGCGCTCTGGTAGCCGGAGCCGGTTCCGATCTCGAGCACGCGGGAGCGCGGCGGCAGCTCGAGCAGCTCCGTCATCAGCGCGACGATGTAGGGCTGAGAGATCGTCTGGTTGTTGCCGATCGGAACGGGATGGTCCTCGTAGGCCTGGCCGCGCGCCGCGGCGTCGAGAAAACGGTGCCGGGGCACTTTCCGCATCGCGTCGAGGACGCGCGGGTCCCGCACGCCCCGGGCGGCGATCTGCGTCTCGACCATGCGCGCCCGGCGCGCGGCGTCCGAGTCCGCGCCGCTGGTGCCCACCCGGGTCGTCCCCTCCGGCCGACGCCCGCAGCCAGGAATCGCGAGGCCGGCGGCCAGAAAGGATATCGCCGCCGCCGCGCCGAGCCGCGTCACCCCGAGCGCGCTCATCGGGGCTCCGGCCCGTGGACCACGCGGCCGCCCACGATCGTCCAGGCGGCGGCGATGCCCGGGATGTCCGGCTCGGCCGCCGTCATGGGGTCACCGTCGAGGACCGTCAGATCGCCCTCGAACCCGGGCGCGATCCGGCCGCGCGAGGCCTCCTCGAAAGCCGCGAAGGCGGCGCCGCTCGTGAAGAGGGCGAGGGCTTCGGGGCGGGACAGGCGCTGCGAAGGCTGCCAGCCTCCCGGGGGCTTGCCGGACCTGTCCTCGCGCGTCACCGCCGCGTAAAACCCCAGCAGGGGGTTCTCGGATTCCACGGGCGCGTCGCTGCCGCCGCAAAGCCGCGCGCCCGCATCGAGGAGCCGCCGCCACGCGTAGGCGCCCCGCACCCGCGCGGGCCCCAGGCGCTGCTCGGCCCAGGCCATATCGGACGTCGCGTGCGTCGGCTGGATCGACGCGATGACCCCGGCGGGAGCGAAGCGGGCGAAGTCCTCCGGCGCGACGACCTGGGCATGCTCGATCCGCGGCCGTTCGCCTCCGGCGGGCGGACGCGGCGCCTGCGCGGCCGCTCGGGAGAAGGCGTCGAGCACGGTCCGGTTGCCCCGGTCGCCGATGGCGTGGACCCAGAGCTGCCACCCCTGCTGCCGCGCCTCCAGGGCCAGCGCGTCGAGACGCTCGGCCGGCGTGACCAGCCAGCCGCGCCGGCCCGCCTCGTCCGCGTAGTCGTCGAGGAGCGCGGCGCCGCGGCTCCCCAGAGCGCCGTCGGCGTATGCCTTGATCGCCCGGACCGTCAGGAAATCCGAGCCGCCGCCGACGCGGCGCCCCTTCCGGAGGGAGGCCGGAAGCGAGGCCGGGTCGGGCGACACGGTCGCGTAGACGCGGATCGGGAGCGCGTGGCGCGCGGCGAGCCGCTCGAGCACGGCAATGCCCTCGGCATCGTAGGCCGAGGCGTCCTGCACCTGCGTGAGGCCGACGCGGGCGCAGGCGGCCGCGCCGAGGAGCAGCCAGCGCTCGCGGTCCGCCGGCGTCGGCGGCGGCATCGCGCGCACGACGAGCTGCATCGCGTTGTCGACCAGGACTCCCGAGGGCGATCCGTCGGGCCGGCGCAGGATGCGGCCGCCCTCGGGATCCGCGGTCGCGGCGTCGACGCCCGCCGCCGCCAGCGCCGCCGAGTTGACCCAGAGCGCGTGGCCGTCGACGCGGCGAGCCGCCGCGGGGCGGTTCGGCAGAACGCGATCGAGCTCGTGCGCGTCGGGAAAAGCCGCGCCCGGCCAGCGATTCTGATCCCAGCCGCGTCCTTCCGCCCACGCGCCGGCGGGCAGGTCGGCGGCCGCCTTCGCCATCGCCGCCGCGGCGTCGGCCGCGCTCGACGCGTCGCGCAGGGTCGCGACCTCGAGCGCCTTGCCGAGGCCGAGCAGGTGCAGGTGGGCGTCGGCCCAGCCGGGAAAGACCGCGCGCCCGGACGCGTCGAGGACGCGCGCGGCTCCGGCGCGGCGCCGCGCCTCGGCGGCGTCGCCGACGAAAGCGATGCGCCCGCCCTCGATCAGCACGGACGCGCGCTGCGGCGGTGCGTCGGCGGCGACGTAGACCAGGCCGCCCTCGAGAAGAAGCCCGCCCGAGGCCGCGGCGGCCTGCGCCGCAGCCAGGACGACCGTCAGCAGCGCGAGCACGCGCCGATCTTAACCGGGGTCAGCGGCGGCGCAGCAGCAGAAGCGTCTGGTCGTCGTACTGGGGGGCGTCGCCGGCGAACGCGGAGACGGCGTCGAAGACCTTCTCGCAGAGCGCCGAAGGCGCCTCGGCCGAGAGGAGGCGCGAGAGCCGGTCCAGGCCGAACTCTTCGTCGGCCGCGTCGAGCGCCTCGGTGATGCCGTCGCTGTAGACGCAGAGCAGGTCGCCCTTCTCCATGACGACGCTGTCTTCGCGCCAGGTGGCGTTGGGGAACATCCCGATCGGAACGCCCGTCGCCTTCAACTGGTCGACGGCGCCGGAGCCGCGGCGCAGGAGCGACGGGTTGTGGCCCGCCGACACGAAGCGCAGCGTGCCGGAATCCGGCTCCAGGAGGCCGAAGAAGCACGTCAGGAACTTGCGCGTCGCCGCGTACTTCTGGAGGTGCCGGTCGAGCCGGCCGATCAGGTCCGCGACCGTCTTCGCGTCGTCGATCTGGAGGTGGACGGCCGCGTGCACGGTCGACACGAGCAGCGCCGCCGGAACGCCCTTCCCGGAGACGTCGGCGACGAGGAAGGCCAGGCGCCCTCCCGACAGCGGGAAGAAATCGAAATAGTCGCCGCCCACCTGGCGCGTCGGCCGGTTCCGCGCGGCGATCTCGACGCCCTCGACCGCGGGAAGGTCACGCGGCAGGATCTGGCGCTGGATGCCGGCGGCGAGCTCGAGCTCGCGCTCGATGCGCTCCTTCTCGATGGCGTCCTTGTGAAGGCGCGCCGTTTCGATCGCCGCCGCCGCCTGGTTCGCGAACAGCGAGAGCAGGCGCGCGTCGGTGGCGGTGAAGTCGAGGACGCGGCCGTCGCGCGATTCCTTGTCCGCCACCGCCAGCACCCCGAGCTGCCGTCCCGGCACGGAGATGGCCACCGCGAGGCACTTCTCGCACGTCGACAGTTTCATGCCCGCCGTCGGCGTCGACGCGGCGGCGTTGTTGATGACGCCGCCTTCGGGAAGTCTCCAGCCGGCGGCTTCCTTCGCCGTCACGACGTCACCCCCGACGCTGCGCTCGAGCAGCAGGCTCCCCGAGTCCTCGAGGAGGACGAGCGTGCCCTTGCCCGCGTCCGTCAGCGAGATCGACCGGAAGAGGACTTCGTCCGCCAGGGCCGCCAGGTCGAGCTGGCCGCCGAGCGAGAGACCGAGGTCGTAGAGCGACTCGAGCTCGAGCAGCCGGGCCTTCAGCTCGAACTCGGCGTCGCGCACCTGCCGCGACAGCCGGTGCGTGCCGACGACCGCGCCGAGCACGAAGGTCAGGAGGGCCGCGCTGTCCGGCGGCTCCCCCGTCGGCAGCCCGCACAGGCGCAGCACGCCGTGGAGCTCCCCTTCGGCCGCGAGCGGGAGCCAGAGGTCTCCCTCGCGATGGAAGATGCCCTCCGGCAGCGGGTCCGGAATCTCGCCCTCCGCGACCGGCGGCGAGAGGGTCTCGCCCGCGCGGACCCAGACGTCCCGCTCGCGGAGGTACAGCGTGGCGTCGCGGGCCCCGGTCGCGACGAGAGCCGCCTCGGCGACGCGGCTCGGGAGCGCCCCGGCTCCCTCGAGCGCTCCCCCGACGCGTTTCCAGAACTCGTCGAGCTGCGCGGCGGCCGAGGCCGGGACCGGGGTCATGGCCGGGTCCTCAGGCGGGCTGCGGGTTCACACCCCGGAGCGCGTCCTCCTGGGTCGGGTAGATCTCGGCGTACTGGGCCAGCCCCATGATCCGGAACGTCTTGTCGATCGTCGGGGTCAGGCCGCAGAAAGCCAGCATGCCTTTGCGGTCCATGACCTTCTCGAGCACCTCGATCAGGATCGAGATCCCGATCGAGTTGACGATCCGCGTCTTCTCGAGGTTCAACACGAGCGCCCGCGCGCCGCCCTCGAGCTGCGCGTACGCCTCGCGGGCGATCTCCTCGCCGCCCTGGTTGTTGATGTAGCCGTCCGTCCGGAGGATCGCGACGTCGCCCCGACGCTCCGCGGACACCTTGCAGGACTCGCTCACTTGTATTTCCTCATGAGGATTCGCGTCCCCCCCACGCCCGACGTGATCTCGACTTCGTCCATGAGGCTCTTGATGATCTGCAGGCCCCAGCCCCGCTTGCGGTGGCTCACGAAGCTCTTCTCGATCGAAGGCTCCTCCACCCGGGCGCTGTCGAAGCCCTTGCCCTTGTCCACGACCTCCACCTCGAGCCACTCCCGGCCCTTTTCGCGACCGAGCCGGAACGTCAGGTGCAGCTGCTCGTCGCGGCACTCGGCGTGCTCGAACGCGTTGATGCACGCTTCCACGAGAGCGAGCTTGACCTCGTCGATCTTATCCCGCGCCATCGCGATGTACTCGCCGAGGGCGGCGGCCTGAGCGGTGGCCACGATCTCCATCTCGGGCGCGACGGGGATCGTCATCGACACTTCACGAGCGCCGGCGAGCCCGGGCGGAGCGGATCCTCCCTGCGACATGGGAAACGCTCGAGGCTCCTAGAAGCGGAGGAAGAGCTGTAGTGAGCGGATCAAAACGGAGGGCAGTTTATCGGAGCCGAGAAGCAGGAGAGCGAGGCACACTTCGCCCGCCGCGAGACCCCACAGGAGGTTGGGAACCTCGAAGGCTTCCAGGCCGATCGCGAGGGCTTTTCTCATCACAGCGACCGATGAGAGAGGCAAGGGCCCTGCCAGGTTTTCGAAGAGCCGCCCTGACGTGCTAAGTCCTTGCTCGGGAGAGACTTGAAGACGAGAGCCTGAGCCAGCAACATGCGCCACTATCGTAGCACAATGTCACACGACTCCATTCAGCACCTTATTATTGGATTGCTAAGACTTTTACAATCAGGCCTATACAAGCTAAATTGTAACTTTATGTCCCAGTAACTTTATGTCCCACAACGGCGCGCTTCCGGTAAAGCGTCCGCCGGCTGATCCCCAGCAGGCGCGCCGCCCGGCTCTTGTTGCCTCCCGCCATCCTCAGAACGCGCTGGATGTGGCGCTCCTCGAGGGCACGCAGGTCCGGAACCTCCGACTCGTCTCCCGGCGCCGACGGCGGCCCGTCCGTCCGCACCGGTCCCCGGGGCAGCCACTGGAGGTCCTCGCGCCGGATGGCACCCCCCTGCGACAGCGCGGCCGCGCCTTCGAGCAGGTTCTCGAGCTCGCGGATGTTGCCCGGGAAGTCGTGGGACAGGAGCGCCGCGTAGGCTTCGCGGTCGACGGACGCCGGCTCGCGACCGTCGCGCGCCGCGAACCGCTCGAGGAAATAGCGAACGAGCTTCGGGATGTCCTCGCGGCGGTCCCGCAACGCCGGCAGGACGATCTCGACGACGCGAAGGCGGTAGTAGAGGTCCTCCCGAAACTCCCCCGCGGCGATGCGCTCGGAAAGCCGGGCATGCGTCGCGGCCAGCACGCGCACGTCGATCGGGACGCGGCGCCGTCCGCCCACGCGCTCGATTTCACGCTCCTGCAGCACGCGCAGCAACTTCGCCTGGAGCGCGAGCGGCATGTCCCCGATCTCGTCGAGAAACAGGGTGCCGCCCTGCGCGGTCTCGAAACGGCCCGCCCGCGCCTCGACGCCCGTCGCCACGCCGCGCTCGATGCCGAAGAGCTCGGACTCGAGCAGCGTCTCGGGCAGCGCCGCGCAGTTGATCGCGATGAACGGCTTGTCCGCCCGGTCGCTTCGGGCGTGAATCATGCGCGCGACGAGCTCCTTGCCCGTGCCGCTCTCGCCCGTGACGAGGACCGAGATCTTCGACGGCGCGACCCGCGAGACCAGGTCCAGGACGCGGCGCGCCGCCGGCGAATCGCCGACGAAGAGGCGACCCGCCGCGGCCCGGCCGGTCTCGTCGAGCAGGCGCCGGTTCTCCTCCTCGAGCCGCTCGCGCTCGCGCGTCAGGCGCTCGAGGTGCCGCCGGTTCTCGATCGCCATGCCGCAGAGCCCGGCGAGCGAAACGAGAAAGCGCCGGTCCTCTTCGTCGAAGGCCGCCGAGCCGCCGCGCCGGACCTCCTTGTCCGCGAGCACGAGCACGCCGATCGGGCGGCCGCCGCCCGAAATCCGCACGCCCACGGCGGCTTCGACGGGCTTGCCGAGGAGCTTGAACCGGTCGCGCGCGATCGCGGCGTCGGACGCGAGCACCTCGCGCAGGAACTCGTCCCCCGCCACGAGAGCCTCCGGGGGTCGCTTGGGAAACCCGACGCGCGCCTCGGCCCGCCTCGCCCCGCCCTCGCCGAAGGTCGCGAGGTATCCGCGCGACGCGTCGAGAACGCCGACGACGCGCCCCAGCACGTCCTCGACGAGGGCGTCCTCGTCCGGCATCGCGCCGAGCGACAGCCCGGCGTCGTAGAGCGTCTCGAGGAGAAGGAGCCGATGCTGGGTTTCGAAGTGGCGCGACCGTTCCATGGAGTCGGGAGACGCCTACTTCGAAGCGGCCAGCACCCTGGCGCGTCGAGCCTCCGCCACGGCCGTTTCGGAGGGCCGGCAGGGCGCCCAGCTCGCGTTCCACTTGCGGTTCTCGGCGATCAGCTTCTCGGCCCGGTCGAGGTCGCCCTTGCGCGCGAGGATCTCGGCGACCTTGGCCCGCGCTTCCATGATCCAGCGGCGGTCCCCGAAGTCGATGAACGGGTTGGGCGGGTTGGCGTTCTTCTCCCAGAGGGCGAGCGCTTCGTCGGTCTTCCCCTGCTTCTCGAGGGCGAGCGCCATCCCGAAGTTCCACTCCGGAAAGTGCGGCTTGAATCCCGGCGGGAACTTCCCCGCCTTCTGGTAGGTGCTCCACGCCGCATCCATCTCCGGCCGGAGCGCGATCAGGCGCCGCTCGGCCTCGGCCGGGCGGTTCTCGATCAGGTCGCGGATCGCGGCCGCAAACTCCTTCCCGATGTTCGGGAAGTCGTTCTTCGGATCGGGGGGGAGCTTCTCGAGCTGGTCGAGCAGCTCGGTCGCCTTCTGGCGGTCTCCGCCGTTCAACGCGGCCCTCGCGGCCGCCTTGAGCATGCCCCGCTTGTCGGTCTCGAAGTCGTCGACCGCGGCGGCCTTCTCGTACATCTGGACGGCCTTCGGGTAGTCTCCCATCCCTTCGTACGCCACCCCGAGGTGGGCGTAGGCGGGACCGAAGTCCGGCTTGATGGCCAGCGCGCGGTTGAGATTCTCGATCGCCTCGTTGTAGTGGCCGGAGTAGGCCTGGTTCTCGCCGAGGGAGTCGAAGGGGTTGGCGTTGTCGCGCGAGATGAATCGGTACTTCTCGAGGCTGTCGATCGCGCGCTCGTAGTCCCCGCGGTAACCGTAGTAGTAGCCGATCTGGTTGTAGGCCTCGGAGTAGTTCGGATCGACGGCCAGCATCTCCTGGTAGAACCGGATCGCCGCGTCCCGGTCGCCGCGCAGCAAGGCCTCGCGCACCAGCTGCGAAACGCCGACGGGATCGGCCGGATACTTCGCGTTGAGCTCTCGGGCGATCGCGAACACCTTCTCGGGCTTGCCGTCGAGATTGGCGACGGCGATATCGACGTGGTACCGCTCCCGGGGCGTGAGACGTTCGCGCTCCCGCTGCGCCCGGCGGATCAGGGTCGCGGCCTGGTCCCGGTCGGACAGGTCGGCGACGCCGAGCATCGCCATGGCGAAGTTCGGATCGAGCTCCAGCGCCTTGGCGTAGCCGACGCGGGCCTCCTTGAAGTAGAACCGGCTGCGGTCGAGCTGGGCCTGCTGGAAGGCTTCGTAGGCCGCCTGGGAGGAAGTCGTGACCTCGCGGCGGTTGGCCAGGAAGAGGGCCGCGGCCACCCCCCCGCCCGCCAGGAGCAGGATGCCCAGAGCCCAGAAAACGCGCCGTTTCTTCATTCCTAACCCCTTCATACGGATGGGGAAGCCGGGGGTTTCCCCCAGGTTTTCCCAAGAATCGGGCCGTTTTCGCCCTATTCCACCCTCAGGAACAGGAAAGTCATGTCGTCGTATTGCTCGGCGCCCCCGACGTGGTTCCGGATGTCGGACAGCATGCCCTTGGCGACCTCCTCGAGCGTGCCCTGCCGCCGGGCCTCCAGGGAGGCCATGAGCCGATCCTCCCCGAAGGGATTCATGCCGACGTCCATGGCCTCGGTGAAGCCGTCCGTGTAGAAGAAAAGCAGGTCTCCCCGGCGCAGGTAGAGCTCCCGCGTGTCGTAGGCCACCTCCCGGAAGGCGCCGAGCGGCAGGCGGTGCTCGGGCGGATCGAGGAGGCGGGGTCCGCCGTCCCCCGGCCGCAGCAGGATCGGGAGGGGCTGGCCGCCGATGGCGTAGCGAAGGACCATCGCCTCGGCGTCGAGCAGGAAGAAGCCGAGCGACACGAACATGCGGCGCTTGATCGAGTAGATGCGCCGGTTCGACTCCTGGAAGAGCACTCCCGGGTCGCTCGTCGTCAGCGCGCGCGAGTACACGATCTCCTTGGCGGCGACCATCAGGAGCGAGGCCGGGACCGACTTGCCCGAGACGTCCCCGATCACGACGCCGAGGCGTCCGTCCTCGAACGGGATGAAGTCGTAGAAATCGCCGCCGACGACGCGGGCGGGAATGCTGCCGCCGAAGATCGAGAAACCGGGAACCTCCGGCACGCCGCGCGGCAGGAGGCTCGTCTGGATGTCGCGGGCGATCTCGAGGTCGCGCTTCAACTCCGCCTGGCGCGTCATCTCGTCGTGCAGGAGCGCCGTCTCGATCGCGAGCGCCGCCTGGTTGGCGAGCGTCGACAGCAGCGACTGGTCATCGCGGTCGAACCGCTCGCCCGAGAGCTTCTCCTTCAGGGCGAGGATCCCCATCAGGCGCTCGCGGTAGACCAGCGGGACGAGAAGACGGAACCCCTCCTGCTGAAGCCGCTCGCGGAACTCCTCGCTGTCGGCGTCGGCGAAATGGAGCGAGATCTCCGTCAGGTCCGACGGCTTGCCCTCCTGGCGCAGGACCCGCCGGAGCGCCGCGGTCGGCGACAGGCGGTCGTCCCGCCGGCCCCGGCGCTCGAGCCAGCCCTCGCGGTCCCGCAGCCAGATCGACGCCTTCTCGAGCCTCATCGTGGCGGCGACGCTCGCCGTCAGGTAGTCGGCGATGCGGCCGAGGTCGAGCTCGCCCGTGATCGCCTCGCTCATCTCGAGGAGCGCCGCCTGATAGTCGAATTTCTCGCGAAAGAAGAGCTTGTCGAGCGGCGCCTGCAGTTTGCGCCGCAGGACCTCGAAGAGCGAGATGCCGACGAGGAAGAAACCGAAGTTGAAGAGCGGCGACGCCGACAGGCGCGAGCTCGTGAAGACGAGGTTCGCCAGCGCGACGACGAGGGCGTAGAGGCCGAGAAGGACCGCGGTCGTGGCGGCGTAGAGGAACGTCCGCCGCACGATGACGCGGACGTTCAACATCTGGAACCGGACGATCGCGTAGGCGAACGTCAGCGGGATCAGGATCATCGGGATGATCCCGTAGAACGCGTACTCGTCGATCTGGAACGCCGACGGCAGGACGATGAAGAAAAGGACGAAGGGCACCGTCCCGAGAATCGTGCCGACGAAGACGTGGAACGCCTGGCGCCGCTCGCGCGGCTCCTCCAGCGTGAACGCCGAGTGCGCCAGCGCGAGCAGGCCGAGCACGAGGTAGTCGCCGAGCAGCACCCACGACGACAGCGGCGCGCCCGAGAGGATCGTCACCTTCTCGCCCTGGATCTGCCGGAAGACGTCGTAGAGGAAGACGAACGGCGGAATCGCGTAGAGCAAGTACAGGAGCTCGGGACTCGTCGAGAGGAAATCCTGGAGGCGCGTCTTCCAGCGCGCCGGCGGCTCGCCCGTCCACTCGTCCGGCTTCGCGAAGTGGAACCGCTTCGCGCGCGGGAAGACCAGGAAGAAGTGGAGGAAGACCGCGGGCAGCAGGAAGAGGCTCACGGTCCCGGTGTTCTGCACGAAAATGTCGATCCACCAGTACGAGGCCGGCCGCAGGCGGCACACGAAGAAGATGAGAAACAGCACGCACAGCACGAAGAAGATCCGCGCCGAGCGCTCCTCGGGAACCCGGACGAAGACGAAGAGGCCGATCGCGTAGAACAGGAACCCGACGACGACGGCGTAGAGATACGTCTTGCCGCCGAGGCGCTCGGAGGACAGCGTCAGCTTCACCTCGCGGAGCTCGCCGGCCGTCTCGGCCCGGGGCTGGGTCGGGCAGGGCGCGTTGCGGACGAGATACAGGACCGGCTCGCCGATCTTGTGCCGGCGCAGCTCCGCCGAGGCATCCGAGCTCGTGCGGACCATCCGCTTGCCGATGCCGAGGACGCACTCCCCGCGTTTCAAGCCGGCCTTTTCGGCCGGGCTGCCGGGAATGGTGTCGCGGACCTCGATGCCTTCGCGGCCGTACGGCACGGGGACGATGCCGTCGTAGGGACGCGCGGAGAACATGTCGGCAATCGAGGCAATGGCGATCGCCAGCCCCAGGAAGCCCGCAGCGAGGATCCAGCCGGACCAGGAACCGCCGGTCCGCCCGGATTTGGTGTCTTCCGTCATCAACCCCTGCGCCGAAAAGGAACCAACGGCGGACCATGTTAACGGCAATCGGCGGCGGAAACTGCCCGAAGCCGTTATGCTCCGGGGGCGTGCCGTTCGTCACTTTCGAAGGCGTCGAGGGCTCCGGCAAGTCGACGCAGCTCGCCCTCGCCGCCGATCGGCTGCGCGCGGCCGGCCGGCCCGTCCGCACGACCCGGGAGCCGGGCGGGACGCCGATCGCCGAGAAGATCCGCGCGGTGATCCTCGACCCGAAAAACGTGGCGCTCGACCCGATGGCCGAGTGGCTCCTCCTCGAAGCCGCGCGCCGGCAGCACGTGCGCGAAGTGGTGCGGCCCGCGCTCGCGGAGGGGGCCTTCCTGCTCTGCGACCGCTTCTCCGATTCGACCGAGGCCTACCAGGTCGGCGGCCGGGGCCTCGACCCCGCCCTCGTCGGCGCTCTCGACGCCCGCGTCCGCGACGGCCTCGCGCCCGACCTGACCCTCGTCTACGACCTCGATCCCCGCGAAGGCCTCGCCCGGGCGAAACGGCGCGACGCGGGCGCCGGACGCTTCGAGGCGGCGGAGCTCGCCTTTCACGAGCGCGTGCGCGCGGCGTTTCTCGCGCTCGCCCGGCGAGAGCCCGGGCGCGTCGCGGTCGTGCCGGTCGCCGGCGACGCCCCGGCCGTGTTCGAGCGCACCTGGGCGATTCTCGCGGACCGGTTCGGGCTCGCATGAGCGCTCCGGCCGGGTCGCTCCTCGAACAGCTGGCCTCGCGGCCCGACCGCTTCCCCGGCGCGCTGCTGCTGACCGGGCCGTCCGCCGCGCGGCTCGAACAGGAGTCGCGTCGCCTCGCGGCCAAGCTCCTCTGCCCCGGGGACGACCCCGACGGAACCTGCCGGAGCTGCCGCCGCGTCGAGGCCGGCATCCATCCCGACCTGCTGACGATCGAGCCCGAGGGCTCGCAGATCCTCCAGATCCGCGTCGACCGGGTCCGCGAAGCGCTGGTGTTCGCGGCCGGCCGTCCCTACGAGAGCGCTCGCCGCGTCGCGCGCGTCGTGCGTGCGGAGCTCCTCGGCACCGAAGCGGGCAACGCTCTCCTGAAAACTCTCGAAGAGCCCGGGGAGCGGTTTCGCTGGATCCTGACGTCCACGCGCCCGGAGGCGCTCCTGTCGACGATCCGCTCGCGCACGACGCCCGCCGCCCTTCCGGCGCCGGGGACGGCGGAGCGCGAACGGGCGTGGCGGGAGCGCGGGTTCCCGGAGGACGACGCGCACGACCTCGTCCTCTTCGCCGGCGAGGACGAGAAGGACCCCGCGACGGCGCTCGCCGAGGGGCGCGCGCGGCGCGCGGTGGTCGTCGGGGCGCTCGAAGAGGGCCTCGCCGCCGGCAATCTCCCGGCGCTGGTCCTTTGCGCGGAGGCGCTCGGAAACGCCGAGCCCGGCGAGGCGCGGATCCTGTCGGAGCTGCTCGCCGACGCCGCGCTGGCGGCGGCGGGCCCGCCGGCCGAATCGCTGCGTCACAGGGCGGTGGCGGGGCGCCTCGCCGCGCTCGCCCGCAAAGTCCCGGCCGGCGCGCTCCGCGACGCCGCCGTGGCGGCCGCCGACGCTCCCCCCGACAAGAGGCGCGGGAACCGGCGCCTTCACTTCGAGAAGGTGCTCCTGGCGCTCTACGGGAACGCGGCGCGCGTGGGGACGGGGGCGGGGACCTGAAGCTCGAAGGAACCGAGGGGAGTTGTCGGAACGACGGGCTTCGGAAGGATCGGGAAGAGTGCGGACCTGGGAGCTATCGAGATTGACGGAAGGTGTGGCAAACTAGAAAGACAGACGCCATCGGTCCTTCGCGCCCCCCAATCGATTCCTTCGAGTGCGTTCAGTATATGGCGAAAACCCCGGGGTCAACCCCTCGGTATTCGCGCACCGTCCCAAAAGCGAACGGGAGGGGCTCTCGCCCCTCCCGCCCGTGACCGTCGGACAGTTCGCTACGGCTTGAGCGAGATTTCCACAGTTTCGCTCTTGCCCGGTCCCACTACGACCGTCTGCTCCTGGGTCTTCATGCCCGGCCGCGAGACCGTGATCGTGTGCTGACCCGGGGGCACCTGCAGTCCGCGCGACAACGTCGAGAGCTCTTCCCCGGTTCCCACGAAGTGATCGTTCAGGTAGACCGCGGCGTCGGCGGGCTCGACGCGGAACACGATCCGCGAGCGTCCCTTCGGCGGCGCCTCGGCCGCGGGCGGCGGCGGCGCGTAGCCCTGTCCCGAATCGCCTTCGGCGACCGGCGGCGGCGAATGCGGCTGATCCTGACCCTGACCCGGCGGCGCACCGCCCCGCCACTCCTGATCCTGCAGCGTGATCGCGTCGCCCTGGACGCCGCCGTTCTGGAGATCCACCGGATGCACCGGCGTGTTCTTCTCCTTCGACCAGAAGCGCTGGACGCCGCCTTCCGGCTCCGGATTGTCGTAGGAACCGTACTGCTTCGAGCCCGGGATCTTCTTCAACTTGTCGCTGATCTTGATCTGCGCTCCGCCGCGCGCCTTCACGTCGACGGTCTTCGTCTCGAACCCGTCGAGCCGGAACTCGAGCTGGTAGTCGCCCTTCTTCAGATAGAGATACTGGGGCCCGTCGAAGTCGTCGGTCATGCCGATGAAGACGCCGTCGAGGAACACACGCGTGGTCTCGGGAGAGACGTCCGTGTTGACGACCGCCCAGTCGTTGGGCGACAGCGAATAGTACGGTTGGACCGCGACCGAGCCGTACGGGGCGCCGTAGTAGCCGCCGTAGCCATACCAGCCGGGCCAACCCCAACCCCAGCCCCATCCCGAGCCCCAGCCCCAGCCCCAGCCCCATCCCCAGTAGGGGTAGTAGGGGCGGTACCAGCCGCCGTAGTAACCACCGTGGTAGCCGCCGTGCCAGCCACCGCCGTGATACCCGCCGCCTCCCCCGTGATAGCCGCCACCGCCATGGGAACCACCACCACCGCCGCCGCCGTGGGAACCACCACCACCACCGCCGTGCTGCGCGAAAGCCGCCGGCGTGACCGCGACGGCGAGGGCCACCGCGAGAAGAAGCGGCCGGATTCTGAACCCGAGTCCGCTGTTAGTCGTCATGACGAGCCTCCATATTCTATTCGAGCAAGATCAGGGCCACCGGGCTTACGGCAAACACCGCTCCAAGTGGCCTGTATTCCTGGGGTTCGGCGGGCGTCCCCGGCGGAGGGCAGCGCGATCCTGACCTCGCCATGTGTCAGAGCGTCACCCGGAAGTGAGCTGCCCCGAGGCCTGCAACCCGCGCTTCAACCCGCGCAGGTAGTCGTCGCGCAGCACGCGCTCGACCGCTCGCCGGCTGCCCGGCAGCTCGCGCTTCTCCGCGAGCGCCGCCCACAGCGGCAGGAGCGTGGCAAACGGCCACGACGCCCGCTCGCGGATCGCGAGCGCCTGCGGCACGGCCAGGAAATCGCCGAGCTCCGGATGCTTGCCGTAGAAGATCGCGGCCGCTTCGCCGGCCTTCTCCTGGCGGCGGCGAAAGGAGGCGAAGGTGATGTCGTGATGGTGCCGGGCCACGGCCTGCGGCCGGTACAGCATCCGCATGCCGCGCTGCATCAGGCGGTAGGCGACCTCGATGTCCTCCCACGCCGCGTGCGGGAAGCTCGTGTCGAAGAGGCCGGCGTCGAGCAGCAGGTCGCGCGGCAGCGAGACGTTCGACGTGTAGAAGAAGTTGAAGGGCACCGCCTCGGGATCCGCGATCAACCCGTAGCCGAACTGCAGGCCGTACTCGTTGATGTGGTGCAGGAACGGCGAAACCCGCATGCCCGTCGGCCACGTCGTGTAACCGAGCACCGCCACCGGATACGGCCGGCGCTCGGCGTGCGCCGCGCCGTGCACGGCGAGAAGGTCCGGCTCGGGCACCGTGTCGTCGCCGAGAAACAGGACGACGCGCCCGGCGGCCTCGCGGACGCCCCGGTTGCGGGCGGTCGCGGGCCCCGCGTTCGGCTGCGAGAAGAAGCGGAACGGGTAGCCCGGCCGATGCGCCGCGAGGCGCGCGAGCGTCTCGTCGCCGGAGCCGTCGTCCACGACGACGACCTCGAACTCGGGCGCGGCGCGCTGCGCCGAGAGCGCGTCGAGAACGGAGAAGAGCGTCTCGACCCGGCGGTACGTCGGGATGACGACCGAGAACGTCAAGCGCCTCCCTCGAAGATCTCCGCCAGCGTCGTCCGGACGAGACCGGGGGCGCTCTCGAAGAACGGCGCGAAGAACGCCGACGCGAGACGGTCGTCGCCGGGATACGTCGGCACGAGCCGCAGCGGGAACTTCGCGAAGATCTCGGCGTCTTCCCGGCGCCGCCCCGCCTGCACCGCCCGGCGCTTCTCGGCGAGCGCCGCGTGGTGGCGGTGGATCCAGGCGAGCGCCCGCAGCTGCGCGAGCGTGAGCGGGTCGTCGGCCACGACGCGCTCGGAGTCGGCGTCGGCGATCCCGAAGAGGCTCCGGGCGAAACGGCCCGCGTCGCCGGCGGGGCGCGGCGCGTAAGGATCGCGCTCGAGCTCCGCCGCGCCCGGATTCCGGGCGAGCAGCATCTCGGCCACCCGGGTCAGGAACGTCATCAGGATCGCCGGCATCAGGTTCCGGAACGCCTCGCGGCCGAGGTTCTTGTAGGCCGTCGCGAAGGCGTTCTTTTCGAACAGGAACCCGCGCGAGAAGACGCCCAGCGCCTCGCCCGTCGCTCCCCCGCGATGCCGCGCGACCGCCCTCGGCTCGACGACGACGCGCCGCCCGAAGATCCACTGGCGCCACCCGAAGTCCACGTCCTCGAGGTAGGCGAAGTAGTCGTCGTCGAATCCGCCCGAGGCGAGGAACTCCTCCCGGCGCACCGCCATCAGCCCGCCGCACGCGAAGAGCCGCTCTTCGCCTGGCCGCGCCTCCGGCAGCGCCGCGACGGGCTTGCCGACGTCGGCCGCGAACGCGTGGCCGTCGAAGGTCAGGAAGCCGTCGGAGAAGTCGTTGCGCGCGCCGGCGCGGTCGGTCAGCCGGCCGCCCGCGGCGACGACGTCGGGGTCGGCCGACGCGAGCGCGCCGACGAGGAGCGCGGGAGCCGACGGCTCGACCACGGCGTCGTCGTTGACGAAGAGGACGACGGGCGCGGCGGCCGCCTCGACGCCGCGGCGGCAGCCGGAGGCGAACCCGGAGTTCGACGGCGACACGAGGCGCCGGACGTCGGGATGGCGGCGCGCGACCTCGCCCCACGGCGTGCCGGAGGCGTTGTCGACGAGGAGGACCTCGGCAGCCAGGCCGCCCCGGCGGGCCGCGTCGAGACCCGCCAGCGCCTCGAGCAGGTGCTCGAGGCCGCGGTGATGCACGACGACGATGGAGGCGTCCGGTGTCGGCACGGCGCAGCGAAGATTACTGGAAGAGACGCTTCCAGCGGGACCCGGCCGGCGCGAGCGCCCCGCGGCCCGGGTCGACGCGGGCCGCGCGGCACCACGCCGCGAGCGGCTCGGCCACCGCGTGCCACGGGCGTGCCGCCGCGAAAGCGCGCGCGGCGGCCGCGGCGCGCTCGCGGGCCGCACGATCCTCGAGCAGGGCGGCGACGCGGCCGGCGAGGGCGTCCGCCTCCCGGGCGCTCTCGAACGCCCCGCCCGATGCCGCGAGCTCCCGGGCGAGCGCGCCGCCGCCGACGGCGACCGACGGCACGCCGCCCCACGCGGCGTCCAGAAGCCGCGTGCGGTAGGACAGCTCGGTCTCGAGGCCTGCCGAGGCGATCGAGACCAGAAGGTCCGCGGCGGCGTAGAGGTCCTCGCGGCGGCCGTAGGGAAGCCACGGCGAGAAGAAGATCGACCGCCCCGTGGGGTCGATCTCTCCCGCCCGGCGGCGCGCCCGGTCGAAGGCCTCCTGCGGCGTCGACGCGCGGTTCGGGTTTTCGAAGAAGAGCAGGCGCGCGTCGGCACGCCGCGCGAGCACCGCCGGCCACGCCGCCAGCAGGAGGTCGGGGTCGTACCAGTCGTAGATCCCGCCGAACAGGACGAGCGGACCCTCCTCGGGCACGCCCGCGGCGCGCCGCCCCGCCGAACGGTCGCCGCGCGCCGGCGTCTCGGGCACGCCAAACGGCACGACGGCGAGGAGGCGGGAGAGCGCCGGGTCGTCCGGAAAGTTCGACGCCCCGATCCTCCCGGACGCGAAGAGCGCTCCGGCGTAGAAGAGCCGCTGCTCCGGCGAGGCGCAGAGAAAGAAGTCCGCGCGGGCGAGCGCGAGCGCCAGGCTCTCGCGGTCGTGGCGCGCCGTGCCTTCGCCGAGCAGGCGGGCGTAGTGGAGATTCTCGATCGGGTACGGGTCGTAGAGGTCCGCCGCGACGGGCACGTCCGGGACCTGGTGGAACCACCAGTTGGCGGCGTGACCCGAGACGACCGCCGCCCGCGCGCCCCGCGCCGCCGACGCGAGCGCGCCCTCCGGCGCCGCGACCACGTCGAGGCCGGCGGCGACTTCTCGGGCCTCGGCCGGGTCGTTCGGCACGAGGAGGCGGACCGGAAGGTCGGCAGAGAGGGCGCGCGCGAGCTCGAGCGCCCGGATGCCCATGCCCGCCATGCGCGGACGGACGGGTTCGGGAGCGAGAACGGCGACCGGCGCGCTCACCGCCGGCCGCGCAGCCGCTCGAGGAAGAGGTGGAGCTTCCAGGTGCGCGAGGCGTAGATCTGCTGGAGCAGGCCCCGCGACTGCTCGGCCTCCGACCGCGCCGCCTGCAGAAGGCGATCGTTCTCGGCGGCGCGCTCGTGCAGCAGATCGTTCTCGCCCTGGAGCCGCGTCGTGTCGCGCTGGCGCTCGGCCTCGGAGCGGGCCAGGGCCTCGGTGGCGCGCCGGTGGCTCTCGCGCAGCCAGCGGAGCTCGCCCTGCGAGACGCCGTCGCGGTCGTACCAGGCGGCCACCTGGGCGCGCATCCGGTCGAGCACGCGGCCGAGGCCGGCGTCGGTCCGGCGCGCGGCGTAGCGCTCGAAGATCTTGCGGCGGGCGTCGAGAAAAGCCCCCGAACCGGCCGCGGCGTGGCCCGGGTCGTTCGCCGACGCCTCGAAGACGCGGTACTCGCACGTCACGGCGCGCACGTGCCGGAACGCCGCCTCCGCGGAGAGTCGAATCAGGAAATCCCAATCTTCCGAGTACTCGAGTCCCTCGTCGAACCCGCCGACCTTGCGGAAAAGCTCGCGGGGCAGGAGCAGCGTGTGGATCGGGATGTAGTTGGCGTAGAGCAGGTAATCGGGGTCGTAGTCGAGCGAATACTGGAGCGTCCGCACGCGCGGCTCCCAGCCGCTCTCCCCCTGTCCGTAGACCACCGTGACGGCGTCGGAGTAAACGACGGGTTCCGGACCCTGGCGTTCGGCCGCGGTCAGGCGCTCGAGGTGGTCCGGGAAGCAACGGTCGTCGTCGTCGAGAAACGCGACGTGCTCCTCGGTCGCGAGGGCGACGCCGCGGTTGGCCGCCGCCGAGCGGCCCTGCCGCTGGCGCGGCTCCTCGAGGACGAGCGCGAACGCCTCGCGGAACGCGTCGGTCACTTCCTTCGGCGAGGCGCCGCCGTCGTTGACCACGACTACCTGCCTCGGCCGCGCGTTCTGGCGCCGCAGGCTCTCGAGCGCCTCGCGCAGGAGCGCCGGGCGGTTGCGCGTCCGGATCACCACCGACACCGGCGCCGGACCGCTCTCTCCGCCCGCGATCGCCGACGGCCCGATGGCGCGGCGCAGCTCTTCGAGCGAGGTCGACGCCGCCTCCGCGTAGGTCAGCACCCGGAACGCCTCGACGGGACCGCGCCCCTCGAGCGTCAGTCGGCGGTAGGCGTTCAGTCCCTGGATCGCGCCCGCGTAATCGCGCACGGCCTGCTGCGACGGAAACGCCGCCAGGGCGTCCTCTTTCCGGCGCGCCTCGGCCGAGATGTCGACGAGCGTGTTCGGCAGAAGCGGGTGCGAGAGCTCGTAGAACGCGAGCCGCACGTAGCGGAAGAGGTCGTGGTCGGGATCGCCGGCGCGCGAGGCCGCGACGAGCCCGTAGAGCGCGTCGGCGAGCGCGCGGTGGTCCGGGTGGATCTCGACCGGCGACGGGCAGAAGACGAGGTCGGGCCGGAAGTCTTCGATCTCGGCCGAGAGCGCCGCCGTCAGCGCCTCGCGCTGCGACGCGAGTCCCCGGTCGGGCAGCCCGCCGAAACGCGGCGCCTCGAGTCCGAGGAGCGCGGCGGCCCGCGCCGCCTCTTCGCGCCGGCGCGCCGCATAGGCGGCGGCCTCCCCCTCGGCGACGCCTTCCTGGCCCGTGCCGTCGGTCGCGATCCAGACCCGGATCGCCTCGGCCTTGCCCGCGTTCTTCGCGAGCGTGCCGCCCGCGCCGAACGACTCGTCGTCGGGGTGGGCCGCGAGAACGAGGAGGCGCGCGCCGGTCAGCTCGGAGGCCGCGTAGGGAATCAGGGCGTCTTCGCGCTGCGTCAAACGGCGGCAGTTTAACCCGGGCCGTGGCTCAGATCAGGTCGTAGAGCGAGGGGACCAGGTGCGCGTTCTCGCCGAAGCGCCGCGCGGCGCCGTCGTCGTAGACCCGCACGATCATCGGAAACCCCGCGTCCGCCGTCGTCCCGGGCAGCGCCGCGATCGGCGAGCGCCCCGGCCCGGCGGGCGTCTCCCAGAAGACGAGGGTGCCCGCCCCGAGGCGGCGGGCCTCGCTCGCCGCGGCCGCGAAGACCGCGGGCAGGTCGCCGCCGTCCTTCTCGCGGCCGAGGTAGTCGACGACGGTCGCCTCGGGGCCCACGATCGAGAGCGCCGCCCAGGCGAGCATCTCGCGGCCCCGCCGCCGCCAGACCATGTGGTAGTAGCGGCTCGGCCTCGCGTGGAAGCGCCAGTTCACGCGGGCGCGGTCCCGCAGGGCGCCGTGCGTGAAGGTCCGCTGGCCGGCCTCCCAGAGCGGGTCGAAGCCCTCGTCGACCGAGTCGCCCGCCTCGGCATCGGACGGCGGCCGGCCGAACGCCTCGACGGCGACTTTCTTGACGCGGATCGGCATCAGCGTCCGGGAACCGACGAGGCGCTCGCTGACTTTCAGCGCCCGCGCGTTGGGGAATCCGAAGCAGAACGGGACGGCCTCGCGGCCGACGCGGTCGTAGAAGAGCTCGGTCATCGCGCGGTACACGCCGCGCCGACCGCCGAGGGCGCGGACCGAGGGATCGGTGGCGACGTCGCCGACCGAGTAGAGCAGGCGCGGCGCGCCCTCGAGCCGGAAGCCCATGCCCCAGCCGGCGTAATTGCCGACGACCCGGCCGTCGAGAACGGCCACGACGCCGTACCAGCCGTCGGGATCCTGCGCGAACTTCCAGCGCCACTCCGCCTCGGAGAGCTCGCTCTTGAAGATGCGGCCGAAGAGGTCGCGGATGCCGGGCGCGTCGTCGGCCGTCGCGTCGCGGATCTCGAAGCTCACGGCCTGTCCCAGACGAAGGTCTCCAGCGGGCGTCCGTCGGCCGCGCGGAAGACGCGAAGGTACACGGGTCCGGATCGCAGCGAGGCGAGCACGTCCTCGGGCAGGCGGAAGTCGGCGTCGAGCGGACAGCCCGCGAACGGGACGAGCGACGCGTTGGTCGAGACGGCGAGCCAGGCGCCCTCCCGCGCGGAAACGGCGGGCTCGGAGAGCGCCACGGCGGCGGCGCGCCGCGGCGGGCGCACGGCGGCCCGCTCGAGGAGCGCCCGGCCGATCCGCCCGTACCGGCGCTCGCGATAGAGGCGCCGCGAAACCTGGCGCCGCCGCTCGGTGTCGGGGTTGCGCGCGGCGCTCCTCCCGAAGAGATGGCGCACGCGCGCCCGCGGCTCGAAGACCAGCGCGAGCCCCGCGTCGCGCACGCGGTCCTCCCACTCCGTCTCCTCGTACTCGAAGAGGAAGGCCTCGTCGAACCGCCCCACGCGGTCCAGCACCTCGCGCCGCGTCGCCAGCACCGCGCCCGGCAGATGCCGCGCATCGCCGCCCGCTTCCCAGAGCCGCAGCGTGCGCCGCGCAAACGGCGCGAAGGGCGCCAGGCCCATCTGCCCGAAGAAGTCCGACGCCGAGTCCGCGGGCAGGCGCAGCCTTCGCCCTTCGTCCCAGAAACACAGCGGCGCGGCGGCCCCGACGCGCGGCGCCGCGATCGCGCCGAGCAGCGCGGTCAACGCGCCGGGCAGGAATGCCACGTCGGCGTTCGACACGACGACCGCCGACGCCCGCGCCCGGGCGAGACCGGCGTTGGCGCCGCCCGAGTACCCGCGGTTCTCGTCGAGAAAGACCTCCGTGTCCGCGCCGAGCTCCGCCAGGGCCCGCCGCTCCGCCTCGCCGGACCCGCAGTCGACGAGCACGATCTCGCCCTCGACCGCCTCGGCCGCGAACGCCGCGCGCAGCGACGCCACGCAGCCGGCCGCCTCGCCGGCCGACCGGTGGTTGACGACGACGACCGAGACGCGCGGGCTCACGCGGCTTCGTCCAGCGCCTCGCGGAACGCGCGCTCGAGGCGCTCGGCCACGCGCGCCGCGTCGTGCCGGGAAGCTTCCGCCGGACCGGCGGTCCGCGCCCGATCCCGCGCCGCGGGCTCGAACAGCGCCGGCAGGGCCCCGGCGAGGCTCTCCGGATCGCCGTCCGCGAAGTACCACGCGGCCCTCCCCGCGAGCGCCCGATGGCGCGGCGTGTCGGAAAGCAGCGTCGGCACCCCGCAGGCGAGCGCCTCGAGCGCCGGCAGGTCGAAGCCTTCGACGGCCCGCGACGGCCCCACGAAAACGTCGGCCGATCGGTATGCGAAGGGCATCCGGTCGGGCGCGAGGGCGTGGTGATACTCGGCGGTCAGGCCGCGGCCGCGCTCTTCGGCCGTCGGCGGCGACGTCGACACGCGGCGCAGCACGAACCGGCCGCCGCGTTCGCGGAAGCGGGCGAGCCCGTCGAGCGCGACCGGAATTCCTTTCGTCGGCCCTTCGTACGGGCCGACCACGAGCACCACGGGCGGCTCGGCCGGATCGCGCGCGGCTCCCGGCGAGAACTCGCGCGCGTCGAAGACCTGCCCGACGTCCGTGACCGGACCGAATCCGCGCCCCTCGAGGAGCTCCCGGAGGGCCGGCGAGACCGCGAGCTTGCGCGTGGGCAGGCGATACGCCGCCTCGATCTGCGGCCACTCCTCGCGGTAGAACTCGAACTCGCCTTCGTAGCCCTGGCAGAGGTGGAAGACCGGGCCCGACGCGTTGGCGACCGCCGCCGGAGCGGTTTTCCAGAACGTCGCCACCCGGACCTCCGCCGACGCGAGCTCGCCGGATGCGGCAAACGCCGAGGACTCGAAGCGCGCACGCTGCAGGGAGAACCAGGCGGGCTTCCGGTCCGGAGAGACCACCGTCACGCGGTGGCCGCGCCGGGCCAGCGCCTCCGCCTGGACGAGCGCCACCTTGACGCCGCCGCAGAGCTCGGTCGATTCGAGGAGATACGCGATGCGCATTCGGGGGGTGAATCGTAAACCGGGAAGCGCCGGGCCGCCGGACCCGCCGGCTACTTCCCTCCCGCGGAGGCCATCGCGATCCACTGGTACGTCGCCAGGCTCCCGGCGTCCCGCCCGGAAAGCCCCGCCGTGCCCGCCAGAAACGCCGCCGCGTCGGGCGCGGGAGCGCCGGGCTCGCCCTCGACCACGGCGTCTTTCCAGCCGGCCTCCTCGAGCGCCTCCGCGAGAAACGCGCGCGTGAACCAGCGCAGGTGCCGCGCGTCGATCAGGCCTGCGGGAATCGGGTCGAAGCGGCCGGCCGCCAGGTCGCGGACGACCGAGAGGTGCCCGACGTTGGGAACGCTGACGAGCAGGCGTCCGCGCTCGGCCGCGACCGCGCGCGCCGCCACGAGCGCCGCGATCGGATCCTCGAGGTGCTCGAGGACGTCCGCGAAGACCACGGCATCGAAGCGCTCGCCCTGCCGCGCCAGCTCCGGCAGCGCGCGGCGCAGATCCCCCTCGATCACGCGATCGCAACGGGACCGGGCGCGCGCGGCGAGCGCCGGGTCGGCCTCGATGCCGACGATCGTCCAGTCGGGACGCCGCGGTCGGGCGGCGGCGAGCGTCGCGCCGGCGCCGCAGCCGACGTCGAGGAGGCGCAGCGGGCCCTCGGGCAGGCGCCCGATCAGCTCCGGCCGCTCCCGGTCGGACGCCTCTTCGAGGCGCACGGCGCCGATCCGGTCGGCCCGGGCCACGGGCCCGGCAAGTAACCGTCGAACATAGACTTCGACGGTCTCGCCTGTCTGCGCTGCGAAATCCGCGCTCCGGAAGAGGATCGCGGCGAGCCCGTACGGCGCGGACGGCGGCGCCGAAAGCGCCGTATCTCCGTCTGCCACGGCCTCGAGCTCGCGCAGGGAATGGACGGGCGGCGGCGGCGCCTCCGACAGGCCCAGCAAGCTCCCCGGCAAGGCCTCCGGAGGCTCCCGGAAGACCGGGATGGCCGCGGCCTCGAGGACGACGAGCCACGCCGCCCCGCCCGCCACCGCACCGGCGGCGGACGCCTCCGGCCGCCAGACCGCGGCGCCGGACGCTCCCGCCGCGCGGCGCCAGCGCAGCCGCGAGAGGCGCGCGCCGTAGTCGAGGGGACGTCCCGGGTCGAGGAACGCGAGCGCGGCGCTCAAGACGAGGCGGCGATCTCGCCGGCCACCCGCGCTCCCCGCGACGGCTCGGCCGGGGCGAGCTCCCACACGTGGCGCGGCGCCACGAGCCCCACCACGTACTCGGGCGAAGCCACCGAGAAGCCGGGCTTCAGGATCTTCAGGTCGTGGACGTGGAGCGCCTTTTCGTCGCCGAGGTGAACGTACACGCGG
>Ga0335070_10001064_pt1 | contig 31407 bp, 30 predicted proteins | sample Lox_Sample_13_FD_206722 | JGI IMG/M metagenome (GOLD analysis project Ga0335070, IMG submission 206722) | Soil microbial communities from Loxahatchee National Wildlife Refuge, Florida, United States - Lox_Sample_1.3 | ecosystem: Environmental > Terrestrial > Soil > Wetlands | place: USA...
CAGGTGCTCACCGCGGCCCGCCAGTTCGCCGCCGTGGGGTGATGCCTGACCCGGTTCGTATTGACACGGCCCACGGCGTTCTGCACGGCGTCCGCCTGCACGGCGTGCGCGTGCACCGCGTCGGCTATCAGCCAGACCCGTGGGCCTGGACGCCGTGGGAGTATGCCGGGGATGACGGCCGGTTTCACGGCCGCTGGGATGATCCGCACGGCACCTGGCGCACCCTCTACCTAGGCGCCTCACCGCTGGCGTGCTACCTGGAGGTGCTCACCCAGTTTCGGGCAGATCCACACATGCAGGTCGAGATGGCGGAGATCTTGGACAACGATGCCGATGACCACCTCTACCCCACCGCGCGCGCCGGACGCCTACCCCGCAGCTGGTGCAAGCCGCGTCTGCTCGCTTCGGGGCGGTTGAGCGGAGTCTTCGCGTTGCCCGGCCATCAGCAGTCACTGCCCACTCTGCGGAGAGCCTTCCTGCCGACAGCGCGATCGTTCGGGCTTGCCGACCTTGATGCTGCCGCGATCCGCGACAGCCGGCCACGTGCATTGACTCAGGCCATTTCTGCGTGGCTCTACACGCTGCAAGCACCGGATGGTAAGCCGCTCAACGGGATACAGTTTCAGTCCCGCCACGGCGACGGCCTGCTGCTGTGGGCGGTCTATGAACGCGACCGCGCCATGGGGACCCCGCCCGAAGTCGGTCCGGACGGTTCTGCACCGATCAGCATCGACGACCCCCAACTGCTGGAGGCGATGCGACTGCACCACCTCAATTGGGCTGATTAGCCATGCATTTCGCACGTCACCCCCCCACAGTGGCGGTTATAGCGCTCAGGATGTGGCCTGAAGAGGATGTGGGGCAACGGGTTACGGGTCATGTTCCGGCAGAGGTTCATGGATAATCTATATTATCCATGAAAGAAGCGGTTCGCGGATTTCATCAGATGATTCAAGCACCGGTCAACGCCGCACGTTGGGCAGAATCGAAGCTGCTAGTGTGTCGCGTCTGAAATCCTGGCCATATATTTGGCGAGGGAGTCGAGGATCTCGTCGGCGGTTTTGGTCCAGCGGAATGGTTTTGGGTCGTCGTTCCATGCGGTGATCCAGTCGCGGACGTCGTTTTGCTCATAGAAACTTATGTCGTCCTATTTCAGACGCGACACACTAGTTGCCAATGTCGGGGCGGATGACACAAACGGGCGCCAGGTCGATCACAGGATGTGCCATACGAAGCACCGTACCGGCATCACCCGACTGATACCGCACACGCGATGCTGAGATCATCGGTGGTTGCGGGTCGCACCACCTCGCGAAGGCTGCGAGCGAGACTGCGTTGAAAGCGCGACGCTCTGACCTCGGTTGCCCAGCCGAGTATGTCGCCGCAAGCTGGTGCCGCGGAGTTGGTTCGCTTGTCGTATAGCACGGCCTCCGGTCCATCGCTCATCAGCAGAACACCTTCGCCGATCGTCAACCGACATTGTTTGAGCACCGCGTGATCCGTCCAGTCGGAGGCGGTGATGGAATAGGTGACGTTGGCATATTCGCCACGGCTGGGCGGGCTTATCACCGACGTTGCGCTTCGGCCGCCTCCCACGATGACGCCGTCGCCGACGTGGATAGTGGACACATCGATGCCGCCCTCCGAGCCCCGGACCAGCCGCGCAATGAGCAGCGTGGTGGCGAACTCCTTCGGCTCGACGCCTCGCTGTTCTGCCATCTGACGTAGCCGTTCATGCACCAACGATGCGAGTTCGGCGAGGTCGGTGACGTCGATACCGCGCTCCAGCGCGGTATCGACTGCGAGGCGAGCACCTTCGCCGCCGAACGCAGCCGAGCCGACGCCGTCGGCCAGCGCGAGCAGTGAGCTGTTCTTGCGGTCGTTTAGGTGCCCTGCACAGTCCTGACAACCGACTCCCTTGATGAGGTGGCTCCTGCCGACGGCGACAGCATGCCCGCACCTGAATCGAAACCGCTTCACCAGGGCTCGTCCGGGCCTGCAGGGTCGGCCCACGACCGAGTGGGCGGCATTTGCGGTGCTTCACCTGGCGTGGTCTGCGAGACCTGGTGGATGCTCTGGCTTAGCCACTCGAAGAAGTCGCGGAATGCGAACTGTCGCAAGCGCAGTGGCGGTCGTTCCACAGTCGCGAAGGTTCGCAGGGTCGGGAAGTCGGCTCCGTCTCCGATGCCCACGCAGAAGGTCGTCAATCGTCGTGCCTCGAGGAGCTGAGACGTGCGGTGAGCAGCGGCGACGTGGGCATCGTCGTTCGGCTGGCCGTCGGTCATCAGGACCAGCCAGGGTTGGTAGTAGTCGATGCCGGCCTCTTTGTACTCTGCTTTGCGCTGTTCCAACAGATCCAGCGCGAGGTTCACGGCGTTGCCGATGCTCGTTCCCTGTTCCATCAGTTCGAGAGTCGGTGCCTCGACATCGATGGTCGACGAGAAGTCCAGTACGGTTTCAGCCTTCGCGTCGAACCGCACGATGGCGACTTCGGCACTGTAGGCGGCGATCTCGTCGTGTTGGATGGCGTCGAAGAACTCTCGAACGCCCTCGTTGAGTTCCTCGATGGGGCTCGGGTCCAGCTGTTGAACCGCCGCCCCCCACTCGCGACGGCCCGACATGGACGGACTGCAGTCGAGAACCAGGCACACGGCTAACCGCGCGGTCGGATTAATGAACAGCTGTTGTTTGCGCAGCACCTGATCGGTGGCCATCATTGCCTTTCGTCAACAGCGTTGGCTTTGCGCTTGCTACGACATGCTTTGCAGCGCTTGGGTGCAACGTAGCCCTTCCTGTCGTGGAACGCTTGTTCCCGATACGAGTAGACGGTAACGCGATGGCACTCGGCGCACTCGAATGGCGTGCCCGCGGTATCGGCGCACCCGTCGCACAGCGTTCGGCCGGCGAACGTGAAGCGTTCGACTTCGCTCGACAGCACGCGAAACTCGTTGTCGCATATGGCGCATTGCAGTTTCGTGCGCACTCGACACTGCTCGCAGCGCTTGGGTGGTAGGAGGCCGTTTCTCTTGTACGACGCCTGATCGGCGAAGCTGAACAGGAACTTTTCTCCGCAATCGATGCACGTGCGCTGGGTGCCGAGTGTACGGGCGTGCGTCGGGCATAGCTCCCGTTGCTCTTCGCCGAATCTCCACATATCAGGCGTTGTCTCGTCCGCACTGAACAAGCTGCCGCATTCGGCGCAGGGCACCTGAATGAGGCGTCCGGTCGTGGGCTGAAGGCCATACCGGTCGCCCACTTCCTTAGATATGCCCTTGAAGTGCATTGGGAAGATCTCGTCGGTGGCGTGTCCCCGCTCCAGCATGCCGGCGTATCCCTTCAGCACGGCTGCCCATTCCGCCGCGGTCAGTCGCTGCTTGTCGGCGAAGACACGATGAAACGCTTGTTTCACCTTGTACGGCAGGTTGCTCCAGATGGTGCGCCACGGTCCGGCTGGCTGATTGGTCCCGCCCCGCTGCTGCCCGAACGGGTAGGGAAACTGGCCGACGTTGATGTTCGCGCCTGGATCTCCGCCACCTTGCTGGCTATAGGGCGGTTTGCCCGGCATCAAGATCATGAAGATCATGGTGGCAAGCGCGAATGCGTCGTGAGACTGGGTCCGCAAGACTCCCGCCAACTGCTTGCCCTGCAGTTCGGGTGGAGTGAACGTGACCATGCCGACGGGACATGTGTACCCCTCGATCTGAAAGCTGTCGGTGTCCACGATGGTCAGGCGCGCATCGTCGGTGACCAAGATGTTCTGTGGATTCAGATCGCCGACGATCACGCCAAGGGCATGAAGGTACTGCACGGCCTCGGCTAACTGGATCGCGAGCGATACAAGATCCTTCCGGGTCCACTCGCTGTGGCGAATTTTGAGCAGGTTCGGAAGAAACACCTCGGTTGCCAGCTTTCGGCCTTCGGCGTGCGGGAGGAAGACCCCCTGGACCTCGTTATCCGCCCCAGTCGCGAGACTGACAGGCCACGTCACGGCGGGCAACGACGACGTCGCGGCGAGCATTCGCTCGATCTTCTCTATGCGATGAACGGTGCGCGCGTTTGGGTGGAACACCTTTGCGACGATGCCCGCGTAGTCAGTCTCGAAGATGACTCCTTCCCCGCCGCGAGCCATTTCGTCGATCAGGGTGACCATGCCGAATCTCGACCGCAGCTGACTGCCTATTCCGGGGACGATGCCTCCACCGATCATCTCGTCGGGGTGGATGACCGGTGAGGTGACGGACCGAAACGTCCGCTTCCGGGGCATCGCGTTCGCGGGAACCTCGGTCGCGCTCTTCAGGTGACTGAGCCCTCCGGAATCGTTGGCGCAGAGCACGAATATGCGATGCCGGCTCTGGACCGACCGCGACGTCTCGATCGCGCGGGCGTCGCGCGCCAGCGCACGGTCCTGGGTCAACAAGATCACATTGTGTCGCACCCAGAATTCCTGGATCTTCGACAGGATCACCGCGTCGGCGAACCGACCGTCCCGGTCGGATCCCCGGCGCACCGCATAGTTGGCTTGACGCAGATCCTCGAGCAGCCTGAGACCCATTTCCGCCGCATCGCGCGTGCTCTTGTTTTTGTCGTTGTATTTCTTAAGCAGCTCGCGGACCACACTATCCGGCACGATTAGACGCTTCGTCGCATACAGCAGGCGACCGTCGGTGCCATACAGCGCGTCACGGGCACGCGGATGCATCAGGAAGCTGGTATCCACGAACACCAGCGCATTGCTGACAACGTCCGTCCAGTCTTTTCGCGCCGTCGACGGTACCGCGGTCATTCCCACTCCCTACCAGCGTTCGCTCCACGCTAGTTGATGGGGTCAATGTTTTTTCCTGTTTCATGGATCAGGAATGCCCCCCGGTTCGAGCTCCGGACATCAAGCCCCGCAGCTGTGAAGCGTGCGAGTGACCGCATCTGTGCGCAGTCGATCCGTTCAGCGCCACGGATGATGCGGATGAACCGTGATTCCACGGTTGCGGAGCCCTTCCTCCAGTCGCGGAAGAAAGCCCGGCGGGGGAACACCCACCACGATAAGGCCGTCGTCGGCGTCCAGGGTCAACGACACCCGGTCCACCCCACGGTCGATGGACTCGGTCGGAATCACGCCGGTTAGGTTGATGGTCCGCCGTGGCGAGATCGAAGTCGGCCTCGCGGCGAGTCTCGGCCCGCAAAATCAGCTCAGCTAATTCATCTCGATGCTGCTGAAGCCTATTGGTGAACCGCACTGTCGCTTTAGAAGCATCGGTTAGCAAGTAGTCGCGAACTTGTACGTCTCGGATCTGCTCCGCGTGACGGGCGGTTATGATCCGGAGGGCATCACTGTAGATGCTCGCGTCTGTATTCAAGGCGTCGAGTAAACCGAACTGGTCGCGCACGCTCAGCGACTCGATGGCCTCCATCCAGCTCTCTTCGTCGGCGAGTGCGTGTCTAAGCAAGGTCAACCAAATTTCCCACTTAGCCGCTCCGGGGTTCCTGATAAGTGACGCAACGGTTTCTCGCATTTAGGCGGAACCTCCCGCGCGCACCTTTCCTAATGCCTCTTTGAATTGCTGCGGCGTGATCCTCCGTTGGTAACGAGCCTTTCTCCGAGCTTTGTGTGTTGATCGCCGGCGAAAGTCCCCTTTAAGACGGCCCGGCATGCTGACCTCATGACCATTGACGTCGCGTAACGTGACGGCAAGAGCTCCACCGGTGTCCGCGCTGACGATGACGCTGCATCGGCGATCGCTCTCGAGGGACACGGGGATCCCGCTTTTCCACACATGGACGAACGGATCGATGGAATCGTCATCGATCACTACCTTGACGTCTAGCGAGTCCGCTGCAGGCACATCGATATAGAAGTTGTAGTCCTTCGAATCGAACCTTGCCGGCAGGTCACTTCGCTGTGCAAGGATCGGCGTCAGCAGCACTATTTCGCCTGGCGTCGCCTTCAGTTCCTTCGCCAATTCGCCGCCGAGCGCAAACTCCAGTCCGACGTCGTATCGCAACCGCTGTTTGGAAGTCAAACCGGCGAGATGCGCTCCCGTATCGTCCAGTGCCGCGGTCGCCGCTTCGATCCGTTTGGCGGCCTCAACGACCTCGGCGCTCAGTTCTTCGACCTCCCGGGTCCGCTCTCCGAGAGTATGTTCGGAAGCCGCCAGTTCGCGCTGCATTGTGTCGCGTTTGCCGATCTGAGCGGCGATCCTGTCCTCCAAATCCTTTCGCCGCCTTCCCAGTTTCGTTGTCTCGGTCTGGAGTTGCTTCTTGTAGGCTCGCCGTGCTTCGACATCGTAGCTTTCCAGGGTGCGTTTGAAGATCTCAAGGCGATGGATCTCGCGGTCCAGTTCCTCGATCGCTTGGGCTTTTTCCCCAATCTCGGATTTGCGAAGCTCCTGGAGCTGGCGTTCAAGGTGGGCTACTTCAGTGGCGAGATCATAGTGCGGGTGCTGGCGAATCTCCGACCTGCCGATCAACTTGAGGAGTTCGTCACGATGCTGCGCCAGTTGGTTCGTTAACCTCTCCGTCGCTTCCGACGCATCAGTCAGGAGAAAGTCGCGGACTTCCTCATCGCGAATGAGTTCCGCGTGGCGGGCGGTGATGATTCGCAGGGCATCGCTGTAGATGTTCCCGTCGGTCCGCAGCGCTTTCAGCAAGCCGAATTGGTCTTCGAGGCTGAGCGATTCGAACGTCTGAATCCAGTCCCGCTCGTCGGCGAGCGCCCGACTGAGCACAGTCAGCCAGGACTCCCAGCGCGCACTGCCCGGGTTCCTGACGAGCGCCTCTACCAGTTCTTTCATAAGCCTCGCCCACTGCGTTGCTTCCTGAGCGCCTCCGCGAACTGGTTCGGTGTGATCCTCAGTCTGTGGGCGGTGCTCGATGTCGTCGGGTCCTGGCCAGTGATTACAAGCTTCGATCGACCGGTCCGCCCGCGGGCGAGCTTGCCCTGCACATTCGTCTCGTGACCATCGAAGTATCTCAACCTGACATGGAGCATGCCGTCGGCGTCCGCCCGAACGACCACGCTGCATTGGTGGAAGCGGGCGGCAGATGGCGGGATGGCCTCGTCCCAGCTCAGGATGTACGGATCGGCGGGATCGTCATCGATCACGACCTTGAGGTCTATCGTGTCTCCGGCCTCGACACCGAGGAAAAATTTGTAGTCCTGCGAGTCGAATGTGGCCGGAAGTTGGCTTCCCTGAGCAAGAATCGGCGTCATCAGTACAACCTCGCCGGGTTCCCCGTTCAACCGTTTCGCTGCGCCGGTACCAAGCCTAACCTCCAGGCCGATGTCGCATAGCACGCGCTCTTCGACTTTGACCGTGCCGCTTGCGACTAGTGCTGCGCCGAGCGCGATCGCCTGGTCGATTCTGTTGTCGTTGATCTGCATGCGATTGAGAGTGTCGTCGACGTTGACGGCATATATGTCTCTGAGCGCTGGGCCGATGATGTGTTTGGCAATACCGGCGATGCGACTACCGCCACCGGCGAATACGAGGGCGTAGGGCGCGGAACCACTGTGGTTCCGAAGAAAGGTTCTTACGAGTTCGCGTCCGTGGGCGTAGAACGGCTCGAGCGTCTCGATGAAGTCCGTCGGTGTCATCGAGAAGGTGAGTTCATTGTCGGAATCTTCTGAATCCGACAATGAGACAGCCTTCTTCTGGCGGGCTTCCCGACCACTGCGCGCGGCGTATGCGATCCGCTCCGAAAGAATCTGCTGCACCTGCTGCAGCTCGACGAACCACGACCGCAATCCTGCCGTCGGCATGTCGCCAAGCTGACGCAGAATTTCATCGGCGTCGGTGGGCAACGATGTATTGAACTTCTCGTTGAACTGGCGGGCAGCGCGCGCCATGATCAATGCGGTGACGTAATCCCCGGCATAGTCGTTGTTGATTGCGTCCACGACGACGTGGGCCTGATCTTCGGCGCCCACTCGCACCAGACTCAGGTCAAATGTTCCGCCGCCGATGTCACATACCAGGATGTGCTCTCCGACGAAGCTTGCGGACTGCGATCCGTTGGAGCGCTGGGCTTCCCACAGCCAATACACAGCTGCCGCTACCGGCTCGCTGACCGTCTTGTTCTGGATCTTGATCGGCTCGCCACCGAGCTGCGCCATCCCGGCGGCTTCGCGTGTCTGCTGACACTTGTAGGGAGTGTCGCGCCGCCAGCCGTGCGGCACTGTGATCAGCACCGAGTCAACCTTCTCTCCGCCCAGGCCGCTCGTCACTTCGGTAAGGACATACTCGACAAGTCGCGTCGTCAGGTATTCCGGCGTGATGTCGACCGGCGTGCTGGACGGGCCGCCGAAACGCATAGTGCGGAAGACTTTCTCGTCACCCATCAGCAGCTTCCAGCGGCGGAAGATTTCCTGCGGGTCGCGGTCCGGGTTGGTGGCCCATTCGTTCGCGGCGTCACGACCCGCAACGACATTTCCGCCGTGCTCGGCGATGGCGATGACGGACGGTACGAGTGTGTGGCCCTTGATGCTGCGGACCTCAGGCTCGCCATTCTGCGTGGCTATCGCAACCACGGTGTTCGAGGTTCCGATGTCGATTCCGATGTGCGTCAACCTATTCGGCCTCTCGCGTTGGTATTCCGGCGATGCGCGGCTTCGGCTTTCCCGGAGCGTTCGTCGTGCAAGCTGTATCGCATCGAGCCGGTTCTTCTGCTGCGGCCACCGGCCCACCGTTTTGCACCGTCCGCTCAGGCCGGTTCGAACCCGACAGCGTCATGCAGCCACTCCGCGGCAGTCAGCAATGCTCACGGTGCAGAAGAACTCGGCCGCACCGGCAGCTATGTGCTGCTCGGGCACAGCGCTGGCGAGTGAAAGCATGCTGGCATGGTCGCGTTGCGAACTCAGCCGCCGGGAAGTTGCCGGAAGGGGTCTAAATCGATCCGCCCGAGGATCGTCGAACCAAGCCACGTTGATTAGGTGGGCAATCTGCTCAGCGTACGCAATCTGTGGCTCTCCGAGTTGACCGGCTCGGCGGTCGCTGTCCAGCGAACTGTGCCAGTAGTTCTCAATAGCACCGTTTGGACGCGGAGATAACGCAAACGCCATCTTGTTGATCCTAGGCGGCCTTGCGGAAGCAGCGGGTTCATTGCCCACAAACGCGCTACGTCATTGCTGGGTGATGACGAGCGAAACCAACGTTGCGTACAGAAACGTTGCGTACAGATGCGTCGCTGCCCCCGCCGACCGCTCCAATCAAATGGCTGCGATCGGCGAGATCGTGCCGGGAAAGGTCACCAAGCTCGTCCCTTTCGGCGCGTTTGTCCACATCGAGGAGGGCATCCAGAGTCTGGTGCACATCTCTGAGCTGGCCGAGCGTCACCTAGAGGTGCTGGACCAGGTGGTCGAGGTCGGTGACGAATTCGCGAGGGTACTCCGGGCGTAGCATTGGACAATGCCGCTGGAGTTTTCTGTCTGGCCGAAGGGATCCATCGAGAAGTACCGGCAACTCGCCCTAGAAATCGCGCACCGAGACAGTCAATTGGGCGCGCAACAAGTCGCAGCCCTCAAGCAGTTGGCACGCGACACAGACTTGGCCCAGCTGGGCGACGCCGAGGTCGACCATTTCATCGATGTCGTGCTCGAGTTGCCGGACCTGCAGGATTTCACCCGCGTCGTGCGACCGTATCGATTCGGCCGGCGCCGGTTCACCGATCCCGTCGAGCTGGCATCACACATGACGACGAACTGGGATGCGGTCGCCACGGTGTTCACTTCCGCCCAGGAATGCGCGACGTTACGCGCCTGGATCCGCGATGAGGCCGATGATCGCTTGATCGAAGTCAACCTGTTGACACCAGTGGCCGACGGCGACCAATCGCAGATTGACGCCCGGATCATCGAATTCACCGCTCACTACCTAGGTGCCGATGGTGTGAAGCTGCGGGGCGCGTCAGTTAACCCGGGTGACCTGGCACAGGGGTACCTGGTGGCTGGCGAACACTGGCATGAGGACCCGGTACTTTCCGCCCTCACGCCACCGGTGCTCGCCGCACTGGCCGAGACCCGCCTCGACGAAGGAGCCGGAGCCGATAACCAGTCGATCGAATATTGCGCGCTGGCCAATATGGCGCGCCACGCCGACGAGGTCGACCGCTGGATCGAGCGGGCGACATCCTTGATATTGGAGGAGGCTAACCCCGAAGTGGAGGGGGCCGCAATCGAGAATTTCCGCGCGGGAATTTCCATACGCAGCCAACGCGCCCGGGCACTCGCCCGCGCCGCGCTGCTATCCTCGGCGGCCGCCGAGGGAATCCGAAGCAAATTCATCAGGCTCTACGGCGATCCCTCCAAGGGGTGGAAGCCACGGGACCCGGAATGGCGCAAAATCGCCTCCGCGTCGCTCGCAGTAGCAGTCCACGATCTACCCACCCTCTACGGCCAAGCCCTCGAGGCCGAGAGGCAAGCCCTCAGCCAAGCCCTCGAGGCCGAGCTGCAACGAATTGCAGACCATGACAAGGATCGCGACGGTCCGAACGTCACCGCCGACGATATATCAGGTAGGGAGCCACGCCGCAGTGCGGACGCTACGCAGACCGCTCGCGTGGACGAATATGGTCAGTTCAGACGTCTCGTGTCCGATTCGGTCGGTCGCATTTTGGAGTGCGGTGCTCCCACTCGAACTTGGAGTGACGACAACGGGTTTAGTGTCAACGGCTGGCTGATAGACCGCAATTCATATGACAGAAGTATAGGGTGGAGCCCCGATAACGACTGGTCCGACGACTTCGGACACACCGAGCAAATACTCGGCGATAACGGCAATTTATACGAGTATCGGTTCTGGTTGTATGGGGACCGCCGCACAGCGGAGGAGAAAGCGCACACCCTGAGAGAACTCACTGCCGCGGATCTGGTGGATAAATACGGTCCCTCGTTTAATTCCTGGTCGGACCAGATCAAACGAATGGTGATAATTCTAACCGCCAGGTAGTGATCGTCCGAGACAGTGACAAGGCGCTTACCAGCCCTCCGCCGGCCCTTACGATTACGATGCGGCTGCGATCGGCCGAGTCGAAACGAATTCGAACGTGCTTTTACCGAGTCACTGGCTGACTCCTTCGACAACGTATGAAGGGGATATCGACCGCGACCGCCCGATTATCAAGACGATGACGACCATGGCGCTTGCCGGCTGTCCTCACGAGCTAGAACCGGGTCACGGGCCGCGTCCTGGGCCAGTGTCGGCTCCGCAACGTCCAATACCAGTACGCACGTGTTGACGGTCCGTGGTGGGCGGTTCGCCGATAGTGGCCCATGTTCACATGTCCAGGCTTTCTCTCGCGTTTCGCGGGGCTGAGAAATGCCCCACTGCGGCCCGCCTCGATGCGGCTGCGAGTTGGGCACACGTCGAGCGCGCGTTCGCGGAAGTGGCGGTGGCGTCACTCTGCGATGAACGGTCCGATCAGGGTCTTCGCGGTGCCGGTCGGCAGCTCCAGCGCAAGGTCCGCCGCGGGGAGCTCCTCGTAGTTTTCCAGGACACGGTCTTGGAGTCCTCGTGTCGAACCACCGCGTCTCGGCGGGGGGTATCCGGCGCCGCGGGACCGGGCGTTGTCGCGGCTGAGCACCCTTGTGCCCAGCGTTATCGCCACGGGTGCTCGGGGAGAACAGTGATCCCGCGGCTGCGCAGCCTGGACTGTAGCTGGGGAAGGAAACCTGGTGGGGGGACGCCGATTACGATGAGGCCGCCTTCTGTGTCGAGTGTCAGTGAGACGCGGCCTGCCCCGGTGTCGATGTCGTCGGTCGGGATCACCCCGGTCAGATTCAGGATCCGTTGGTTCGACGAGCCGCGGTAGGGCTTGGACGTGGGCCGTGTTTGTTCGTAGCGGCCGTCGACCAGCACATCGACGTGGGCGAGCATCGACAGCACTGGGTCGCTATCGGCTTTAAGGATTTCCTCCAGGGTGCGGCCGGTGTATACCCAGGTTGTGCGGCCCATACGATGCGCCGTACGGAGGAGCACCTCAACAGCTTTGGGCTGCTCGGTGGGTTCGCCGCCGCTGACCGTTAGGTCGCTTTCTGGGCTATCGGCGAGTAGCTGCGTCGCGAGTCCGACCGGTTCCACGAGGTATCCGCCAACGTCGGGGTTCCACATCTCGGGGACCATGCAGCCCGGGCACCGCAGACTGCACCCTTGCACCCACACCACCGAACGGCGTCCGGGCCCGAGCGTGTCAATCACGTCGCGAGCCGTGTGCCGCACCAGTAGCAGCGGCGAGTCGACGTCAGCAGCCACGTGGCATCAGGAGCCGAACACCGCTTCGGCATCATCGGCCGGCAGCAGTTCGTATACTTCTTCAATCTTGGCCAGCAGCCGCTGGTTCTTTTGAGCACCTGGGCTAGACCGCAATTCGTCCAGTCTCGTTTTCTCCGAGGCGAGTTGGCGCCGTTCATCATCGATCCGCTGCTGCAGCTCCGCGGCCTCCCCTGCGACAGCGAGCTGCTGACTGCGAACCTCGCTCAATTCCGTGGTTGCGGCTTGGATCTGCGCACGAAGCTCGGCGATCCGGTCGGTGATTTCGTCATTTTCTTTCGTCAACTGGGCGAGTTGCTGCTCGGCTGTGGCGAATTCGCGTTGAAGCGTGTCACGGCGGCCGATCGCCGCAGCAATTGTGTCCTCGAGATTGGTTCGGCGCGTAGCGAGTTCTTTCGTCTCTGCGTCGAGTTGATCTCGGTAGACACGACGTGCGTCGGGGTCGTAACCCTCAAGGCTGCGTTTAAACGTTTCGAGCCTGTGGATCTCTCGATCGAGTTGCTGCATCGATTCGAATTGTTCACCGATCTCGGACTTCCGCAGCTCGTGCAGCTGTCGTTCCAACTGCACGACTTCGGTGGCGAGGTCGAAGTCGGCTTCGCGCCGGGCTTGGGCCTTCCCGATGAGGTCCTGGAGCTGATCGCGGTGCTGTTCAAGACGGTTCGTTAACCGGTCGGTCGCCTCGGCGGCATCGGTCAGTAGGAAGTCGCGAACTTCTTCATCGCTGATCCGGTCGGCATGGCGGGCAGTGAGAACCCGAAGGGCATCGCTATAGATGCTGCTGTCAGTCTTCAAAGCTTCGAGTAAACCGAATTGGTCCTCGAGGCTGAGCGACTCGACAGCCTGCATCCAGGCGTCCTCATCGGTCAGGGCCCCGCTCAGTACTGTCAGCCAGGACTCCCAGTTGGCTGACGCGGGGTTTTTCACAACGGCGGCAACGAGTTCCCGCATTTAGGTGTTCCTCCCGGTGCGCAGCCTCGTGAGCGCGTCTACGAACTGCTGTGGTGTAATCCTCAACCGGTAAGCCGTGGTCATCATTGACCGCTCCTGGCCGCTGATCACAAGTTTCGATCGCCCGGTGCGTTCCCGGGACAGTCGGCCGCGCACGTTGGTCTCGTACCCGTCGAAGTAGCTCAATCTGACGTCGAGTGCCCCATCGGCGTCCGCGTACACGATCACGCTGCATTCATGATCGCCGGGCGACGACGCGGGGATTGCTTCCTCCCAACTCTGGATGTAGGGGGCCACGGGATCGTCGTCAATTACGATCTTGATATCCACCGAGTTGCCCGCGGGCACGTAGATAAAGAATTTGTAGTCTTGCGAACTGAACCTGGCCGGCAGTGTGCTGCCTCGCGGCAGAATCGGCGTCATCAGCACCACCTCGCCGGGTGTGGCGTTGAGCTGCTTGGCCAAGTCTTCGCCCAGGGTCACCTCGAGGCCGATGTCGCATAAGATGCGCTCTTCCACTTTGACCACACCGCTGGCGACTAGTGCTGCGCCCAGCGCGATCGCTTGGTCGATCTTGTGGTCGTTGATCTGGATTCGGTTGAGGATCTCATCGACGTCGCGGGGGGCGATGTCCCTGAGTGCGGCCCCTACGATGTTATTTGCGACACCGGCGATGCGGCTTCCGCCGCCGGCGAATACCACAGCGTACGGTGTCGGGGCGCCGTGGCTCCGCAGGAAGGTCCGCACGAGTTCGCGGCCGTGTGCATAGAACGACTCGAGAGTTTCGATGAATTGCGCTGCTGTCATCGAAAAGGTGATCTGGTCGTCGGAGTCTTCCGATTGCTGTAGCACGACCGACCTCTTCTGACGAGGTTCGCGCCCGCTTCGCGCGGCGAAAGCGATCCGGGTGGAGAGGTCCTTTTGCATCTGCTGCAGTTCGACGAACCAGGCTCGCATGCCCGCGGTGGGCGACTCGCCGAGCTGGCGCAAGATCTCATCGGCTTCGGTGGGCAAGCTGGTGTTGAATTCGGCGTTGAACTGCTCGGCTGCTCGCGCCATGATGAGCGCCGTCACGTAGTCACCGGCGTAGTTGTTGTTGATCGCGTCAACGACCACGAGGGGTTCGCCGTCAGCGCCGACGCGCACCAGGCTCAAGTCGAAGGTTCCACCGCCGACGTCGCATACCAGGATGTGCTTGCCGGCATACTGTTTCGCGGACGTGGCCTCGGTGTCCCGTTGAGCTTCCCAGAGCCAGTACACCGCCGCGGCTACGGGTTCGCTGACCGTCTTGTTCTGGACTTCGACGAGTTTGCCATCAACTTGTGCCATTGCGGCAGCTTGGCGGGTCGCCTGACATTTATGCGGCGTATCGCGCCGCCAGCCGTGCGGGACAGTGATGAGAACCGAGTCGACTTCCTCGCCGCCGACGCCGCTGGTGATTTCACCGAGCACGTATTCGACAAGGCGTGTTGTCAACCATTCGGGTGTGATGTCAACCGGTGAGCTCGTCGGACCGCCGAACCGCATGGTGGCCAAGACCTTCTCATCGCCCATCAGCAACTTCCAGCGTCGAAAGATTTCACGCGCATCGCGGTCGGGATTGGCCCACTCGTCTACGGCGTCACGGCCGGCGACGCAGTTGCCGCCGTGTTCGGTGACCGCAATCACCGAGGGCACCAGCGCATCGTCTTTGATGCGGCGTACTTCCGGATGGCCGTTGTCGGTGGCTACGGCGACGACGGTGTTGGATGTGCCGATATCGATTCCGATGTGCGCCACCTCAATTGGCCTCTCGCGTCAACAGTCGCAGATGATCGCCTCTGTTCGCTGTGGGCAGGGCCGCAAGCGTGGGGTCGGGCGTCGAGCGCGCGATTGGAGCCCGAGCGACGGCGGGGCGCAGAACGACGCGACCGCAGTCCACGCGGCAAGCGCGTGTAGCGGAAAGCGCCATTACGTCGGACTGTGGAATGGTGCTGGGTATCTGCTGCTGAAGAGGCCGGTGTTGTTGGGAGACCAAATCGAAGAGCCCCTGCCCGTCAAACGGTGGATGTCACGGTGCGGCGGGGGCGCGTGAGCACCTAGTTTGCCGCCAGGCGAGTGTACAGCCGCGGCAAATGCCTTGGCCGCGAAACGGCTCATCGGATGAGCGAGTAAGGCTCGGCGCGTTCGCGACCACCCGCGAGCCACGTCCCTAGCGTCCGGGGTCATTACAACGACCAGGTTGTCAGCCAGTCTGGGTTTCGAGTTGGGTCTGGGTTTCGGTTTCCGTTTGAACGGGCAACTGCCCGCCGCCGGGTTCGTGGCCGTAGCCCCAATCGGTGACCGTGAACCCGACACCCCGCTCGGCGAGCCGTTCGCGCAGCTCTTTGACTGCACCGGAGCAAGACCCGTCCCCTTCGGCGGCGGCGACCTCGAAATCGACGTCGCCAGTCAGCGGAATTTCGAGTTTGAAGTCGCCTCTGCCGCTCTCGTCTGGAACCTGACCGGTGATCTTGAGCGGTTCGTTCTTGGTCCCGTCCGCACTGAACACCCGAAAACCCATGTCTTCGAGGACATCCATGATCGCGTCGCCGATCGAGATGCGTCGGTCATTGGCGGCCTGCGATTCGGCGGCGGAGTTGGTGGCGCCCCGCAGTTGGGCTGCTGCGCCGGACGCGTCTGACGCCGCGTCCTCGAAGCGCTCGGCCGCGATGTGGTCGTCTGCCCGCTGCAGGGCAGCTTGAGCGGCCGCAACCGCGTCAGGATCATCCGACCACTGGCCGATCAGTTTCGCGTCCACTGCACCCAGCGTCGCGTTGAGCTCGTCGACAGCGGTCTGGGCGGACGTGAGGCGGTGGTCATACTCTGCCCTGGCAGCCGCCACCTTCGCGGCTAGCCGCGGGGCCTCTGCACCGACAGCGTCAGCGAGCTGCTGCGCGGCGGCCGAATCGCCCTGGGCGAGTTGGCCTTCGGCGGTCTCGATCCGGCGGGTCAGTTCGCCGAGGCTCGACGGCGCGAATTTATCGCATTCCGCAGCGGGCAGGGCGGACAATGCCGCTCGGGCGCTGTTGACGGCGACGGTGGCGCGTCGGAGCACCTCCTCGGCGATGCGACGCGCTTCCTCCTCGGCTCTGGTGCGTTCCTCCGACTCGCGCGCGCAGGCCGCCGCGCGCTTGTTCACCTCGTCGGCCGCTGCCTGTGCCTGCCGGGCCAGCGCCAGCGCTTCTCCGACGGACGAGCGGGCCTGCAAACGTGACTGCGCGGCCGCCTTGCCCAGGTCGGCGGCGACATTGAACCGTCGGCTCGCTTCCCGCGCGAGATTCATCTCACTCTGCTTGTAGTGATCGCCGACAGAACGGTCCAGCGCCCTGGACGCGTTGTCGTATTCGCTGCTTGCCCGCCCGTACTCCGCGACCGCACTCTGGTGCGCGCGGTCGGCTTCCCGGAGCTTGGCACGTGCTGCATCGGCCGCCGCATTCGCCCGGTCCCGTAGGGAATTGGCGAGGGCGAGAGCCACTTTCGCGTCACGCTTGGACGGCACGTCGTCTCGAGCGCGGGCCAGGTCGTTTTCGGCGGACGACGTGGAAAAGCCGCGCTGGGTGGCGCGGTCTAGGTCGCCCAGCAGGGCACGCAGCACCGCATATTCCGCCTCGGCCACCAATGACGAGGCCCGCTGGGCGGCCCCGTGCGCGGCTCGCAACTCAGCTTGCACATCGGCTCGTTTGGGTCCGCTCATGTGTGCTCCTTCAGATAACGCGCTAAAGCGCTCCGGCGTCGTTTGCCGGTTGGCCTGCATGCAGTTCGAAATCGCATCGGCGATGCCGCGGCGCTTCTGTGCGACATTTCGATCACGACCTGTCAGCCACGGACGCTGCTGCGTCGGCGACAATGCCAGGTTGAGGCTGTGCAGCATGCACAGAAGCAGGCGTGGCCACGTCGGAACCGGTGAAGTCGACGTTTTCCAGGTCGACCAGCTCCACAGTGGATCGCCTGGGGTCACCGGCAGGCAGGTCGGACATCATCACGCGTACCTTCATCTTGTCAATGGCCGCGCTGACGGTGTTTTGCACCCAGCGTGCGTTGCCGAACCGCTCACCCTGCTCGAGGATCTCTTGACGGGCGAGCTCCGACACACGGTGTAGGAAACCCGTTCCTGCGGTGTAAGGAGGATCTTCGCGTTCTAGGGTGCGTCGGGCAATGTCGGCGCAGTCTTCCGGCGAATAGTTGTTGAATCGCAGCTTCTTTCCGAACCGCGATGAAAGGCCAGGGTTCTTTCGGACCAGCTCGTCGATCTGATGCTCGTAGCCGGCCAGGATGACTACCGTTTCGGCGTTGTCGGGCTTGGTCAACTCGCCGACCAGGGCGTCGATAACCTGCGATCCGTACAGGTCGCGGTCACCGGAGTGCATGCTGTAGGCCTCGTCGATGAACAGCACTCCGTTGCGGCACTTCAGCATGAGGTCGACGACGGTTGCCCCCGACTGGCCCATGAACTGGCCCTGCAGTTCGGTGCCGGTCAGCGCCACACACTGATCGCTGCGGATGGCGCCGTGTCCGTAGAGCAGACCGCTCATCAGCCGAGCGACCGTGGTCTTGCCCGTGCCCGGCGGGCCGACGAACAGCAGCCGCATCCCCGAAGGCGCTGGGGGGCGGCCCTCTGACACGTCGTATGCCAGTCCCGCAACGATCTCGTCAATCATCTGCCGAATCGACGCGATTCCGACGAGGTTGTCCAGCGTCTGTTGAGCGCGCGCCAGCTGTTCGGGGTGGCGCACCACCGCGTCGGGCACATCTTCGGCGGTGAGCAGCCGAGACGAGTCACGCCGAGCGTCGTGTTGGGCGATCACTTCGGTGATGAGATTGTCGACCCCGCCGGCGCTACCGAAACCGGATCGCGCAGCACGCCGCTGCAGCAGCGAACGCAGCGGCGCTTGGGCTGCTGCCTCGACGCGCCAGCCCTTGCTCGTGAGCTTGCGTTGAAGTATTTCCCACAGCTGATCGGCTGTGTAGTCGGTGAACACGAGCCTGCCGGCATCGGGGAACCGCCGCGGTAGCCCCGGATCGAGTTTGAAGAAGCCACTGATCTCCTCTGCGTAGCCGGCCAGAATAATGACCAAGTTGCTGCGATGATTCCACGCCAATGGCACCAGCGCCTCTGCGGCCTCACGGGATTTCGTGTCGTCCTGCTCCCCTACTCCGGGTACCGAGAATTGGTGGACTTCGTCGATGAACAGCACACCGCCGAGAGCATCCTGCACCGCGCGCTGCATGTTCTCCCGCGTACGCCCCACGACGGAGGACTTCAGCTCATGGGGCGCGACCGTCTTCACTCGATCGGTCGGCAATAGCCCCAGTGCGTGGTACAGCTTCGCAAAAATCTCGGCCACCGAAGTCTTGCCGGTGCCCGGGCCGCCGATGAACATCATGTGCAGCGTGTCTTGGGGCAGCTCGCCCGAGATGAGACGTCGCCGCCGCTCCTCGGCGCTGCGCCGCAGTTCGCGAGCTTTGGCCTTGACGTTGTTGAGTCCGGTCAACCCGTCGAGCTCGGCAAGTATTCGCTCGACCGCGACGTCATTGATGTCCGGTAGATCCAACACCGTCTGCAGGTTGACGTTTTCATCTTTGGCCACAATCCGCGAGATGTGACCGAGGGCGGATCTGAGCGAGCCCATGGCCGCCAGCGATCGCGCGACTGGATCGGGTGTGCTGACTGAAAAGTGTCTGCGACGGGCCAATCGAAGCAGTGCTTCGCGGGTTTCTTCTGCACTCGGGCCCTTTAGGGGGTCTCCCCAGCGCACGGTTTTAATGTCAGGCGGAAGGTGGGATTCGAGGTGCTTTGTACGGAATTCGACAAACACCAGCAGAGAGCTACGCGGGTTGATCTTGGTCACCCAGTTGCGGACCAGGATCTGCTCCGCCTGAAGGACCGCCTCGGGCTGGTCTAGCTGCAAACGCCGCAACTGATGCGACAGCTCGTCGACGATGACGACGACACGCTCACCATTACGCGATGCCAGTGCGCCACCGATCTGTTGCATCCTGTTGATCAGGCCCTGGCCGCTACCGATGGCCGATTGTGCCCCCCCGGCGGCGGCCGAGGCAGCCGACGCGACGTCGGATGCGGGCTGTGCCTGGTCCGGTGAGCGCCTTCGCCGCGGCTGCTGGCCGGGTGGGGCGGCTCGTTGTGTGCCCATTGCTTCGAACCGCCGGCGGGCGTCGTTGGGGTCGGCATTGCCGCTGAAGTCCAGTTCACCGCCGATCGTCAGAGTCACGGTCACCGGTGGCGGATCACCGCCCCATTCTTCGATACCCCACAGTTCGACGGTGCGACGCAATGAAACGCTGCCGTGGTAGAGGTTGTGGAAGAACAGGTCATGAACCGGCTGCCCGTGCAGCACCCATATACGCGGTGTGCTTTGCGCACCGGGGTTCTGCTGAAATAGGAATCGATGCGCCCGAGAGACCAAACCTAAACCCCCATTGGCGCATTGCGGGACGATGTTTGCTGCTGCCCGAAGACGGGTCGACCAGAGTCTATCCAAGTGGGCGTGGGGGCGCAGGCAGATGACGGATCGCCTTTTTGTCGCCCCGTTGTCATAGCGCTTAACTACAGTGGGTCGGAGGTTTCCGGCGGTGGTGCGCGTCGCTATCCCTACACGGGGAAGCAGAGATCTAGCGCTGCGACCGTGTAAGGAACTGTCGCCTGCGCGACTTGATGGTTGAGATCAGCTGCCTTCCCGAGGCGACCGGGTAGAGGAACGCGTTCGTGCCTATCGAGTTCCCTATCCACGTCGCTAGTAAGTTCCGTGTCATTCGGCCGATATCGATAGCAGCAGTTGCTGAGATCGGGTGTGAATGTTCGTACTTCCCCCCATGGAATTTCCAGCCGCCGTAGATGTCGAATTCCAAACGCAGGTCCTGATCGCTGTCAAACCTTGCGGGCCAGTGAGCGATCCCCGCTTCCCAGTTCTGCCCACCGCGTATTCCGGACGCATGAATCATTTCGTCGTCGGGTCTTACCGCGAAACTGGCGGCGCCCCTGCGCCGCTCAGGATGGGCTCCGGCAAGAAACGGTTCGTACTTCAGAGGTTTCCGAGGTACGAATGTTCCGGCGGTGAAACTCAACCAGTTGACACTTGTCGGGTGTGTGAGGGAATCGGGATTGTCTGACAACAGGAGCAGGTCGAATTCACTGATGCCGTATGGCCCTGTCTCATCGCCGCGAAAGTGCTCCGGAGCGACTCCGGGCGCAGCGTTGAGGGTGTACGGCCCGACCAATAGCTCGATGTGGTCATGATCAATGGGTAGTGTTCCTGGCCAGGTGTCGTGCGGTTCCGTCGGGTCATACTCTGAGATGCTGAAATCGTTGAGGTTCACCTCCAGGACCAGTGCTCGGTGCTGTGAGATCTTCGCCAGCGGGTTGGTCGGTCAAGTGATCGATAGCGTTTCGACCGGGGGTGCCGCGCAAGCCGGGGTGCGTGTTGATGTGCAGCTTGCTGGGTTGCATTGGTGGCGACGGGTTTTCGCGCGACATTTCGGGCTCTTCTTTGCCGTTGATCAGTTGACTACTTTCTTGACTCGGCCGGTGTCGAGGTGCGGCCGCACTGGCGGATCACGAAACGCAGCCCCTTGTTCATCGCGACGGCGGCGCCAACTGTACCGAGATGTTGGTGTTGTCACCGGGCATCACCATCTCACGTACCCTCCGGCAGCGTCACCATACCGGTCACGTCGGTGGTGCGGAAGTAGAACTGCGGACGGTAGTTGTTGAAGAACGGTGTGTGTGCCACCATGCCCGCGCAGAAGTTTCCGCCGCTTCCGGTGAGCACCGCCGCGGACAACTCCTTGTCGCTGTCGAGCTCGTCCACGGCCTTGGCCAGCCCCTGGCTGAGCGCGAGGTTGACCGCGTTGCGCGACTCCGGCCGGTTGATGGTGATGATCAACGTCCGTCCTCGGCGCTCGCGCAGTATCTTCGTCCGACACCCGTTCTTCTTTGACGTCGCGCCGCGGACCGCTTGTGGACGCGAATGTGGTTGTGGCGAGCACAGTTTCCACGAGGTAGTTGACTTCGGCGGGGTCAAAGCCTGCAAGATCCTGTGCGCTTGCCAATTGTGCGAGTTCGGCTTCGCTGGATGGCACCTATCTCGCCGTCGCGTGCCGCAATGGTCAGCGCCATGGCCCGAAATCTCTCCACGGATCCTTTGGGCCAGCCAGAGACCTCTAGAGACAATCTTCAGATGGTATGTGGCTGTCGGTGCCGCAATATGCAATATCCTTCCTTGTGTTGCCGTTGTGCCGGTGATCTTTGCGAATGACCACGCGGGTGTCGATCTGCCGGCTCGGTCGTATTGTGCAGGCAACGAGTTGGCCAGTCGTGAGGCCCGGCGTGACCCTCACGAGCCGTGACTCGTGGACCGATTGGATCGGGGCTGCAGTGTCTTAATGGTCGCGAGCAGGTTCGAAATCAGTCGACGTGGGGCGATCGGTACATCAGTGTTGACCATGGCGGCCGCGCGTCGCCGCTCGTGCTGCGCGACGAGATAGGGCATAGCGTCGATGGCGAGCGAAGGCCATTGCCAGGCCTCTGAGGCGGCAGTCAGCCACGCAGATGCAAGGTCTGCCCGTCGCCACATGAGAAAGTGCAGGGCCAGACCGGCGATGTCGATGAGCGGCGAACCGAGCCGAGTAGCCTCGAAGTCGACCACGCCCGTTAGTTGCGCGGTGGCGTCGTCGGCGACGAGCACGTTTCGCGGGTCGAATGATCCGTGCACAACCGCCACGTGATTGTGGTTGGCTGCTAATCGGTCGCCGGCTGACGCATCGTTGATAATCACCGGTGGCGCCACATCCGGGCTGTAGTTCATCGCCCAGGGACCTTCGAATCGGCAGGCCTTTTCCCTCAGTATCGCCCTCGGCGCGTCGACTAGCGAGAAGGATCGAAGCCAGTGAGCATAGTTGGCGAGCTGACTGGCGGCCGCTGGCCGGTCGAGGCGTAACCAGTGCGCCAGCGGCACTCCGCTTATGGCTTGCGTCAGAAGAAACGGGCGCTTGGGTCGGCCGACGGTGCCCGCTGCCACCAGCCGCGGTACGCCCGCGAGCCAGCGAAGGTGTCTTAGGACGTCCGCCTCATGCTCAACGGTCGGGAAGCCCTCTCGCGTGGTTTGCAGTTTGAGCATTAGCGCGGTGGCGCCGTCAGCGGTCCGCACTCGCCAGACTTGGTTCCGGTGGATGCCGGCGACGGGCTGGATGCTCACGATGGCCGCCGCTGCGATGCCGGCCTTGTACAGTGCTTCGGTTATTTCGGGTGGCGTCTACCTCACCCCCCCGCGAGGAGGTCGGCTAAGGCCTGGGCGATCGGCAGGCCGGTCATTTCCTCGATCCAGCCCCACTGGCCATTGGGGTTGATCTCAAGAAAAACCACGTCGCCGCCGGGCGTGACAACGAGGTCAATCGCGGCGAAGGCGAGGTTGAGCCGTCGAGCCAACTCGAGGCACGCGTCGCGCACTCGCGGGTCGAGTTGGGTGGCGTGGTGGGGAGTGCGGTCCAGGTCATAGCGGCGCCAATCGATGGTGGTCCGGGTCGTGGCTTGGGACTCGATTGCGCATGCGTACACCTGATCGCCGACGATCGTGACGCGCAGTTCATGGTCCTTTTCAATGTATTCCTGGTAGATGGCCGGCGCTGCGGCCAAAGCGGCGTCACTTGCGAGGTCGGGTGGTCTCACCGGGGCGGTAAATACCATGTACTGCAACGCTGGCGGCTCCACACGCGGGGGGCCGGCGCCGACGAGTTTCGCTATCACGTGATACCGGTGGCGTTCACAGAATGTTCGGATTGTGGCCGGGTCGTTTGAGACGCAGGTGGTAGGTGTCATCAGCCCTACGGCGCGCGCGAGCTGAAGCTGCAGTATCTTGTGGTTCGCCAGCCGCAGCGCTTCCGGGTGGCTCACCCACAGGGCGTCGATGGTGCGAAGCACGCCGTGGACCGCCGCCGTCCACTCCTGCTGGGCGAATTTGGCCGCCTCGGCCTGAAGGTCGCCGCGGGTTTTGATCGCTTCGGGTCGACGCCACCACACCGATCCGACGTCGCAAGTGCTCAGCGCAACGCTGTTGACGATCAGCTGTGGACGGGAGTGCGGACCGTCGTCGACGAACGAGACGCTGCAGCCGTCGCCGACGCGGTCGGTGTCGAAGCGGACGACCTCATGCCCCGCGGCGTTGAGCCGGTCGGTGACGAGCTTGACGTGGATGTCTTGTGTGTTGCTGACGACGAGGACCAGTGTCACCGTCAGTCTGTGTCAGTCGTCCGGGGTCCAATCGCTGGCCATGGTGGTTTGGCACGTGGTTGTCGACCCCAGCCTTGGGTCGAGGACGATCGCCTCACGCCGCTGGAATAGCAGCGGCGTCATGTGGTCGGTCAGATCCGTCCGTCGCTCGGCGACGGAGTCCGCGAAGGAGGATGACGGGGCGCTGTTCGGCATGATGCTCCATCTTGTGGCCGGTGTTGCTGTGGGATATTGACGATACGCTCGGCTGCCGCGTCTCACCGGCAATTCGGTGTTTGCGAGGCCGACATTGACTAGAGTGGAGCTGCACGATGAGCGGCCGACGGTGCTCGTGCCGCCAGTGACTTACTTGCGTGATCTCGATGGCGCCAAAGCGGTGGACGCTGAGCCGATACCCGTTGCGGCGGTGCGGTGCCACCTGAACCGGCTTTCTAGGCGCCCACCGCACCGGGGCGGTGGGCGAGCCGACCGGTGCACAGAGACGAACCTGCCTCAGCCGTCTGGGCATGCTGGCGATTGTGCCGTTGCCTGGCGTGGCTCGCCACGACAGCCGGCAACTGTTGATGTGGAAATGGCTGATGATTTGCGATGTTCCGCCCGATCACAATTAGCGGCAAGGTATGACGCGTCGGCATCGCGGCGCACCGGTCAAGTCGACTGACAGACTCTTGCTCGGGCTATCGGTGACGTACACAGGGCGTCCCGCCCTGGCCGTGGCATTTCGTGCAGTTGCCGAACATGCCCCAAACCTTGCCGGCACCTTTGCATGTGGAGCATCGACCGCGTTGGCAGTCCTTGCAGCGGTTGTCGTATCCCATCAGACTCCTGCCGAGCGGGATGGCCTCCAAGCCTACGAGCGAGGCTGTCCGGGTGGTCCGATACAGCAAATCTGGTGGCGCACCCACAGCCACAACACTTGAGCCCGAATGGCGGCATCGGCAGGCTTCGCCGGGCTCTGCCGCGCGCGGGATGTTGTTGTTGCTGTCTTGACATCGAACATATGATCGAGGTCGTCCATATGCTAGCCAACCCAGGCGTTGGAAGGAGAACGATGTCTAAGCGTACGGCCATCCGGCATGGCGAGGTGCTGCTCTTTCCTGTCGACACAGTACCGAATGGAACGGTCACGCCAGTGACTAATTGCATTGTGGGACACAGCGAGTCGGGACACCACCATGTGCTGGAAAGCGACGACACATTTGATCAGATCATCGCCGCGAACGGTGATCTGTACGTCCGTCTGGGCAGCACGACACGACTTCGCCACCAAAAACATCACCAGCAGCATCGTGATTTGAACGTGCCGGCGGGCACGTGGTGGGTCATTAAGAAGATGGAGTTTGATTTCCGCGCGATCCCCGAGCCACAACCCGATCCCCCGGTGAAACCGTCTCGGATCCCCGGGCCCCCGCAGCCCACGTCCCGGTCGAACCCGACTCTAGTTCCCAAGCCGGCTCCGCGGGCACCACGGATGCGCTGGGTGCGCGATTAGGTGACGGACCCGCGCCATGGCGTTCGATGGCGACCGGATTGTCGCGCTCGTGACGAGCTTCTGCCGGCGGTGCCGAACGGACGCGCTGACCAAGTTTACCGTCGTCGCGAGCTTCGCCGACGCCGCACGCATCGTGATGATGAAGGGGCCGGACCCACGCTGGAAGACCATCTACGCCCGTTGCGACCCGGTTGACGCCGCGGGCACGGCTTTCGCGTCCAGTACAGCGGATCGGTTGCTGCACGACTTCCTCGTCAAACGAGAACTTCCGACGCTGCGTCGCAACGGAAACCAAAGGGCCCCATGGTTTTTGCGGTACATGGTGGTGTCGGCCCGCAACTGGGCACGGTTTTCCACCACGCTGCGCGAGGCACACGACTTAGGGCTCGGCTGGCTGATTCCGGCATCTCGGGAGGTGTTGATCGTTCCCCAGCCGACGCTGCGGTTCGCCGAAGGTATACCGGGCATGCTTCATGACGATACGGGCAGGCCAGCGGTCGAATGGGCCGACGGAACCGGACACTACTGCCTACGCGGCACGGAGTTCGGTACGACGTTGTACCGCAAGATAATCAAGAGCGAGTTGAGCCTCGACGACGTCGCAGCCATCAACGACGCCGATCAGCGCTCAATCGCGTTGCAGTACTTCACATTTGAACGGCTCGTCGCATCCGCAGGCGCGCAGCTACTTGACAGCGGGATCAAGGAGACACGGTTATATCGGCTCCGGCTGCCCCCGCAGCTGGCGGCCGACCGAGCGCCCGGGTACGGGCGTTACGACTACTTCATCCACATGCGCGACGCGAGCCACCCCCAACGCGAATTCATCGAGTGGGTCGACCCGAAGATCGGCAGAGATCACAATGCCGAACTTTGCCAGGCACACGCATTCGGCATCACGCTTGAAGACTGGCTCGAGATTTCACAGGAAGGCTAGGTTGCGCGTGGCCCTCAGATGACGTCCGTCATCTTTGCGCCACCAACCCCGGGCAAGATTGTGTTCTTTCGGCCAGCAGAATTGGCCCGCATGCGTTGCGTCAGTGCGATAATCCAGTGGTGATCCGTCGATCCGACATTCGCGAACGCAGCTAGCATGCCCGTTTCTGTCCGGATGCCTGCGCTCGGTGAAACTGTCACTGAAGGAACGGTGATCCGTTGGCACAAGGGCCAGGGCGACGTCGTCGAGGTCGACGAGCCGCTGCTCGACGTCTCGACAGACAAAGTCGACACCGAAATCCCCTCGCCGGTGGCTGGCGTGCTAGTCGAGGTGCTCGCGCATGAGAACGACACCGTGGCGGTTGGCGGTGAGCTTGCCCGCATCGATACCGATAGTCGACACCAGGCCGATGAGCGCGAGCCGGCACCTCAAAGGGCTACGACCGCCCCCACCCCGGTGCTAGCCCCGGCCGATGCTCAATCAGCTCCACCCGAGCCGGGACCGGTAAAGCTGGTGATCAGCGGCGCACCGGGGTCGCGTATCGAGGTGCCTTCCGCGCCCGCGTCGTCAGGAATAGGACCGAAAGGGCCGCACAATCCCGCGCGACAAGCGGCCCGGATCCTCAGTCTCGCTCAGGAGTCCGCGGACGCCCTGACAAAATCGGCGCGTGCGGAAGCCGACAAGATCCTCGCCGATGTGCGTGCCCGAGCGGAGGCCATTCTCGCTGAGGCACGCCGCACCGCGGACGGATTGCAGTCCGACGCCGAGCGCAGTCATTCCGAGATGCTGGGCACGATCAACCAGCAGCGCACAGTGCTGGAGGGCCGACTCGAGCAACTCCGAGCGTTCGAGCGCGAATACCGCACCCGGCTCATGCGTGAATATAACTCCATTCCAATGGAATTGAGGCAACGGCTCCGTCTGCCAAGCGTCCCTCCGGCGCAGGAGGGGCCCACCACGAGTTCGTCGGTGCGCGCCAACGCGGCTCAGCCAGGAAGCGGCCTACCAGGCCGGACACCACTCCGCCCTGGTGCACGTCCCAAGAAGCGCAAACGTTAGAACATCCGCCTGACGTGCCGCCGCTGGATAGCGTCTATGTGGGCGACAGGTGGTGAAGGACAGAGGTCGACATGGTCGAGAACGTGGCAAAGCCACGTTAGCTCAGTAGTACTGGCGCGCTAGCCGCATACTTGAGAACTTCGCGCCGTGGAACCCGTCGGCTTGGACCGCCACACGGACACGGCGGAGACGACTTGTTCACCGCGAGATTTAACAAGAGTCACCGCTAGTCCGGTTAAGGTAGACCGCCCCCATCCCTCCGGCCGAGCAGCGCACGATGGTGAACCCGGCAAACACGGTCGCCTCGTCCAACGGCCTGACGGGAATGGTAGCCAGCCCCCCGCGCCGTTGGGTTCCTTTTCGGCTAGCTGGCGGTACCGCGCCCGGTCGAGGACGCGCGGCTATGGCCGGGGCACTGGGACCGTTAGGACGCTTATAGCGGAGGTTTTTGGCCAATCCTGCTGGCCGCCAGCGTCTTTCGTGGCATCTGATGGATACTCGCGTCATTTGAACAGCTGCTGCAGCTCGAAGGCGCGGTGCAGGCCAAGGCCGCCGAGGTCGCTAGTCTCCCTCACCCGCGCCAGCGCGTCAGAGTGACGCTTTTTCCCTGAGATAGCACCTTTCCCGCCGACTACTTCAAATACGTTGCGCGACAACAGGTGTCACGCCACCGTCATGGATAATCGTCATTATCCATGAACTATGAGGAAAAATGCTGGGGGATTGGATGATTCGGGCCGCTCGAACCGTCACGCGACGTATTCACCGCGTGTCCGCTTAGGTTGTCCGGGCCAGCGCAGCGAACCATGAGTGTCCGTTGTCATCCGACCGGGGGCGGTTGCCATCCAATCGGGAGGCATCGTTAGCGCGGGTAGCTGGCTAGTGCCATGGATTGACCAGATCGACACCGTCCGCGCCATTTGGCCGACCCAACAATCGTACATAGGACCGACGAAACCGTCACTGTGATAAAAGAATCCGGCAGCAGCCCCGGCACGGTGAGCCGCTGCAAGGGGGCGCCGTGGGCGCGGACCAGTATGGCAGACATCCGCCGCCAGTGGTCGAACGCCATCGACGCTCTCGCCGACTACACCTTCGACGAGTACGACACCATCTGCCGGCGAACGCGTCCGCACAAGTGGTCGCGATCGCGCCGCAGTGGTGTCCGTCCCGACGGTGCTGATTCTGGACGGATCCGGGTCGAGGGCCGAAAGCGATGCTCACCGATGCCGGGCACAAGATCAGCGGTGTGTTGGTGACGGCCCGCCGCGTCAACCCTGACTTCTCAGCGGCGGCCGCAAGTTTCTGGGAACAGCAGACGGCCGCGCCGTTCACATGGGCATGAAGCAGGATGGTGAACGGGCACACGACAGCCGGGACACGCTAGCTTAGGTAACGGCGCTATTCACGCCGCGCGGCGGGACGGCTGGGCATCGCTAAACGTTTCCTGTGCGTTTTGTCGTTCTGGTCGGTCAGCCTTCAGAACCCCGCTATTTTGACCCCACGACTACCTTGCTGTTTGGCGCTGGAAGAGAGCACGCGTGAGCGATCAACCCGATGCGACCCGCCCCGAAGATGTCGATTCAGGCGTCGCCGTCGCGCCTTCCGGATCTGGTGATCTTGCGGATCCGTTGCAGCAGCCGTTGGAGGGATGGCTGACCCTCGCCGATGTCGTGTCGGAGGTATCGCCGAGCCTCGCTGATCTGATGGTGGTGATAGCGGATCTGGCGAAAGTCGTGGCACAGGAGCAGATGCCGGGGCTGCTGGACTGGTTGGTCGGCCAGCTGCAGCTCTCCGGAGACGCCTATCAAGGCATTCTCAATGCGATTCGAGCGAACGCCTTTCCGCTGCGGGCAAAGGTTCTCGTAGAGGAACTCGCCGCCATCTACAGAGGGCTGCCAGAGGACGTAACAGCCCTCATCGAGTCATCACCGTACGGGCTTGCTGATGCGGTCACGGCGCAGTTTCTGAAGACAGACCGCGTGCCACGCGGTGATGATCAATTCAGGCAGTGCTTGGAGGAATACACATACCTGGGCACCCCGCCGCAAGTCCTCCTAAAGGCATCGTGTTCGCTCGAACAGCCGTCGTTACTCGGGCCGACAGAAGCGCCGGTCGACTGCGCGAGCCTGGCCCACCCAGTCTTGCGTGATCGGGTCAGCGTGGCCGAGTTCACCTATGGACAGCTGCTCGCCGACAGCTTCAAGGGAAAAGTCTTGGAGCCGGGACCTGTCGGCGACCCGAGGAAGATCGACCTTAAGCAGAAGACGGGATATCGCAAAGACATCGATGCCCTTGACGTCGAATTCTTCTGGAGCTCGGCCAGGCCGCCTGTCAATTCGTGGTCCTACACCATTCACGTCACCGAAGGAACACAGTTTCAACGGGCAAGCGAAACCGCGGCGAAACTGTTGGAGGATCATCGAGCCAAGATCAGTAGCGAAGTTGAGTCACGGGTGAAGTCAGCCAGCGAGGAAATAAAGCCGCTAATAACACCTGTCCTTGCCTCGATTGGCGTGGCCGCTACTGTTGCTAACCCCATCATGTCTGGTGTGGCGGTGCTGGCCGCGGCGGCGGCCAGCGGCGTGGTCAAGTTCGTCGTCGACAAGGTCATCAAAGGGTTACGGGGCAGCAACCTTACGACATGGACGATCGGGCACACTGTGGTCATAGGCTCGGAATGGGTTCCCCTGTCGGTTTTCACGCTGGCCCACGCCGGAACCCCAAATCTATGCCGTCTCACCACCGATGCCGGTGGGCGGCCGCAAGCGTCGGACTACCCATACGACCAAGACCTGTGGCGTAAAGCAAGATTCATGCTTGGGGTAACAGATGACAAGGCGACGAGCTTTGACCACCGCTACTTCGCTGTGGTCGCCGACAAGGGAAGACCATTGGCGTGGCACGATCCTCGGGAGACTAGAGGTGGATTTCGAGTTCTTCTGCCGCACACGGGAATCAACTCGACAGGCAAGTATGTTACTGCGGTACGCGCAGACATCCGCTTGGGCTAATGGCCCCGATCCGCATACGGCGTTTGACAGTGTGAGGTGCAGAGGACGTGGGGTTGGAAGGGCGACTGGTGGCGTCCAAGTGGCACCTTCCACAAGTTCATTCTCGGGGAATCACCGCCCTGGCGAGTGCGACCTGGCCATTGACGATATGGTGCGGGGGGCGGTCCGCGGGGCCTGTCCGGTACCGGTCCACATCATCGGCCGGTTACACGAATGGCTGGACAGCTATGACGCCACCGCCTGCACCGACCCGGCTCAACTGCGCGGCTATGTGAACAGACTGCGCTGCGCCTAGCCCTGCGGGCAGACACGGGAGCGGGGCGTGTGAACGAGTGAGGCAATGGCGGCCGGTAATGTGTCGCCTGCCGCATTGGCCAAGCGGGACGGCACCCGCACCGGCTCGACGTGCCACGCCAGCGCGGGGTACCGCCCCCTGGTCTTCGACGTCGGTTAGGTCGCCGCGGCCTTTTTGGCTGGTGCCTTCCTGGCAGGTTTGCTGCTGGACCTCGTGAACTGGCTGCGCAGGCGCTTGAGCGCGGCCTCTCCGCGCTCCACCAGATTGTCGAACCGCTCGGTCGCCTGCTCCCGGAAAGTCGTTGCGGTTTTGCGCAATTCCGCGGTGGACAGCCGCTGCTGGAGGTCATCGCGGCGCTTCGGCAGGGCCTTCTGCCACTTGGCCAGCCGTTCGCGGGTATCCCGCACACGGGTATTGGCGTCGCTGCGTGCTTCCCCGGCGCGGTCACGCACCGCGTCGACGATCTCGTTGAACTGCTCAACGGCGAGGTCGGCTGCACCCACCGCCGCCAGCACCGGGTTTTTCAGGTCATCCACAATCGGCAGTTTCTTGTCGGCCTTCTTGGTCTCAACCATGTCGCAACTCCTTTTCGATGTACTTCCCTACGGATATACGTGACGGCGTGTTCAGCTACGCAGTCGTGTACTCCTTGCGGACAACCTTGGTGTCTTGACGAGCAGTAGACGTCAAGCGATATTTGTCGTGCGTGGCTTTGCGCCCCCTGACCGTGATGTCAGCGTCCTGTTGTCGACATGCTCGCCGCCCTCCCAGATCGGCATCGCCGTGGTCGGTGCAACCCTGTGGGCGGGTGCTAACAGCCGCAAGCAAGAGTTAGCACCCTCACACGCGGGTACCGCCGACGCCACAATCCACGGTGTGTCGCCCAAGCAGCCGCAGAAACCGGGTCCGCTGCCGTCATCGCCAGCCTCTGGCCAGTCAGTGACACCGCCGCGGGCATCTTCATGGAGGCGTTCTGCACCGAGCTGTCTGCCCGCCGAGGCAGTGGCCTGATAGACCTACGCGAGCTCATGGACCATGCGCGCACCGCGCTACGGCAAACGGCACTGGAAGACCTTCACACAGTGCGACGAGGTAACCGTGATCTGGTTGACCCCTAATCCTTTTCATCGCTGGTCGA
>Ga0335070_10001065_pt1 | contig 31400 bp, 32 predicted proteins | sample Lox_Sample_13_FD_206722 | JGI IMG/M metagenome (GOLD analysis project Ga0335070, IMG submission 206722) | Soil microbial communities from Loxahatchee National Wildlife Refuge, Florida, United States - Lox_Sample_1.3 | ecosystem: Environmental > Terrestrial > Soil > Wetlands | place: USA...
GGCCGAGCCGCCCGGATACAGCGCCGAGCCTGCCGGAGACACCGCCGAGACCGTCAGCGGCTTTGCGTTCGCCACCTGTATCGACCCTTCCCCCGCCCCGGGGGCCGTGAAGTAGCCGAGACCGGCGGCGGAAAACGCCAGCGTGGCGACCACGAACGTCGCCACCACCATCGCGCTCTTCCACAGCCGCTTCCTCATCGATCCGCCCCTCCTCCCTTCGCTCTCGATCGCCGTGCTCGAACAAACCTCGCGAGAGGGAGGCGACGGCCGGCATCGCCCCCCTCCGGAGGCGAGTTTCTAGTTGCTCGACCAGTCGATCGTCAGCGTCTGACCCGCGCAGGCGGACTGGTCATCCAGGTTGTCCGTCGGCATCCGGATGTTGGTGGACTGGGTTGAGTAGCCGACCGGCACGTTCGCGTTGACGACCACGGAGTCGACCTGGAACCAGTAGCCCCAGCAGCCGGGGAAGGTCTCCACGTTGCCGGAGATCGTCCCCACGTGTTGTGGGCCGCCACCCGTGTTGAGGATGTAAATGGTGATCGGGTGATCAGTCCCGTCTGGCCAGATGCCCGACGGTGAGCTGCTGGTCAGCACGAGGGGCTCCACCGACCCTGTCGCCGCGGTTCCGGTGCCGGAACCCGCCGCCGAGAAGTACGCATACGCGCCCACAGTCGCCAAGACGGCGACCGCGAGCACGCCGAGGAGGATCCATGTCCTCCGAGAGAACCGCTTCATTTCCCCAACCTCCCCCGGCAACGCCGGGCCTCAGAGCATTCCGCAGCGAACGAGCGCCCGCTTCGGCCGAATGCGGAGGAACGCAAAAGCCGCCCGCCTCTAGGGGGCCTGCGCGTCTACACCGCGGTACACGCACGCGTGGCGACCGACCCCAACGGGCGCCGCTTGCGCGATGTGCTGCGTCCATCACTGGCGCGGACCGGCGGGTCTCCCAACCGGGGGAAGTACTGATTCGCGCGTGCGCGCGAGCTACGTCAGCCGAACCGAAGCGAGGGCGGGCGCCGTCAGATCTTGCGGATGATCCCTTCCGCCTCCTCGCGTCCACTGGATCAGCGAGATGTAGTGGGGCACGCGGCCCTATCTTGTCAATCCGTGCGCCTCAACGCCTACATCGCCCGGGCCGGAATCACCTCGCGCCGCGGCGCCGACGAGCTGATCCTCGCCGGGCGGGTGCGCGTCAACGGCGAGCCCGGGCAGCTCAACACGTTCGTCGGCGCCGGCGACCGCGTCGTGGTCGACGGCCGGGAGGTCGCGCCGCAGCGGCTCGCGTACGTCCTGCTGCACAAGCCGGCCGGCGTCGTGACGACCGCGCGCGACCCGCAGCGCCGCCCCACCGTCGTCGGGCTCGTGGCGGGCGAGCCGCGCGTCGTCCCGGTCGGCCGGCTCGACGCCGACACGACCGGCGCGCTCCTGCTTACGAACGACGGCCCGCTCGCGCACCGGCTCGCCCATCCGCGCTACGGCGTCGAGAAGACGTACGAGGCGGAGGTCGCAGGCGACCCGGACGAGGAGGCGCTGCAGCGCCTGCGCGACGGCGTCGAGCTCGAGGACGGCCGAACGGCCCCGGCGCGAGTGCGCCGTCTCGGCTGCGGCCGGATCGAGCTCGTCCTGCACGAGGGCCGCAAGCATCAGGTGAAGCGGATGTGCGCCGCGGTCGGCCACCCGGTCGTGCGACTGCATCGCAGCGGCTACGCGGGCCTGACGCTCGAAGGGCTCGAGCCCGGCGCGTGGCGCGAGCTCGAGCCCTTCGAGGTCGATCGGCTCAGGAAAGAGCCTGCATCTGCGAGATCAGCGAGCTCGCCTGGTTGATCCAGGTCTGCGCCTGCGACTGACTGATCGTGCCGTTGCCGAACGTGGCGTCGTTCAGCGCCTGCTTGATCTGGCCCGCGAGGGTGTCGCGCTGGGTGGTGAGAGTCGTCAGCGAGCCCTCGATGCTGGAGTACGTCGAGGCATCGCCCTTGAGCGCCTTCGTCGACGCCTTGATCACCGCTGCCGAGAAGTCGCCGAACGACGCGTTGACGTCCTCGTACGCCTTCTCGAGCGCTTGGATGTACGACGCGGACAGCGCCTTCGGCAGGGCGCCCTTCCTCAGCGCCTGCACGATCACGTGCCCGTCGTCGACATAGTCGTCCTGGAGCCCGAGGAGCGACAGGATCGTCGGCCGCACGTTCGTGTGGTCGGTCCACGTCTTCGAGTCGACTCCGTTCCTGTCGATCCCAGGTCCGACGAAGCCGACCCACGTGTTCCCGATCTCCTGCTGGATGTCGCCGTGGTTCCAGGCGAACCCGGGGGTGACGCACTCGTTCGTCCCGGTGCACGGGTTCGACGTCTGGAAGAAGAAGTCGGGATTCCCGAACATCGTGAACGTCGGTGTGCGGAGCGGGTCCGTGTTGACCATGTGCAGCGCCTTCTCGCCGACGACGTCCACGAGGCCCTGCGCGATCGGCACGGCGGCCCCGCCCTGGTAGGGGTCGAGGAGCGTCGCCGATCCCGTGGTCTGCTCGAGCGACCGGACCGTCGGATCGGTCGGGCCCAGCTGGCCGTTGACGTAGAACGTCGGCGCGCTGTCGAAGTGGATGTCGTAGTTACCCGGCACGACCGACTTGATGTTCGCGCCGACCTCGCCGATCTGATTCGAGGGGCAGTTCGGGAACGTCGGGGTCGTGCACGTGCGGTGGTCGTAGACGAGGTGGTTCGCGTTGGGCTGCGGCAGGCCGACGCCGCCCGCGAAGTGGTCGCCCTCGTCAACGGTGATGACGAACAGCGTGTTGTCCTTGTTGATGCCGTGGTGATCGAGGTCCTCGAAGAACGCTTCGAAGGCGTCGTCGTAGGCCTTGAGCTGCTGGAGGTGGGTGATCTCGCCCGGGCCCGTCGCCGAGCTCGAGTACGAGTCGCCGGCCAGGTTGGGCACGTGCAGGTCGTGGGCGTCGGAGATGTAGCCGTAGGTCACCTGCACGCCGGCCTCCTGCATCTGCTCGACGTAGCCGAGCGTGTTCTTCGCGAGCATCCCGTCGAAGCCGGGGAAGCCGCAGTAGCCGATCGCATCGGTGATCGGGTCACCGCTCGTGTCGTCAACGCACGCCTTCCCCTTCGTGATCGCCGGGTCGACGTACTTCGTGCCCCAGAGCGCGTTGAAGCCCGTGTAGCCGCCCGGCTCGTCCGGGAGCAGATCCGGCTTCGCGTTGCCGTTCCCTGCGCAGACGCTCCTCGGCGACTGCGAGCAGTGAATCGCGATCCCGACGAAGTCGGTCTGCGCGAGCTGCGAGTTCGCCGCCGCCTCCGCCGCCTCCGGGGAGCCGGAGCCGAACACATTGGAGATGTCGCCCGTGTTTTCCATCTCGATGTTCGCAGTGCCGACGCCGCCGACGTCGCAGCCGGCGCGCGTGAAGGGCACCCACGGCGCGGGCGTGTTCTTCTGCCCGTCCGTGATCATGTTCGGCAGCGGGTCGCCCCCGGCGGCCGAGTCGACCGGGCTCGTCCAGTACTTGAACGAGGTGATCCCCGAGAACTTCGGCGTCTTGCTCGGGCCGTTGAAGTACTCGTAGCTGTTCGACACCGTCTGGCCCTGACGGTCGGGATACAGACCGGTGAGCGAGCTGAGGATGCCGCCCGCCGTGTGCGAGATGAGGATCGTATGGTCGTTCGTGAACAGCGTGCCGCTGCTCTTCAAGAAGTTCAGGAGATGTGGCATCTGCTCGAGATCGGATGCGACATTCGTTGCGTCACGGTTGAAGTGCGTGTTGTCGAACTGGAGGTAGATCACGTGCTCGATGTCGCCGGTTCCGTTCGTGCCGAGGTCGCAGCTCTGCGCCGCAGCCGACCGGCTGCCATGCTGCGATGCGCCTGCGGCCTGTACGGCGACGAACGTCGCCAGCGCGGCCAGTGCGACCGCGAGTAGTACTCGCCTACCCATCGACTCCCTCCCCTTGTGGTCGCGATTTTCCGTACGCCGCAGGAGATTCGCCGGTCACCGGCGCCGCATGGGCGGCAAGTCGGTGACGCGACGGTTACGGGATGATTACAAGCCGCGCGGGCGGGCTGCGCCGAAGAAGCGGCCCGCCTCGGCGCGGACGAAGCCCATCCGGTCGTACATCAGCTCGAGCGTCGGCTCGGATGCGCGCCGCGCCTTCTCGGCGCCGACGGCGAGCAGGCGCTGAAGCTCCCGCTCGTCCGCGCGCAGCGCCTCGTAGTGCTCACGGATCGGCGCGAGCAGCTCGACCACCGCTTCGCCGACGGCCTGCTTGAACGCGCCGTAGCCATGGCCGTCGAACTCCGCCTCGATCTCCGGGATCGAGCGGCCCGAGGCGACGCCCATGATCTCGATCAGGTTCGAGATGCCGGGCTTCTCGTCTGGGTCGTACCGGATCTCGTGGCCCGAGTCGGTGACCGCCGTCTTGAACTTGCGGCGGATCGTGTCCGGCGGGTCGACGACGTAGACCGCGCCCTGCTCGCTCGAGAGCGTCGTCGACATCTTGTTAAGCGGCTCCTGGAGGTCCATGATCCGGCCGCCCAGCTCGGGGTAGACGCCCTCCGGCACACGGAAGGTGTCGCCGAAGCGGTAGTTGAAGCGCTGCGCGACGTCGCGCGTCAGCTCGAGGTGCTGGCGCTGGTCGTCGCCGATCGGGACGAGATCGGTCTGGTAGAGGAGGATGTCCCCGGCCATCAGCACCGGGTACGTGAAGAGCGCGGCCGAGACGAACTCGTGCGCCTCGCTCTTCTCCTTGAACTGCGTCATCCGCCCGAGCTGGCCGTAGCTCGTCACCGCCGACAGCAGCCAAGCCGCCTCCGCGTGCGCGGTCACGTGGCTCTGACAGAAGACGGTCGAGCGCTCCGCGTCGAGCCCGGTCGCGAAGAGCAGCGCGGCGAGGTCGAGCGTCGAGGTGCGCAGCTCCTCGGGGTCGTACTCGACCGAGATCGAGTGCAGGTCGACGATGCAGAAGAAGGCGTCGCCGCGCTCCTGCGTCTGCACGTACTGGCGGAAGCCGCCGCTGTAGTTGCCCAGCGTCTTCCGGCCGGTCGGCTGGATGCCGGAGAAGACGCGGGGCTTGGTCTCGTCGGTGGCCATCGGTACGAAAATACCGGGGCGGCCGGAGACGTGCGTCTACACTTGAGCCCCATGGCCGTCACCGGCGCACCCGAGCTGCTGATCGTGATGAGCGGGCACGCGACCGCCGAGCAGGTGGACGAGGTCGTCGCCCGCCTCGAGGAGGCCGGCTGCGCCGCGCTCGTCACGCCCGGGCGCGAGGCGACCGTGATCGGCGCGATCGGCGAGCGGGAGCTGCTCGCGGCGCTGCCGCTCGAGGGCTACGCCGGCGTCGAGCAGGTGCTGCCGATCCTCAAGCCGTACAAGCTCGTCTCCCGGGAGCTCTCGCCCGACCCGACCGTGATCGAGGCCCGCGGCCGCCGCATCGGCGACGGCTACTTCGGCTTCATCGCCGGGCCGTGCTCGGTCGAGTACCGGGAACAGACGCTCGAGACCGCCCGCGTCGTCGCCGCCGCCGGCGTGACGATGCTCCGGGGCGGCGCGTTCAAGCCGCGGACGTCGCCGTACGCGTTCCAGGGGCTCGGCGAGCAGGCGCTCGACATCCTGCGCGAGGCGCGCGAGGAGACCGGGCTGCCGATCGTCACCGAGCTGATGGACCCGCGCCACGTCGAGCAGGTCGTCGACGCGACCGACGTCATCCAGATCGGGGCGCGCAACATGTCGAACTTCTCCCTCCTGTCCGAGGTCGGCCGGGCGCCGAAGCCGGTGCTGCTCAAGCGCGGCCCTTCGTCGACCGTCGAGGACCTGCTCATGGCCGCCGAGTACATCGTCAAGGAGGGCAACTCCGAGGTCATCCTCTGCGAGCGCGGGATCAAGACGTTCGAGACCTCGACCCGCTTCACGCTCGACATCGGCGCGATCCCGGTGCTGAAGATGGAGACGCACCTGCCGGTGATCGTCGACCCGTCCCATCCGGCCGGACGGCGCGAGCTCGTGCTCCCGCTCGCCCGCGCTGCCGTCGCCGCGGGCGCGGACGGGATCATCGTCGAGGTGCACCCGCACCCCGAAGAGGCGCTCTCCGACGCGGCGCAGCAGATTCCCACGGCCGAGTTCCCGGAGTTCGCGGCCGAGATCCGCGCGCTCGCGTCCCTCATGGGACGCACGATCGGGTAAGAACCCTCTGGTGCGGATCGAGCCTGCCGCCGCGATCGTCGGGCACGTCGCCGTGCCGGGCGACAAGTCGATCTCGCACCGGGCGGTGCTGCTCGGCGCGCTCGGCGAAGGGGAGACGCGCGTCCGGGGCTTCGGCCGCTCGGCGGATACGCAGGCCACGGTGAACGCCATGCGCGCGCTCGGCGCCGCGGTCGAGGACGCCGCCGACGACGAGTTGGTGGTGACGGGGGTGGGGCTCCGCGGGCTGCGCGCGGCAGAGAGCGCTGTCGACTGCGCGAACGCGGGCACGCTCATCCGCCTCCTGGCCGGGATCCTCGCCGGGCAGGAGGGTCGCTTCGAGCTGACCGGCGACGAGTCGCTGCGCGCTCGGCCGATGGAGCGGATCGCCGAGCCGCTGCGCCGCATGGGGGCGCACGTCGAGACGACGGACGGGCACGCGCCGGTCGTCGTCGAAGGCACGGCCTCGCTGCACGGGATCGAGTACGCGCTGCCGGTGGCAAGCGCGCAGGTGAAGTCCGCCGTGCTCCTCGCCGGGCTGAACGCGACCGGCGCGACGACGGTCGTCGAGCCGGCGCCGACGCGCGACCACACGGAGCTGATGCTCGAGGCGGCCGGCGTGCGGGTGCGCCGCCGTCCGGGCTCGGTCACGATCGAGCCACCGGCCGCGCTCCGGCTGGGCGAGGTGGAGGTTCCCGGCGACTTCTCCTCGGCGGCGCCGCTGCTCGCCGCCGCCGCACTCGTCCCGGGGAGCGATGTGACCGTGCACGGGCTCGGGCTCAACCCGCGCCGCACCGGCCTGCTCGACGTGCTCGAGCGGATGGGCGCGCGCGTCGCCGTCTTCAACCGCCGCCGCTCCGCCGGCGAGGCGGTCGGCGACGTGCAGGTGGAGTACGCGCAGCTCGTCGCGACGGAGATCCACGCCGAGGAGGTGCCGCGGCTCGTCGACGAGCTGCCGCTGATCGCGCTGCTCGGGTCGCAGGCGCACGGCGAGACCGTCGTCCGCGGCGCCGCCGAGCTGCGCGTGAAGGAGAGCGACCGGATCGAGGCGGTCACGGACGGGTTGCGGGCCAGCGGCGCGCGCATCCACTCGCGCGAGGACGGGTGGACGGTCACCGGCGTCCCGACGAGGCTCCGCGGCGGCCACGTCGAGGCCCGCGGCGACCACCGGATCGCGATGCTCGGCGCCGTCGCCGGCCTCGCCTCCCGCGAGGGCGTCGAGATCGAGGGCGCCGGGACGGTCGCTGTAAGCTTCCCCGGCTTCTATGACCTGCTGGACTCCCTGGTGAGACGATGATCGTGGCGATCGACGGCCCCGCCGGGGCCGGCAAGAGCACGGTCGCCCGCGCGCTCGCCGAGCGGCTGCGGTTCCGCTACCTCGACACCGGCGCGATGTACCGCGCGCTCACGTGGCTCGCGATGCAGCGCGGCGTCGATCTGAGCGACGCCGACGCGCTCGCCCGGCTCGCCCACGCGGAGCCCGTGCGCTTCGACGACTCCGGTCGCGTCTGGATCGCCGGCACCGACGTCACCTCGTCGATCCGCGACCAGCGCATCGACCGGATGGTTCCCGTCGTCGCACGTCACCCGGCCGTACGCGAGGTGATGCGCGACCGGCAGCGCGAGCTCGGCCACGAGGGCGACGTCGTGATCGAGGGACGCGACATCGGCACCGTCGTCGCGCCCGACGCCGAGGTGAAGGTGTACCTCGTCGCCGACCGCGGCGAGCGGGAGCGCCGGCGCATGGCCGACCGTCCCGGCATCGGCGCGGACGCGCTCGCCACCGACCTGAAGGTGCGCGACGAGCTCGACGCGGCACGGATGCAGCCCGCTCCGGATGCCCACGAGATCGACACGACGAGCCTCCGCGTCGAGGACGTCGTCGAGCGGATCGAGGCACTGGTCCGCGACCGCAGCACGGTGTGAACAGGGTCGACGTCGCCTGGGCGCTCGGCCGGCCGGTCATGGGCATCCCCACAGCGGTCGCGACGAGGCTGCGCAGCTACGGACGGGAGCGCGTGCCGCGCACCGGCGGTCTCGTCGTCGCCTTGAACCACTTCTCGTGGATCGACATCCCCGCGTTCGGCTGGTCGTCGCCGCGGACGCTCTACTTCCTCGCGAAGGTGGAGGCGCACGAGGTGCCCGTCGCGGGCGCGTACCTGCGGCTCTTCGGCTCGTTCGCCGTGCGTCGGGGCGAGTCCGACCGGGAGGCCGTGCGCCGGATGCGCGAGGTCGTGCGCTCCGGCGAGGCGCTGGGCGTCTTCGTCGAGGGCACGCGCCAGCGGGCCGGCGTTCCCGGCACGGCGCACCCGGGCGCGGCGATGGTCGCGCTGGCCGAGGACGTGCCGGTCGTCTGCGCCGCCATCCACGGCTCGCAGACGTGGCAGCCGGGCAACTTCAAGCCGGTCTCGATCGCGTGGGGCGAGCCGATGCGCTTCAGCGGCCTGCCGCCGGGCGCGCGCGGCTACCGCGAGGCGACCGCCGAGATCCAGGCGGAGCTGCACCGCCTCTGGCAGTGGCTCGTCGACCTGCACGAGGCCGGCCGGCCGCGGCACGCCGTCCCGCCGCGCGCCCCCGCCGCGCGTCGGGCCGCAGTGACCCTCCCGCACTAGACCGCAACCTGGTTTGAACCAGGTTGCGGTCTTGGCCCTACGCTTGCTCCATGGCGGAGAACCCCCTCCTCGGCACGGTCGCGATCGTCGGCTTCCCGAACGTCGGCAAGTCGACGCTCGTCAACCGGCTGAGCGGCACGCGCGCGGCGGTCGTGCACGAGACGCCCGGCGTCACGCGCGACCGCAAGGAGCTCGTCTGCGAGTGGAACGGCAAGCGCTTCCTGCTGATCGACACGGGCGGCGTCGACGTCGCCGACCCGGCGCCGCTCACGCGGTCGATCGCCGACCAGGCGCGCGAGGCGGTCAGCGACGCCGATCTCGTCCTGTTCGTCGTCGACGCCCAGCTCGGGATCACCCCCGGCGACGAGGAGGTCGCGCAGATCCTGCGCGAGGCGCGCAAGCCGGTGCTCGTGCTCGCGAACAAGATCGACGACCCTCGCCAGGAGTCGCTCGCGCTCGAGCTGCACCGGCTCGGCCTCGGCAGCCCGCTGCCCATCTCCAGCCTGCACGGGCTCGGCACCGGCGACCTCCTCGACGAGATCGTCGACTCGCTCGAGGCGCACGGAGCCGCCGGCCGTGCCGAGGTGCCCGAGGACGCGATCCGCGTCGCCATCCTCGGTCGCCCGAACGTCGGCAAGTCGAGCCTCGTCAACGCGCTGCTCGGCCGTGAGCGCGTGATCGTCTCCGAGCTCCCCGGCACGACCCGCGACTCGATCGACACCGTGCTCGAGCGCGACGGCCGCACGTTCGTGCTCGTCGACACCGCCGGCCTGCGCCGCAAGCGCCGGCACCGGCAGGGGGTCGAGTACTACTCGGAGCTGCGCGCGCTCGACGCGGCGGAGCGCGCGGACGTCGCGCTCGTGCTCATCGACGCCTCGCAGGGCGTCGTCGACCAGGATCTCGCCGTCGCAGACGTGGCGCGCAAGGCGGACTGCTCGACCTTGATCGTGCTCTCCAAGTGGGACGCGAGCGTGGTGAAGATCGAGGATGTGAGCGGTCACCTGCGCCGCCGCCTCCGGCAGCGCCCGCCGTTCCTCGCCGTCTCCGCCCACACCGGGCGCGGCCTCGAGCGCCTGCTCGACACGGTCGTCCGGCTCTTCGACCGGCACGCGGCGCGCATTCCGACGCCCGAGCTGAACCGCGCGCTCGAGGAGCTGAGCGAGCGGCGTGAGCCGCCGTCGCGCAACGGCAAACGGCTGAACCTCCTCTACGGCACGCAGATCCACGTGCGGCCGCCGCGCCTCCGCGTCTTCGTCAACGACCCGAGCCTCGTGACGCGCGACTACGGCTACTGGGTCGAGAACGAGCTGCGCGAGCGCTTCGGCCTCGACGGCGTGCCGGTCTCGATCGACTTCGTACGGCGGGGGTAAGGTCCGGCGTGCGCTTCCTGGTCGTAGGCGCCGGCGCCTGGGGGACGTCCTTCACGCGCGTGCTGCTCGACCGCGGGCACGAGGTCGTGCTCGCCTGCCACACGGCCGAGCAGGCGCGGGCGATCGCCGAGACCGGGCGCAACCCGCGCTCGCTGCCCGGCGTCGACCTGCGGGCGGTCACGGCGGTCCCGCTCGCGGAGGCGCCGGGCGACGTCGACACGATCGTGCTCGCCGTGCCGAGCACCGCCTTCGCCGCGGTCGCCGCCGGGCTTCCCGGCCAGGCGCCGGTGCTCAGCCTGACGAAGGGTCTCGACCCCGCCACGGGCGAGCGGCTCTCGACCCGCGTCCACGGCCGCTCCGTCGCCGTGCTGTCCGGCCCGAACATGGCGGAGGAGATCGCCGTCGGCCTGCCGACCGCCGCGGTGATCGCGAGCGAGGACGGCTTCCTCGCCGGCCAGCTCCAGCACGCGATCAACTCCACCGTCTTCCGCGCCTACGTCAACCCCGACCTCGTCGGGGTCGAGCTGTGCGCCGCGGCGAAGAACGTGATCGGCCTCGCGGCCGGCGCCGTCGACGGCCTCGACCTCGGCGACAACGCGAAGGCGGCGCTGATCACGCGCGGCCTCGTCGAGATGGCGCGCCTGGGCGAGCCCTTCGGCGCCCGCTCCGAGACCTTCGCCGGCCTGGCCGGGATGGGCGACCTGATCGTCACCTGCTGGAGCCGCCACGGCCGCAACCGCCACGCCGGCGAGCTGATCGCCCAGGGGCTCAGCCCCGAGCAGGCGATCGCCCGGATCGGCCAGACGGTCGAGGGGATCACCACGGCCCCCGTCCTCCACGAGCTCTCCGGCCGGGTCGGCGTGGAATTACCCATCACAGAGGGGGTTTGCGCGGTACTCTCTGGGCATAGCCTCGCCGACCTCGCCTCGAGGTTGATGGGGCGCCAGCCGACGGAGGAGTGACATGCGCTGGACGATCTCCGCAGCGGCCGTGGCGGCGGCCACCGTGCTCACGGCGGCAGGTTGCGCCGGCGCGGGCGGCGCGCCCGGCTCCGGCGGGCTCGGTGCCGGCGCCTCGGTTGCCCCGGCGAGCACGGTCGCGTTCGTCGCGCTCGACACCGACGTCTCCTCCGGCCAGTGGCAGGCCGTCGACCAGCTCCTCCAGAAGCTCCCCGCGCACGACCAGCTCCTCTCGCAGCTGCAGCAGAGCTTCGAGCAGAAGACGGGCCTGAGCTGGAACGACGACGTGAAGCCTGCGCTCGGGAGCGAGCTCGACGTCGCGATGCTCCCCGCCGTCTCGGCCGGCGAGAAGCCGCAGCTCGTCGTGCTCACGCAACCGGCCGACACGGCGAAGTTCGGCGCGCTGCTCCAGAAGCTCCGGAGCAAGGCCGGCAACGATCTCGTCTCCCGCCAGGTCGGCGGCTGGACGGTCGCGTCCGAGAGCACGACCGCGCTCGACGCCGTGCAGAACGCGACGGCGACCCTCGCCGCGGACAACACGTATCAGGACGCGATCGGGAAGCTTGCCGGCGACTCGCTCGTCCGGGCCTACGCGAACGGCGCGGAGGCGCAGCAGCTGCTCGGCTCGCTGCCGGGCCAGACCCAGGTGACGTCGACGAACCGGCACCTCAGGCTCGGGCACGCCAACGGCTCCGCGATCGCGCCGGAGGCGTTCCAGTGGGGTGCGGCCGATGTCGTCGCCGTGGACGGCGGCCTCAAGGTCGAGGCCTTCGCGCGCTCGGCGGCCCCCGTCGTGACGATCCTCCAGCGGTCGTCATACGCGCAGACGCCGATCCAGCCGTACACGGCGCACCTCGTCGACGAGATCCCCGCCGGACCGCTGTTCGTCGCCGACTTCCAGGTCGTCCCGGGCGAGTTCGGCCTCGCCGACCCCACGAAGCTGCCGAAGCCGATCCGGCAGCTGCTCGAGGCGGTGCCGCAGCTCTCCGGGCAGCTCGACTCGATCGTCGGCGGCGAGACCGCGATCTACGTCCGGCCGTCCCTGCCCGTGCCGGAGGTGACGCTCGTGACGCAGCCGGCCGACACGCAGGCCGCGGTGACGGCGCTCGACTCCGTCGTCTCGGCCTTGAAAGCCGCGGCCGCCGGCGCCGCCGGCCCGCTGGGCGCGCTCGGCAACGTGCAGGTCTACCACGCGCTCCTCGGCGGCGAGCTCGTCGTCTCGACCTCGCAGCAGGGGATCGCGGACTTCCGCGCGGCCGGCCAGAAGCTGTCCGCCGACCCGGCGTTCATCGAGGCGATGCAGACGGCGAAGGTGCCGCAGCAGACGACGGGCTTCGTGTACGTGAACCTCAAGGCAGTGCTGCCGATCGTGCAGGGGATCGCCGCGCTGGCCGGCGTCACGCTGCCGCCGGCCGTCCAGGGCTCCGGCCTCACGGCCCTCCAGACGCTCACGGCCTTCGCCGACCGGACGCGCGACCTCTCCAGCTTCACGGTCTTCCTCGCCATCAAATAGCGCGCCCGCTCCGCGCCTTCGATACCCTGCCACGGATGCCCGCCCGCTCCTTCTCGTTCACGTCCGAGTCGGTCACCGAGGGCCACCCGGACAAGATCGCCGACCAGATCTCGGACTCCGTCCTCGACGCCGTCCTCGCCGACGACCCGAAGGGGCGCGTCGCCTGCGAGACGCTGATCACGACCGGCCTCGTCGTCGTCGCCGGGGAGATCACGACCACGACGTACGTCGACATCCCCCGTCTCGTGCGCGAGCGGATCCGCGAGATCGGCTACACGCGCGCGAAGTACGGCTTCGACGCCGACACGTGCGGCGTGATCGTCGCGATCGACGAGCAGTCGTCCGACATCGCGCAGGGGGTCGACCATTCGTTCGAGGAGCAGCACGGCGACGCCGACCCCCTCGACCAGGAGGGGGCGGGCGACCAGGGGATGATGTTCGGCTACGCGACGAACGAGACCGACGAGCTGATGCCGCTGCCGATCATGCTCGCGCACCGGATCGCGCACCGGCTGGCCGAGGTTCGCAAGGTCGAGGTGCTCCCGTACCTGCGTCCCGACGGCAAGACCCAGGTGACCGTTCGCTACGAGGAGGACGAGCACGGGCGCCGCCGCGCGGTCGAGATCGAGCGCGTGCTCATCTCGACGCAGCACCGCGACGGCCTCGACATCGACACGCTGCTCAAGCCGGATCTCATCGAGCACGTGCTCCACCCGATCCTGCCGCACGATCTCTACGACGAGCGGCGGCTCGAGCACGACAAGGACTTCGTCTACTGCAACCCCACCGGCAGGTTCGTGATCGGCGGCCCGATGGGCGACACCGGCGTCACCGGCCGCAAGATCGTCATCGACACGTACGGCGGCGCGGCGCCGCACGGCGGCGGCGCGTTCTCGGGCAAGGATCCGACGAAGGTCGACCGCTCGGCCGCGTACGCCGCGCGCCACGTGGCGAAGAACGTCGTCGCAGCGGGCCTCGCCGAGCGATGTCAGATTCAGGTCGCGTACGCGATAGGTGTTGCGCACCCGATGTCGATCCTCGTCGAGACCTTCGGCACCGAAGCGATTCCCGTGCCGAGGATCGAGCAGCTCGTCCGGGAGCACTTCGACCTCCGACCCGCTGCGATCCTGCGCGACCTCGACCTGCGCCGTCCGATCTACGCGAAGACGGCGGCCTACGGCCACTTCGGCCGCGACGATCGCGACTTCACGTGGGAGCGGACGGAAAAGGCCGTGACCCTGCGGCGCGCGGCGGGCCTGAACGGCGAAGCTCCGTTTGCCGAAGCCGCCGTCGCCACGGTCCGCGACGCCTGACTCGATCCTGATAACCGGCGGGGCCGGCTTCATCGGCTCGCACCTCGCCGACGAGCTCCTCGCACGCGGCTACCGCGTACGCGCGCTCGACAACCTGACGCCGCAGGTGCACGAGGGCGGCGGGCGCCCCGACTATCTCGGGGCCGAGGTCGAGCTCCAGGTCGGCGACGTGCGCGACCGCGCCGCGGTGAGCCGCGCGCTCGCCGGCGTCGACGCCGTCGTCCATCTCGCTGCGCGCGTCGGCGTCGGCCAGTCGATGTACGAGATCGCGGAGTACACGGCGGCGAACTCGCTCGGCACGGCGGTGCTCTTCGAGGCGCTCGCGGAGGCGCCGGTGGGGAAGGTGGTGATCGCGTCGAGCATGAGCGTCTACGGTGAGGGGCTGTACCGGACCGCCGACGGCCGCGAGGTCGAGCCGGAGGAGCGGACGCGGGAGCAGCTCGAGCGCGACGAGTGGGAGCTGCCCGGTCTCGTGCCGGTGCCGACGCCCGAGACGAAGCGCTTGACGCTCTCCTCGATCTACGCGCTGACGAAGTACGCCCAGGAGCGCGCCGCACTCGTCTGCGGTGCGGCGTACGGGATCCCCACCGTTGCGTTGCGTCTCTTCAACACGTACGGCACGCGACAGGCGCTCTCGAACCCGTACACGGGCGTGCTCGCGATCTTCGCGTCGCGGCTGTTGAACGACCGGCCGCCGCGCGTGTACGAGGACGGGCTCCAGCGGCGGGACTTCGTCGCGGTGAGCGACGTCGCGCGCGCGTTCGCGCTCGCGCTCGAGCGCGACGGCGCCGACGGGCTCGTGCTGAACGTCGGCAGCGGCACGAGCGTGACCGTGCGCAATGTCGCCGTGCAGCTCGCTGCGACCGTCGGCAAGGAGATCGAGCCGGAGCTGACCGGCGAGTACCGCGCCGGCGACATCCGCCACTGCTTCGCCGACATCGCCCTTGCGCGCGAGACGCTCGGGTACGAGCCGCAGGTGGCGCTGCCCGAGGGGATGGCCGAGCTGGCGGCGTGGCTCGAGGGCCGGGTCGCGGTGGATCGCGTCGAGGCGGCTGCCGCCGAGCTGCAGCAGCGGGGGCTGGCGATCTAGGGGATATGCCCGCTACGCGGGACGAACGAACAGGCCGCTCGCGGCCTTTTCGGAGATGGCGAGCTCGGTGCCGTTCGTGGCGAGCGTGAACTGGTCGGCCGCCGGCTCGGCCGCGCGCACGACGATCTCCCGGCCGGGCACGAGGTCGTGGTCGTAGAACCAGTGCAGGAGGTCGCCGTCGTGCTCGGCCAGGCGGACGATCGTCGCCCGCGCGCCGGGCGCGAGCGAGGCGAGCGGCGCGAGGTCGCGGTTCTCCGTCTGCTCGAGCGCGGGATCGACCGGCCAGCCGTGCGGGCAGCGCTCCGGATGGCCCAGCCGCTCGTCGATGCGGTCGATCATCTCGTCGTCGAACGTGTCGCCGAGCTCGTCGGCGCGCTCGTGCGCCTCGGCGCCCGTGTAGCCCATGAAGTCGGTCAGGAGCCGCTCGATGATCCGGTGCTTGCGGACGACGCGCTCGGCGCGCGCGCGCCCGGACGCGGTCAGCAGCGCCTCCTTGCGCGCGCCGCGCTCGATCAGCCCCTCGGCCTCGAGCCGCTTCAGCATCTCTCCGGCCGAGGCACGGGAGACGTGGAGCATCTCGGCGACCCGCGAGGCGAGCGGTGGCGAGCCGACCCCGCGGGGCGTGTACTCGCCGATCGGGAAGGCGAGGAAGTAGATCGTCTCCAGGTACTCGTCGACCGAGTGGCCTTGCGCCATTGGGCTATATTGCCCAAGTCGTCGGTGTAAGGCGACCCTTACACCGAAGGAGTCGAACCTCACAGTGTCGACGGCCCACATCCTCCTGCTCGGCGCGATCGCCGGCGCGACGATCTTCCTCGGGCTGCCGGTCGGGCGCATGCAGGGCCTGGGCTCGCCGATGCGGGCGGCGCTGAGCGCGCTCGCCACCGGCATCCTCGTCTTCCTGCTCTGGGACGTCCTCTCGAATGCGGTCGACCCGATCGACGCCGCGCTGCACGCGCACCGCTGGGGCCGCTTCTCATGGCTCGCAGCCCTCGGGCTCGGCGGCTTCACGCTCGGCCTGATGAGCCTCGTCTACTACTCCGAGTGGATGAAGAAGCGCGCCGGCCGGAGGGCGACGACGCTCGTCGGCCCTGGCGCCGCCGCGCTCGACGAGTTCGAGCACCGCACGTGGATCGAGAGCCTGTCGCCGGGCAAGCAGCTCGCGCTGCTGATCGCGATCGGCATCGGCGCGCACAACTTCGGCGAGGGCCTGGCGATCGGCCAGGCCGCAGCCGCGAGTGAGATCAGCCTCGCCGTGACGCTGATCATCGGCTTCGGCCTGCACAACGCGACCGAGGGCTTCGGCATCTGCGGACCGATGAGCGGCGAGGGGACACGCCCGAGCTGGGCGTTCCTCGGCCTGATGGGGCTGATCGGCGGCGGGCCGACGTTCCTCGGCACCGTGCTCGGTCAGGCCTGGTCGAGCGAGGCGGTGTCGGTCGTCTTCTTCACCGTCGCGGCCGGCTCGATCCTCTACGTCGTCCAGGAGCTGTTCGCGGTCAACCGCAGGTTCGAGCACCCTCGGGTGGTCACGTGGCTCGTGCTCGCCGGAATCGTGCTCGGGTTCGCCACCGACTTCGTCGTGACGGCGGCAGGCGTCTAGCGCGGACGACCGCGAGGTCGCCGCGCACCCACGTCGCCTCGGCGGCGAAGCCCGCCTCGTGCAGCCAGCCGAGCAGGTCCTCGAGCCGGTCGGGCAGGTCGTACTCCGGCGTGAGCGGCGTGCGCGCGTCGGCGGGATCCTCGGGCACGATCACGTCGCCGAGCACGAGCGATCCGCCGTCGGCGAGCACCGCGGCGATGCGCCGGAAGAGGTCGCGCTTGCCCTCGCCGTCGAGGTGGTGGATCGTCAGGCACGAGACGACGAGGTCGAACGGCCCCTCGGGCAGCGGGTCGGCGAGCTCGCCGCGGCGGAACTCGGCGCCCTCGACTCGGATCGCGGCGAGCATCCGCGTGCTCCCGTCGATCCCGACGAGGTGCGCACCCGGATGGCGGGCGAGCACGCGCCGAGTCGTCTCGCCGGTGCCGAAGCCGAGCTCCAGGATCCGTGCCGCGTCGAGCCCCTCGGTCGCGCGCGCGGTCTCGTCCTCGATCTCCTCGTAGCGGGGGACCTCGTGGTGCATCAGCTCGAGGAAGTGCTCCGGCGTGAACTCGAACTCGTCCACGGCACCGACCATACCCCCCGCTAGGCTCGATCGGTGAGCCGGCTCGCGTCCGTCTATCCGCTCGTGACCGCCCGCGCGGTTGCGCGGCCGTTCACGTACGAGGTGCCGGACGAGGCCGGGAAGGGGGCGGTCGTCGAGGTGCGCTTCGGCAACGCGCGCCGGCGCGGCGTCGTCACCGAGGTGGGCGTCGAGCTGCCGGAGGGCGTCGTGGCGGCCGCGGTCGACCGGGTCGCGGAGACCGTGCCGCCCGCGCTCGTCGATCTCGCGCTCTGGCTCGCCGACTACTACGGCTCGACGCCCGCCCGCGCACTCGCGCTTGTCGCGCCGCACGCGGCGAAGCGGCGCGGTGAACGGCGGCACGCCTCGGCCGCCGGCGCGCTCGCGGCCGAGCCCGCGCCGGAGCGGCTGTCGGAATCGCAGGAGCGGGCGCTGCAGCGGATCGAGGCGCTCCTCGACGGCGGCGGCGGCCACGTGCTGCTGTCCGGCGCGACCGGCAGCGGCAAGACCGAGGTCTACATCCGCGCCTGTGCCGCGGCGCTGGCGCGCGGGCGCGGGGCGATCGTGCTCGTACCCGAGATCGCGCTCACACCGCAGACGCTCGGACGCTTCCGCGCGCGCTTCGGCGACCGGGTCGCGGTGCTCCACTCGGCCTTGACGGAGGCAGAGCGCCGGGACGAGCGCGAGCGGATCGCGTCCGGCGACGCGCCCGTCGTCGTGGGGGCGCGCTCCGCGGTGTTCGCGCCGATTCCGTCGCTCGGCGTGATCTGCATCGACGAAGAGCACGACGCGTCGTACAAGCAGGAGTCGGACCCGCGCTACGACGCGCGCACGGTGGCGGCGAAGCGCGCCTCGCTGGAGGGCGCGGTCGCGGTGTTCGGCTCGGCCACGCCGCGGCCGGAGTCGTGGGAACGGCTGGAGCGGCTCGAGCTCGGCGGACGCATCGCGGCGCCGCTGCCGTCCGTGCGCGTCGTCGACCTGCGTCGCGAGGCGGGCTATCCGCTCTCGGCGCCGCTGCTCGCGGCGCTCGGCGGGCTCGCGGAGCGCGGCGGCAAGGCGATCCTGCTCCTGAACCGGCGTGGCGTCGCGCCCGCCGTGCACTGCCGAGCGTGCGGCGCGACGCGACGCTGCCCCAACTGCGACGTCGCGCTGACGCTGCACGACGACCGCTCGCTGCGCTGCCACCATTGCGGGCGTGCCGAGCCGATGGGGGAGACGTGCCCCGTCTGCGGCTCCGCCGAGCTGGCGCGCATCGGCGCCGGCACGCAGCGGCTCGAGCGCGAGCTCGCGAAGCACGTCCCCGAATTGGAGCGGATCCGCCTCGACGCCGACGCGATCACGAAGCCGGAGCAGCTGCGCGATGCGCTCGAGCGGTTTGCGCGGTCGAGGCGGGCGGTCCTCGTCGGCACGCAGATGGTGGCGAAGGGCCACCACTTCTCCGGCGTCGAGCTGGCCGCGGTCATCGATGCGGACACCGCGCTGGGGTTGCCGGACTTCCGCGCCGAGGAGCGCACGTTCCAGCTGCTGACGCAGCTCGGCGGACGGAGCGGCCGCGACGCACCGGGCCGCGTGATCGTCCAGACCTTCCAGCCGGACGCGCGCGCAGTCACGTACGCGGCGCGCCACGACGTGCGCGGCTTCCTCGGCGGCGAGCTCGAGCGGCGGCGCGCGCTCGGCTACCCGCCCTTCCGCCACCTGGTGCGCATCGTCGTCTCGGGACCGGCGCAGGCCGACCCGCTGCGCGCGCTCGAGGAGCTGAAGGCCCGGCTCGGGGGCGACGAGCTGCTCGGGCCGGCGCCGCTGCTGCGGCTGCGCAACCGCCACCGCGCGCAGCTGGTCGGCAAGACGGAGCGCCCGCGCGTCCTCGCCACGCGCGCGGCCGCGCTGCTCGCGGCCGCCGCCCCGGCGATGCGCCGCGCGGGCCTCACCGCCGTCGTCGACGTGGATCCGCAGAGCGTCTGAACGCCTGCAACCAGGTTGTCTCCGGCAACCTGGTTGCGGCCGTCAACCGCCGGCGGTTCGACATCCGTGTCTGACACAGGGTCTCGGCTCCGCCGGACAGGGTGGTCGCCGCAATCGCGCTCCACCGCTCGTGGGACATGTCCGTGTGTCTGACACCGGGACGGGGCCCTAGGGGCCAGGTCCGCCTGTCGCGTGGCTACGCGGCGCGCTGCGCAGCCGTGCGGTCGGCGGGCCACCGCGCGAGGATCCACTGCGCATCGAGCGGCTCGCGCTCGTAGGAGCGGCCGTTCACCTTCACGAAGTCGCGCGTGCGCGGATCCATCGGCAGTCGCGCCTCCGCCGGGAACCAGCGATTGTGCCGCGAGATCAGCTCGTTCACCTGCGCGAAGCTCCACGACTGCGCCGTCTCCCGCCACGCGCGTGCGAACGAGGCCTCGTCCTCGATCTCTGCGGCGAGCTCACGCCACGCCGCCTCGAGCTGGCGCTCGTGCTCGCCGAGCGCGTCCTCGATCGCGCGCAACCGCCGCATCCAGAGCGTCGGGCCGCCGAGCGCGCGCACGGCGGCGTCTGCGTCCGGCCGGAAGTTGCGCAGCCGCTGCGGCAGCGGCCGACCCTTCACCGGGCTCTCGGCGAGGTCCGTCTCGAGCACGCGGCGCTCCTCGCGGTCGCGCGGCGTCTCCGGGCGAATCGCGCCCTGGCTCATGATGGCGTTGAGTTCTCGCGGGTCCACCACGGCTATTGTGCCGCCTGCATGGCGGAAATCGAGGGACAGATAAAGGAGGAGGAGCTCGACCCCGAGCGCGAGGCGCGCCGGCAGCTCGCGCTCGCCCAGATTCGCCAGTACCCGGACGCCGCGCTGAAGATGCAGGCGCGGCCGGTCGAGGAGTTCGACGACGAGCTGCGCAGCCTCGTCGAGCGGATGAAACGGCTGATGGAGGACGCGAACGGGATCGGGCTCGCCGCGACGCAGGTGGGCGTGCTGCGGCGGCTGTTCGTCTTCCAGCCCGCGCCGGAGGAGGTCGCCGTCGTCGTCAATCCCGAGATCGTCGAGCGCAGCGAGGAGACGGACGTCGCCGACGAGGGCTGCCTCTCGATCCAGGGCGTGCTCGTGCCCGTGGAGCGGGCGACCACGATCACGCTCGCCGGCCGCGACGAGAACGGGGAGGAGGTGCGCTTCGAGCTCGACGACGTCTACGCACGCGCTGCGCAACACGAGAGCGACCACCTCGACGGGATCCTGATGATCGACCGCACCACGCCCGAAGCGCGGCGTGAGGCGCTCGCGATCCTGCGCCCGCGCATCGTCCTCAACTAGTGGTGCGAATCGCGGTCGCAGCGACCGCGCCGTTCGGCGCCGACGTGCTGGAGCGCCTTGCCGCGTCGCACGAGGTTGCGCTGTTACTCACGCGCCCGGACAAGCCGCGCGGCCGCGGCCGCAAGGTTGCGCCGACGCCGGCGAAGGAGACGGCCGAACGGCTCGGCATCCCCGTCGTGCAGCCGGCGCGCCTCGACGAGAGTGTCGAGCTGCCGGCGGACACCGTCGTCGTCTGCGCGTACGGCCTCCTGATCCCCGAGCAGCTCCTCTCCCGCGCCCTGTGGCTGAACGTGCACCCGTCGCTGCTCCCGCGCTGGCGCGGCGCGGCTCCGGTCGAGCGCGCGCTGATGGCCGGCGACACGCGCACGGGCGTGACGATCCACCGCACGACGGCGGAGCTCGACGCAGGCCCGATCGCCGCGCAGGAAGCGTTCGACATCGGGCCGGAGGACGATGCCGGCGTGGTCTTCAGACGCGCCGCAGAGACGGCCGCGCGTCTCCTCGACGCCGTGCTCGTCGAGCCGCACTTCGAGCCGCAGCCCGGCGAAGGCGTGACCTACGCGGAGAAGATCACCGCAGCCGATCGCGAGCTCGACCTCGCGCAGCCGGCGCACGAGCTCGTGAACCGGATCCGCGCGCTCTCGCCCCACATCGGTGCGCGCGCGGTCGTCGACGGCAGGCCGCTCGTGATCTGGAGGGCCCGCGTGGCCGCCGACGGCTCGCTCGAGCTGCTCGAGGTGCAGCCGGAAGGGCGGCGCCGGATGACGTACGCGGAGTATCTCCGCGGGCTGCGCTGATGGCGGTCTCGGCCGCGCGCCGTGCGGCCTACGAGGTGCTGCTGCGCGTGTTCGAGCAGGACGCGTACGCCGACCGCGTCTTCCGTAGCGCCGCGCGCGACCTCGACGAGCGCGAGCGCGCGTTCGCGCAACGGCTCGCGTACGGCGCGGTGCAGCGAGTGCGCACGCTCGACCACGCGATCGAGACGCTCGGCCGGCGGCCGGTGCGCAAGCTCGACCCGCAGGTGCGCGCCGCGTTGCGCCTCGGCGCGTACCAGCTCGGGTACACGGACACGGCCCCGCACGCTGCCGCGAACGAGTCGGTCGAGCTCGTGCGGCGCGCGCGGCTCGAGCGGGCGGTACCGTTCACGAACGCCGTCATGCGCCGACTCGCAGGGGGGATACGCCCGCTGCTCGACGCGCTGCCGGACGGCCCGCTGAAGGAGTCGTATCCCGACTGGATCTACGAGACCTGGGTGCGCGACCTCGGCCGCGACGAGGCGCTCGCGCTGATGCGCGCCGGCAACGAGCCGCTCGAGACGGTCGTCCGGCTCGTGCGGGGTGAGCCCCCCGGCGAGCCGACCGACGTCCCGGGCGCCTACCGCGTCGACCGCGTCGACGATCTCGCGGTCGCGGAGGGACGGATCTGGCCGCAGAGCCGCGGCTCCCAGCTCGCCGGCCTCGCCGTCGGCTCGCAGGACGGCGAGCGCGTGCTCGACCTCTGCGCCGCGCCGGGCGGCAAGACGACGCAGCTCCGCGGCGAGGTGACCGCGGTCGAGCTCGACCCGAACCGGGCGAGCGAGCTGCGCGCGAACCTCGACCGGCTCGGCGCGACGAACGTCACCGTCGTGGAGGCCGACGGCACGGAGCTGCCCCCCGGCCTCGACGGCTTCGACCGGGCGCTCGTCGATGCGCCCTGCTCCGGCCTGGGCGTGCTCTCGCAGCGGCCGGACCTGCGCTGGCGCGCCGAGCCGCTCCCCGAGCTCCAGCTCGCGCTGCTCCGGTCGGCGGCGGAGCGCGTTCGCCCCGGCGGGACGATCGTCTACTCGGTGTGCACGATCAACGCCGACGAGAACGAGGCGGTCGTCGAGGCGAGCGGCCTGCGGGTGCTTCCGCTCGGGCCGGAGTGGCCCACCTTCGCCCATCCCCGCCGCCCCGAGTTCCTGCTCACCCTGCCCCACGTGCACGGGACCACCGGCTTCTTCATCAGCCGACTGCAAACCTGAGAAGTGCTCCGCACTTCTCAGGTGATTGGGCCTGGCGGCTTTGCCGCCGTCCGCTCTGCGGAGCACAATCCGGACTCGTGGAAGCGCGGAGCGCTTTCACGAGCACATCGTGGGCTGGCAGGACTGGATCCGGACGGTTGAGATCGAGCCGTCGCTGCTGGCGGCGGACTTCGCCAACCTCGGCGAGCAGGTGGAGATCCTGCTTCGCGCAGGCGCTCGTGTCTTCCATTTCGACGTGGGCGACGGCCACTTCGTCGAGCCCATCACCATGGGCCCGGTGGTCCTCCAGGGGGTCGCACCGCTCGTGCACGCGCACGGCGGCGCGATGGACTGCCACCTGATGGTCGATAACCCGGCGCGCCATTTTCCGCAGATCGCGGAAGCAGGCGGCAACAGCATCACCTTCCACTACGAGGTCGTGGACGACGTGCCGGCGACGATCGCGCTCGCGCGTGAGCACGGGCTCGAGGTCGGCGTCGCCTTCAACCCCGAGTCGGAGCCCGAGGACGTCGCCGCGGTCTCGGGTGACGCCGACCTCGTCCTCTGCATGAGCATCCATCCCGGCTACGGCGGCCAGGAGTTCATGCCGGACGCGCTCGACCGCATTGCGCGGACGCGAGCCGGGCTGCCGGACTCGGTGCACGTGCAGGTCGACGGCGGCATCGACAACGAGAACGTGCGGGCGGTCTACGACGCGGGCGCGACGCTGATCGTCGTCGGCACCGCGATCTTCCATCGGGAGGATCTCCCGCGCTCCTACCGCCGGCTGGTACAAGCACTGGCGTGAGCGAGAAACGCGCCGGTGCCAGACTTCAGTCTGGCACCGGGTACATGAACCGTGCGCTCGAGCTCGCAGAGCGGGGGCGCGGGAAGGTCGAGGATCATCCTCTCGTCGGCGCCGTGCTCGTGCGCGGGGACGAGGTCGTCGGCGAGGGCTGGTACGAATACGCGGCCGTCGAGCACGCGGAGACGGTCGCGCTTGCGCAGGCGGGCGAGCGCGCGCGCGGCGCGACGCTCTACGTGACGCTCGAGCCGTGCACGCACCACGGGCGCACGCCGCCGTGCGCCGACGCCGTGATCGCGGCCGGCGTTGCGCGCGTCGTCGTCGGCGCGCTCGATCCGAACCCGACGGCCGCGGGCGGGGCGGCGCGGCTGCGCGCGGCGGGGGTGGAGGTCGAGCTGCTCGACACTCCCGAGGCCCGGCGCCAGAACGAGGTCTGGCGGACGTGGAAGGCGCTCGGCCGCCCGTTCGTGACGCTCAAACTCGCGGTGACGCTCGACGGCCGCGTTGCCGTTCCGGGCCGGCGCTGGGTGTCGGGCGAGGAGTCGCGTCGACTCGTGCACGAGCTGCGCGCCGCCTCCGACGCCGTCGCGGTCGGCATGGGTACGGTCCGCGCCGACGCGCCCCGGCTCGACGCACGCGGTGTCGGCGCGACTGCGCAGCCGCGCCGCCTCGCGTTCGGGCGTGGCCCGCTGCCGGAGGGCTCCGAGCTCGAGCTGCGTAGCGGCCCGCTCGACGCGGAGCTTCGCTCGCTCGCCGCGGACGGCGTGCGGTCGCTGCTCCTCGAAGGCGGCCCGACGCTGGCGACCGCCTTCCTCGCGGCGGATCTCGTCGACAAGCTGCTCCTCTTCGTCGCGCCGGTGCTCGGCGGCGAGGGCCTTCGCGCGTTCGGCGAGCTCGAGAGCGCGCTGGAGCTGTCCGACCTGCGCGCGACCGCAGTCGGCGAGGACCTGCTCCTCGAGGGCTACCTCCACGAGCCGTAGGGAGCGGGAGGTGAGAGGGTCGCCGCCGTAGACGTCTGCACAGCACTTCCCACGACGAAAGGACGAGGAAGGGCGGCTCGCGCCGCCCTTCCCGCGGTCCGCAGGGAGTCGCTGCTGCGGACTGCGCGACCGGCCAGCCCGGTCGCCGTTTTGCGCGAGGGCAACGTCCCTTTTCGTGCGTGCCTCCAGCATGCGCCCGGAGCCGCCTGGCGTCTGTACCGGGCGGCGCGGACCCTGCTGCGGGAAACCCGCACGCTAGCCTTGTGGCGATGTTCACAGGCATCGTCCGCGAGCGGGGCAGTGTGACGGCCGTCGACCACGGCGCCGGCGGCGTCCGCCTCCGCATCGCGGTTCCGCGCACCGCCGCCGGTGTGGCGGTCGGCGACTCGATCGCCGTCGGCGGCGTGTGCCTGACGGTCGTCGAGAACGCCGGTGGCGAGCTCTCGTTCGACGCGGTGCCGGAGACCCTGAGCCGCACGGCGCTCGGGCGGCTCGCGGCGGGAGACGAGGTCAACGTCGAGCCCGCCGTCCGCGCCGGCGAGCCGCTCGGCGGCCACGTGATGCAGGGCCACGTCGACGGCGTCGGCCGCATCCGCTCGGTCGAGCCGGAGGGCGACGGCCGGCGCATCTGGGTCGACACGCCGGCGGACGTCCTCCGCTACTGCGTCGAGAAGGGCTCGATCGCGCTCGACGGCGCCTCGCTGACGGTCGCCGCGCTCGACGGCGCGGGCTTCGCCGTCGCGCTCATTCCGCACACGCTCGCCGAGACGACGCTGGGCGCGCTCGCGCCCGGCGACGAGGTGAACCTCGAGGCCGACGTGCTCGCGAAGTACGTGGAGCGCCTGCTCCCTGCCTCTACCATGCACCCATGAGCATCGCGCCCGCCCCCGAGCCCGGCCCGTTCGCTTCGGTCGAGGACGGGATCGAGGAGATCCGGCGGGGGAGGATGGTCGTCGTCGTCGACGCGCCCGACCGCGAGAACGAGGGCGACCTGACGATCGCGGCCCAGTTCGCGACGCCCGAGGCGATCGCGTTCATGGCCAAGGAGGGACGCGGCCTGATCTGCCTCTGCCTCACCGGCGAGCGCTGCGACGAGCTCGACCTGCGGATGATGACCGAGCGGAACGAGACGCCGTACCGGACCGCGTTCACCGTGTCGATCGAGGCGCGGGAGGGCATCTCCACCGGCATCTCCGCGCACGACCGCGCCCGCACGATCCAGGTGGCGATCGACCCGGCGAAGGGACCGCAGGACATCGTCCAGCCGGGCCACGTCTTCCCGCTGCGCGCGCGGCCCGGCGGCGTGCTCCAGCGCGCCGGCCAGACCGAGGCCGCCGTCGACCTCGCGCGCCTCGCCGGGCTCAACGCCGCCGGCGTCGTCTGCGAGGTGATGAAGGACGACGGGACGATGGCGCGCGTCCCCGATCTGATCGAGTTCTGCACCCGGCACGGGCTGAAGCTCGTCACCGTCGCCGACCTGATCGAGTACCGGCGCCGCCACGAGAAGCTCGTCGAGCGCGAGGTCACCGTCCGGCTGCCGACCGCGTACGGCGAGTTCTCGGCGGTGCTCTTCCGCGAGACGCTCACCGGCCGTCAGCACGTCGCGCTCGTCAGCGGCGACGTCGAGGGCGCGGAGAACGTACTCGTGCGCGTGCACTCCGAGTGCCTCACCGGCGACGTCTTCCACTCGCTGCGCTGCGACTGCGGCGAGCAGCTCGACGCGGCCATGCGGCTGATCGCGGCCGAGCCGTGCGGCGTCCTCCTCTACATGGCGCAGGAGGGCCGCGGCGTCGGCCTGCTGAACAAGCTCAAGTCGTACGAGCTCCAGGAGGACGGCCTCGACACCGTCGACGCGAATCTCGCGCTCGGCTTCGCCGCGGACGAGCGGGAGTGGGGGATCGGGAACCAGATCCTCGCCGACCTCGGCCTCTCGACGATCCGGCTGCTCACGAACAATCCGAAGAAGGTCTCCGGCCTCCAGGCCTTCGGGCTCCAGGTCACCGAGCAGGTGCCGATCGAGGTGCCGCCCAACGAGGAGAACCGCCGCTATCTGACCACGAAGCGGGATAAGCTCGGCCACGGGCTCCACCACCAGGGACTGAAGTTCGAGGCGGAGGACGAGTGAGCACGAGCGAGCAGTGGCCGGGCGAGGAGCGTGTCGCCGCGAACGTCGACGAGCCCGAGGCGGAGGCCGGCGAGGTCTACGAGGACGACGAGCAGACCGCGGACGACGAGCCGGCCGCCGCCGAGGAGGAGGGCGCAGAGCCGCAGCTCCGTCTCGCCGGGCACGCGCCGGCCGATCTCGAGCTTCCGGACGACATCGAGGTGCTCGAAGGGGAGGCGCGCGGGATGCGGCGTGGCGTCGCGGTCGTCGTCGCCCGCTTCAACGGCGACGTGACCAACAAGCTGCTCGAGTCGGCGCTGGCCGAGCTCGACCGCCTGGACGTCGGCCGCGACTCGGTCACGGTGATGGCCGTCCCGGGCGCCTTCGAGCTGCCGCTCGGCGCGATGGCGCTCGCGAAGACGCGCCGCTACGCGGCGATCGTCGCGCTCGGCTGCGTGATCCGCGGCGAGACGGCGCACTTCGACTATGTCGCCGGCGAGGCCGCCTCCGGCCTCCAGCTCGCAGGGCTCGAGACGGGCGTGCCTGTCGCGTTCGGCGTGCTCACGACCGACACCCTCGAGCAGGCGCTGGCCCGCGTCGACAAGGGCGCCGAGGCGGTGCGCACCGCGCTCGAGATGGCCGACGTCTTCTCGCAGCTCCGCTCGACGGCGCAGGCGGCCAGGTAGCGGCTTCCGCTACAGTGCGCCGCCGATGTCCAAGGTCTGCTCGATCTGCGGAAAGAAGCCCGGCTTCGGCAACCACCGGAGCCATTCGATGGTCGCCACGAAGCGGCGCTTCGACCCGAACCTCCAGCGCGTGCGGGTGATCCTGGACGGCACCGCGACGCGTGCGTACGTCTGCACCCGCTGCCTCAAGGCCGGCAAGGTCCAGAAAGCGGTCTGACGCGTCACACTCCGCGGATGCTCGATCGCATCCGCGAGTGGCGAATCGATCGGATGGCCGACCGCGTCGCGCGGCGGCCGCACGGGCGCCGGGCGCGAGAGGTGTACGGGGCGGACGACGTCCACTCGTTCGCGTGGGAGCCGATGCTCGGCGCGCTCGCGCTCACACCCGGCGACCGTCTCCTCGACGTCGGCTGCGGCGGCGGCGTCTTCCTGCGGCGCGCGCTCGAGACGGGCTGCCGGGCGACCGGTCTCGACCACAGCCGCGAGATGGTGCGCCTGGCGCGGCGGACGACCGGCGGCCGCGCGACGGTCGTGCGAGGTTCGGCCGAGCAGCTCCCGTTCGCCGACGGCGAGTTCACGGCGATCTCCTCGATCGTCGCGTTCTTCTTCTTCGTCGACCCGGTGCGCGTCCTGCGGGAGATGCGCCGCGTGCTCGACCGCGAGCGCGGCCGGGTGGCGATCTACACGACGGCACCGGAGGCGAAGGGCTCGCCGGCGGCCCCGTACCCGCTCGCGACGCGCGGCCGCTTCTACACGGACGCCGAGCTCGTGGCTCTCCCCCGCGAGGCAGGCTTCGCGGAGGCGCGCATCGCGCTGCGCGAGGGGTGGGCGCAGCTTCTCGTCGCCCGCGGCTGAGCTGCAACCGCGCGCGACTCGCGGCGGTCCAATACCCATGTGGAGGCCGGACAGGCTCTTTCGTCGCCGCTCGACTCGCCGCTCGGGCGGATCACGATCTCGAGCAACGCGATCGCGCACATCGTGGGGGAGACCGCCCGCGAGTGCTACGGCGTCGTCGGCATGGCCTCCCGCGGGCCCGTCGGGAAGCTCCTCGGCAAGCGCGAGCGGCTGAAGCAGGGCATCCAGATCGCCCGCGACCCGCAGGGCGGTGTGACGATCGACCTGCACGTCGTGGTCGAGTACGGGCTGAACCTCGCCGAGGTCGCCTCGACCATCCGCAACCGCGTCTCCTACGAGGCCGGCCGTCTGACGGGGCTTCCCGTCCGGAGCGTCGAAGTGCATATTGACGACGTGCGGCGATCTCCATGAGCGGGAGCGGCACCCTCAACGGCGACCTCGAGTCGCTCCAGAAGGTCGTCGGCGCGGCGCTCGCATCGCTCGAGGCGAACCGGCGGCGCATCGACGACCTCAACGTCTATCCGGTCCCGGACGGCGACACCGGCACGAACCTGACGATGACGATGCGCGCGGTCGCCGAGGCCGTCGACGAGACGTCGGCGGCGAGCCGGCAGTCGCTCGCGCGCGACGTCGCGCGCGGCGCGCTGATGGGCGCGCGCGGCAACTCGGGCGTGATCTTCTCGCAGATCGTGCGCGGAGCCGCAGACGTGCTCGGTGAGACCACCGGTCCGTCCGCGATCGACGCGCAGATCGCCGCGCACGCGCTGCGCGGCGCGACCGACGCCGCCTACCGCGCGGTGCGCCGGCCCGTCGAGGGGACGATGCTCTCGGTGATCCGCGAGCTCGCCGAGGAGGCGGAGGCGCGCGCGGCCGACGGTCCACCGCTCAGCGACCTGCTCGTCGAGCTCGTGCGCCGCGGCGAGCTCGCCGTCGCGCGCACGCCCGAACAGCTGCAGGTGCTGAAGGACGCGGGCGTCGTCGATGCGGGCGGCGCCGGGCTGCTCGAGCTCGTGCGCGGCGTCGCGTCGGCCGTCAGCGGCGAGCCGGTGCCCGAGGCGCCGCCGGCCGAGGAGCAGCACCTCGGCGTCGAGGCGATCCACCAGGAGCTGTCCCGCTACCGCTACTGCACGGTCTTCCTGATCGAGGGCGAGGCGCTCGACCGGGAAGCGCTCGAGGAGCGGCTCGAGCAGCTCGGCGACTCGCTGCTCGTCGTCGGCGACTCGAGCGCGATCAAGGTGCACGTGCACACGGACGATCCCGGTGCGGCGCTCTCGCTCGGCGTCGCGGCCGGCACGATCGACCAGGTAGAGATCGCGAACATGCACGAGCAGACGCACCGGCGGGAGGAGCGTCTGCTCGCCGTCGCGACCCACCCGGCGGCCCGGCGCGCGACGGCAGGCGTCGTCGCGGTCGTCGCGGGCGACGGCAACCGGCGGCTGTTCGAGAGCCTCGCCGGCGAGATCGGCCCGATCCGCATCGTCGAGGGCGGCCAGACGATGAACCCGTCGACCGCGGACCTGCTGCGCGCGGTGCAGTCGCTCGACGCGGACGAGGCGATCATCCTCCCCAACAACTCGAACATCCTGCTCGCCGCCGAGCATGCGGCCGCGCACGCCGACCGGCCCGTGCAGGTGGTCGCGGCCGACTCGATCCCGGCCGGGCTCGCCGCGATGGTCGCCTTCGACGGCTCGCGCTCTGCCGCCGAGAACGCGGAGGCGATGCGCGAAGCGGTCGACGCCGTCGCCACCGGCGAGGTGACGATCGCATCGCGCGACGTCGAGCTCGACGGCGTCGCGATCCGGAAGGGCGAGTGGCTCGGGCTGGTGGAGGGGAAGCCCGTCGCGGGCGGCACGAGCTTCGCGGAGGTCGCCTACGCCGTGGTCGAGGGTCTCCTGACGGAGCCGCGCGCGCTGCTGACGCTGCTCGTGGGCGACGACGAGCCGCCGCTCGACGGCCTCCTCGAGCAGATCGCGGCGGCTCACCCTGGGCTCGAGTTGGACGTCCAGGAGGGCGGCCAGCCGCACTATCACCTGCTCGTGTCCGCCGAGTAGAGTCCGCACCGCCATGGAGCGGCCGATCCGGATCCTCCTCGTCGAGGACAACGAGGTCTTCCGCGAGGCGCTCGAGTTGCTGCTCGGAATGCGCGGCGACGTCGAGGTCGTCGCAGCGGTCGGCGACGGCGCCGCCGCGGTCCCCGCGTGTAAGGAGCATCGGCCGGACGTCGTGCTGATGGACTACCGGCTGCCCGGGCTCGACGGCGTGCAGGCGACGACCGCGCTGCGCGAGGCGTGCCCGGACGCCGTCGTCGTCTGCCTCACCGCCTCCGCGAACACGCGCGAGATCGAGGCGCTGTACCAGGCGGGCGCGATCGCCTGCCTCACGAAGGACCAGGAGCTGGACGAGATCGTCGACGCGATCCGGAGCGCCGTTCCCGCCTCGTGAACCTCACCGCCGGCAACACCGCGATCGTCCTCGACTCGACCGCGGACTTTCCCGACGCGGCAGAGCGCTTCCCGAACTGGCGCGTCGTGCCGCTGTACGTCAACTTCGGCACCGAGAGCTTCCGCGACGGCGTCGACCTCACGGCGTCGCAGTTCTACGAGCGGCTGCGGACCGCGCCGGGGCTGCCGACGACCTCGCAGCCGACGCCCGCGGACTTCCTCGCCTGTTACGAGGAGCTCGGAGCCTACGAGCGGATCCTCTCGCTCCACATCGCCTCGAAGCTCTCCGGCACGTTCCAGAGCGCCGGCACCGCCGCCGGCATGCTCGGCGACGGCCGCGTGCGCACGATCGACACGCAAACCGCGTCGGCCGCGATCACGATGCTCGGGATGGCGATCCAGCGGCGGCTCGAGCGCGGCACGAGCGACGACGAGGTGGACGCGCTCGTCGCGTCGTTCCAGCGGGAGAACGGGCTGCTGTTCACGGTCGACACGCTCGAGTTCCTCGCGCGCGGCGGGCGCATCGGCCGCGCCGCCGCGTTCGCCGGCACCCTCATGCACGTGAAGCCGATCCTCGCCATCCGCGACGGCGAGGTCCTACCCGTGAAGCGCGTGCGCGGAAACCAGAAGGCGATGCAGGAGTTCGTCGACGCGCTGAAATCCCAGACGCGCGACGAGCCGGGTCTGCGCGTCGGCATCGCGCACGCCGACGCTCCGCAGCGCGGCGCGGAGCTCGTGAAGATGGTGCGCGACCTGCGCCCGCAGGCGGAGATCGAGATCGAGACGATGCTCGGCGCCGTGATCGGAGCCCACTCCGGCCCGGGCGCCGTCGGCTTCTTCTGGTTTTCGGACCCGTGAGAAGTGCTGCGCACTTCTCACGGGTGGATTGTTGTGCTCCGCAGAGAGCGCGGCGGCGGAGCCGCCGCGCTCTTGTTCTGACGCTGAGCCCTGGGTCTTGGAAGCGCCCGCGGTGGTGGCTGCGCCGTCCCCGCGCGCGTGCATCCGGCCTCCACGAACGCTTCGCGTTCGCTCCGGCCCTGGGTGGTCGGCGCGGGTCGGATGCCTGAACCCGCTGCTCGTCGG
>Ga0335070_10001066_pt1 | contig 31398 bp, 32 predicted proteins | sample Lox_Sample_13_FD_206722 | JGI IMG/M metagenome (GOLD analysis project Ga0335070, IMG submission 206722) | Soil microbial communities from Loxahatchee National Wildlife Refuge, Florida, United States - Lox_Sample_1.3 | ecosystem: Environmental > Terrestrial > Soil > Wetlands | place: USA...
CGGTTACGATCTACTTCATTCATAGAAACCTCCTTTAAGAATTTGAGTTTGGTCGTGCTTACTCTTTTCTCTTAACAGGAGGTTTCTTTTTGGGGTAGACTGGTATTATATTCATTCCATTTTACTGTTGGGAGTCTACCGTTCAGCTAAAGATATATATAACGATGGTTCTAAAACAACTTGACGATTAAAGGCGGGGGATAGGAGAATTCTTCGTTTCCTCGGAAGAGCGATCTATGTTTTTCCACTGGATTTGCGCCTGATCAACACTAAGGCGCCAATAATAATAAGAATGACAGGCCACCATTCACCCATGAGTAGGCGAATGGGCGGCAGCCAGCCAAGATTGGAAAGAAGGGGAAAATGATACCCAACGCAATCAGGATGTGCCCGCCGATCCTGGATTTAGATCTCGTGACGTTTTCTCCGCAGGATAAATTTCGAACAAGACCCTATGTGAGGTCTGAAAAGCGAATCAGGCTCTCATGAGTAACTTTCCGACTCTCGTCAATTTCGAAGGACAAGAATTCAGATGATATTTCAGTCTCTAATTTGAGGGGTTGGTGTGTCCTTCATATCGATCCTTTCCGAAGGTTCGGATAATGGCAAGCTGTGTGGCCTATCACACCTGAACTCTGGGGATTACTCCTGCACAAACCCTGGCCTAATGCCAGAGAACTGGATCGTCCACCCGACGGTGACACAGTCTCCGGCTGAAGTATACCAGCCTCCGGCGAATTAAGCTTCAAGGGAGCCTCCGATAATTATCAAATTTGTCACTGCCGAGCAGGCCAAGTCGAATAATCTCAAGCCTTTCTGGATTCCGGGTTTCGCCGGAACGGCATTTTTAGAGGTAGCTTTAATTCTCTAAAGCACGTTCCTGTCAGGCTGGCCCGCGCGCAGCAGGGGCGACAGTCCCCCCACGACGCTGAGAGCTACGATCGGAATCATACCGGCAAGGATGCCGAGGGATACCTGATGCCAGAGGTTTCCGAGTAGTCTGCCCGCAAGGGCGGCCGTGGGGCCCAAGACAAAGCCCGATCCGATCAGACTCTCATGCATCCCGCCAGATTTCACCGCCGCGTTGCTGATCACCATCGCGTAGTAGAGGCTGGCGTAGTAGCTCACTCCGTGCGAAGCTCCGAACACGACCAGGGCCAGAGCGATTACCTCTCCACGACCCGCCGAGAGCGCCAGCAGGAAGCCAATCGGCAGTAGGACCGCCGCGAGAGCGAGGATCGACCGCCGACTATGCCAGATTTGGGTGCCCTGCATCAGCCCGAAGGTAGCCGCCCGGCCGGCATCGAGGCAGCCTGCCAGCGCAGTCTGAGCTACAACGGTGTATCCCAATCGGCTGAGAAGGACCGGCAGCAATGGCGCCAGCACGAACAGCATGGCGTACCCCGCGACCATGGATGACCGGCTCGAGACCATCAGCGCACCGAGCCAGCGAAGCCGTTCGGTACCAGGGCGCTCCGGGTGATCCTCAGCCAGGTGTCTTGGTGCGGCTTGGAGGGGCAGAACGAAGGCCATGGCGAGAGCCAATCCACCAGCGCCGCAGAGGAAAAGACCGGCCGCCAAATGCTCGATGATCAGGCCAGAGGACCACACACCCAGCGGCAACGGTAAGGACCAGGCGACGTTGAACTTCCCAATGGCCCTTGAGGCGCCCACCGGTGTCTGTCCTGCGCTGACGTAGCTTTCGACGATGGGCCACATCATCCCGTTCAAACATGAGAAGCAAAGAGAACCAACCGCAAGCAGCCATCCCTGAGGCCTTTGCGAGATTGCCACAAGCACTCCGGTCTGAATGATCAGGAGCCCTAGAAGCACCCGCCTCTCCCCGAACCTCTCGGAAACGCGATGGCTGGGAAAAGCTCCAACGACGTAGACGATACCCATCCCCAGCGCCAAAAGAAGATTCTGGGTCTCCCCGAATGCGAGCGCCTCTCGAGTGTAGAAAAACACCCCGCGTTGCACCAGGGCAGTGGCGAAGCTCGCGATAGAAGAGAAGACGATCAAACGGGAGAAGTAACTCATGCCGATCTTCAGTGATAGGAAGTTTGATTCCGAGACCTTACTGGATTCAGTCTTATGAGTCAACCGTAGAGTCAGTTATAGGATTTCTGATCCTTATTTTCAATCGACATAGCCTGGTTTCTAGTGGAGGCGAACAACGCTGATGAATGTGATCGATAAACCACCTGGGACGGGACAGATTGACGGGATGAGACGGAGACACGGTGAAAATCAAGACGCGGTAATTCGGAGACGCGGAGACGCGGTGAAATGACGATGCGGAGACCCTGAACCACGCTAGGTTCAGCGCAACGCCTGCGCCAATGCACGGATCTGTGATTTTGGGCGAGAGGAGTGTCTGATCAGCAGCCAAATGCCTACAATAATAAGAATGGTCGGCCACCACTGAGCTGTCAGTGAGCGAAGAGGTGGCAGCCAGCCGAGATTGGAAAGAAGGAAGATGATGCCCAACGCAATAAGGATGTAACCGCCGATCCTGGATTTAGATCTCATGACGTTTTCTCCACAAGATAAATTTATTCAAGACAGCATACCAGGTCTGAAAAGTGAATCAGGCTCTCATGAGTAACTCTTCCGGCTCTCGTCAATTTCTAAGGACAAAATTCAGTTCAATTGAATCCCGAAGCCGGGGAAACAGGTTGAGGGGAAAGCTGATTTAAGAAAGATAATCTTCACAAGGCGCTTTATTGCGATTGACCCATTCGACGGCGCTAAGCCCCGCCTTTCAAGGCGCGGAGTGAAGGCGGCGCTCAGGGTCAACCCTGAGCCTTCGACCCGAGCTCAGGCCGAGGGGCAAGCCCCAGCATTTATGCCGGGGAGTCGAAGGGTTGACTTGCTCAGAATTTCGTGATAGTTGTTAGCGCATCTTAAGTTCGAGGATGTGGACGAACGCATCATGAAGTATATCATCGGGATTGTAGCCATTTTCGGAGCGCTGTTCGTGGCCGTGCCAGGGGGAATTATCCTATGGATGGGGATGCGTAGCGTATGGCGTGGCCTGGCCAGCTCGCATTGGCCCGCTGTCGCCGGCATCGTGCTCCATGCTGGAATGACCGAGAGCCAGGCTAAGGAGGCGAGCACTAAAAACACGCTCATCTTCTACTCGGCAAGGTTGGCGTTTCGCTATCAGGTAAACGGGCAGGACTACACCACCGAGACGTTACAGTTCGGGCGGGCACTTGGGTCGGGCGACAGTTCGAGGGAAGCGATCTTGATGTTGCGATACCCTGCGGGCACCCAGGTCACGGTTTTTCACCATCCCCACGACCCCGCGCTCGCAACGGTCAAGCCTGGTGTACACACAGACGTTGCTTGGTACCTCTGTGGGGGCGCAGTCTTGATCCTGTTTGGAGTATTTATCGTCTTAGCCGGCCTATGGGGTGATCGAGACGTTAGTCTAACCCCCTATATCGCCGGCTTCTTCTGTTTGGTTTTCATGTTATTCGGAATCGCAATGCTTGCGCCCGGCCTCCGGAATCTATGGTACGCTCACGCGAGCCAGAGCTGGCCAACCACAGACGGCGTCATTGTCTGCGCGGAGAAGGAAGCCGCCAGGTGGGTCATACAAGATAGCAAGGGCCGTGCAGGACAGTTGACGATGCAGGGTGCGCCCCTGGCCTATCAGTACGAAGTGAACGGAACGCGTTATTTCTCCAACGTGCGCCACTTCGGGCAGTTCATCAGATCCAGCAGCGAAGATTGGGCGGAGGCGATCCTCCAGCGATACCCCTCCGGCACTGGCGTGCCGGTGAGTTACTGTCCAACCGATCCGGATCTGGCTGCGTTGGAGCCCGGCATCAACTCGGAATGCTACTTCCTCCCGGGCGGGGGGCTCGCCTTTCTGCTGTTTGGAACCGCCGTTATGATCTGGTCGATTTTGCGCTGACGTGTCTACACCATTAAGCATCATCTAATCAGAGAAAACATAGCTTTCTATGGGAGGAGGAATGTTTAGGCACCGGCACTGGTGGACATCCCAAATTCGGATTTCGCCCCTTTAAAGACTGGGGCCACTGCATGGGATTTCGGATTGCGGAATGAATAAGAGAAGATGCGAAGACACGGAGACGCGATGAGAGGGAGGTGGGGGGACACTGAAAGAGAGATACGGAGACACGGGGAAACGGCGACGCGGTGACACTGAAAGACAGAGATACAGGGATGCGGAGACTCGGTGATGGGGAGATAGCGATCTATGGCTTCGGATGAGATTTGTGCCTTAGCAGCAGCCAAACGCCTACAATGATAAGAATGAGCGGCCACCAATGAGCCGTCAGTGAACGGAGAGGCGGCAGCCATCCAAGGTTGGAAAAAAGGAAAATGATACCCAACGCAATAAGGATATATCCGCCGATCCTGGATTTAGATCTCATGACGTTTCCCCCGCAGGAAAAATTTCATCCAAGACCCCGAAGACATAAGAAGCGGGACTCGGGCGCCCATTGGATTCAGGCATCTTGCCTAAGCCTTTCTTCCTTATTCAAATGTTCTTTAATCCACATCCTGAGGAGAGATGTATAGCTTAATCCCTTGCGTGCGGCAATCTTTTCGACCGACCTGATATCATCCGGATCAAGCCTCACTGCAACAGTTTTCTTAGGCCTTCTGACGAACTTTAGCCCGGCTTCCTTTGTATCTTGGTAATAATCCTTAAAACTATGGTCTTCCCAGAATCTTGCAGCCTCTCCATCGGTCTTGAATTTCGGTATCTTTTTCATAATTATTTGCCTCTTGTCTTAAAATAGCTCTTCTCCCACTCGTTCATGTCTCTTGCTGTAATAACCCTGACCTCCCCCTGCCTTATAAATCTGACTACAACAAAGAGGAACCTGCCGGAGTAGGTTTTTCCGAAAACATAATGTAGATTTTCCCTCCCCGATCTGATGAATGGAACCTCCTCCTCATTGAAACATACTTCTTCCACCTCCTCCGGCCTGACCGTGTGTCTTGCCACATGCTCTATGCTTTCATCTGACCATTTGATAGAGCTGATCGTTCTCATTTAAATTCCCATAAGCATTGGTGCTGTCTCTCGCAGCCACCTTAATGATAAACAAACGTATTGCGTTTGTCAATGGCAACGGGCATTTGCAATCGTGCATTTCAAATGCATAATTACAGAAATCGTTCCGGGAAGTCTTTGGCGATAAGACCATGAATGGGTATGTGGTTCAGGGATACATCCCACTGTTGACCTTTTATTGATTGCGTAATATTATCGATTACGCTATTGTATAACGAAATACGCATCGATGGAGGTACTCATGAAGTCGGTCACCATTTCTCCCAAATACCAGGTAGTGATCCCCCGTGAGGTCAGACAGTCCATGGAAATTAAGCCTGGTTCAAAGGTCCAGGTGCTTTTGTATGAGAACCGTATTGAACTGATTCCCGTGAAAAACCTGAGGCGGATGCGGGGTTTCTTGAAGGGCATCGATACGACCGTAGAACGTGAAGGGGACAGGATATGAACCTCGTCGATTCGTGTGGATGGCTCGAATATTTCGCGGAAGCTCCGAATGCCGATTTCTACGCCCCCGCCATCGAGGATGTTCAGAAGCTCATTGTGCCGACGATTTGCATTTTGGAAGTTTTTAAACGGGTCCTCCAGCAGCGCAACGAGGATGCCGCACTGCAAGCCATTGCTTTGATGCACCAGGGGTTGATCGTCGATTTGACCTCGAACATTGCCCTCGATGCCGCAAAGATCGGGGTCCAGCTCAAGCTCCCACTTGCCGATAGTGTCATCCTGGCGACTGCCCATAGCCATGCGGCCGTCATCTGGACCCAGGATGAGGACTTCAAGGGGATCAAAGGCGTCAGGTATATCGAAAAAAAGACAAAGGCCGTGAAGTAAGGAGTTAGGCCTTCAGGAGGTTTGCGGCGCGGGAGGCCGCACCCAGAAGAGCCGTTTTCTCATTCAGAATCACCCTCACGGGGATGGGAGCTACAATATGGGACAGCCTTCCTTTGTCTTTGAAGGCCTTCATGAATGTTCTGTCCTTCAGCTTCCAGATGATTTTTGGAGCGATGCCGCCTCCGATAAAGACTCCACCCACCGCCATGACCTGGAGGGCGAGGTTTCCAGCCGCCGCCCCGTAGATGGAGACAAAGAGATCCAGGGCTTTGCTGCACAGCCCATTCTTCTTGAGGCGGGCCGTCTCCGAAATCACTTCAGCCGGGTCTCCCGCTTTCATCTGTTCGAAGAGCCACGATGGTTCACTTCCGAACCTCTTCGAATCCTTCAGGAATTGATAAACATGGAGAAGGCCCTCTCCCGAAAGGACACGCTCGTAGCTGACATGATCGAAGCGTTCGGAAAGGTAATTGAACAACTCCATCTCCAGGTGGTTTCTGGGCCCAAATTCAATGTGTCCTCCTTCCGAAGGAGAAGGCACATGTTGTTTGCCGTCCCAGAAAAGAATGGCCTCGCCGAGGCCGGTCCCGGCAGAGATCAGGGCTTGATTCCCCTTTCTTGCCTTGCCCGCATTCAACGCTTCAAAGTCGCTCTTTTTTAAGACAGAAATGCCATAGGCATTGGCCACGAGGTCGTTGATCACTTCCATCTTCTTGAGGGCGAGTGCCTTTTGAAGTGATTGAGTATCGATCCACCATGGAAGGTTGGTGGCAACGACCATTTCCTGGGTCACGGGTCCAGCCACGCCAAAGCAGGCCGAAGCGATTCCCTTCTTCCCCTTCGGGAAATCCCGGAGAATATCCTCCAGCCCCCTGTAATTCTTGCTTAAGAACGTCTTCTCCAATAAAAGGCGAAGGCGCCCTCTGTTCAATTCGAAAAGCCCCAGGCGAGTGTTCGTTCCGCCCACATCCCCGGCCAGGATCAATTCAGATTTACTCGTTTTCATGCTTGCTCCCACCAATGTATTTTGACACGTTCTGCTCGCTTCTATGCTTGAGCTCATCGTACCTGAAACAACCCACGACATGATCATTGACCATGCCCACGGCTTGCATGAAGGCATAACAAATGGTTGCGCCAACGAACTTGAACCCTCTTTTCTTCAAATCTCTGCTCATGGCTTCGGACTCAGAAGTGGTTGAGGGAATTTCCGTCATTCTTCTCCATGAATTCTGAATGGGCCTGCCGTTAACAAATTGCCAGATATAGCGGTCAAAACTTCCAAATTCCTTGCGCACCCGCAGGAATGATCGAGCATTCGTGACGATCGCGTTAATCTTCAGCCTGTTTCTTATGATCTCAGGATTGGCGAGTAACCGGGAAACGACCGCTTCGGAGTAGCTGGAAATCTTCTTGGCATCAAAATAGTGAAAGGCCTTTCTATAACCTTCTCGCTTTCGAAGGATGGTGGACCAGCTGAGCCCTGCCTGCGCCCCTTCCAGGACAAGGAACTCGAATAGACTTCTATCGTCGTGAATTGGAACACCCCATTCGTGATCATGATAGGACATATTGAGATCGTTCTTATTCGCCCATTCACAGCGTTTCATGGAGGATCCTCGTTTAATCCAATATATTCTGACCCCATAGATTCTTATACCTTAATCATCGTCAATTTCAAAGAAATGATTTTTGGCGCTCATGAAAAAACCTCACCTCTCTCAGAGATCAGAATAGAATTTGGTCCACCCATAAGGTGAATCCCGTAATTTATGATTGAGAAAACAGTATTTTTGAGGGGAAATGAAGAAATAAATTGAAAATCAAATCATATGATGTATAGAGTGGTCTTAGGGTCGCGGCGCTTAAAAGGCTGTTGAGTGTGCTTCCCAGCCTTTACCCCGTTAGAAGGCCCATTATTAATGGCGGAGATGTAAGAAATGTTTATTCCCTATTGGAGGCTAGGTTAAAGCCTTTTCCTTCGTAACGGGGTTTACCAAGGGGGTTTTACACCTAACACCATTTTGAAATTTTATTTTGCAATCGGTGGTTTAATTAAAGGAGGTGCGGAGATGGAGATAAAGACGATTGGAGTAGTTGGGGCAGGGCAGATGGGGAGCGGCATTGCAGAGGTTGCCCTCGCTTCCGGGTTTCATGTTCTGATGAGAGATGTGAGCGCGGGGGCTGTCGAAAAGGGGAAATCGAGGATCGTTTCGGATTTTGACAGGCGCGTCCAGAAGGGGAAAATGACAGCCTCTGAAAAAGAGGCGACCCTCCAAAGACTTTCCACCACGATGAAGCTGGAAGATTTTGGAAGCTGCGATCTCGTCATCGAAGCGGCCGTCGAGAATGTTCAAGTGAAAGGGGACATTTTCAGAAAACTGGACGAAGTCACAAGGAAAGGAGCCATTCTTGCGAGCAATACTTCTTCGATCTCCATTACCCGGATCGCTTCTGTCACCCAGAAACCCGATCGCGTCATCGGAATGCATTTTTTCAACCCGGCGCCTGTGATGAAATTGATTGAAATCGTCCGGGGACTCGTCACATCGGATGAAACTTTTCACATCGTCCGCGAGCTCAGCCTGAAATTGGGCAAGACCCCTTTTGAGGCAAATGATTTTCCCGGCTTTGTGTCGAGCCGGCTGATCTTCAGTTACATGAATGAAGCCGTTTACACCCTTTATGAAGGGTTGGGGAAGGCAGAAGATATTGACGCCATCATGCAGATGGGGGCCAATCATCCGATGGGGCCTTTAGCGCTTGCCGACTTAGTGGGACTGGATACCTGTCTGTCCGTCATGCGTGTTCTTCAGGAGGCATTCGGAGATAAATACCGGCCCTGCCCGCTTCTGACCAAGTATGTGGAGGCCGGATACCTGGGGGTGAAGACGGGCAGAGGATTCTACCAGTACCATAAATAACAGATAGTCATCAGTGATCAGTCATCAGTAACTGATAACCGTTCACCGATTACTGATCACTGACTTGGGAGGTTCTTGATATGATTGGATTTGATTTGACGCCGGAGCAGAAGGTGCTTCAAGAGAAAGCAAGACGATTTTCAAAAGAAGTGATCCTCCCCGTGGCTGCCCAGCACGATCGGGATGGAACCTTTCCCGTCGATGTGATGGAAAAGGCTTATCAAGAGGGCTTTTTCACTCCCCTGGTTCCCAAAAAATACGGGGGGCAGGGCTTCGGAGTACTGGATACCTGTATCCTCTCGGAAGAGTTGGCAGCCGGCTGCATGGGGATCTATGTCTCCATCTTTGTGAGCACGTTAGCGCTCTATCCGATCATCAAATTCGGGACGGAAGATCAGAAAGAGCGATTTCTCAAGCCCTTCTGCTCGAAGTTTAGCATTGCTTCTTACTGTTTGAGCGAGGTGACCGTGGGATCTGACCCGGCTTCCATGCGGACGACAGCCGTTCTCGACGGAGATCACTACGTCCTCAACGGGACCAAGATGTGGATTACCAACGGGGGATACGCCGATTTTTACCTGGTGTTTGCGACCACGGACCCTGCGAAAAGACATAAGGGGATCATCAGCCTCATCGTTCCATCAAGCCTGGAAGGCATCAGCCATGGGGAGCCGATCGATAAGATGGGTCAGAGGGCTTCCAACACCACTTCTGTGGCCTTCAAAAATGTGAGAGTTCCCAAAGAAAATCTCCTGGGGGGAGAAGAGGAAGGGTTTAAAAAGGCGATGGCTGCCCTCGACATTACCCGGCCGATGATCGCCGTGGGATCCGTCGGAATTGCGCGAACGGCTCTGGAATTGGCCATCCAATATGCCAAGAAAAGGGTACAGTTTGGAGTTCCCATTTCTCAGCATGAGGCGGTTCAGTTCATGCTCGCAGACATGGCCAAAGATATGGAGGCGGCCAGGCTTCTGGTTTGGAAAGCCGCCTGGCTGGCCGATCAGGGGATTCGGAATTCGAGAGAAGCAGCCATGGCAAAGGCCTTTGCAGCGGATATGGCCATGCGTGTGACGACGGATGCGGTTCAGATCTATGGCGGGATGGGATATACGAAATGGCATCCGGTAGAGAAGCTCATGAGAGATGCGAAGGTCATCCAGATCTATGAAGGGACAGCCCAGATCATGCGACTGGTCATTGCCCGGCAGATACTCCAGCAGACGGAAAGGATTCTTTTTTAAGTGAGGGAAAGATCCTGATCGATTTGAATTCCTGAGCGGTTGGGTGGTTTTAAAGAAAAGCCCCTCCGTTTTCGGAAGGGGCTTCAAAAAGAATCCGTGTTGTTGACGGGTTAGGACACGTTTCCTCAACGTTAACTAACCTTTTACCGCCGGACGGCCCATGTATCCTTCTCTCAGCGAGTCCCAAAACCCCAAGTCCTTCGAGGGTGTCATGATTCTGAAGACGCCGTCTTCATATCTGGTCTCTGTCTTGTCGGTCTCCACGTCGTGATCTAACAGAAAGCATCCCGAATACTCAGACCCGTTCTTTGGAGCTGTGATGCAGAAACTATCCCTTTTCATATCGAGGGATATATTTTTCTCGTCCACATCCGGAAGCTGAACATGGATTTCTAGCCGTTGTCCTTCTAAGTTATGAGAAAGAGTCACATAAGGACTAATTTTTGTTCTTTCCATTCTAAACACCTCCCTTACAAAGAATATTTAATTATTGGATTTTAGAAATTCAAGGGAGATGAGAGAACTTATCGGCTTGGAAATAAAGGCACATTAGAATCGGGCTATTGCGTCGAGAATGAGGGGGGAAATATCCAGAATACGGATTCGAGGGGACCGGATCTGCGGTAATGTATTGGTCACCAGTATCTCTTCGATGGGCAAAGAAGTGAGACGACGTCTCGCTCCTCCCGAGAAAATTCCGTGGGTTGCAGCAAGACGGATGTTCTGAGCGCCATTTTGAGAAACGAGTTTCACGGCTTCAGAAAGGGTTCCCCCCGTATCAATCATGTCATCCGCAATGAGGACATCCTTCCCGCGAATATTTCCGTGAAGATGCCTTGCAACGGCCACATTCGGTCTTGGACGCACCTTTTCAATCACTGCCAAATCCGGCCTGGGTTTCAGAAGCTTTTGAAGCCTTCCCGCCATGGATACGAAACCTGCATCCGGCGAAACGATCACCTCGGGAGGATGTTTTGCGAGGGCATGAGCGATTAAAGACAATGCTGAAAGCTCTGTTACAAACGGACGGAAGGCGTTGCGTATCAACCGACTATGGACATCCACGAAAATGAGCCGGGACGGGTTCATCTTCTCCAACCATTCGGTCACCATGATCCCCGTACTTCCCTCTCCGGGTTTTGTGGGCCTGTCCTGGCGTGCGTAACCCAGATAGGGAACCATGATCGTCGTTTCCCGGGCGCCATTCTCCCGGAGAAGATGGTGGAGGGCCGAGATCTCGAACAAAGATTCTGGATTCGGAAGGACGGAGGCGATGAGGCCGACCCTTTCTCCTTCGACGCTCTCCCTCAAGCGATATCCGCGCTCCCCGTCCGCAAAAGCATAGGACTCATAACGTCCGATCTTACAGCCATCTCTTATAAGATTCTGCCTCAGGTGTTTTGCTGAATCGCCGATGAAGAGCTTCATCCATCTCCTTGCGTCATGGTTTCCTGCGCCACCTCTTCAGCCCCCGGGCTCTTCGGAGAATGAGGGGAGGGAAGGAGGATGAGTAAAATAGGGGATCGGACGAGGGGATGCGATTACGCAGCCAGAGGCCATCGGGACCAGTGACGGCGTAAAATGGCCGCGGCTGCTTCGTCGCTTACCTCCGGAAAGTCCTGATACCAGGCTCCCACAGCGAAGAAGGACAGAGGTGTTTTCACGCAAACGACCTCGTCTGCAAAAATCTTTAACATCTCGGCGCTATCCTGAGCGGCCACGGGTGCTGCGGCAACCAGACGGACGGGGTGATGCTGACGGAGGCTTTCGAGACAGACGCGAAGGGTACCCCCAGTCGCAATCCCATCATCCACAACGATAACGGTCTTTCGGGCGACCTCCGGGGCTGGCCGATGACCGCGGTAAAATCGCGACTGCCGCATCGTCTCCCCCTTCTGAAAGGCAATCTCACGCTTCAGATAATCTTGAGTTGCACCGACAGAACGAACCGCATCTTCATTAAGAGACACGAGACCTCCCTCCAGAGCCGCTCCAATTCCCAGCTCGGGTCGGTAGGGGGCACGGAGCTTCCGCACGATGACGACATCCATCATCGCGGAGAGAAGACTGGCCACTTCGTCTGCCACCACGAGTCCCCCCCGCGAAATGCCCAGAACCAGTATATTTTCCCCGTTGTAACCCCGGTCAGCAAGGAGCTTGCCGAGCTGGCGACCCGCGTCCCGACGATTTTTAAAATTTATTGTTTTCATTTAACTTTTCAGCCTGCCGGGCCTATCTTTGCTTCGTATCTTCCGGCCTAATCAAATTGTAGGACGACCTTCTGATACAGTCAAACAGAGAAACTTTCCCATTTTCTTCAAAGGAGGATCCCTCTTCGCCTTTGCAGATTTCCTTCTCCAGCTTCTTCAGGTTCTCGATTTCACAGCCTTGTCCTAAAACCTCAGAAAGGCAGAAGGTATAGCCCTTATACTTGAAAAGCAAAGAACAAAACCCATTCATCAGGCATTTCGACTCTTTCTGGTTCATCAGTATCTTGAGAAGTTTTTTCCTTCCCAGCTTGCGCAGCTCCAATCTCACTGAATGAAAATTCATTGTCGCCCTAAAGTGAGGCCCCTATTCCTCGAGAGAGCATGAACTATGGCTCTATCAACTTAGTTCATGGGAAGTTGAAAGTGAATAGGGTGAACCCTGCATTTTCGAGTCAAAGAGGCAGTATTTTCTGAAACCAAATAAAATTTCTCTTGACAAATTTCTGGCTCTTGTTTAATGGATTAAGGGGAAAGTGGGGGAGATATGGATTCGTTGCAAAATGTGAAAATCCGGGCTTTCAAGACGGAAGATCTGGATGCCATTGTCAAGATTGATGAAAGGGTCCTGGGAGAGGACCGGAAGAAGTATTGGGAAAGAAAACTCACCTTGATGAATAGTAAATCCTCCCAGGTTTCCCTGGTCGCTGAAGTGGAGGGAGAAGTGGTAGGGTTTATTCTCGGCGACGTCAGCGGCTGGGAGTTTGGCGTCCCCGAGACGATCGGCTGGATGGATACGATCGGCGTTGACCCGGCTTACCAGAAGAAAGGAATCGCCACGGCCCTGGCCCGCGAATTGATCAAGAATTTGAGGGCGATTGGAGTCAGGACCATTTATACCCTGGTCAGCTGGGACGACTGGGACCTCCTCCAGTTTTTCCATGCTATGGGGTTCACAAGAGGGGATATGATCAATTTAGAGTTGAAGATTTAGCGCCCCGCCCACCCGCACGTTCGATCGATCTTCAAGATGAATTGGGTCTGCCTCGTCAAGACGACTCGATGTTCTGACAGGCTGTTGAAAAATGCCCATCTGCGGTGTTGCCCTCATCCCTCGTCGTTGCAGCGTACATCCGAGTACGCCTCACTTCTCGGGATTTCGGGCGCCTTGCATCTGGCCATTTTTGATCAGCCTGAAGGAAATAAGTTTTTCAACTGGGTATTTATTCCTGTAGGGTAAGACTATAATCTCAGGCAGTGTTTGGAAGAGGGTTAACTTTTTGAGGACGGAAATTATCTTTTCCCCACATTCTTCCCGGGAATTTCGTCCGGCAGGTCCGAGATATTCGTCATCTTGATGGTCAGTTTATCTCCGGGCATCAGTTTCTTTTCCGGGTAGAGGTTATTCCAGCGGCTGAGAGCACCGAGGTTCACTCCCGTCTCGTTGGCAATGCTCCATAAGGTATCCCCTTTTTTGATCGTATAGGTCGTCGTTCCAGACGGCTTTGAGCCCGGGGCAGCTTCTCCGGACTTTTTCCTGGCCGTTTGATCCGGTTTCGGACCTTCCTCTCTTGGCAAGGGGATCAGGAGATTCATCCCTACGGAGAGACGGCTCTTTTTATTCAGTCGGTTCATCTCGAGGATCGGCTCAAGGTCCACACGATAAAGCTTCGTAATTTTTGAAAAGGTATCTCCCTTCTTCACCAGGTGGGTTTTAAATTGAAATTTTTCGCCAGAATAAAGATTTGCAAAATTTTGTGAAAAAAGCTCCTTCTTCCCAGAAGGAATTTTGATCTCATAATCGGGGAAGTTGGGAGGTGTGCACCATCGCGAAAGCTCAGGATTGAGTTCCTTGATCTCGTCCAAAGTGACCTCGCAGGACCGGGCGATGAGACGGAGGTCCGTGACCTCGGGCACCTTCACCTTTTCATAACGAAGGGGCTGTTGGTATTCGATGCCGAAAAAACCATATTTCTCCGGGTCTTTCGCGATGAGGGCAGCGGCAATCATCTGGGGGACATAGTCCTTCGTCTCCCGCTTCAGGTATCGATGTTTCGTCAATTCCCAGAAGTCCTCCGTCCGGTAACGCTTCATCGCAGTCGCAATCTTCTTTTCGCCGGCGTTGTAACCGGCGGCCGCGAGATACCAACATTCAAACATATCGTAAAGGTCTTTGAGATATTTCGCCGCGGCGATCGTCGATTTCTCCGGGTCTCTCCTCTCATCAATCCACCAGTTGGACGTTAACCCGTACCTTTTCCCCGTAAGGTAGATGAATTGCCAGGGGCCGGAGGCCTTGGCCCTGGAGTAGGCATACGGATTGAAGCCACTCTCGATCAGAGCCAAATAGACAAGATCTTCCGGAAGGCCGGTCTCTTTCAGAAGAGCTCTCATGAAGGGGATGTACCTTTCCGAGCGCGCAAGCCAGCTGGAGAAAGGCTTCCTGCCCCTCGTCTGGAAGTATTGAATGAACTGTTCCACCTGCGCATTGATCACAATCGGGATATCGAATTCCTGCTTTGCTTTCGGCTGATCCTTCGGGAAGACCTCAATGGTGAAATCATCATTGGCTTCGTCGCTGATCGGAAGATCCAAACGCGACACCGATTGAGTTCCTGCCGCAGATGCAGGAGGAGAGGGTGAACATTCTTCCGGCGGCGGAGGTAATTCCCGGGGAAGGGAGGATGAGGATTCCGGTTCTCTTTGGCCGAGGGAGGGAGTCTCATGTTTCGTGGAAGAGGGAGGCGAAGATGCTTTCTCGGGAAGAGCGCCTGGGTGGGGGAGGCATGCAGAAGACAGGAACAGAATCATTCCCACCGCGGCTGTCTTGTACGTCATGAAGCCTTCCTCCTGAGGCGGCACCAAGATCCAGGAAATTTGAAGAGAAAAAATTTATAGATTAATGACATAGACCGGCCGAGATTGTCAAGTCAAAACTGTGAAGCTTTGTCAGGAAACCGGCACGCCCCTTCTTTTTCCGAGCTGGATCCGGAATCTCACTTCAAGGATCCATTCCGGTCTTGACCGGCAAGGTCTTATCCGAAGACCATTCCACCCAGGATCCCCCGTAGAGATGAACCTTGGGAAACCCGAGACCATACTTCAGGGTAAAATAGAGATGGCTCGCCTCCCTCCCCGTTCTGCAATAGACGATAATCTCCTTATCCTTCGTGACTCCGATGTCCACCAGGAGTTTTTCCAAATCCTCTTTGTTCTTCCAAACCCTGACTTCTTCCCCCTCTAACGTCATTTCCCAAAATAAATTCCTGGCTCCGGGGATGTGGCCCTTCCGGATCTCTTCTCCTTCTTCGCCGCTGTATTGTCTGGGGGGACGGGCGTCCAGGATCACCACGTTCTTCGCCGTCAGCCGGGGGAGCATCCATTTCTTCTCGGCTAACGTCTCTCGAATCACTTTTCCAAAAAATTTGTTAGGGAGAAGAGGGGGATACTCTTGAGTGACGGGTCGCCTTTCCGAGGTCCATTTCTCCCAGCCGCCGTTGAGGATCCCCACTTTCTTATGCCCGAGGTAGTCCAACGTCCAGGCGAGGAGCGTGGCATTGGGGTTCGATCTTTCGGAGTAAAGGACGACCCCCATGGAATTGGAAAGGCTTAAATTCTCTCCTAACAATCTTTCCAAGCAGATCCGGTCGGGGGCTTGGTCGGGGATGCCTTTGTCTGGAATCTGGAGATTTTCAAAGTGGAGGTAGACTGCGTTTGGAATATGGCCCTTGAGATAGTCGAGAAGGGACGTTCGCATGTCAACGATACGAATCGATGGATGACCGGTCAGGCTGAACAATTCTCGTGTTTCAACCAGCCTGGGATAATTCAAGTTGATGGAGGGAGCATTTTTGGCGGGGAGCAAGCCCGGAAGGAATAAAACCATTGAGATCAGAATTCCAACCGTCAGGATGTAGGGCTTTCGTCTCTCCATACGGACCTCCCGTCACCGTCTACCCTGGGATCTCCCCCTTCTTCTTCTCCAAAGCTTTCCGGTAGAGTTGAAGGTATGCCTCGGCCGACCTCGTCCAAGAAAAATCCGCGCTCATGGCATTCTGGAGAAGCTGTCTCCAATGCTCTGGCTGAAAATAGAACCGGATCGCCCCCTTCAGGGCGTTGAGAAATTCCTTAGCGTCATAACGGCTAAATTTGAAGCCGTTTCCTTTTTTTGTGGCAGGGTCGTAATGGAGAATCGTATCGTCGAGCCCTCCCGTGGCGCGCACCACGGGGATTGTCCCGTATTTCAGGCTGTAAATTTGATTGAGACCACACGGCTCATATTTGGACGGCATGAGGAAAAAATCCGCTCCCGCCTCGATTTTGTGGGCCAAACGGTCATCGTAAGCGATCCGGATTCCCGCTTTCTTGGGATATTTCTGTGCGACCTGAGCAAAGAGATCGTGATATTTCTGGTCGCCCGTTCCCAGAAGAACAAATCCGATGTCGAGCGCGAAAAGGGGCTCCAAAATTTCCGCCAGAAGGTCGAACCCTTTCTGGTCGGCTAACCGAGAGATCATCGCTAAAAGAGGACCTTTCTCGAGGGAGGGGGGAAGATGGAATTCCTTGAGGAGGTCCCTCTTGCATTCTTGCTTGCCCGAGAGATCTTTTAAATCGTATCGGGCGATCAAATGAGGGTCATGAGAAGGGTTCCAATCCTCGTAGTCCACTCCGTTGAGGATCCCGTAAAGATTCTCTCTTTTCTTTCTCAAAATGCCTTCCAGACCGTAGCCATATTCAGGAGTCTGGATCTCTTCGCTATATTTTTTGCTCACGGTATTGATGGCATCGGCATAAACAATGCCCGCCTTCATGAAGTTGATCCTCTCCCAAAACTCGAGTCCTTCGGGACTGTACATCTCCGCCGGGAGGCCGGTGACCGTGAATTTCTCTTTTCTGAACAATCCCTGATAGGCAATGTTGTGGATGGTGAACACCGCCGCCGTCCGGGAATAGAAAGGGTCGTTCTTGAAGGTTGATTTAAGATAAGCGGGAATCAGCCCGGTTTGCCAGTCATGATGGTGGAGGATGTCAGGAGAGAACCCGATACGGCGACAAAGGTTGAGGACGGCCTTGGAAAAGAAGACAAATCGCTCGGCATTGTCGAAATAGTCGCCCTTGGGAGTGTTGTAGAGAGACTCTCTGTCAAAAAATTCATCCCGACCGATGAAATAGACCGGGATGTCCTGACTCAGATGGCCCAGGTAGATATCCGCCTTGAGCTTCTCGTCCCCGAGAGAGACCTCAATTTCCTCGGCCAGATACTGGAGGGGAAGGCCGGAGTTCTTCACCATCCGGTAATAGGGCATCACCAACTTCAGCTCACATCCCAAGGCACGGAGAGGCTTGGGAAGGGCTCCTGCCACATCTGCCAGCCCCCCTGTCTTGGCAAAGGGGACAGCCTCGGGCGTTGCAAAGAGGATTTTTAAGGGTTTATCCACTGAAGCCTCAATACTGGTACGGGTGTAAGGGATCTAACGTGAGGACGATGTCAAAGACCAAATTTCAAAGTTCAAATCAATGTCAAATGTTTAAAACCTAAATTTTCAGAATTCATTCGTCATGAGTCTGTAAGATTCGGAACTTGGGCTTTGGCATTTGAACTTTGACATTTGAGCATTGATTCATCGTCTTAAGCCTATTCCCCTTTCTCTGTTTTCCGGATGACCTTTTCCAACCGGTCGAGGGCATCGGCCGTTTTTTCTCTCAAGGCATCGGTGATCGTCGTCAAAGCGTCCATTTGCTTCTTTAGATCTTCGGACGAGGCCGTCGATTCGATCTTTCGCATCAGTTCCGCGGTTCCTCCGGTTCGGTGGTAGGCGATGATGGAGATGGCGATAGAAATCAAAGAGATGATCAGTGCCGCCGGACCCGCGCCAATGGCAGATAGTAAAGAAAGAATAATGGCTATCACTGCAATCACACCGATAATCAGAATCACTCCAGTCATCTTCACGGGCCTCCTTCATTTTTTAGATTAAAATACTTCAACCCTTCGGAATTTTCAACCGGATCCTTTTCAGATCCCTGGCCGGGGATCGAGACCGATAGGGTTTGGGGCGTGACGATTCCCACGGACATGATGGCCTTGATCGCTTCTTCGATGGTCAATTGGGAAGGGAGAATCTTCTCTTTCGGAAGGAAGAGAAGAAAGCCCTGGGGGGGGACAAAGGCGGTGGGAACGAAAACGGTCACCTTCGTTTGCCGATCGAGGTCGGTCAACTCATTCGTCACAAAGCCGAGCGCATAATTTCCCTTCTGCGGAAATTCAACGAAGACCGCCTGCCGGAAAGAGCCCTTTTTCGTGGCCGAGAAGGCATCGGTCAGTTGTTTGGAGGCGCTATAGATGTTTTTGACGACCGGGATCGTCTTGAAGAGACGATCTCCCCAGCTAATCAGTTCGTAGCCCAGGACATTGGTCGTGATCACTCCAATCAAGTAGAGCAAAAGGAAGAAGCTGATGATTCCTATTCCTGGGAGATGGATGACGTGATGGAATAGAGAGATATTAATGTTTGGGATCAGGGGGTCGAGGATACTGTCGAGGGTGTTGAAGACGAACTTCAGAACAAGAAAGGTGATCCCGAGAGGGAGGACGACCAAGATCCCCGCGAAAATCTTTGTCCGAAGGTGTTTCAAAAACTTTTTCGTCATGCGCTCGCCATGGGCAGTTCAAGAATCTTTTTCAGATCCGCCTCTTCCACCACTTCTTTTTCGAGTAAGAGGCGGGCGAGCTCTCCCAGCTTATCCTTCTTGGCCGCCAGTATTTCCTTAACTCTGAAATACGTATCATCCACGATCTTTTTCACTTCTTCGTCAATCTGCTTGGCGGTGTCCTCGCTGTATTCCCTCGTGGGGAGCAAAGACGAGGGGAGGAAAAGAGGCTTCTTTTCCTTTTCAAAGGTGACGTAGCCCAATTTTTCGCTCATCCCAAATTCCTTGACCATGCTCGTGGCAATGTCGGTTGCCCGCTGAAGATCGTTGTGAGCCCCGGTGGAGATCTCTCCAAAGACGATCTCCTCAGCCACCCTTCCCCCGAGCAAAACGGCCAATCGGTCGAGAAGCTCCGATTTGGTCATTAAATAGCGGTCCTCGGTGGGCAATTGGAGCGTATAGCCCAATGCGGCGATCCCTCTTGGGATAATCGAGATGCGACGGACCGGGTCCGCGTTCGGCAAGAGGGAGGCGACGATGGCGTGCCCGGATTCGTGGAAGGCAACGATCTCTTTTTCCTTTTTTGACATCAGTCTTCTCTTCTTCTCCAATCCGGCTACCACACGGTCGATCGCCTCTTCAATATCGGCCATTTCCACAGATTCTTTATTCTTCCGAGCGGCCAGGAGAGCCGCTTCGTTCACAATATTGGCAAGATCCGCACCCACGAATCCGGGGGTTCTTGAAGCGATCACTTTCAAGTCGACGTCTGGAGACAATTTAACATTCTGGGCATGGATCTTCAGAATCTCCTCTCGACCGATGATATCGGGTCGGTCAACGACCACATGGCGGTCGAATCTCCCCGGCCTGAGGAGCGCGGGATCCAGGATTTCGGGCCGGTTTGTAGCCGCCATGATGATCACCCCGGTATTGGGGTCAAAGCCGTCCATCTCCGCGAGGAGCTGATTGAGGGTTTGTTCCTGCTCGTCGTGTCGCCCCATGGGATTGACGCCACGGGCTTTTCCCAGGGCGTCCAGTTCGTCAATGAAAATGATGCAGGGAGCGTGGTTTTGGGCCTGGGCAAAGAGATCTCTGACTCTCGCCGCTCCTACGCCGACAAACATCTCCACAAAATCCGAACCGCTGATCGAGAAAAAGGGAACATTGGCTTCTCCGGCGACCGCCCTGGCCAGGAGGGTCTTTCCCGTTCCGGGCATTCCCACCAGGAGGACTCCTTTGGGGATCTTTCCGCCGAGGCGTTGGAATTTTCCCGGACTTTTAAGAAACTCCACCACTTCCTTCAACTCCTCTTTGGCCTCGTCAATCCCGGCCACGTCGACGAAGGTGATCTTTTTCTCTTTTTCCGCATAAATCTTCGCCCGGCTCTTTCCGAAGGACATCACGCTCGTCTCGGGGCCGATCCGGGAGAAGAGGATTCTCCACAGGATAAAGAAGAAAACCAGAGGGATGATCCATGAAATAATATTGGTCAGCCATCTGTTTTCGACCTTTCCCTTATAGTGAACATGGTGCGCCTCCAATTCTTTAACCAGGTCGGGGTCTTCTACGCGCACAGTCTGGAATCCTCGGACCCCCTTTTCGGTCTCCCTCTCACCGTTGATCGATTCCGGAGTAATGGTCAATTCTTTAATTTTATCCGTCCGTAAGGTTTCCTTAAATTCACTGTAGGGAATGACATCCTCGGTCTTTCTGGTCATGATATAATTCTGGATGAGCAAAATAATGAGAAAGGCGATGACAAAATACCAGATGGTAAAGTGGGTTCTTTTAAGAATGGGTTTCTTCCCGCCCCGATCTGAGGGCTCCTTGATTCCAAGAAGATCTCTCAGGTTGGTGGAAGGTTTTTGATCCTTCTTCATTTAAGCATCTCCATAGACTCTCCGGAAGATAGCGTCGATGTGCTTCAGATGAGTTCGGACATCGAAGAGGGCGTCCAGTTCCTTTGGGGTCATCAGACGCTTGATGGCTTCGTCCTGGGAGAGAAGGGCCCTGAATTCCCCCCCCTTCTCCCAGACGCTCATCGCATTCCTTTGAACTACGCCATAAGCCTCTTCCCTTGACAGGCCCTTCTGGGTCAGATGAAGAAGAATCGACTCCGAAAAAATGAGGCCTCCCATCTTTTCCAGGTTGGTTTTCATGTTTTCCGGGTAGACGATGAGGTTTTCCACGAGGGAGGCGAGGCGGCTGAGCATATAGTCGATTAAAATCGTGGCATCCGGGGCGATCACCCTTTCCACGGACGAATGGCTGATGTCACGTTCGTGCCAGAGAGGAATGTTTTCCAAAGCCGCCACGCTGTAAGATCGTACAAGTCGCGCCAAACCAGAGAGGTTTTCTGACGAGATGGGATTCCTCTTATGCGGCATGGCAGAGGAACCCTTCTGCCCTTTGGAAAAAAATTCCTCAGCTTCCAGGACCTCGGTTCGCTGAAGGTGTCTGAGTTCGACAGAAAATTTTTCTATCGAGGAAGCCAGGATGGCCAGGGTGGTGAAGAACTCGGCATAATGATCTCTCTGGACAATCTGGGTTGAGATGGGAGCGGGTCTGAGCCCTAATTTTTCACAAACATATTCCTCAACGGAGGGAGGGATATGGGCGAACGTTCCCACTGCCCCTGAGAGCTTACCCACGCTGACCGCCTCTTTCGCCCTTTCCATGCGGACGAGATTTCGTTTCATCTCATCATACCAGAGCGTCATTTTGAGGCCGAAGGTGATGGGCTCTGCGTGGACGCCGTGCGATCGGCCGATCATCAACGTTTCTTTGTATTGAAAGGCCTTCTTCTTTAGCACCTCCAGGAGACGGCGGATGTCTTGAAGGATAAGTTCGGAAGCCTCTTTTAAGAGCAGTCCGAGGGAGGTGTCGAGGATATCTGAAGAAGTGAGGCCGTAATGGAGATATCGCGAAAGGGGGCCGATGTATTCTCCCACATTGGTTAAAAAGGCGAGCACATCATGTCGGGTCACCTTCTCTATCTCGTCAATGCGATGGGGATCGAAGGAGGCTTTTGCCTTGATCTCCCGGAGAGCCTCTGGAGGAATCTCCCCGAATCGGGAGAGAGCCTCGCAGGCCAAAAGTTCAATTTGGAGCCAGGTTTCAAACTTCCGCTGGTCTGTCCAGATTTTTCCCATCTCCGGCCGGGTATATCTCGGAATCACTTCAAGCTCCTTATGGAATGTATAGAACAATATGACCGAATGGTGTTGAAAAGTCAATAAAAAACGGGTTGTTAAATATTTAGTTCAAACGGCAAGACGATCGGTCTCAGACAGAATGAGAATCCGATGCCATGCAGCGCCGCCCCCGGCGGCGAGTTTCCCGACTCGCCCCCTCTGTGTCGATAACGACTCTGTCCGTTGAACAAAACCGGGAGGAGGGCGCTCATGAAAGGGGGGGCATTGTTGACAATTTCCCGGTTCAAATGCATATTAGTGCTATGATTATCATCAAATCTCCCCGAGAGATCGAGCAATTGAAGAGGTCGAACACCATTGTGGCAGAGGTGTTTGAGAAGCTAAAAGGGATGATTGTCCCGGGGGTCACCACAAACGAATTGGACCGGGTTGCTGAAGAATATATCCTGCTCAAGGGAGGTCGCCCTGCCTTTAAGGGGTACAGAGGATTTCCTGCAACCCTTTGCATCTCAGTCAATGAGGAAGTGGTTCACGGAATTCCGGGCCGACGCCAGTTGAAAGAGGGCGATATCGTCAGCCTGGACGTGGGCGTCAATCTCGGGGGCTATTTTGGAGATGCAGCCATGACTCTTCCTGTGGGTGAAATAGACCCGGAGGCTAAAAGACTCCTTGAAGTCACCGAGAAGGCCCTCTCTGTCGGCATTGAAAAGGCTAAGGTCGGGAATCGACTCTTCGATATCTCCTACGCTATTCAGAGATGGGTGGAATCGCACGGGTTCTCCGTGGTGAGAGATTTTGTTGGACACGGAATCGGAAGAGATCTTCATGAGGAACCGCAGGTTCCGAATTTTGGCTCACCCCACCAGGGACCCAGATTGGAGAAAGGCATGGTCTTTGCTCTCGAGCCCATGGTGAACGAGGGAGCCTATGGGGTCAAGGTTCTTTCGGATGGCTGGACTGTCGTGACGGCCGATGGAAAGCGCTCCGCCCATTTCGAACACACCATTGCCCTCTCGGACGACGGGGCTGAGATTCTCAGCACGCTCTGACATGAAACAAAAGATTAGAATTTTGAGTCATGAGTTATGAATTTTGAATTTAATTCAAAACTCAAAGTTCAAGACTCAACATTTGAGCGAGGAAAACAATGTATCGTGTCGCGAAGGATATGGTCGATTTAGTAGGGGATACCCCCCTCGTTAGGATCAACCACATTGTTCCCAACAAAAAGGTAAAGGTCTACGCAAAACTGGAGCGCTATAATCCGGCAGGATCCGTGAAGGACCGGATTGCCAAATACATGATTGAGTACGGGGAGAAGGAAGGCTTTTTGACGAAAGATAAGATCGTCATCGAGCCGACCAGCGGAAATACCGGCATTGCCCTGGCCATGGTCTGCGCGGTTAAAGGTTATCGATTGGAATTGGTCATGCCGGAGACGATGAGCATTGAGAGAAGAAAAATCCTCACCGCCTATGGAGCGAAGATCATTTTAAGCCCGGGGGCCAGGGGAATGGACGGGGCGATTGACTTGGCCAAAGAGATGGCCAGAGACCCTAAATATTATATGCCCCTCCAATTTGAGAACAAATATAATGTCCTTGCTCACTATGAGACGACGGGTGAAGAGATCTGGAGAGCCACCAAGGGAAAGGTCAATATGTTTGTCGGAGGAATTGGGACGACCGGGACCTTGATGGGGGTTTCGCAGCGCCTGAAAGAATATAACCCCGAGGTCAAAATTGTGGGCGTCGAGCCCTATCCAAACACGAGTATCCAGGGACTCAAAAACCTCAGCTCCCAGTATGTTCCGGAGATTTACGATCCAAACCGATTGGATGAGAAGATCAATGTGAAAGATGAGGATGCCTTCGAGATGGCAAGAGTCCTCACCCTCCGGGAAGGAATCTTCTGTGGAATTAGCTCCGGGGCTGCGATGTGGGCGACCTCACAGAAGGCCATGGAATTTGAGAAAGGTGTGATCGTGACTCTCCTCCCGGATAGCGGCGAAAAATATGTGAGTACGCCTCTCTACGAGCCTACGAAATGCTTCGAGTGCCTGCAGAAGCATCGGATTCCGACCTGCATGACGGAGGAATATATCACGGCCCTGGAATGCCTGGTCAAGAATGGTGGGTAAGAATTAAAAACTGTTGAAACATTAGCATCGCTTGGGCGGTTTTGCTTTTAACGAAATGAACAAGCAACGAACTTGGCGATCCAAACGTTGATCACAATTTATACTTAAATTTCCTCAAAAGATCTTTTCTCCACGCAACCCCGTCTTCTTTTTCAACCCCTTTGGGAGGGAAGCCATCGATCACACCGAGGACTCCTCTCCCGAGTTCCGACTGGGCCAGGATCACCTCAACAGGATTTGCCGTAGCACAAAATATCGTACAGACTTCCTGACACATCTTTACGGCGTTGAGGACGTTGATCGGGAAGGCATCCTTTAAGATAACGACAAAAGTGTGGCCCGCTCCAACCTTCAGCGCATTCTTCTCGGCGACCTTCTTCAATGCCTCATCGTTTCCCTCGAGCCGGACAAGGCAGGCGCCTGAGGCCTCACAGAATCCGATTCCAAATTTGGCGTTGGGAACACTTCCCACCATGATCTCATACAGGTCTTCGACCGTCTTGATAAAGTGGGTTTGTCCAAAAATGATGTTACAGCCTTCCGGGATCTCCAAGCGTTCCGTCCTCAGTTCCATGGCTTACCTCCTTGAGCAACGTTACAATCCAAAGGCCTCCTAATAGGGTTCGGGGGGTCAAGGGTTCGAGCTCATTTCATCGGGTGCCTTGAATCCCTGATCCCTTAACCCCTTTTTGATCTCAACATATCGTCAGCCAGGCCAATTGTCAATGCGGAAAGGAAGGCGTTAGTGATGATGCTCACCTTCCTCATGGTGTTCGCCACCCCCGTGATGTTCTTCTCTCTCATGATGCTCGTTCCACTCAGGACCGTGGCCGAACTCGCGGTGGTGGCCGTAGGAAGGATAGTCATTGTCATAATCGTAATGGGGGTAATCATAATATCCATAACCGGAATAATACCCCGCACAACCCGCCAACACGAGCCAGACTAATATTGCGATCCCTCTTCGGATAATCTTCGTTTTGTCCACTTAGATCACTCCCTTTCTATTCTAAATCTAACCATTCAATCCATGAGAGACAACGTCAAAGGCATTTTCCTAAGAATCTTTGATGACTTGTGGAGATTTAGTTTCTACTCAGGAGGGTTCAGAAAAGGGGTTATTTTGATATCGTTTCCATCGGTGACCACTGTGATTGCACCGTGCTTGTCAGTCCGAAATATCTTTGTCTCCAGTCGCTCATATCTTTTCAATACCTCCGGATGGGGAAGCCTGGCGATATTCCTTTCGCCCACGCTGAGAATGGCACAACGGGGGTTTACCCTCTCAAGAAAGATCGGGGAACTGGAGGAGGAACTTCCATGATGGGGGACCTTTAGAATATCCGCCTTGAGGGAGTAACCTTTTCTGAGCATCCATCCCTCCGCTTCCTTTTCAATGTCCCCGACAAGAAGCACAGAAACATTTTTAAACCGAAGCATCAGAACCAGAGAAGAATTGTTCAAAGATGAAGAATTCTGCACCTTGCTTTGCCTTCCGTTCCTTGCCGGTGGATTTAGAACAGAAATTTCGACGCCATCAAGAATTTGCGAAGGGGTCTCTTCGCTGAGGGATTGGGCCTCGATTTTCTTCTGTCCCAGGGTCTCCTTCAAGTGAAGATAGGGTTCAGATTGTGCCTCCAGCCCATTGTCCCAGAATTGCCCGACGGAAAACTCTGAGGCAATGAAATTCAGACCTTTCAAATGGTCCGGGTCGGGGTGGGTCAGAACAAGGATGTCAATCTTTCGTATCTTCTTTTTCCAAAGGAATGGGGCAATCACATTCTTCCCCGTATCAAAAAGGTCTGTATAAAGGCCTCCTCCATCGATCAGCATCTTCTTGCCCTTGGGGAGTTCAATGAGGATGGCATCCCCATGTCCCACATCGATAAAAGTTAACTTCAGATCTTTCTGGAATGAATCCTTCAAATTCCAGTAGGCCAGATCGCAGGCGAAGACCAGGCACAGCCCGGCGAAAAGATACCTGATCTTTTTTCCTTTTCGGAAATGGGCCACCAGAAACAGAAGAGAGTAAAAGAGGACCATTTCGAAAACGGTTGGGGTCGAGACATAGAATGAAGCAAACGGCAGGGAGGCAAAGAAGGCCAGCACTCTGAGAAGAATCAGGGTAATGAAACCATTGATCTGGATCAAGAGGGAAGCGAGGGGCGTGAAGAAGAAAGAGAAGATGGAGGCGGTGAGGCTCAAGGGAACGATGAGAAAGCCCACCCAGGGGATGATGATGAGGTTGGTCAAAAATCCGATGGGGGCGAAGCGGTTGAAGTGGAGGGCCACAAAAGGCGAGGTCCCCAAAATGGCCACGCCGGTGGCGAGCAGAGAAAGCTTCACGTATTTCAAAATATTCTTTTTCCAAGAGGGCTTTGGAAGAAGGGAAATTTCCTCCTGGTTAAACTGTTGGAGAATCCGTGGCACGAGATAGAGGATCGAGAGCACAGCGAGGAAGGAGAGCTGGAAGGAAACATCGAACAGGGAGGGGGGCGAGAAGATCAGGATGAGAAAGGCAGCCAGAGTGAGTGTATGGAGGAGGTGTCTCTCCCGATTCAATAAAATGGAAAAAAGGAAGGTGATCACCATAATGGCCGCCCGGATGACGGAGATCCCTCCCCCCGCGATGACCGCATAGAGGACGATACACGGAATCGTCAGAGCGGCCGCCCACTTCCGAACGGAAATCGCGAGAAGAAGGAATTCCGAACGTTTGAGCATCCAGATGATCAGAGAGAAGGAGAGAAGGGCAACGATTCCGAATTGATCTCCTGAAATCGCCAGAAGATGGGCTGTTCCGGTGAGAATAAAAGACTCCTTGATCTCCTCTGGAATATCACCCTGCTCGCCCAAGACAAGGGCCTTGAAGATACCCGACCCGGGAGGGTTGGCTTCTCGGCTGAGGAAATCCCGAATGGAATCCCGCCAGTGTTCCACCCGGAGCGTCACGGGATTCTTAAATCCCTCCCCCAGTTTCACCCACCCTTTTTCTTCGGGTAAGAACCCGATCGTGTAGACTCGATCAAAGGCGAGATGGCGTTCGTAGGAAAATCCGCCTGGATTATGAAACCCACGAGGAGGAGAGAGTTTGCAACGAAGCCGAAGACGGTCTCCTACCCGAAGCGAGGGGTCTTCCTCTTTGAGGAAGACCAGGACAAGACCGTCCACGGGGATGGGGCGCCCCGAGAGGACGATCTTTTCCGAGCGGATGAGCAATTGGGTTCTTCCTCGAGAGCGTTCGGGAGGACCCTCGACGATTCCCTCCAATGAGATTCCTTCCAGGCGGGTGAAATGAGAGAGGTGCGAGTCGGGGAGCCGGGGAAGGAGGTAACACCGGATGGAAATCATTCCGAGAAGGAAGAAGACGGAAAAGGCACCCCAAGCGCTGATACGGGTCCGCTTCGCTGCGAGAAAAAAAATCCAAAACCCGAGCAAGAATATGAGGAGAATCCATGCCCGAGAAAGAAAAGGAAGGTCGAACTGTCCGAAGTAAATACCGGTGGTAAAGACGATGAAGATAGGAATGAGAGGAAGACGAAAGGCTCCGCTCATTTCCAGCCCCGGGGGGAATCGATTTTTTCAGCGGGCCTTCAATAATTCCTGGGCCACCACCCACCGCTGAATCTGGTCGGCCTCTTCATAAACCTGGGTGACCTTGGCGTCCCGCATCATGCGTTCCACAGGATAGTCTTTCATGTAACCGTAACCTCCGAGGATCTGGACGGCCTCGGTGGTCACTCTCATGGCGGCCTGGGAGGCAAAGCATTTTGAGACGGCTGAAAGCTTTTCGGTGTCTTCGTGTTCTTCATCGATCCACGAAGCCGCCTTGTAGACCAGGGAGCGAGCCGCTTCGACCTGGGTCGCCATATCGGCAATCATGAATTGAATCGCTTGAAACGAGGAAATGGGCTTCCCGAACTGGATCCGTTCATTGGCGTAGCGTACCGCAAAATCAAGGGCTCCCTGAGCGATGCCGACAGCCTGGGCCCCCATGGCCGGTCTCGACCGGGCGAGGGTGTTCATCGCAATCTTGCGACCCTCGCCCTCCTCTCCAAGGCGACTTTCTTGAGATACCCGACAGTTTTCAAAGATCACATCTGTCGTCACAGAGCCTCTCATCCCGATCGTTTCCTCCTTCTTTCCGAAGAGGAGGCCGGGCGCTCCGCCTTCGACGAGAAAGGCAGACATTCCTTCTGCTCCACGTTCGGGCTGGGTCAAAGCAAAGACAGAGTACCATTTGGCAAGGCTTCCATGCACGATGGAGCGTTTGCGTCCGGTGATCAGGTAATCCTTTCCTTTCTTCTCAGCGGTCGCTGTGACAGAAGAAACCTGTGGGGCTCCTTCCGATTCGTTTAGCGCGAGGGCGAGGAGGCTGTTTTTCTCTGAGATCTCTGTGAAGCAGCGGTCCTTCTGGGAAGGATTCCCCCCTAACAATACAGGAAGGGTGCCGACCCCATGAGCCAAGAGGATGAGAGAGGAGGAGCCACAAACCTTTGCAATCTCCTCAATGACGATACAGAACGACGTCAGGTCTCCATCGGTCCCCCCGTAGGATTCGGGGAGAAGGAGGGACAGATATCCCTGTTTGCCAAAGGCCTCCACTAAATCCCATGGAAATTCTCCCGTGGCGTCAATCTTCGCCGCTCGGGGGTGGACCATCTTCAGGGCCGTTTTTTCCGCGGCGGCCCTGATCATCTGTCTTTCCTTTTCTGCTTCCTTCATTTTTGTTTTTTTGTTCAAAGGAACAAGGGGGGACCTGTATAACCTGTATAAAACGTTACGTTAAAAGAGCGGATGTCCTTTGTCAAGGGAAAAGTAATGAACGATAAAAATAGTTGACTTTAAAATATAAAATAATATAATTATTAGTTCAAAATGATCTACGGAAGGAGGGGAAAAATGGATGCCAGGGATCAGGATTAAGGAGAACGAATCTTTTGAGAATGCACTGAGGCGGTTTAAGAAGCAGGTCGAAAAGACGGGGATATTGTCCGAGATCCGGAAAAGGGAGCATTACGAAAAGCCCAGTATCAAACGGAAGAAGAAAGCGTTAGCCGCCAAGAAAAGGGCAATGAAGAGAATGAGGAAAATGATAGATCGGGGATAACGATGAGCTTGGAAGAAAGACTGGTCGAAGAGATGAAGCAAGCCATGAAATCCAACGATAAGTTGCGACTTTCCACCATCCGGATGATTCGTTCGGGGCTAAAAAACAAAGAGATTGAGCTCAGAAAGAAGTTGGAGGATGAAGAGATTGAACGGGTCATCCAGGTGATGGTCAGAAAGGGGGAGGAATCTGTTGAACAATTTCAAACCGGCGGGCGGACGGACCTGGTGGAGAAGGAGAAAAGAGAGATAGAAATATTGAAATCCTTTTTACCCCAGCCCCTCGGCCGGGAAGAGATATTGAAAATCATCGACCAGAGCATTCAGGAGACGCAAGCGTCCTCCCCGAAGGATATAGGAAAAGTCATGAAATCCGTCATGCCCAAGATTGGGGGAAAAGCCGACGGAAAACTGATCAACCAGTTGGTGAAAGAAAAGCTTTCTCCATAAATTCCTCCTCGTGAGTGGTCGTCCCAACCCCTTTTTTTCAAGCGTTATGAATGATCGTTCCCTCAAGCTCTTAGAATATGATCATCTATTAAATGTCCTGAAAGAGTATTCCTTCTCCCCCCTCGGTCGAAAACGCTGTGAAGCCTTGAGACCTTCCAAAGACCTTCCACTGATTCAATCGCGATTAACGGAGGTGATGGAGCTTAAAAGAATCCTGGAAACAGAGGGAGAGATCCCCCTCGGAGGACTGAAGGATATCGAGGGGTTATTCAGTAAATTGGACATCGAAGGGTCTGTGCTCGAAGTCCAGGAATTATTGGATCTCTATCACCAAATCGCATTGTGTAAAGGGCTCAAGCGATTCTTCCAAAAGTTGGAAAAGGTCCAGGGTCTTCGTCTTCAGGAGAAGATCTCCGGGCTTTCTTACCAAAAGGCATTGGAGAAGGTGATCCTTCAGACGATCGATACCAAAGGCGAGATCCTCGACCGGGCGAGCCCGGCCCTTCTGGACATCCGTCAACGGCTGGGAGAGGTCAGAGAAAAGGTGAAGGGAGTGCTTGAATCCCTTCTCCGCCAGGAGAACCTCCAGTCCATCTTTCAGGAGCAGTTTATTACGCTCAGAAACGGACGGTACGTCGTCCTGATCAAATCCGATTCGGAAAGACGGCTGGAAGGGATCATCCATGATCATTCCCAGAGCCGGATGACTTACTTCTTGGAGCCCCTTCAGGTTGTCTCCATCAATAACGAGATCAATATCCTCATGGGAGAGGAGAAAGAAGAAGAATACCGGATTCTGGCGGGTCTGTCTGATCAGGTTCGGGAAGAAAGGCAGAACCTCCGGAACGACTTTGAATTATTGGGAGAGCTCGACCTCCTCTTTGCGATGGCACGGCTCTCCTCCCGGTTGAGAGGGGTTTACCCGCTCTTGAATGAGGAGGGCAGGATTGAGATGAGGGATGCTCGAAATCCTCTTCTCGCCCTCCAACGTGAAGCTCAGGTCGTGCCGATCACCCTCCGGATGGGAGGTGGGAAGCGAGTCCTGATCATCAGCGGTGCGAATGCAGGCGGGAAGACCGTTGCCCTGAAGACGTTGGGACTTTTGACCTTAATGGTTCAATCCGGTCTTCCGATCCCTGTGGCCGAGGGAAGCCAAGTTGGAGTCTTCCAAGACGTTTTTGCCGTGATCGGCGATGAGCAGAATATCGAAGAGAATCTCAGCACGTTCTCCAGTCACCTTCTCCATGTGAATCAAACCTTAGAAAGTGCAGGACCCCGTTCCCTTGTTCTTTTGGATGAGCTGGGAGTGGGAACTCACGCTCAGGAAGGATGTGCCCTGGCGATGGGCTTTTTGGATCGATTCCGAGAGAGCGGAGCTTCGGCTGTGGTCACCACTCACTTCGATCGGCTCAAGGCCTATGGATACCTTCATCCGGATGTGATGAACGTGGCCGTTGAATTTGACGAAGAGACGATGGAGCCCAGATATACGCTGGCCTATGGATCGTCCGGGTTGAGCAATGCCTTTCTGATTGCCGAGAAACTGGGCATTTCAGAGAAGGTCCTGGAAGCAGCTCGTCTTCATCGGGACGGAAGCGGCGAGGAGGTTGCGCATGCCTTGG